>Ga0302314_10000875_pt1 | contig 55836 bp, 58 predicted proteins | sample III_Palsa_N2_3_FD_200533 | JGI IMG/M metagenome (GOLD analysis project Ga0302314, IMG submission 200533) | Peat permafrost microbial communities from Stordalen Mire near Abisko, Sweden - III_Palsa_N2_3 | ecosystem: Environmental > Terrestrial > Soil > Palsa > Peat permafrost | place: Sweden...
GATGGCGGTGACGACGGAGGCGCGGGAGTTCGGTCAGGATGTGCTGTTGTTGACGAAGGACGAGGGCACGGCCGGGGTGCGTCGGGTGGCCGGTAGTGGTCTGGCGGACGCGATGATCGTGATGGATATCGAGCTGGAGGACGATCGGATCCCGGTGCTGCGCGAGACCGAGACCCCGGCGGTGCTGATCGGGCTGCCCGCCGATCCGGCCGGACTGGCCTGCGTGGATCTGGATTTCGAGGCCACCGGCGCCGCCTGCGTCGAGCACCTCGTCTCGCTCGGCCACCGAGACATCGCGCTGATCGGCGAGGGCGAGGGCGTCTACAAGCGCAACACTGGTTTCGCCGCGCGTACCCTGGTCGGTTTCCAGCGCGCGGCGGCGGCCCACGGCGTGCGCGCGGTGCACCGGCCGTGCGAGGGAACCTACGAGTCCACCGCGGGCGTGCTCTCCCGCATCATGGAGGAACGCCCGAGTACCACCGGCTTCGTCGTGCAGAACGAGGCGGCCATCGCCCCGCTGCTGAGCCTGCTGCGTCTGTCGGGCCGTGCCGTGCCGGAGGACACGAGCGTCGTGGCCATTTGTCCTGACCAGGTCGCACTGCAGTCCTCACCGCGGTTGACCAGCGTGTCGATCCCGGCCGAGGAGATGGGTCGACGCGCGGTGCGCCTGGCGATGGCCCAGCTCGACCACTCCGCGAATGATTCGGCAGAGCGCGGCGACCCGACCACCCTGATCGCGCCGATGCTCACCGTGCGGGACTCCAGCGCCCCGGGCCCGGCCGCCTAAACCCCGCCGCCCCCGGCCACAACCTCCCATAGCCCCACACCGGCGCCACCTGAACGGCCGCGCCGTTACTTGGCCACACCCGGGCTCGCGCCGAGCGCGCCCCGCCCGGCTACCAGCGTCCAGTTCACCGGGTTGTAGCGCGTGATGTCGCATCCAGTGGGGCATCAGGACGAGCGCCCTGAATCCGGTGGACATGAACTGCAGCGGCAGCAGGACGAAGTTGGACGCCGCGATGATCGACTCCTCGCGGCCCACCATCAGCGCCAGGCCGCTTGCCGTTGTCAGGGTCGGCGCCGACGGCCAGCTCCAGGGTGACGGCGTCGCCGTTCAGATGGGCCTTCAGCTCGTCCGGCGTGCCCTCGGTGACGATCCTGCCCTGGTCCACGATGGCGAGGTTGCGGGCGAGCTGATCCGCCTCCTCCAGGTGGTCTACCTCCGCATCACCGCGTCCGCGTTCAGTAAATGAGAGCTTCGCCAAACGCCGCCTCCGGCGACGGCGCATTCGAGAAGAGCACTGCGGCGAGTGCGCCAGATCGAGCGCCACGTCGAGCTTGCGCTTCATGCCGCCGGAGTAGGTCTTCACGAAGCGCTTGCCGACCTCGCCGAGCCCGAAGCGCAGCAGCTCGTCCGCCCTTTTGTTGAGTTCGGCGCCGCGCATCCCGTACACGCGGCCCTGCAACAGCAGGTTCTCCCGCCCGGTCCGCCTGCACGCCCACGCCGGAGTTCTACGCCACGCAACCAATCGCGCGGCGGACCTGCTTCTGCTGCTTCACGATGTCGAAGCCCGCGACGCTCGCCGAGCCGCCGGTCGGGGCGGAGAGCGTCGTGAGCATCTTGACGATGGTGGACTTGCCCGCGCGGTTCGGCCCGAGCAGCCCGAACACCGTCCCGGCCGGAATGCTCAGGCTCACCCCGCGAACCGCCTGCACGCCGCCCTCGTACGTCTTGACCAGTTCTCTTGCGTCGATCGCGAGTCTTTCCGCCGCGTTCGTGGTCACGGCAGCCCCCTTTCGGTCGCGTTATATCGCGTTCGGTGAGACACGATATAACGCGAGCCGCCCCTGTCAAGACCTGCGGAATCCCGCCCTTTGGAACTGCGGCTTTCCCGCAGGCTTGCACTGTGTACGGCCCTTGCGGTACGACAATCCCGACCGCGTGATGGGCGCGCGGACGACGCGGAGGGGATCGGCGCCATGGCCGAGGAGCTTTGGTTCAGCCAGAACAACCGGGACTTGTCCAACCCATCGGGGGACGACGCCGGATTCGAGTTCGAGTTCTACTGCCGGCGCTGCGGCGACACCTGGCGCTCGGGCTTCGAGAACTACACCCTCGGCCGGGCCTCCGGCTGGCTGCGCCGGGCCAGCGGCATGGCCTCGAGCGTGACGTCCAATGTCGGGTGGGACGTGGCCAACACCGTCGGGGGACTGGCCGACGCCGGCTGGCACAAGGCCCGCGACGCCGCGTTCCAGCGCGCGATAGGCAAGGCCCAGGGCCACTTCCACCGCTGCGCGCGCTGCACCGACCACGTCTGCGACAACTGCTGGAACGCGGACCGCGGCCTGTGCCGTCAGTGCGCCCCCGACCTGCAGACCGAGGTCGAGCAGGCGCGAGCTCAGGGCGAGGTGTCCGCTGCTCGCTCGGCCGCCGCGGAAGCGGGCGCCCAGGCGGCCCAGGGGATCGACGTGCAGACGCAGCATCAGCTCGTCTGCCCGCAGTGCAAGAGCGAGACCCACGGCGGCAAGTTCTGCCCCGAGTGCGGCCATAGGCTCGACGGCCCCGCGAACTGCGCCTCGTGCTCGAGCGAGATCCCGGCCGGGGCCAAATTCTGCCCTGAGTGCGGGGCCCCGGCCTAGCCTTCCACTGCTCTGAGGTAACGCTCCCCGAGCTTGCGCACCGCCGCGACGAGCTCGGGGGGCGAGGTCACCGTGAAGTCGAAGCCGATCATGCCGAGATAGGCCGCGAGCATCTCGACGTTGTCGTTTCCGGTACTCAGGACGCACGTCTCCGAGTCGATGCTCTGAATCGTCCCGACATAGCCGGGGATCCGCTCGGCGATGATCGCGGCCGGTGCGTGCACGGTGATCCGCGCCGCGATCCGCCACGGAGCGACTGACGCGCGATCAGCCACGTACCGCGCGAGGTCTTCAGACGGCGGCTCACGCGGCGGGAACTTCGGTCCGGCCGGGAACTTCGGCGTCATCCGGTCCACCCGGAACGTGCGCCAATCCTCGCGATCGCGGTCCCAGGCGACCAGATACCAGCGGCGTCCCCAGTTCACCAGGCCGTACGGCTCGACGATGCGTCGGCTGCCGGCCTTGCCGCGGTCCTCGTAGTCGAAGCGCACGAGCCCGTGATCACGGCAGGCCGCCGTCAGTTCGGTGAGCACGCTCGCGTCCACGCGCGGCGAGCCCGCGTCGGCCGCCACCGAAGCCACATACGTCTGCAGCGCGCCGACCCGCCGCCGAAGGCGCGACGGAAGCACCTGCTCCACCTTCGCGAGCGCCCGCAGCGAGGTCTCCTCGATGCCTGAGATCGACCCAGAGGCAGCAGTGCGCAAGCCGACCGCGACCGCGACGGCCTCCTCGTCGTCCAGCAGCAGCGGCGGCAGCTGCGCCCCCGCGCCGAGCCGGTAGCCGCCGACCGCGCCGCGCGTCGCGTCCACCGGATAGCCGAGATTGCGCAGCCGCTCCACGTCGTTGCGCACCGTCCGCGTGCTCACGCCGAGCCGTTCGGCCAGCTGAGGGCCGGTCCACTCGCGCGGGGTCTGCAACAGTGAGAGCAGGCGCAGCAGTCGTGCCGAGGTCTCCAACATGTCTTCCAGTCTGCCCCGCAATCAGGAACCAAGCTTGCCTAATGCCACTCTACGTTGAGGTCATGGACACGACGACAAAGAACCCCCGCAAGTGGCTGGGCCTGAGCGCGATCCTCGCCGCCACCCTGATGGACCTGCTCGACTCCACGGTCCTGAACATCGCGGCCCCCTCGATCCACCGCTCGCTCGGCGGCAGCACCGCCGCGCTGCAGTGGTTCGCCGCCGCCTACACGCTCGCGCTCGCCTCCGGCCTGCTCGTCGGCGGACGGCTCGGCGACATGTACGGCAGACGCCGGATGCTGCTCGGCGCCTCCGTCGCCTTCACGGCTGCCTCCGTCGCGTGCGCCTTCGCCTGGTCCCCGGCCTCGCTGATCGGCGCCCGCGCGATCCAGGGCCTGGTCGCCGCGATGATGGTGCCGCAGACCTTCGGCCTGATCCGCGACCTGTTCCCGGGCAAGGAGATGAGCAAGGCCTTCGCCCTGTTCGGCCCCGCGATCGGCCTGTCCACGATTCTCGGTCCGGTGGTCGCCGGCGTGCTGGTGAACGCGAACCTCTTCGGCACCGGCTGGCGCGCGATCTTCCTGATCAACGTGCTGCTCGGCGCGTACACCCTCGTCGTCGGACGCCGCGTGCTGCCCGACTCCGCACCCTTCGCGCGCGGCGGGCGGCTCGACCTGTTCGGCGCGCTGCTCGGCGGCGCCGGGATGACGATGCTGATCTACCCGCTGATCGAAGGCCGCGAGTCGGGCTGGCCGGCCTGGTGCTTCGCGATGATGGTCGGCAGCCTGCCGGTCTTCGCGCTCTTCGTTCTGCGGCAGCGCACCTCGGCCCGACGCGGCAGCTCCCTGATCGACCTCGGCGTCTTCCGCAACCGCTCGTATACCTCAGGGCTCGTGTTCATCCTGGCGTTCTTCGGCGTGGTCGTCGGCTTCTCGCTCAGCTTCGGCCTGTTCCTGCAGCTCGGCCTCGGCTACACCGCGATGCACGCCAGCCTGACCGCGGCCTCGTCGGCCGTCGGCGCCTTCTTCGGCTCGGCGCTCAGCGGCACCCTCGGCGCGAAGCTCGGCCGCCGCATCCTGCACCTGGGACTCGCGGTGATGGGCGTCGGCACGGTCGGCTTCCTGCTGGTGCTCGACCACGCCGGCACTTCGGTGAGCGGCTGGGACTTGAGCGCTCCGCTCGCGGTCTACGGCCTCGGCATGGGCGCGATCTTCGTGCCGCTGTTCGACCTGATCCTCGGCGACGTGCGGACGCACCAGCTCGGCTCGGCCTCCGGCGTGCTCGAATGCGTCCAGCAGTTCGGCGCGGCCCTCGGCGTCGCGGTGCTCGGCACGGTGTTCTTCAACGTCTTCGGCGCGCACGCCCTCGCCGCCCCGGTGCCCGCCGTGCACGCGGCGAAGCTGATCGGCGAGATCGTGCTCGGCCTGACCGCCGTCTCCTTCGCGCTGGTCTTCCTGCTCCCGCGGCACGGGCAGCAGGGCCACGGGGCCGCGGAGCAGGAGACGCAGGATATGGAACAGCATGAGCTGTTGACCGTCTGATCGGGCTTGCTTCTCACCGGCCGTGCGCACTGAAGGTGCGCACGGCCAGCGGCATGAAGACCGCGACCAGCAGCGCGCACCAGCCGAGCGTGGCCTCGATCGGGTGCACGAGCGGCCAGGGCGAGGTCGCGGCGGACCCCGCGGCGTCGCCGAACAGCGAGCGGGCCGCCGCGGTCGCGCAGCTGACGGGGTTCCAGTCGGCGATCAGCCGCAGCCAGCCGGGCATCCCGGCCGTCGGCACGTACACGTTGCTCACCGTGGTGATCGGCAGGACGAGCAGTCCCGCCTGCGCCGCGATCTCCTCGCGTCCGCAGAGCATCCCGAGGAAGAAGCCGACCCAGACGACGGCGAAGCGCAGGAGCAGCAGAAGCCCGAGCGCGGCCAGCGCCTTCGCCGCGCCGTCGTGTACCCGCCAGCCGACCGCGAACCCGACACCGACCATCGCGGCCAGCACCACCGTGTTGGCGATGAGGTCCGCGACCGCCTGGCCGAGCAGCGTCGCGGTGCGCGATATCGGCAGTGTGCGCAGGCGGTCCGTGACCCCGCGCTCCAGGTCGCGGGCCGCGCCGACCATGCTCGCCATCACGGCGTTCACCGCGATCAGCACGAACAGGCCCGGCGTCAGATAGCTGATGTAGCTCTCGTCGCCCGGCACCCGGATCGCGCTGCCGAAGACGTACCCGAACATCACGAGCAGCACCAGGGGCGCGCCGAGCGAGATCCCGACCAGGCCGGGGGAGTTGCGGTAGAAAAGCAGGATCCTGAGGGTCAGCGTCCAGGCGTCGGACACCGGCCTGCGCCCGATCACGGCCGTGGCACTCATCGGTTCGTCCCTTCGATTCCGCCGGCTGGTCCGCCGGCTGGTCCGCCGGCCAGTCCGCCGGTCAGGGTGAGAAAGACCTCGTCGAGCGAGGGCCGGCGCACCGCCACGTCGAGCGCGTCCACTCCGGCGGCGTCGAGTTCGCGCACGAGCCGAGGCAAGCCCACCGGCCTGCCGCCGCCTGTGTTCACGCCCACCCGCAGCTCATCCGCCTCGATCGCGGCCACGCAGCCGGTCAGCCCTCCGAGCACCTTCGCCGCGGCCTCCAGGTGCGCCGCGTCGGCCAGCGTCGCCTCGATGCGGACGCCGATCGTCTCCTTGAGCTCGTCGGGCGGTCCCGAGGCGATGACGATGCCATGGTCCACGACGACGATGTCCCCGGCGAGTTGGTCGGCCTCATCCAGGTACTGCGTCGCGAGCAGCACGGTCGTTCCTTCCGCGGCGAGCTCTCTGACCGTCGCCCAGATCTCGTTGCGGCTGCGCGGATCAAGCCCGGTGGTCGGCTCGTCGAGGAACAGCACTTCCGGCCGAATAATCAGACTGGCGATCAGGTCGAGCCGACGTCGCATGCCGCCGGAGTAGGTGCGGACGAGGCGGTCCGCGGCCTCGGCCAACTCGAAGCGTTCCAACAGTTCGGCGGCTCGCTGACGTGCGCCGCGTGCGCCGAGGTGGTGCAACCGGCCGAGCAGCATGAGGTTCTGCTTGCCGGTGATGCCCTCGTCGAGCGCGGCGTGCTGCCCGGTGAAGCCGATCCGGCGGCGCACCTCGTCGGGATGGCGCACGACGTCGTATCCGGCGACGAGGGCCTGCCCGGCACTCGGCGCGGCGAGCGTGGCCAGCACGCGCACCGCCGTGGTCTTGCCCGCTCCGTTCGGTCCGAGCAGGCCGCACACGGTGCCCGCCGGAACGGTCAGCTCCAGGCCGCGCAGGGCGTGCGTCTTGCCGTAGTGCTTGTGCAGGCCGGTCACGGCGACGGTCGCGGTGCTCATGGCCCCTCCTTACTGAGTACAGCGTACGTTGTTCCCATGGGCCGAGCATACTACGTACGGTGTACGTCCTGTCTAGACTCGGTGCCGAGGTGATGTCGCATGACGACCGATCGGCCCGAGCTGATCTGGCTGCGCCCGGAGCGCAGCGCCCGCGGACCGGCGCCCGCGCACAGCCGCGCCGCCATCGCCGCGGCCGCGATCGCGCTGGCCGACGCCGAGGGGCTGGCCGGGGTGTCCATGCGGAAGATCGCCGCCTCGCTCGGCGTCGGCACGATGTCGCTGTACAACTACGTGCCGAAGAAGGAGCAGCTGTTCGACCTGATGCTCGATGCGGTCGCGGGGGAGTGGGAGCTGCCCGCCGTCCCGTCGGGTGACCCGCGGGCCGACCTGCGGGAGTTCACCAGGCAAGGGCTGGCGGCGATGCGCCGTCACCCGTGGGTACCAGGGCTCGTGCTCACCCGTCCCTCGCTCGGCCCAAATTCGCTGCGCTGTACGGAGTACTTTCTCGCCGTCATGGCCGACAGCGACGAGCCGGGCGACACCAAGATGGAGCTCTTCGCGATGCTCAACAGTTCTATCTGCATGTTCGCGCAGTGGGAGGAGAACCAGCGTCGGCTCGGCGGCGCCGAGCAGTGGCAGGCCGAACTCGTCACGTACCTCGGGCAGGCGGCTGCGAGCGGGAACTACCCGACCCTCGCCGCGACCTTCGCCTCGAGCGCGGGCCGCACTCCGGACCTCGATCCGGACAGCATGTTCGCGCGTGCGATAGACCGCGTCATCAACGTCATCCTCAGCCCGCAATAGGGCTTGACCTGGAGTCTACTCCAGATCCTAGGGTTTTCGAGTGAGTACACGCAGACGTCGTACTCATCCGAAACGTGGGGAGAAACGCCATGCGCTACCGCATACTCGGCGGGACCGGCATCGAGGTCAGCGTCCACTGCCTCGGCGCGATGATGTTCGGCGAGCTCGGCAACTCCGATCCCGAGGACTGCACCCGGATCGTGAACACCGCGCTGGAGCACGGGATCAACTTCATCGACACCGCCGACGGATACTCGGGCGGCCAGAGCGAGGAGATCGTCGGAAGGGCGCTGAAGGGCCGCCGCGACGACGTCGTCCTTGCCACGAAGGTGCACTTCCCGATGGGTGAAGGGCCGAACCGCAGCGGCAACTCGCGCCGCTGGATCGTCCACGAGGTCGAGAACAGCCTGCGCCGCCTGCAGACAGACTGGATCGATCTCTACCAGATCCACCGGCCCGACCCGAGGACCGACATCGAGGAGACCCTCGCCGCGCTCACCGACCTGGTCCGAGCGGGCAAGATCCGCGCCTTCGGCACATCGACATTCCGTCCCGAGGAGATCGTCGAGGCCTATCACGTCGCGGAGCGGCGCGGCCTCTACCGCTTCCGCACCGAGCAGCCGCCGTACTCGATCCTGACCCGCGGCATCGAAGCTTCGGTGCTGCCCGAAACGCGCAGGCTCGGCATGGGAGTGCTGACCTGGAGCCCGCTCGCCTTCGGCTTCCTGTCCGGCAAGTACCGCAAGGGCGCGCCGGTCGACATGACGGACCGTCGGCCTACCTATCACCCCGGCCGCTTCGACCCGGCGCTGCCGGAGAACGCCGCGAAGTACGAGGCCGTCGAGAAGCTCGTCGCGCTCGCCGACGACCTCGGCTGCACGCTGCCGCAGCTGGCGGTCGCCTTCGTCGTCGCGCATCCCGGCGTCACCTCGGCCATCCTCGGGCCGCGCACCGGCCGGCAGTTGGAAGACCTGCTCAAGGGCGCCGACCTGCTCCTCGACGACGCCGCGCTCGACCGCATCGACGAGATCGTGCCCCCGGGCGTCGACCTCCACGACCCGACCACCGGTAACCGCGTCAGTCCCGCACTGACGGAGAAGGCCCGGCGCCGCCGACCGCTGAACGAGCGCGCCGCCGCATAGTCATGCATCTTCATTCCTGATGTTGCATAAAGTTCCACGTGGAACATCTAGTCCTCCGCGGACCGGTATTTCACGTCGGCAACCGTCTCGTTGTCGTCGTTGAGCGTGAATTCGATGTCGATCTGATGGCCCGTGAGAACGAGCGGCATCCAGTACTTCGCGTCATCCCACATCAGGTCGTAGGGCAGCGCATCGACCGGAAACCACCATCCGGGGGCGAGCTCGTCGCTTTCGGCGGGCTCGCCTTCGAAGCGGTCGCAGGCGAACATCGCGACATACGCGTCCAGCTCCGGGTCGGCCGGGAATCGGAACGTCACTACCCCCATCGGTACCAAATCCGCCACCTCCACGCGCAGCCCGACCTCTTCCGCGATCTCACGGGCACAGGCATCCTCCAAGCTCTCGCCCGGTTCCGCCTTCCCGCCCGGAAGCACATGCTTCCCCTCGCCGAGTCCTCGCTTCTTGAACCCGATCAACAACTCCACCACCCCGGCCTCAGTCGTCCGAGTCAGCAGGCACTCACTGGCGAGCGTGATCTTCACGAATCATCCCCTCGGTAGCATGTCGGCTGTGGAGATCGCGATCGACGACCTGACCAGCCCCGAGATTATCGAACTGCTCGAAGCGCACGTCGCCGAGATGAGAAGCGTCACCCCGCACGAGGAGAGCGTGCACGCGCTTGACCTCGACGGGCTGCGCCGCCCGGAGGTCACCTTCTGGTCCCTGCGCGACGGCGAGCGGATCGCGGGCTGCGGCGCGATCAAGCGGCTCGACGCGTCGCACGCCGAGATCAAGTCGATGCGCACCGCCGCCGCGCACCAGCGCCGAGGCGTGGCCGCCCGACTCCTCGCGCATATCGAGGCCGAGTCCCTGCGGATGGGCCTGACCCGGCTGAGCCTGGAGACCGGTGCCGAAGACTTCTTCCAACCCGCGCGAACGCTCTACCTGCGCTCCGGATTCGAGTACTGCGAGCCCTTCGGCAACTACGTGCCCGATCCGCTGAGCGTCTTCATGACGAAGAAGATCGCGTGACATGAGTGGGCACACCGGATTCGCAAAGGCCGCCGACGGCACACGTATCGTCTACCAGGCGTCGGGCGACGGCCCGGCCTTGCTGCTGCTCGCGGGCCAGGCGAATAACCACCACTGGTGGGACGGCGCACGCGACGACTTCACCGCCATCCGCACGACGATCACACTGGACTACCGAGGCACCGGCGCAAGCGACAAGCCGAACACCCCCTACAGCACCGAGATCTTCGCTGCCGACGCGATCGCGGTGCTCGACCAACTCGGCATCGGTTCGGCGGACGTCTACGGCACCTCGATGGGCGGACGTACCGCGCAGATCATCGCGGGCCGCCATCCCGAGCGTGTGCGAAAACTGATCCTCGGGTGCACGTCGCCAGGCGGCAAGCACGGGTTCGAACGCAGCGACGCCGTGCGCCGCTCACTGGGCCAGATCGACCGCGACGCCGCACGCCGGGCCCTGGCCGAGCTCATGTACACCCCGGCCTGGCTGGCCGCGTATCCCGGGCCGCACCAGACGATGGGCGACCCGGACATGCCCGACCACGCCCGCAGGCTGCACCTGCGGGCCAGCGCCGAGCACGACGCCTGGGACCTGCTCCCCGAAATCGGTTCCCCGACGCTCGTGCTGCACGGCACCGACGACGTGTTCAACCCGGCGGCCAATGCTCCGCTGCTCGCCGAGCGCATCCCCGGCGCCCGGCTGAGCATGATCGAAGGCGCCCGGCACGCCTACTTCGAGGAGTTCCGGGCCCAGGCCGCGCCGCTCGTCCTCGATTTCCTGTCGGATTCCTAGGCCGACGCGGCGTTGAGCGCGTCCAGCTGATCCGCCGTCAGCTTCAGTCCGACGCTCGGCAGCAGTTCGGCGAGCTGCTCCAGCGTGCGCGCCGAGGCGATCGGCGCGGCCACGGTCGGCTGCGCCGCGAGCCAGGCCAGCGAGACGGCCGCCACCGGCACTCCGTGCGCCGCCGCGACCTCGTCGAGCACCGAGAGCACCGCGTAGCCCTTCTCGGTCCGGTACTGCGCCACGCCCTCGGCCCGCGCCGAGTCGACCTCGACGCCCGGACGGTACTTGCCGGCCAGGAAGCCGCGCGCCAGGCCGAAGTAAGGCAGCGACGGGATCGACTCCTTGGCCAGGAATGGAGCGGTCTCCGCCTCGAACTCGGCGCGCTCCAGCAGGTTGTAGTGGTTCTGCAGGGCGCTGTAGCGGGCGAAGCCCTCGCGCTCCGAGACGGCCAGCGCCTCGGCCAGCCGCGGCGCGGTGTAGTTCGAGGCGGCGATGTAGCGGACCTTGCCGGCGCGCACCAGCGAGTCGAAGGCGCCGAGCGTCTCCTCCAGCGGCACATCCGGGTCGTCGCGGTGGGCGTAGTAGAGGTCGATGTAGTCGGTGCCGAGGCGCTGCAGCGACTCGTCGGCCGCCGCGAGGATGTTCGCTGCGGCCAGGCCACAGCGGCTCTGCTTCATCGCCACCTTCGTCGCCAGCACGATCGAGGACCGGTTGCCGCGCGCCGCGAACCAGCGCCCGAGCACCTCCTCGGACAGTCCGCCCACGCCGTTGTTCACCCGCGCGCCGTAGACGTCGGCCGTGTCGATGAAATTGCCGCCCGCCCCCGCGTAGCCGTCCAGGATCGCGAAGGAGGCCTGCTCGTCGGCCGTCCAGCCGAAGACGTTCCCGCCGAGGCAGAGGCCGTATACGTCGAGGTCAGTAGTACCCAGTGTGGTCATGCCCTCGGCAACATCGCGCGCGAGCCGCTTGTTCCCCCGCCTTATTCCCGTCGGGCTCGCTGGTCCTGGCCCTACAGAAAAGCGCGAAAGATTCGTTCGCTCATCCATAGCTTCACTTTCGATCCGTCGGTACTGTCCAGATCCGTCTCGAAGAAGGTAGGCCCGAATGTCCACACCCGTCGTCACCCGTACCAGCGGCGTGGACCGGCTCAGGCTCCGCGCCCTGCTCGAGCGCGAGCAGGCCGCGTTCTTCACCGGCAACCCGTGCTCCGCCGGGGCGTACGCGCACGCCGACTCGCTGTTCGGCCGGGTGCCGATGACCTGGATGAACAAGACCTCCGCGCACTTCCCGCTCTACCTGGAGACCGCGCGCGGCGCGCGCCTGACCGACATAGACGGCCACGAGTATGTGGACTTCTCGCTCGGCGACACCGCCTCGATGGCCGGCCACAGCCCCGCCGCCGTCACCGAGTCCGTGCGCCGTCACATCGAGGACCGAGGCGGGCTGGCCGTCATGCTGCCGACCGAGCAGGCCGAGGACGCGGGCGCGCTCCTGGCGAGCCGCTTCGGCGTGTCGCGCTGGTCCTTCTCGCTGACCGCCACCGACGCAAACCGCTGGGCCATCCGGCTGGCCAGAGCCGCCACCGACCGGCCGAAGATCCTGGTCAACAGCTACTGCTACCACGGCTCGGTCGACGAGGCGCTGATCGTCACCGCCGAGGGCACCGAGGGCGAACCGCGCCCCGGCAACGTCGGCGCCCCGGTCCCGGTCACCGCGACCAGCCGCGTGGCCGAGTTCAACGACCTCGAAGGCCTCGAGCGCGAACTCGCGCACGGCGACGTCGCCGCGGTGCTGATGGAGCCGGCGCTCACCAACATCGGCATCGTGCTGCCCGAGCCCGGCTACCTCGACGGGGTCAGGGAGCTGACACGTCGCTTCGGCACCCTGCTGATCATCGACGAGACGCACACCTTCTGCGTCGGCCCCGGCGGCGCGACGAAGGCCTGGGGCCTCGACCCGGACATCGTCACCATCGGCAAGGCGATCGGCGGCGGCATCCCGGCCGGCGCCTACGGCCTGTCCGAGCAGCTCGCCATCCAACTGCTCGGCCGCGAGGACCTGGACCTCGTCGACATGGGCGGCGTCGGCGGCACCCTCGCGGGCAACGCCCTGTCCATCGCGGCGGTCTGCGCCACCCTGGGCGAAGTCCTCACCGACGAGGCGTTCGCCCACATGCACGCGCTGGCCGAGCGCTTCGAGACCGGCGTCGCCGAGGTCATCGCGAAGCACCAGCTGCCCTGGTCCGTCACCCGCCTAGGCGCCCGCGTCGAATACCGCTTCGCCAACCCGGCACCCCGCACCGGCACCGAGGCGGCGGGCGTGCACGACCAGGAACTAGACGACTACCTGCACACCTACCTGGCGAATCGCGGCATCCTGATGACGCCGTTCCACAACATGGCCCTGATGTCCCCGGCGACGACGATGCAGGACGTCGACCTGCACTCCCGCCTGTTCGCGGACGCGGTAGCCGACCTGGTCGGCGACGAGCCGCTGCCGGCACCCGGCCCGGTACCCTCGGCCCCATGACCATCCCGCGCCTGGACGAAACGGACAAGCAGATCCTGCGCGCCCTCCAACACGACGGCCGCGTGTCCTACGCCGAGCTGGGTCCGACGGTAGGCCTCTCCGCCCCCGCCGCCCGCGCCCGAGTCCAGCGCCTGATCGACACCGGCGTAGTCCGCGTAGTCGGCGTCACCGACCCCATCGACCTGGGCCTGCCCACCTTGGCCATGCTAGGCGTCCGCGCCGACGGCGACATCCGAGCCACCGCCGACGCCATCGCCGCCTGCGAAGGCGTCATCTACGTAGTCCTCACCGCCGGCGCCTTCGACCTCTTCGTCGAAGTGATCTGCCACACCCCGGCCAAACTCCTAGACCTCATCAACGACGCCATCAAGTCCGTCCCCGGCGTGACCCGCGTCGAGACCTTCACCTACTTCGGCATCCACACGCATCGTTAGTCTCGCGGTCGGATAGAACGTCCGCCGCCATAACTGCGTTGGTTAAGGTGGGGCGGCTTCGCCGGGCCGACGTATTGATCGGAGGGGGTAGTTGCGACGAGCGCTAGACGAGGTGGCTGCCAGCGAGTTTCGAGACTTCGTGATCGGTTCACAGACCAGGCTGATCAAGTTCGCCGAGCTACTGACCAGGGATTTGGGACATGCCGAAGATCTCGTCCAGCATGCCTACGCGAAGGTGTTCGCGTCGTGGCCGAAGCTGCGGACCGGTCATCCCGAGGCGTATGCGCGGCGCTGCATCGTCAACGGTCACCGGGACCGCTGGCGGCGTGGTGTCTGGAAGGAATCGCCGGTCGAGGAATCCGGCGACTACGCCACCTGCGAGAGCCTGCCAGAGGAGAACGCCGAGCGTGACGCGGTGCTGCGCGCGCTCGGACGCCTGACGCAGCGGGAACGCACGGCTGTCGCCTTGAAGTACTACTACGACCTCTCCACCGATGAGATCGCGTTCGAATTGGGCGTCGCGGCAGCGACGGTTCGCACGACCGTCTTCCGCGCGCTCGCCAAACTCCGCGAAGACCAGCACCTCGCCCCTGAAGGGAAGAGATCATGAGCAGCGAGTCCGAGTTCGACGACCAGCCACTCCCTGTGAACCTCCGCTTCCGGGACGAACGTGCGCTGACGGTCGACATCGACGCGGCCATGAGCAGCGGGCGACGGATGCGGCGCAACCGGAAGGCTCTCGCGGGGGCCGTCGCGGCGGTGGCGATCGGCGTGCTCGGGGTGTCGGCGGCCTATTTGGCTCCGACATCCTCGTCGAGCGCTCCGGTAGTCAGCGCAGCGCCGTCGACCGGCTCTCAGCAGTCGTCTGCCAGGCTGGACCTTCTTCTTGCGGGCGGAGGCCACGTCACTATCCTCGGCTCGCGGGTGAACGCGATGGCGGGATCCACGCTATCCGCTGTCGCGTGGCGCGCTGGCCCATCGATCTGTTACGGGACCGCCGACCTGGCCACCAGCGCCTCAGGCTCCTCAACCAGTTCGATCAACTGCGCGCAACGGCCGTCCGCATTGTCCGCGACCACGCCTACCGTTCTCGCTCCGCAGTTGGTCGCGCACGTCACCGATGACATGGGAGCGCAGGTGGCGATCGGCTTCGTCAGCGGCGACGTCGCCAAGGTCTCGCTGAAGATCCGAGGACATCTGTATGACGCCACCGTGGTCGCGTTGCCCGGCTCGCCCTCGACCGGTGCGTACGTGGTGTGGATTGGCCCGAAGGATCTCGTGACGACAGCGCGGGACTTCACACAGATCGTCGGCTATGGCAGCCGGGGAACCGTCGTAACCGGGTAACCGCCCCTGACGGAGGTCCGAACGCGGGTGCTCGGCACCCAGATGGCGCTCAGCACCGGGCACGGTCGCGGACCGACGCGACGTCAGCATCCATGGACTGCGCCGAATCGACCAACTCGGCGACGAACCGGACCAGATGGTCCTCGGGCAGCCACTCATCCAACGACAGCGGCAGCAACAGCATCTGATCGGGGGCCAACACCCGGAACGTCTTGTTCACCGGCACCTTCGGCACGGTCCTTGGCTGGCGACCGTCGCCGGATCCACCTCGAACAGGCCATCCCCACCAGGCATACCAAGATTCTTCCATACGAAAGATCACGAACCGAAGGCAGCGCTGACCTCTTCGATCGCCAGGCGCATCACGCCGGAGTCGGTACGGCTTCCTTCGGCACGCCGCACGCCGTCTGGCCGGAACCGTGCGGATCGCAATGACACGACGCGCGGGCGCCGATGCAAAACGGGTGACCCGCCGGGTCGAGCATCACCCGCGCCACCTCACCGTGCGGCTGGAACTCGGCCGTGGTCGCTCCGTACCCGCGCAGCACTTCCTCGGCCTCAGCCAGGTCCTCGACACGGAAGTCCATGTGGATCTGGACCGGTACGTCCGAGGAAGGCCAGGTCGGTGCCCGGTAGTCCTCCACGCTCTGGAAGAACAGTGTCATCCCGCCGAGCCTGACACAGCTGGAGTCGGCGTCGGAGCTGACGATCTCGCCGCCTCCGGCAGCACAGTAGAACGCGGCCATGGGGGCCGGGTCGAGGCAGTTCATGACGATGACCGCAAGCGCAACAGTGGCGGGCACATTCGCTCCTTGATAGAGACTCTTTCGGCCCCATCGTCCCGGCCTCGACGACGTCAACGGCAGCATCGACCACCATGCGGACGGCAGGCCACCGTCACGCACGCCGCCCATCCCGTTACTGACCCACGCTCCTAGCCGGATACGGGCATCTCGTCGGGACCTCTACGGCGGTGCGTGAAGTCTCGCGTGCTCCGGTTCGCGCACGAGTCGTCTTGGGCCTATCGGGGCTGTCAGTGCCGGATGGCAGACTGGGCATTGTGGTGACGATTGGAATCTAAGGAGTGACAATGAGTAGCGATCGGGCGCGTGGCCGACATGGATCCCAGCGCACGCGACGTGCACGCCCGCGGAGCGTGCAGCACCACACCGCGCTGCTCAGCCGACTCACTCAACTCGTTCTCGATGCGATGGCGAACTGCCCAGATCGGGAATTCGTCTTCAGCGAAGCGAACCGACGGGCGGCTGACGCGCTATCCGAATTGCTGGTGCGGCCCGGGGAGCATCATGTGACGGTGTCCGTGGAGATTCTCGGTGAGTCTTTCACCGCGCAATGCGCCGCCCACAAGCCACAAGGAGCGCTGCACTTCGATCGGCAACCCACCGAATTGGTGTTCGCGCTGGTTGCCGCCGCGCTGGCTGGTGGCACTGGCGGTCTGATCTGCCGGACGAGCGACCCTGCCGACGCACCGACGCCCGACCGGCCCTGTGCCGTGTACGGCTGGGCAATCTTCGACAGCACGCTCATTCCACTGACCAGCGCCCAGATCTTCAACGCCGAGTGCGTTGACAACGTCACCGGCGAGCCCATTCCGCCTGAACACGCTGTCACCTACATCGACGCACCGGAACTTCCCGGCGGCCGACCCGGCTGATCACCTCCCCGGAACCCGAGAGGGTATTTGGCCACGCGCGCACGACTGACGTGGACGTTCAGGCGAACCTCGAGATCCGCCCGCCAGCCAGGTGCGGACGCTCGTCGCCCAAGGTCGTGTCCTTGCCATCGCCCGGGTAGGCGCAGGTCTCGTTCGAGAGTTGGTCGAAGACCTTGGCAACGACGTCCTCGTACAGCGAAGCGAAGCGTTCCGGGTCCTCCTGCGTGTTGCCGATTCCGCTGGGAATCACCGGGGGGTGCTCAACGGCAAACACTCACAAGGGACTTATATCGAGGTCGAACGGCGGACTTCCTCGGCGAAGCCAGGCGCGCCAGACCGTTCGAGGCGATTGAGGAGGCTGCTGAGGTCCATCGGCGGCCTGCGCATACGGCCTGCTTGTTTCCGCAGGGCCGCCAGGGTGAGGCCAGGTGCCAGGTCGAGCAGGTCGAGTAGAAAGGAATCCGGGTGTATCGCGTCGACGTGGTGGGGTTCGAGCTGGTGAGCGGGGAAGTCCTTCAGGTTGAATGTGACGATCGACTGCGCGTCTCCGACGATGGCTGCTGCGAGCACGTGCCTATCGTCCCGGTCGGGGAGCTCCAGGCCGGCGACGAGGGATTCCCAACCCTCGACGTTCGCGCCGTCGAAAGCGCGGTTCATCAGCGCGAGTGTGCGATCGAAGGCTGATGCGTCGACGGACCGCTTCGCCAGCACGTTCCGGCGAACCTAGGCGAGAACTGCGCTGGACCACAGGGGGCGGAACAGCTTGTGTTCGGCCAGGGTGAGCAGCGAGTCTCGCAAGACATCCGGGAACAGGACACACGCATCCAGCATGACGGCGATCACGGCTGGTCGGCTTCACCGGCATTGTCCTCATCGTCGTAGAGCCCGAGCTCCTCTGTTTGGCTGACGACCTCGCCCAGCATGGAAGAGCGTTCAATACGGCGTTGGTCCTGGTAGGCGAGCAGATCGTCGAGGCGGACACGCCGGTGCCGACCCGGTTGCTCGAACGGGATCTTGCGGTCTTCCAGGAGTTTGACGAGAGTCGGCCGACTGACCCCGAGTAGATCAGCGGCTTCTTGGGTGGTCAGCCGCTGCGCGAGCGGCGCGATGGTGATGGCGCGGCCGGCGCGCATCGCGGTGATGGCCTGGGCGATGACCTCGTACACGGCGTGCGGGAGTCTGAGGAGGGTACCGTCCGGGGCCACCAGCGCCGCGTGAGCGGACAAGTCGGCCATCACTGCTGCGGCTTCGTCCAGTTCGATTTGCTCGAGCCGGTCCGTCGGGGGAAGGACCGGCCGTTCGGCGAGGATCGTCATGGCTGCCCGCTTCTGTCGATTCCAGGAATCTCCGAGCACCAGGGTCAGAGGAATTCGAAAAAATCGCAACTACTGCTTGCCGTGGTGGAGAGGGCGGCGCCTACCACCCCCGCGTGTGCCACTCCTCCAGATGCGGACGCTCGTTGCCCAGCGTGGTGTCGGCACCGTGGCCGGGGTAGACCCAGGTCTCATCGGGCAGGAGGTCGAAGAGCTTTGCCACCACGTCCCGGTAGAGCGAGGCGAAGCGCATCGGGTCCTTCTGCGTATTTCCAATCCCACCAGGAAACAGGCAGTCGCCGGTGAAGAGGTGCGGGTGGCCCTTGGGGTCGTCGTAGAGGAGGGCGATGGAGCCGGGGGTGTGGCCGGCGAGGTGGATGGCGCGGAGGCGGCCCTGGCCGAACTCGATGGTGTCGCCGTCGTCTACGAGCGTGGCCGTGGGGACGGGGATGCCTTCGGCGTCGAAGCGGCCGGCCAGGGTTTGGGCGCCGGTGGCCTCGGCGACTTCCGCGAGGGCCTGCCAGTGGTCGCCGTGCTGATGGGTCGTCACGACCTGGCCCAGCGAGCCGTTCACCAGGCGGATCAGGGTCTTGGGCTCTGCTGCGGCATCTATCAGCAACTGCTCGCCGGAGTAGCGGCAGCGCAGCAGGTACGCGTTGTTGTCGTATGGTCCGACCGCGACCTTCGTGATCACGATCTCCGCCAGTTCGCGTACGTCGGGGGCGCCGCCGACGGTCACGTTTCCGTGGTAGTTCACTTTTTCTGCCGTCCTACTCGTCGTGCTACGTCGTAAGTTGCGCGTATTTTCCGGTTACTTCCAGGCTGGCGGCTGCGGCAGCGGGCCGTGCGGCTCGACGTTGAGGCCGTCGCCGTTGCTCCGGCCGATCAGCCAGGCCACCAGCGCCGCCGAGGGGCCGCGGACGATCGGGGCCTGCTCGTCGTCCTTGCCGGCGAGGATGCCGTAGATCTGGTCCGAATCCTCGGCGTGCACGCGGAACGAGGGCGATTCCGGGGTGAAGACCGGGTTCGAGAAACGCTCGGCGATCATCGCGAGTTCCGGCTCGGTGAAGTACTGCGGCCAGTGCGCGGGGGAGTAGTGCACGCCCAGGTCGACGTGGTGGATCAGGATCTCCTCGAGCCTCCACCACGGCAGCCATACTGCGGGCTGCGGACCGCCGCGACGGCCGGTGATCTCCGTCTGCCACTGCTCCGGGGACATCCGCGCGGCCTGCACGGCGAATCGCTCGCTCGACTCGCGCACGTCCGCCACCAACTGCGCGGCGCCGCGGTTCGCGCCTTCCTCGATCTCGGACTCGCGGGCCTCGGGGGAGGCGTACATCGGGGTCTCTACTCCGGTCGCCGCCCAGGTCAGCAGCCTTATCACCGCGTCCGCGTTCCGTGCCACGTGGGTCAGCACATGTCCCCGGGTCCAGCCGGGCAGCAGGGACGGCTCGCGCACCGCCGCGTCGTCGAACTGCTCCGCGGTCGCGATCAGGTGGGCAGTGGACTCGACGACCCGGGCCAGAGTCTCGGTCGGCTCCGGTTCGGTTACGGCGCTCTGCTCGGTTGTCATGGCTCTACTCTGGCGTACCGGCGACCCGCGGCGCCATGCGGTTCGCCCCGGTTCGACCGGACGGCACATTTCTGTCGGTGGGCCCGCCTACGATGGATACCGGAACTCTCTCCCCGGCCGCTGCGCATCGGGGAACGGGGAATCACCGCAGGCCAGAGACTAAATTACTCCAGGGAGCAGAGCAGTGGCGGACAAGCTGATCGTCCGGGGGGCGCGCGAGCACAACCTCAAAGACGTCTCCCTGGACCTGCCGAGGGACGCCCTGATCGTCTTCACCGGCCTCTCCGGCTCGGGCAAGAGCTCGCTCGCCTTCGACACGATCTTCGCCGAGGGCCAGCGCCGCTACGTCGAGTCCCTCTCGGCTTACGCGCGCCAGTTCCTCGGCCAGATGGACAAGCCGGACGTCGACTTCATCGAGGGTCTGTCCCCGGCGGTGTCCATCGACCAGAAGTCCACCTCGAAGAATCCCCGCTCGACCGTGGGCACCATCACCGAGGTCTACGACTACCTGCGCCTGCTCTACGCGCGCGCCGGCAAGGCGCACTGCCCCGAATGCAAGCGGATCATCTCCCGGCAGAGCCCGCAGCAGATCGTCGAGCGCGTCCTCGAACTCGAGGAGGGCACCCGTTTCCAGGTCCTCGCCCCGGTCGTGCGCGAGCGCAAGGGCGAGTACGCGGAGCTGTTCAAGGAGCTGCAGACCAAGGGCTACAGCCGTGCCCGGGTGGACGGCGAGGTCATCCAGCTCACCGAGCCGCCGACGCTCAAGAAGCAGGAGAAGCACACCGTCGAGGTCGTCATCGACCGGCTCGCGGTCAAGGCCTCGGCCAAGCGGCGGCTCAACGATTCCATCGAGACCGCGCTGCGGCTGGCCGGCGGCATGATCACGCTCGACTTCGTGGACCTGCCGGAGGACGACCCGCAGCGCGAACGGATGTACTCGGAGCACCTCTACTGCCCGTATGACGACCTGTCCTTCGAGGAACTCGAACCGCGCTCGTTCTCCTTCAACTCGCCGTTCGGCGCCTGCCCCGAGTGCACCGGCCTCGGCATCCGGATGGAGGTGGACGAGGAGCTGATCATCCCGGACCCGGAGCTGAGCCTGAACGGGGGGGCCATCGCACCCTGGTCCGGCTCGGGCCAGGCCAACGACTACTTCGGCCACCTGCTCGAGGGACTCGCCGGCGACCTCGGCTTCGACATGGACACGCCGTTCAAGAAGCTCCCGGCCAAGGCCCGCAAGGCGATCCTGCAGGGGCACAACCACAAGGTGACGGTCAGCTACACCAACCGTTTCGGCCGCACCCGCAGCTACTCGACCGGCTTCGAGGGCGTCATCCCGTGGGTCGAGCGGCGGCACGCCGAGGCCGAGTCGGACACCTCCCGCGAAAAGCACGCAGGCTACATGCGCGAGGCGCCCTGCCCCGCGTGCGACGGCACCAGGCTCAAGCCGCTGGTGCTGGCCGCGACGCTCGGCGGACGCACCAAGGGCGAGTTCACCGAGGGCGGACACTCGATCGCCGAGGTCGCCGCGATGCCGGTCGGCGAGTGCGCCGAGTTCCTGCGCAACCTCAAGCTGGGCAAGCGGGAGGCGCAGATCGCGGCGCGGGTGCTCAAGGAGGTCAACGAGCGGCTGCAGTTCCTGGTCGACGTCGGCCTCGACTACCTCTCGCTGGACCGCGCCTCGGCCACGCTCGCGGGCGGCGAGGCGCAGCGGATCCGGTTGGCCACGCAGATCGGTTCTGGCCTTGTCGGCGTGCTCTACGTGCTCGACGAGCCCTCCATCGGCCTGCACCAGCGGGACAACCACCGGCTGATCGAGACCCTCGTCCGGTTGCGCAACCTCGGCAACACGCTGATCGTGGTCGAGCACGACGAGGACACCATCAAGATCGCCGACTGGGTGGTGGACATCGGCCCCGGCGCGGGCGAGAACGGCGGCCACGTGGTGGTCTCGGGCCCGGTCTCCGACCTGCTGGAGTCCAAGGACTCGCTGACCGGCGCGTACCTGTCCGGCCGGATGCGCATCGAGGTGCCCGAGCAGCGGCGGCCGATCGACCCGAAGCGGGTGCTCACCGTGCACGGCGCGCGCGAGCACAATCTCAGGGACGTGAGCGTCAGCTTCCCGCTGGGCTGCTTCGTCGCGGTCACCGGCGTTTCCGGATCCGGCAAGTCCACGCTGGTCAACGACATCCTCTACACGCACCTGGCGCGCGAGCTCAACGGCGCGCGCAAGGTCCCGGGCCGGCACACCCGGGTGGACGGCGTCGACCACCTGGACAAGGTGGTGCACGTGGACCAGTCGCCGATCGGCCGCACCCCGCGCTCGAACCCGGCGACCTACACCGGCGTGTTCGACCACGTCCGTCGGCTGTTCGCGGAGACCACCGAGGCGAAGGTGCGCGGCTACCAGCCGGGCCGCTTCTCCTTCAACGTCAAGGGTGGGCGCTGCGAGAACTGCCAGGGCGACGGCACCATCAAGATCGAGATGAATTTCCTGCCGGACGTCTACGTGCCCTGCGAGGTCTGCCACGGCAAGCGGTACAACGAGCAGACGCTCGAGGTGCACTACAAGGGCAAGACCATCTCGGACGTGCTCGATATGCCGGTGGCCGAGGCGGTCGAGTTCTTCGAGGCCATCCCCGGCATCGCCCGGCACCTGCGCACCCTGAACGACGTGGGCCTCGGGTACGTCCGGCTGGGCCAGAGCGCGACCACCCTCTCCGGCGGTGAGGCGCAGCGCGTGAAACTGGCCTCGGAACTGCAGCGCCGCTCCACCGGCCGGACCGTTTACGTGCTCGATGAGCCGACCACCGGCCTGCACTTCGAGGACATCCGCAAGCTGCTCGGCGTGCTCGGCCGCCTGGTGGACCAGGGCAACTCGGTGATCGTGATCGAGCACAACCTGGACGTGATCAAGACCGCGGACTGGATCGTGGACATGGGCCCGGAGGGCGGGCGCGGCGGCGGCATGGTGGTCGTCGAGGGCACCCCGGAGCGGGTGGCCGCGCACCCGAGTTCGTACACCGGCAAGTTCCTCAAGGAACTGCTGGGCTGACCGGCGTTCACGCACTCAGGAAATTCTTAAGCGGTCTGCTTGAACCGCTCAGACGAATCGTTCGTGGCTGCACCGTGAAGGGCGTCTTCACTACCCGGCCCTGGTCCCGTCAGCGGGAGAAGGGCCGGGTAGTGTGACGCGTCGAAGGTGTGCATTCCGGATTAAGACGGACCGGCCGTAATCGGGCTCCGGAATGCGCGCCCCCGAGATTCTAGGAGCGCGAACGAGATGGCCGAACAGTCCCAGCCCACCACCGACCGCCGCACCGTGCTGCGCACCACCGCGATCGGCGTGGCCGTAGCCGGCGTGGGCGTCACCGCGGCGGCCTGCAGCAGTTCCAACACCGCGGCGCAGACCAGCACCGCCCAGACCGCGGCCGCCGCGTCCACCGGCTCGGCCACCATCGCCACGACCTCCCAGGTGCCGGTCGGCGGCGGGTACATCGACCAGGACGCCAAGATCGTGGTCACCCAGCCCTCGGCCGGCGAGTACAAGGCGTTCACCGCCGTGTGCACGCATGCGGGGTGCACCGTCGGGAGCGTCTCGAACAACGTCATCCTGTGCCCCTGCCACGGCTCGGAGTACAGCGCCAAGGACGGTTCGGTGCTCAAGGGCCCGGCCCCCCAGGCGCTGGCCGCCGAGACCATCAAGGTCACCGGCAGCAACATCGTCTACGAGGCCTGATCTCGGTTCGACACCTCGCGCCGACAGCCTCGGTGCCGCCAACCCCGGAGCCGCCGCGACGGACACGGCGCTCCGGGGCTGTCGGTGCGAAGCCGTAGGCTGACACCGTGAGCGATCCGACGACATACCGCCCCGCTCCCGGCTCGATCCCGACCCAGCCGGGCGTCTACAAGTTCCGGGATCAGTACGGCCGGGTCGTCTACGTCGGCAAGGCGAACAACCTCAGGGCGCGCCTGGCGAACTACTTCCAGCCGCTCACCTCGCTGCATCCGCGCACCCAGTCCATGGTGACGACCGCGACCGGCGTCGAGTGGACCGTCGTCGTCAACGAGGTCGAGGCGCTCGCGCTGGAGTACTCCTGGATCAAGGAGTTCGAGCCGCGGTTCAACGTCAAGTACCGGGACGACAAGTCGTACCCGAGCCTCGCGGTGACCCTCAACGAGCAGTTCCCGCGGGTTCAGGTGATGCGCGGCCCCAAGAAGAAAGGCGTGCGCTACTTCGGTCCGTACGCGCACGCGTGGGCGATTCGCGAGACCGTGGACGCCCTGCTGCGCGTCTTCCCGATGCGCAGCTGCTCGCAGGGGGTTTTCCGCAGCGCCCAGCTGACCGGTCGGCCCTGCCTGCTCGGCTATATCGACAAGTGCTCGGCCCCGTGCGTCGGCCGGATCAGCGCCGAGGAGCACCGCGGGATCGCCGAGGACTTCTGCACCTTCATGTCCGGACAGACCGCCGGGTTCACCCGCGAGCGGGAGCGCGAGATGAAGCAGGCGGCGGCCGATCTCGAGTTCGAGAAGGCGGCCCGGCTGCGCGACGACCTCGCCGCGCTGCAACGGGCGATGGAGCGCAACGCGATCGTGCTCGGCGACGGCACGGACGCGGACGTCGTCGGCATCCACGAGGACGAGCTCGAGGCGGCCGTGCAGATCTTCCACGTGCGCGGCGGCCGGGTGCGCGGCCAGCGCGGCTGGGTCGTGGAGAAGGTCGAGGACATCGACACCGGGGGACTGGTCGGCCAGTTCCTCCAGCAGCTCTACGGCGACCAGGAGCCGGAGGCGGTGCCGAAGGAGATCCTGGTGCCCGCGCTGCCCGAGGACGCCGAGGCGGTCCAGGCCTGGCTCGCGAAGCTGCGCGGGCACGGCGTGGAACTGCGGGTGCCGCAGCGCGGGGACAAGCGGACCCTGATGGAGACGGTCGAGCGCAACGCGAAGCAGTCGTTGGCCCTGCATAAGACGAAGCGGGCCTCGGACCTGACGACGCGTGGGCGGGCGTTGGAGGACATCGCCGAGGCGCTGGGCATGGACCAGGCGCCGCTGCGCATCGAGTGCTACGACATCTCGCATACGCAGGGGGCCGAGGTCGTGGCGTCCATGGTGGTGTTCGAGGACGCGCTGCCGCGCAAGTCGGAGTACCGCCGGTTCACGATCAAGACGGTTCAGGGGCAGGACGACGTCCGGTCCATGCACGAGGTGATCAGCCGCCGGTTCAAGCGCTACCTGGCGGAGGCGTCGCGGGCGGGCGAGGCGTTGCTGCCGGAGGGCGAGGAAGAGCTCGAAAATAACAGGCCCGAACCGCTGGAAGGTGAGCGGGCGGAGGTCGACGGTGGGGCGGTCGGCGAGGCGGATATCGAAGCCGGAGCGGAGAGCGACGCGGACGTCGACGGTGGAGCGGATGGTCACGCGGAGGTCGACCGTGGGGCGGTTGGCGAGGCGGACATCGAAGTCGGCGTCGCTCGCGAGGACAGGCCGCTGAGCCGGAGCGCGTACCCGCCGCAACTCGTCCTGGTCGACGGCGGGGCGCCGCAGGTGGCCGCGGCTGCCCGGGCCCTCGCGGAACTCGGCATCGAGGAGGTCACCGTCGCGGGCATCGCCAAGCGGATGGAGGAGATCTGGCTGCCAGGCGAGGAGGACCCCGTGATCCTTCCGCGCACCAGCGAGGCCCTCTACCTGCTCCAACGTGTCCGCGACGAGGCGCACCGCTTCGCGATCACCTTCCACCGGCAGCGCCGCTCCAAGGCGATGACCTCGGGCGGGCTGCTCGACGGGATCCCGGGGCTCGGCGAGGTCCGGCGCAAGGCGCTGCTCAAGCACTTCGGCTCGGTCAAGGCCGTGCGCGCGGCGACCGTCGAGGACCTGGCCGCGGTGCCGGGGCTCGGCCGGGCCACCGCCGAGGCCTTGCACGAGGCCATCGGGCAACGCTCCCGTTCGACCGTTCGCCCTGCCGCGGTCAACACCGCGACTGGAGAGCTTCTGGAAGATGGCGGAAACTGAATCGAAAGGGACATAGACTCGGGTCGGGTCGGCGCGCGACCGGCCCGGGAGCACACATGTGTCGGGAAACACCCATGGGAATCGATGCTGTCCGGGGGAAAGGCGGTCCACGATGAACGACGCGGAGGTTGAGGAGGCGCCCGAGCCGCCGGAGCTCGTGGTGATCTCGGGTATGTCCGGAGCGGGCCGGTCCACGGCGGCCAAGGTCCTCGAGGATCTCGGCTGGTTCGTGGTCGACAACCTGCCGCCCAGCCTGATCGCCACGATGGTGGATCTCGCCGCCCGCACCCAGGGCTCGGTGCCGCGGATCGCCGTCGTGGTCGACGTGCGCGGCCGGTCCTTCTTCGAGCACCTGCACGAGGCGCTGTCCCACATAGAGTCCACCGGCCTGCGCCACCGCATCGTCTTCCTCGAGTCGGCGGACGACGTGCTGGTGCGGCGCTTCGAGAACGTGCGCCGGCCGCACCCGCTGCAGGGCGACGGGCGGATCACCGACGGCATCGCCCGGGAACGCGACCTGCTGCGCGAGCTGCGCGGCGAAGCCGACCTGGTGATCGACACCTCGAGCCGGAATGTGCACGAACTGCGGGCCGCGCTGGAGGCCGCGTTCGGCCGGGACGGCGGCGAGGGCGGGCTGCGCGCGACGGTGATGTCCTTCGGCTTCAAGTACGGGCTGCCGGTGGACGCAGACCTCGTACTTGACGTACGCTTCCTGCCCAACCCGCACTGGATCCCCGAGCTGCGCCCGCGCACCGGCCTCGACCCCGAGGTGAGCGCATACGTGCTGGCCCAGCCCGGCGCGAAGGAGCTGCTCGAGTCCTACGGCGAGACCCTGCGGATCATCACCGCCGGGTACCGCAAGGAGGGCAAGCGGTACGTGACCCTCGCGGTAGGGTGCACCGGCGGGAAGCACCGCAGCGTCGCGATGGCCGAGCAGTTCGCGGCGCGGCTAAGCAGCGACGGCGTGGACACCACGGTGGTCCACCGGGACGTAGGGCGTGAGTGAGCGAACAGCGAGACTGCAAGGCCCCGTACGACGAGAGCGGCCCCCGGGTGGTCGCGTTCGGCGGCGGGCACGGGATGTACGCCTGCCTCTCGGCGCTGCGGAGACTGACCGACCACCTCACCGCGATCGTCACGGTGGCGGACGACGGCGGGTCCAGCGGACGGATCAGGCAGGAGCTCGGCGGACTGCCGCCCGGTGACCTGCGGATGGCGCTCGCGGCGCTGTGCGGGGACGACGAGTGGGGCCGGACCTGGGCGAAGGCGCTGCAGCACCGCTTCGGCGGCGCCGGGCACCTGTCCGGCCACGCGCTGGGGAACCTGCTGATCACCGCCCTGTGGGAGGAGCTCGGCGAGCCGGTCGCGGCCCTCGACTGGGTCGGCCGGCTGCTGGGTGCGCGCGGCCGGGTGCTGCCGATGGCGGCGGTGCCGCTGGAGATCGAGGCCCAGGTGCGCGGCGTGGACCAGGCCGACCCGCTGCGGGTGAGCACGGTCCGCGGGCAGCACTCGCTCGCGAAGACGCCGGGCGAGGTGCTCAGCGTCCGGCTGCTGCCGCAGGATCCGCCCGCGGTGCCGGACGCGGTCGCGGCGATCGACGAGGCGGACTGGGCGGTGCTCGGCCCCGGCAGCTGGTTCACCAGCGTGCTGCCGCACCTGATGGTCCCGGAGCTCGCGGACGCGCTGCTGCGTACGGACGCCAAGCGGCTGCTGGTGCTCAACCTCGTGCCGCAGATCGGCGAGACCGACGGCTTCACCCCGGCGGACCACGTGGAGGTCCTCGCGGCGCACGCCCCCAATCTGCGACTCGACGCGATCCTGGTGGACCCGTGCTCGCTGCGCGGGCCGCAGGAGGCACGCAAGCTCGAGGAGGTCGCGGCGGCGCTGGGCGCTGTGGTGCATATCGCGGCGGTGGCCGCTTCCGGCGACGCGCCGTACCACGATCCGATCAGGCTGGCCGAGGCGATCGCGGAGCTCGTCGACGGGGCGGACGTGAGCGAGGGCCTGACCGTGGGCGCGCCTGCCGGAGCGGACAAGGGCAAAAGCAAGAACAAGAGCGCGGCGGAGCGAAAGGCGGCCTGACGGCAGTCTGACCAACCGACCGACGGTGGCGTCCGGTCGCCGCCGGAGCCGCCCCATCCGCCCCGTGGACGGGCGAAAATCCGGTTAATGATCCGTCCGGGGGTCATCCCTGCCGGTGATCCGTGCGCCTAACGGCGGCCACGGGCGGTCACCGCCGGTTAACCTGGTTGGCAGCCATCCCCCGCCCCCGTACCGATAGGAGGCCGCGTAGCTATGGCGATGACCGCGGCGGTGAAAGACGAGCTGAGCCGGCTCACAGTGGTCAAACCTTGCTGCCGCAAGGCGGAGACCGCGACCCTGTTGCGCCTGGCCGGGTCGATCCACCTGGTGCAGGGCCGCATCGTGATCGAGGCCGAGCTGGATGCCGCCGCTGCGGCGCGCAGGCTGCGCAAGAGCATCTCCGAGATCTACGGGCACGTCTCCGAGCTCGGCGTGATCGCGCCCGGCGGGCTGCGTCGGGGCAGCCGCTACGTGGTGCGGGTGGTCCGCGACGGCGAGGCGCTGGCCCGGCAGACCGGCCTGGTGGACGGCCGCGGGCACCCGGTGCGCGGGCTGCCGCCGCAGGTGGTCGCCGGCTCCGTGTGCGACGCCGAGTCGGCCTGGCGCGGCGCCTTCCTGGCCCACGGCTCGCTGACCGAGCCGGGCCGCTCCAGCGCGCTGGAGATCACCTGCCCGGGACAGGAGGCGGCGCTCGCCCTCGTCGGCGCCGCCCGCCGACTCGGCGTGAGCGCGAAGAACCGCGAGGTGCGCGGCGTGGAGCGGGTCGTGGTGCGCGACGGCGACGCGATCGGCGCGCTGCTGACCCGGTTGGGCGCGCACGACTCGGTGATGGCCTGGGAGGAGCGCCGGATGCGCCGCGAGGTGCGCGCCACGGCGAACCGTCTTGCCAATTTCGACGACGCCAACCTGCGCCGCTCCGCCCGGGCGGCCGTGGCCGCGGGCGCGCGGGTGGGCCGGGCGCTGGAGATCCTTGGCGAGCACGCCCCCGAGCACCTGGCGCTGGCCGGACGGCTGCGGCTCGAGCACCGGCAGGCCTCGCTGGAGGAGCTCGGCGCGCTGGCCGATCCGCCGCTGACGAAGGACGCGGTGGCCGGCCGGATCCGCCGGCTGCTGGCGCTGGCCGACCGGCGCGCGGCGGACCTCGGCGTGCCGGGCACGGAAGCGTGCCTGACGCCGGAACTGTTCGCCGCGGCCGGCGTCGCCGAGGTCTGACCTAACAAAAGGACAGACCGCGGAAAGAGAGTGTTGCGGCGTCGGTCACGGCGCCGCAACGCCGTGGTAACCGGGTTGGGGACTACCCACTCGTGATCTTTCGTCCCATTGATCCATCTGCTGCCCCGGACTCCCTGCTACCACCGGGTAATACCACATGGCGGGCCGGGTGGCCTCGTCAGCGGGGACCCCTGTAGGTTGAGAAGGTATCTCTAGAAGTCAGATTCATACGCACCCGGCAACGGCGGATAGACCGGTCCCGCGGTGCATGAGCGAGGAGACCTTCGTGACCGTCCGCGTTGGCATCAACGGCTTCGGCCGTATCGGCCGCAACTTCTTCCGGGCCACCGTGGCCTCGGGCGCCGACATCGAGTTCGTTGGCATCAACGACCTCGCCAGCCCGAAGATCCTGGCCCACTTCCTCAAGTACGACAGCACGCTGGGCCGCTTCCCGGGCACCGTCGAGGCCACGGACGATGCGCTGATCATCAACGGCAAGGCCATCAAGGTCGTCGCCGAGCGCGACCCCGCCGCGCTGCCGTGGAAGGAGCTCGGCGCCCAGGTGGTCGTCGAGTCCACGGGCCTGTTCACCAAGGGCGAGGACGCGCGCAAGCACATCGAGGCCGGCGCGCAGAAGGTCATCATCTCGGCGCCGGCCACCGGCGAGGACAAGACCATCGTGCTCGGCATCAACGAGGACGAGTACGACCCGGCCCAGCACCACGTGCTCTCGAACGCGTCCTGCACCACCAACTGCCTGGCCCCGCTGGTCAAGGTGCTGCTCGATGAGTTCGGCATCGAGAAGGGCCTGATGACCACGATCCACGCGTACACCACCGAGCAGCAGCTGCAGGACCAGATCGCGCTGACCCGCAAGGGCACCATCGACCTGCGCCGCGCCCGGGCCGCGAACCTCTCGATCATTCCGACCAGCACCGGTGCCGCCCGCGCCATCTCGGTGGTCATCCCCGAGGTCAAGGGCAAGCTGGACGGCTTCGCCTTCCGCGTTCCGGTGCCGACCGGCTCGGTCGTCGACCTGACCGTGGACCTCTCCCGCGAGGTCACCAAGGACGAGATCAACGCGGCGTTCAAGAAGGCCGCCGAGGCGGGCCCGCTGGCGCCGTACCTGACCTTCACCGAGGACGAGATCGTCTCCGCGGACATCGTCACCGACCCGTCCTCCTGCACCTTCGACTCCAAGCTGACCCAGGCCCAGGGCAACCAGGTCAAGGTCGTCGGCTGGTACGACAACGAGTGGGGCTACTCCAACCGCCTCATCGACCTGATCAAGCACGTCGGCGCCTCGCTCTGACCTGCGCATAGCGGATGCAGCACTCCGGGCCCGTACGACCTGTAGGTCGTGCGGGCCCGCGTCGGATTCAGCACTCTTCACTACTTTGCGAGGGCTCGAAGAATGAAGACCATTGACGACCTCGACGTCGCGGGCAAGCGCGTGCTGGTGCGCGCCGACCTGAACGTCCCGCTCGACGGCACGCGGATCACCGACGACGGCCGGATCCGGGCCTCGGTGCCCACCCTCAAGGCCCTGCTGGAGCGCGGCGCGAAGGTCATCGTGACCGCGCACCTCGGCCGGCCCAAGGGCGTGGATCCGGCGGCCGACGCGAAGTACTCGCTCGCCCCCGTGGCCGCGCGCCTGAGCGAGCTGCTCGGCAAGCCGGTCGCCTTCGCCACCGACACCGTCGGCGAGTCGGCGAAGGCCACCGTGGCCGCGCTGCAGGACGGCGAGATCGCGCTGCTGGAGAACGTCAGGTTCAACCCGGCCGAGACGAGCAAGGACGCCGTCGAGCGCGGCAGGTTCGCCGACGAGCTGGCCAAGTTCGCAGACCTGTTCGTCTCCGACGGCTTCGGCGCCGTGCACCGCCGGCACGCCTCGGTCTACGACGTGGCCGAGGACCTGCCGAACGCCGCGGGCTACCTGATCTCCACCGAGCTCGGCGTGCTCAAGAAGCTCACCGAGGACGTGGAGCGGCCCTACGTGGTCGTGCTCGGCGGCTCGAAGGTCTCCGACAAGCTCGGCGTCATCGACAACCTGCTCGACAAGGCCGACCGGATCCTGATCGGCGGCGGCATGGTCTTCACCTTCCTCAAGGCCCAGGGCCACGAGGTCGGCAAGTCGCTGCTCGAGGAGGACCAGCTCGAGACGGTGCTGAGCTACCTCGAGCGGGCCAAGGACAGCGGCGTCGAGATCGTGCTGCCGGTGGACATCGTCGCGGCCACCGCCTTCGCCGCGGACGCCGAGCACGCGGTCGTGGCCGCCGACGCGATCCCGGCCGACCGGCTCGGCCTGGACATCGGCCCCGAGTCCGGCAAGCTCTTCGCGGCCAAGCTGGCCGACGCCCGCACGGTGTTCTGGAACGGCCCGATGGGCGTGTTCGAGATGGAGCCCTTCGCCGGCGGCACCCGGGCGGTGGCCCAGGGCCTGCTCGACTCCAAGGCCTTCACGGTGGTCGGCGGCGGGGACTCGGCCGCGGCCGTGCGCGCGCTCGGCTTCGATGAGAATGCCTTCGGCCACATCTCCACCGGCGGCGGCGCGTCGCTGGAGTACCTCGAGGGCAAGGACCTGCCCGGCATCTCCGTTCTGGAAGGCTGAGTTAGTGAGCACCGCACGCACCCCGCTGATGGCGGGAAACTGGAAGATGAACCTCAACCACTTCGAGGCCATCGCCCACGTTCAGAAGATCGCCTACGCCCTCAACGACAAGGACTACGCGGCGGTGGAGGTGGCGGTGCTCGCCCCGTTCACCGACCTGCGTTCGATCCAGACGCTGGTGGACGGCGACAAGTTCAAGATCAAGTACGGCGCGCAGGACGTCTCGACGAAGGAGTCCGGCGCGTACACCGGCGAGATCTCGGCGGCGATGCTGGCCAAGCTCAAGTGCGCCTACGTGGCCGTCGGGCACTCCGAGCGGCGCGAGTACCACGGCGAGACCGACGCGGTGGTGGCGGCCAAGGCGGCGATCGCGCTCAAGCACGAGATCACGCCGATCATCTGCATCGGCGAGAAGCTCGAGGTGCGCCAGGCGGCCGAGCACGTCGCGCACGTGCTGGAGCAGGTCATCGGTTCGCTGGCGGGTCTCACCGCCGAGCAGGTGCGCAAGTCCGTGCTGGCCTACGAGCCGGTCTGGGCGATCGGCACCGGCGAGGTGGCCACTCCCGCCGACGCGCAGGAGGTCATCGGCGCGATCCGCGGGCACCTCGGCACCCTCTACGACGCTGAGACCGCCGAGGCCACGCGCATTCTCTACGGCGGCTCGGTCAAGGGCGGCAATGCGGCCGGGATCATGGCGGAGAAGGACGTGGACGGCGCGCTGATCGGCGGCGCCTCGCTGGACCCCGAGGACTTCGTGCGGATCGTGCGCTACCGCGACACGGCCGTGGCGCGCTGAGGAACGACCACTGGTCCCGCACCCCCCGGGACGGGTAGGCTGAGGCGGTTCGTGTATGAATACCCGGACCGCCTCAGCTCCATAGCTCCATCTGCCCGCCGTCACGCCGAGAGAGAAGAACCCCGTGACCCTCGTCCTTGAGATCATCCTGGGTATCACCAGCCTGCTGCTGATCCTGTTCGTCCTGCTGCACAAGGGTAAGGGCGGCGGTCTGTCGGACATGTTCGGCGGTGGCTTCACCTCGCAGCACGGCGGCTCCTCGGTGGTCGAGAAGAACCTGGACCGCATCACCATCGTGCTTTCGGTCATCTGGATCGCCTGCATTATCGGCATCGGAATCGCCTACAAGTAGGACATATCCACTCATTGCGCCTTCGCCGTAAGGCGGAACCGGGGGGATGCGCACCCGCGTCTGACCTAACGCTCGTACACTGGTGCATCTGCGCCTTATGCGGGCGCTGGTGGAGCAAAACGTGGGTCTGCGGCAGGGAGACGGATAAAAGTGGCTAGTGGCAACGCGATTCGCGGAAGCCGGGTCGGCGCCGGCCCGATGGGCGAGGCCGAGCGGGGCGACACCGCGCCGCGCGTCTGGATCACCTTCTACTGCTGCAACGGGCACGAGACCCGGCCGAGTTTCGCCAGCGACGCGGCGATCCCGGAGACCTGGGACTGCCCGCGCTGCGGCTTCCCGGCCGGTCCGGACCGGGACAACCCCCCGGCCCCGCCGCGCACGGAACCGTACAAGACGCACCTCGCGTACGTGCGCGAGCGGCGCAGCAACGAGGACGGCGAGGCCATCCTGGCCGAGGCGCTGGCCAAGCTGCGCGGCGAGGTCTGAGCTCAGTCTCGTCGGCAGTGAGCAGGACGTACCTCGTGCTCGTCCGGTGCCGTGAGGCGCCGGACGGCGGGCGATCTATGATCGGCACATGACGGACTGGGACGTGACGGCGCGCAGGTTCGAGATCTTCATCGACCGCGAGGTGCGAGCGAGCTCCCCGCTCTACACGGCACTGTGCCAGTACGTCTCGGAAGATCTGGCCGCCGGCGGGTATTTCACCGAGGTGCTCGCTCAGGCGCCGGAGCGGCAGCGCATCCCGAACCTGCTGTTCGCCTCCGTCCACCGGGTGCTTTTCGACCACCCGGACGAGGCGCTCGCGTCGTACTACCCGTCGCTCGGCGGTTTCCGGGAGCCGGACGAGGAGCTGACGAAGGTCTTCGCCGCGTTCGTCGCCGCCCACCGCGCGGAGATCGATCCCCTGCTCGCGACGGGGGAGACGCAGACGAACGAGGTTCTGCGCGGCGCCCAACTGCTGCCCGCCTTCACGTGGGTGCAGGTCACGATGCGTCGTCCGCTGGGTCTGATCGAGATCGGTCCGAGCGCGGGCCTGCTTCTGCACGCCGATCGATACGACTACCGCTATGAATTCGCCGACGGAACGATCGTCGAGGGCGGCGAGGCCGCGGCGGACGGCGTGCCCCCGCTGCACTGCCCGATCCACGGTGCGTCGACGCCAGAGAAGTTCGCCCCATTCGTCACCCGGCCGCTGCGCGTCACCTCGCGCGTCGGCCTTGACCTGAATCCGTTGAACCCGGCCGATCCCGAGGCCTGCGCGTGGCTGCGGGCGCTGGTGTGGCCGGAGCACGCGGAGCGCCGTGAGCGGCTGGAGGCGGCTCTGGCGCATGCCGCGCGCCGCCCGGTGAAGCTGCGGAAGGGCGACGCGCTGCGGATTCTGGCCGATGCCGTGGATTCGGTGGCGGACAACGCGATCCCGTGCGTGTTCGTCTCCAACAGCCTGCCGCACTGGACCGCCGAGGGCCGCGCGGAGCTCGTCGAGCTGGTGCGCGAGCTCGGCGCCCGACGCGATCTGGTCTTCATCATCAAGGAGGCGCACCGGATCGGGCTCGGCCTGTTCAGCGGCGAGCCCGATCCGGGGGTCCAGGACGGCAAGGACGTGCACGAGGTGCTGGGCGCCGTCGTCTACCTCGGCGGCCGTGAGCGGCTCTTCCGCCTCGGCTCGGCGGGGATGCACGGCGGCTGGCTGGACTGGGCGCCGCGGCCCCTCTGAGAGCCGCCGTGGACCGGGTTACTCGGTGGGCGCCACGTCCACCTCGGCGGGCTCCCGCGTCGTCCAGCGGTGCTCGATCCGGCCGAGGCGCCACACCAGCAGCGCCACGATCCAGGTGCCCGCAAACAGGCCGGCGATGATGAAGCCCGCCTTGTTGATGTCGAAGTTCGCCATGAAGTCCCAGAAGCCGCCGCTCAGGTGCAGTTCGCTGGTCAGCACGCCGAGCACCTCGATGGTGCCGATCAGGAACGCGGCGGCGATCGACAGGCCGGTGATCACGAGGTTGTAGTAGACCTTGCGGACCGGTTTGGCGAAGGCCCAGCCGTAGGCGAAGTTCATGAAGCAGCCGTCGAGGGTGTCGAACAGCGTCATGCCGCCGGAGAACAGCAGCGGCAGGGCGAGGACGGCGTAGAACGGCAGGCCGCTGGTGGCCGCGTACGCGGTGGCCGCGAGCAGCACGACCTCGGTGGCGGTGTCGAAGCCGATGCCGAAGACGCAGCCGACGAAGTACATCTGCCAGGTCTTGGTGATCGACTTCATGAAGCGGCCGAAGAAGCGCCACATCAGGCCGCGCGCCTGGAGCTGGCGCTCGAGCTCCGCCTCGTCCAGCTCGCCGCGGCGCAGGCCCTTGAAGACCTTGGCGATCCCGGCCAGCACGATCAGGTTAAGCACCGCGATCAGGTAGAGGAACCCGGCCGAGGTGAGCGTGCCGAGCATGCCGCCGAGCGTCTCATAGGTCGAATCCGGGTTGACCATCGCGCCGAACACGGCCCGCGCCGCCACGGTGATCCCGACGCCGACCGCGACCACGATGCTGGAGTGGCCGAGGGCGAAGTAGAAACCGGTGGCCAGCGGGCGCTTTCCGTCGGCCATCAGTTTGCGGGTGACGTTGTCGATCGCGGAGATGTGGTCGGCGTCGAAGGCGTGCCGGACGCCGAGCGTCCAGGCGGTCACGGCCACGCCGAGGCCCACGCCGAGTTTGGCGTACGCGAAGTGATGGGGCATCACGGTGAAGACGAAGATGGCCCAGCCGAAACCGTTGATGGCGAGGACGACCAGGGCGATCAGGCCCAGACGCCCCCACTCGCCGGGTTCCAGGGCGTGGACGAAAGAGCCCTTCCGCGCGGCAGGGGCCGCAGGTGTCGTGGCGGTCATTTTCGGGCATCCTCCTCGGGATGCTCGCACGCAAGGGTGACCGCGCGCCGACCCGCCGAGGGCGGGGCCGAGTACGGGCCGGACCTTCCGTCGAGGCTGGCGAACCGTGCGCGCGCCGAGAGGCGACCGGACTTCCCTCAAGCCGAGACCTGTGTACAGGCGGGGATCGGCTGGGGTCACCGTTGCGGGACAGCGCCGGACTCACACCGGCTTCGCTCTCCACGCGCGGCCCCGACGGAAGCCGGGGCATCGGCATTCTACCCGGAACTCCTACTGAGGATGCGGCGCCTTGGCCACCATGATGATCGTGACCGTAGTGTTCTTCTCGGAGACCTTGTACAGGACCCGGTAGTAGCCGAGCAGCAGGCGGCGCAGTCCGCCCCGGCCGAGGTTGGCGCTGTTGCCCGGCCGGGGGTTTTCGCCGAGCTCGTAGACGGCCGCCAGCACGAGCTGCGCACCGAGCTTGTCCTCGCGGTGCAGCAGGCTCGCCGCGTCGATCGCCGCCGGCTTCCAGTCGATCCAGTAGGCCTTGCGCTGTTCCTCGTCAGATTCGCTGTCCTTGTGGCGTGGCACCCGCTCAGTATCTCAGGCCTCGCCAAGGAGTTTCGCGACCTCGTCGTGCGGGACCACGGAGTCGTCCTCCGCCAGGATGCGCTCGGCCAACGCGATGTCGGCCTCGTCCTCGCGGCGCCGGAAGTACTCGAGGACCTCGTAGGGCACGATCGCCGCGACCGGCGTTCCGTGCTGCGTGATGGTGATGATCTCGCCGCCGTGGTGCGACTTGGCGACGAGGTTGCCGAGGCGCGTGCGCGCGTCGGTGAGGGATACTGTTTCAGCCATGTACAGAATGTACACTTTGTAGACTTTGCTGTAAAGAGGCGCCGCGCCGGGAAACGCGTGAGCCCCCGGACACGACGGCCGAGGGCTCACTCATCACACGAGTACGACGAACTACGACAGCTCGGTCGCCGCGGCCCGGTCGATCAGCCACAGCGTGTCCTGCGTGCCGCGCGCGCCGGCCGCCGGGACCTCGACCTGCCCGGCGCCGGACAACGCCTTCGCCACGGCCTCGGCCTTCTCCGCGCCGGAGGCCACGACCCACACCTCGCGCGCGGCCTGGATCACCCTGAACGTCAGCGAGATCCGGTTCGGCGGAGGCTTGGGGGAGTTGTGCACCGCGATCGACGACCGCTCCACCTCGTGCGTCCCCGGGTGCTCCGGGAAGAGCGAGGCGATGTGCCCGTCCGGACCCATGCCGAGCAGCAGCACGTCGAACGCCGGCGCGTCGGCGCCCGCGGGCGCGTACTTCGCCAGCTCGGCCGCGTACCGCTCGGCCGCGGCCTCCGCGTCCTCGCCGTCCGGGCCGTCGGTCGCCGCCATCGGGTGGACGAACTCCGGGTTCAGCGGCAGCGAGTCGAGCAGCGCGTCCCTGGCCTGGGTCTCGTTGCGCTCCTTGTCCCCGGAGGGCAGGAAGCGCTCGTCACCCCACCACAGGTGCACCCGGCTCCAGTCCACGGCCTCGCGCGCGGGAAGCTGCGCGAGCGCGGACAGCGTGCCGATGCCGATCGTGCCGCCGGTCAGCACCAGGTGCGCCACGTCCCGCGTCTCGAGCACGTCGACCAGCTTGGTCACGAGACGCGCAGCAGTCGCCGAAGCCAGGACCGGTCCGTCCGGATGGAGGACGATCCGACGCTCACCGTGGTCCGCGTGGTGGGCTCCGTGGTCAGTCAAGCCGACGCCTCCCCGGGCTGCTCTTCGGCCGCCGGAGCGCTCTCCACCGGAGCCTCGGCACCCGCGTCGTCCGCGGACTCCTCGACCACCACCGGGGCGGGCTCGCCGAGCCGCTTCGCCTCCTTGGCCGCCTTCGCCGCCGCCTCGACCGTCGGGCCCGCGACCTTCAGCGGCTCGGTGAACGGCTGGTCCACCTCGGCCAGCATCCGGGCGTAGACGTCGTCCGAGTCGAGCCTGCGCAGCTCCTCGGCGATCAGCTCGGCCGTCTCCCGGCGCTTGAGCGCCACGGGACGGTCCGGCTGGCCGGGGATGGACAGCGAGGCCAGCTCGCCGTCCGGCCGGCTGAGCCTTATCGGCCCCTCCTCCGTCAGCAGTTCGACGGAGGTGATGCCCGGGCCCTCGTCCGCGGTCCGGGTGACCGGCACGCCGAGCCGCTGGCGCAGCCACACGGCCAGCACCCGCACCGAGGGGTTGCCCTCCTCGCCGGACACCGAGACCGCGGTGACCTTGCGCGGGAACTGGTCCAGCGCGGCGGCCAGCATCGAGCGCCACGGGGTCAGCCGGGTCCAGGCCAGGTCGGTGTCGCCCGGCTGGTAGCCGGCCGCCCGCGCCACCAGCTTGGTCATCGGCTTGTAGTACTCGGCGGCGTCGGTGATCCGGCGCTGCGCGAAGGCGCCGAGCGGCTCCTTCGACGGCGTCTCCGGGCCCTCGTCCGGCCACCAGGTGACCACCGGCACGTCCGGCAGCAGCAGCGGCACGACCACCGAGTCGGCGTGCGTGGCCAGCTCGCCGTACAGGCGCAGCACGACCACCTCGCCGGGGCCGTTCTCGTCCCCGGTGCGCACCTCGGCGTCGAGCCGGGTGCGCGTCGTGTCCGGGCGGCCGATTACGATGATGATCCGCGCCGGGTGCTCCCGGGCGGCTCGGCTCGCGGCCTTCATCGCGTCGTAGTGGTGCCGCTCCTCGGTGGCCACCACCAGCGTCAGCACGGCGCCCGTGGTCGGGGTGCCGCTCTTGTGCCGGGCCGCCACCAAAGTCGCGGCGATCTTGCCCGACGTGGTGTCAGTCAGATCAATGATCACGGCCTTCTCCAGGTACGTCCGTCACGCCCGAGCATGTCGTCGGCCTCGGCGGGGCCCCAGGTGCCCGCGCCGTACTGGGCCGGCTTCTCGTTCTCCGCCCAGTACTTCTCGATCGGGTCGAGGATCTCCCAGCCGAGCTCGACCTCCTCGGTGCGCGGGAACAGCGGCGCGTCGCCGAGCAGCACGTCCAGGATGAGCCGCTCGTAGGCCTCCGGGGAGGACTCGGTGAACGCCTCGCCGTACTGGAAGTCCATCGACACGTCGCGCACCTCCATCGAGGTGCCCGGCACCTTGGAGCCGAACCGCACGGTGATGCCCTCGTCCGGCTGCACCCTGATGACCAGGGCGTTCTGCCCGAGCTCCTCGGTCATCGTGTCGGTGAACGGCAGGTGCGGGGCGCGCTGGAATACGACCGCGATCTCGGTGACGCGGCGGCCCAGGCGCTTGCCGGTGCGCAGGTAGAACGGCACGCCGGCCCAGCGCCGGGTGTCGATCTCCAGCTTGATCGCCGCGTACGTGTCGGTGATCGAGTCCTGCGCGATGCCGTCCTCCTCCAGGAAGCCGAGCACCTTCTCGCCGCCCTGCCAGCCGCCGGAGTACTGGGCGCGCACGGTGTGCCTGCCCAGGTCCTCGGGCAGCTGCACGGCCGAGAGCACCTTGACCTTCTCGGCGAACACCGCGTCCGCCTCGAAGGAGCCCGGCTCCTCCATCGCGGTCAGCGCGAGCAGCTGGAGCAGGTGGTTCTGGATCACGTCGCGGGCCGCGCCGATGCCGTCGTAGTACCCCGCGCGACCGCCGATGCCGATGTCCTCGGCCATGGTGATCTGCACGTGGTCGACGTAGTTGCGGTTCCAGATCGGCTCGAACATCGTGTTGGCGAAGCGCAGCGCCAGGATGTTCTGCACCGTCTCCTTGCCCAGGTAGTGGTCGATCCGGAAGACCGACTTGGGCGCGAAGACCTCGCCGACGACCCGGTTGAGCTCCTTGGCGCTGGCCAGGTCGTGCCCGAAGGGCTTCTCGATGATCACCCGGCGCCAGGAGTCGTCCCCGCCGTCGGACAGGCCCGACTCCTTGAGCTGCTGGACCACGTTCGGGAAGAACTTCGGCGGCACCGAGAGGTAGAACGCGTGGTTGCCGTTCGTCCCGCGCTCCCGGTCGAGATCCTCGATCGTCTGCTTGAGCTGCTCGAAGGCCGCCGGGTCGCCGAACTCGCCGGGCACGAAGCGGAAGCCCTGGGACAGCTGGTTCCAGACCTCCTCGCGGAACGGGGTCCGCGAGTGCTCCTTGACCGACTCGTAGACGACCCGCTCGAAGTCCTGGTCCTCCCAGTCCCGCCGGGCGAAGCCGACCAGGGCGAAGCCCGGGGGCAGCAGACCCCGGTTCGCCAGGTCGTAGATCGCCGGCATGAGCTTCTTGCGGCTCAGGTCGCCGGTCACGCCGAAGATCACCAGGCCGCAGGGGCCGGCGATCCGGGGCAGCCGCCGGTCCTGCGCGTCGCGCAGAGGGTTGGCCACGTCCGTCCCGGCGTGCTCGACCTCGTCGAGGTGGCGGTGCGAGATGGACGGCGCGAAGACGTCACCGTCCCTGCCGATTGGGCTCACACCGTCTCCTTGGACAGCTCCGTCTGGACGGCGTCCAGCAGCTCGTTCCAGGAGACCTCGAACTTGTCCACGCCCTCGTCCTCGAGCACCTTGACGACGTCGGCGTAGGAGATGCCGAGCGCCTCGATGTCGTCGATGACCTTCTTGGCCTCGACGTACGTGCCGCGGACCGCGTCGCCGTTCGGGGCGCCGTGGTCGGCCTCGGCGTTCAGGGTGGCCTCGGGCATCGTGTTGACGGTCCCGGCGACGATCAGGTCGTCGACGTACAGGGTGTCCTTGTACGCCGGGTCCTTGACGCCGGTCGAGGCCCACAGCGGACGCTGCGCGGTGGCGCCGGCCGCCTTGAGCGGAGCCCAGCGCTCGCCCGAGAAGACCTCCTCGAAGGCCTCGTAGGCGAGGCGCGCGTTCGCCACGGCCGCCTTGCCGAGCAGGGCCTCGGCCTGCTCGCCGCCGAGCTTCTTGAGGCGCTTGTCGATCTCGGTGTCCACGCGGGAGACGAAGAACGAGGCGACCGACTGGATCCTGCTGACGTCGTGCCCGTTCGCCTTGGCCTGCTCGATGCCCGAGATGAAGGCGTCGATGACGGCGCGGTAGCGCTCGAGCGAGAAGATCAGTGTGACGTTGACGCTGATGCCCTCGGCCAGCACCGCGGTGATCGCCGGCAGGCCCTCGACCGTCGCCGGGATCTTGATCAGCACGTTCTCGCGGTCGACCAGCCACCACAGCTGCTTGGCCTCGGCGATCGTCGGCGCGGTCTGGTGCGCGAGACGCGGGTCGACCTCGATCGAGACCCGGCCGTCTACGCCGTCGGTCGCGTCGTAGACCGGGCGCAGGATGTCGGCCGCGTCGCGCACGTCGCGGGTGGTGATCATCCGGATCGCCTCGCCCACGTTCACCTTGCGCACGGCCAGGTCCGCGACCTGGTCGGCGTAGGTGGCCGAGCCCGAGATGGCCTTCTGGAAGATCGAGGGGTTGGTCGTCACGCCGGTGACGTGCTTGTCCTTGATCAGCTCGGCCAGGTTGCCGCTGCGGATCCGATCACGGGACAGGTCGTCGAGCCAGATCGAGACGCCGTCCTCGGAAAGCTTCTTGAGGTTCTCGTACATGTCTGTACCTTCTCTCCCCTTGGTTTCTCAGGCCTCGGCCGATTCGAGCGACTCGCGTGCGGCGGCCTCGACGGCGTCCGCGGTGATGCCGAACTCGCTGTACAGCTTCTTGTAATCGGCGGAGGCGCCGAAGTGTTCCAACGAGACGATCCGGCCGTTGTCGCCGGTGAAGCGGTACCAGGACTGGGCGATGCCCGCCTCGACCGCGACCCGCGCCTTGACCGCCGCGGGCAGCACCGACTCGCGGTACTCGGCCTCCTGCCCGTCGAACCACTCGAAGCACGGCATCGAGACGACCCGGGTCGGGATGCCGTCGGCCTCGAGGCGCTCGCGGGCCTCGACGGCGAGCTGCACCTCGGAGCCCGAGCTGATGAGGATCACCTTCGGCGCGCCGCCGGTGGCCTCGGCCAGCACGTAGCCGCCGCGCTTGACGCCCTCGAACGCGGACAGCGCGGAACCGAGCGCGTCGTGGTCGAAGGTCGGCACGTTCTGCCGGGTCAGCGCGAGGCCGACCGGGCCGTGCTGCTCCAGCGCCGCCTTCCAGGCCGCGACGGTCTCGTTCGCGTCGGCCGGGCGGACGAAGTCGAAGCCGGGGATCGCCCGCAGCGCCGCGTAGTGCTCGACCGGCTGGTGGGTCGGGCCGTCTTCGCCGAGGCCGATCGAGTCGTGCGTCCACACGTAGGTGACCGGCGCGTTCATCATCGCGGCGAGCCGGACCGCCGGGCGCATGTAGTCGGCGAACTGCAGGAAGGTGCCGCCGAACGCGCGGGTGTTGCCGTGCAGCGCGATGCCGTTGAGGATCGAGCCCATCGCGTGCTCGCGGATGCCGAAGTGCAGGATCCGGCCGTACGGGGAGGAGCCGCCGAACTCGCCGCCCTCCTCGTAGTAGGGCAGGAAGGACAGGCCGCCCTTGATGGTGGTGTTGTTCGAGCCGGCCAGGTCCGCGCTGCCGCCCCAGAACTCGGGCAGCTGCTCGGCGATCGCCTGGATCGCGGCCTCCGACGCCTTGCGGGTGGCCACGTCCTTGCCGGCCGGGAAGACCGGGAGCTTCTCGTCCCAGCCGGCCGGCAGCTCGCGCGCCTGGATCCGGTCGAAGTCCGCGGCACGCTGCGGGTTGGCCGCGCGCCAGGCCTCGTAGCCCTCGTTCCACGCGGTGTGCGCCGCGGCGCCGCGCGCCACGACCTCGCGGGCGTGCGGCAGGACGCCCTCGGGGACCTCGAAGGTCTGCTCCGGGTCGAAGCCGAGGATCACCTTGGTGGCCGCGACCTCGTCGGCGCCGAGCGCGGAGCCGTGCGCCTTCTCGGTGCCCTGCAGCTTCGGCGCGGGCCAGCCGATGATCGTGCGCAGCCGGATGATCGACGGTCGGTCGGTCTCCTGCTCGGCCGCGAGGATCGCCTGGTGCAGCGCCTCGACGTCCTCGACGTATTTGGGCTCCGCCCCGGCGGAGCCGTCAACGGTCCACTCGACCACCTGGGTGTGCCAGCCGTAGGCCTCGTAGCGCTTGATCACGTCTTCGGTGAACGCGACCTTGGTGTCGCCCTCGATCGAGATGTGGTTGTCGTCGTAGATCACGACGAGGTTGCCGAGCTTCTGCGTGCCGGCGATGGACGAGGCCTCGGAGGTGACGCCCTCCTCCAGGTCGCCGTCGGAGGCGATGGCGTAGATCGTGTGGTCGAACGGCGACTCGCCCGGGGCGGACTCGGCGTCGAACAGGCCGCGCTCGTAGCGGGCGGCCATCGCCATGCCGACCGCGTTGGCCAGGCCCTGGCCGAGCGGCCCGGTCGTGGTCTCGACGCCGGTGGTGTGCCCGTGCTCCGGGTGGCCCGGCGTGAGCGAGCCCCAGGTCCGGAAGGCCTGCAGGTCCGCGAGCTCCAGGCCGTAACCCGACAGGAACAGCTGGATGTACAGGGTCAGGCTGGAGTGCCCGGGAGACAGCACGAAGCGGTCGCGGCCCACCCACTTCGGGTCGGATGGGTCGTGCCGCAGGTGCTTCTGGAACAGCAGGGTCGCGACCGGGGCCAGCGACATGGCCGTACCTGGGTGGCCGTTGCCCACCTTCTGCACCGCGTCCGCGGCCAGCACGCGGACGGTGTCCACGGTCTTGCGGTCCAGGTCGGTCCAGGAGAAGACAGTGTTCGAAACGGGCGGCTCGCTCAACGCGCGCGTCCTTCCTTGGGGTGCGGAGCCGTCGTCCTCGGGGTGGAGGCGACGCTGCCCACCGGGCGGCGCTCAGGTCCGGACGGGTCCGCACGGCCCGCCCGATCGGCCAGAGCACACAGCCCATTCCCCGCGCGGCGGAGGCTGTGAAAACTGTTATGTCGGCACCACCCTACCCCGCTCCGGCCTCTCGATTCATGCGCTGTCCGCCGAACGGGAGTGAGGTGTCGGAAACGGGTGACCATGCGGGCCTCTCCGGCGTTTCACCCGACCCGGGCGCGGGCCCGCCGAGGGCGGGGTCTAGAGTTTCGCTGTCTTGAGGAAAACACCAAGCGACGAGAACAAGAGCAGAGGTGTGCGCTAGTGACTGCTGCGGTGGATTCCCTTCCTGCGGCTTCAGTCGCGGCTGCGCCGGTACCGGAGCACGTCCAGGTGGGGCGCGCGTCCGTCGCCGACACGGTGCGCGCCTACGTGGCGCTGACCAAGCCGCGGATCATCGAGCTGTTGATCATCACCACCATTCCGGTGATGTTCCTGGCCAAGGGCGGCGTGCCGAGCCTGTGGGCGGTCGCGGCAGTCACGCTCGGCGGCTACCTCTCGGCCGGCAGCGCCAACGCGCTGAACTGCTGGGTGGACCGCGACATCGACACCGAGATGCGCCGCACCCGCCGCCGCCCGCTGGCCATGCACACGGTCACGCCGAGGTCCGCGGTCGTCTTCGGCCTCGCGCTCGGGGTGCTGTCCACGCTGTGGCTCGGCTTCGCCGTCAACTGGCTGTCCTCGATGCTGGCGCTGGCCGCGAACGTCTTCTACGTGGTCGTCTACTCGATGATCCTGAAGCGGCGCACCTCGCAGAACATCGTCTGGGGCGGGGCCGCGGGCTGCTTCCCGACCGTGATCGGCTGGACCGCCGTCACCGACCACCTCGGCTGGCCGCCCGCGGTGCTGTTCCTGGTGGTGTTCATGTGGACGCCGCCGCACTTCTGGGCGCTGGCCATGCGCTACCGCGAGGACTACGCGGCGGCGAACGTGCCGATGCTCCCGTGCGTCGCCACCGAGCGGCACGTGGCCTGGCAGATGATGCTCTACACCTGGGCGACGGTGGCCTGCTCGCTGGCCGTGTGGCCGATCGCACACACCGGCTGGGTCTACGGCGTCGGCGCCGCGCTGCTCGGCGCCGCGTTCCTCGTCGAGGCGCACCGGTTGCACTGGCAGGCTCGCAAGGGTGTGACGGGCGTGGCCCTGAAGCCGATGCGGATGTTCCACTTCTCCAACAGCTACCTGGCACTGCTGTTCGTGCTGCTCGCGGTGGACCCGCTGTTGCGACACCTGTGATCCACTCGTGCGACGATTCTGAAACATCGCAGGGGCTTCCGACGGTATGTTGAGCGTCCGTTCAGTCGGCACCGGTAAAGTGCGCTGAGCACCTCGCGGGCGCGGCGCAGATTCGGCGCCGCGTGTGACGCCCACCGACGAACCGTCCTTGCAGGAGGCCTACCCCGTGGATCTGTTGGGGAACACCGTCCAGCCCTATGCCTGGGGATCGCGCACCGCGATCGCCGAGCTGCTCGGCGAACCCACGCCGAGCGCCGGACCGCAGGCCGAGCTGTGGATGGGCGCTCATCCGAGCGCTCCGTCGGTGCTCACCCGCGACGGGGTGACCGGCACGCTGACCGCCGCCATCGCCGCCAACCCGAGCATCGAGCTCGGCGAGAAGGTGGCCGCGCGCTTCGGCGGCCGGCTGCCGTTCCTGCTCAAGGTCCTGGCCGCCGACAAGGCCCTGTCCGTACAGCTGCACCCGACGCGCGAGCAGGCCGAGGCGGGCTTCGCGCGAGAGCAGCAGCGCGGCGTGCCGCTCGGCGCGCGCGAGCGGGTCTACGTGGACGACTGGCCCAAGCCGGAGATCCTCTGCGCGCTGACCCCCTTCGAGGTGCTGGCCGGGCTGCGGCCCGCCGACCAGGCCGCCGAGGCGATCGAGAGGCTCGGCCTGCCGGAGCTCAAGGAACTGGTCGCGGGACTGCGCGCCAACCCGACCCCGCGCGGCGTGGCCGACGCGCTCACCCAGCTGCTGACCTGGCCGGAAGACAGCCGCGCCCAGCTAGCGGGCAAGGCGGTCGAGGCCGCGGGCATCGAGGCGGGCAAGGGCGGTCCATCCGCGGCGTCCTACGACGCGATGGTGCGGGTGAGGGCCGACCACCCCGGGGACATCGGCCTGGTCTGCTCGCTGCTGATGAACCACCGCGTGGTCGAGCCGGGACAGGCGCTGTTCATGGACGCCGGCGGCGTGCACGCGTACATCAAGGGCGTCGGCATCGAGCTGATGGCCAACTCCGACAACGTGATCCGGGCCGGGCTCACCCCCAAGCACATCGACATCCCGGAGCTGGTCCGGGTGCTCGACCCCGAGGTCGAGGTGCCTGTGCTCACGGCCCGTCAGACGGCGCCCGGCATCGAGGTCTTCGACACGCCGGTGCCCGAGTTCCGGCTCAGCCGGCTGACCGTGGCCGACGGCGCGACGCTGACCGTCCCGGGCGACGGCGGCCCGCGGGTGCTGCTCTGCCTGGAGGGCGAGGCCTCGGTCAGCTGCGGCACCGAGCCGGACGGCCACTTCGTGCTCAGCCGCGGCCAGTCCGGCTTCCTGTCGGCGGCCGACACCAACGTGCTGCTCACCGGCGCGGGCCGGTTCTTCCTGGCCGAGGCGGGGATCTAGACCCGCGTCGCCACGCGGGCCGCGAGCAGCCGGTCGAGGTCCTTGCGGGCGCGGGCGTGCAGCGCGTACGAGAAGCCGGACGAGGCTGCGGCAAGCGTCCAGATCAGCACCCAGAAGCCGATGTTGAGGGCCACGGGGGTGGACTGCTGCCGCGCCGTCACCACTCTCACGACGAAGAGCACGAGGATCGCGGGCATGGCGACCTTGTTCAGCGTCGTCATGCGGACGAGAGCGGGTATTCGGGCGAACCGCTTGTAGCCGATGTCCGGCCGGGTGCCGACGACCGCGACGGCCCGCGGCAGCCAGGTCGTCCGCCGCTTCTGCTGCGCGACGAAGAAATACCCGATCAGGACCAGGAAGAACAGCGGATAGGCGAGCCGGACGCCGGAGGCCATCACCACGCTGCAGACGCTGATCAGGAGATAGAAGGCGAGGGAGGCCCGGGCGTGCCGGACGGTGTTGAGCCAGGCCTCGTCCAGATCGGCTTCGGCGGGCGGGTTGGTTCGGATCAGCACTTTGAGCCAGGGGGGAAGGCCATCCAGCTCGGGGGCGCTCTTCCTGCGCGCGGTCCGCTTCGGCAGGCCCGCCCTACCGGGCCCGGACGTCTGCTGCTTGGGGGTTGCCCACGGGTTGCACGCCACACAGGACGCGGTGTCGGCCGCCGAGGCGGAGCCGCATTGTGCACAGGCCATTCGGATGGATCCCCTCCAGATCAAAGCCCCGTGATCACGGGGCGGAGGGATTCTAGTGGACCGAGAAACCACCGTCCACAAACAGCATCTGCCCGGTGACGAAGCGCGCGGCCTCCGAGGCCAGGAACAGCGCGGCGCCGCGGAAGTCCTCCGGCAGGCCGTTGCGTTTGACCATGTGACGTTGCGCCAGCACCTCGACCCGCTCGGCGTCCCTGGCGGTCTCGGCGGTCAGCGGGGTGAGCACGAAGCCGGGGATGATCGTGTTCACCGACACACCTCGCGGCGACCACGCCTCGGCCTGCGAGCGGGTCAGTCCGGCGACGCCCGCCTTGGCCGCGCCGTAGCCGCCGCTGTTGCCGAACGCGGAGACCGACTGCTGCGAGCCGACGTTGATGATCCGGCCCCAGCCGCGCTCGGCCATCCGCGGCCCGAAACGCTGGCCGAGCAGGAACGGCGCGTCCACGCAGGCCGCGAAGAGCTCGTCCCACTGACCGACCGTCAGCTCGCCGAGCGGCGGTCGGTACATGTTCGCCGCGCAGTTGACCAGGATGTCGATCTCGCCGACGAGCGCAACCGCCTCCTCGGCCGCAGCCGCGAGTCGCTCCCGGTCGGTGATGTCGGCGATCACGACGTGCGCCTCGCCGCCCTCGGCCGTGATCCGCTCAGCGGCCTCCTTCAGCGGTCCCTCGCGCCGCGCCAGCAGCACGGTCCGGGCCCCGGCCCCCGCGATCGCCTCGGCCATCGCGTAGCCGATCCCCGAGCTGCCGCCGGTCACGAGCGCGGTGCGGCCGTGCAGCGAGAAAAGGTCCTCGATCATGCTCATGGCCGGACTCTAGCAACGCCGGCTCAGGCCTCGTTCACTGCCGCGTGCGCAGCGACATCAGCACCCGCCACGCCGCGATCCAGGTCATGCACGCGCCGGTCATGTGCAGCAGCACCATCCAGGCCGGCAGGCCGGTGAAGTACTGCGTGTAGCCGATCGCCGCCTGAATCACCAGGACCACGAACATGTCGCGGACCGCGCGCAGGCTTTCCGGCCGCGCCTGCGTCGCCTTCAGCGCGAACCACAGCGCCACCGTCAGCCCGACGACGATGAAGACCAGGTCCGCGTGCACCTGCGTGATGTCCAGCGCCTTGAACGGCAGCCGCTTGCTCGCGTCGCTCGCGCCCGCGTGCGGGTCGGTCCCGGTCACCAGCGTGCCGGCCGCGATCACCGCCGCGGTCGCGCCGACGAACACCCGGCCGAGCCACAGCAGCTCACGCCGCGTCAGCAGTTTGAGCGGGCCGTCGCCCTCGCGGGAGCGGATCCAGAGCACGAAGGAGACCGCGATCATGCCCATCGAGACGCACATGTGGATCGCGACCCACTCCGGCGCCAGCTTCGTCAGCACGGTGATGCCGCCGACGACCGCCTGCAGCACCACGCCGATGAACAGCCACCAAGACAGCTTCACCAGCACCGGACGCCGCGGCCGCTGGAACATCGCGGCCAGGATCGCCGCGCCGACCGCCGCCGTGACCGCGTAGGTGAGCATCCGGTTGGAGAACTCGATGATCGAGTGGTAGCCGAGCGTGGAGACCGGCACCAGCGAGCCGCCGGTGCACTCCGGCCACGTCGGGCAGCCGAGGCCCGAGTTCGTCAGCCGCACCGCGCCGCCGGTGATCACGATCAGCGTGTTCGCCGCCAGCGCGGCGAAGCAGGCCCACTGCACCTGCCGCGGCGTCGGCCGCCACCCGCGCACCGCTGCCAGTCTGCCGCCGCCGCTTGCCAGTGCGTCGCCCGACTCGGCCGACGCACGTGCCGCGGGGACCCTCGTTTCCTGCTGGGTCACGTCTCTTACTCCCACGTCAACTTCTCGGCCCTGGAAATGCCGAGCTTACAGGCAGCGCCTCACTGGCTGTGAGGTGGGCTCCCGCGTCCAGTCCCACCTTTGCCTAGGCGGGGACAGGGGCGGATGACTGCCGCCCCGCGTTCCACGCGACGCTCGCCCGGTGGGCGATGTTGCGAGAAGCGTTGTGGTCGGCGCGCGCAACGACGCCGCACGACCGGCAGATGAATCGGGCTTGGCTGGGCCGGTTTCTGCGATCTCGGTAATGGCAGGAAGAGCATTCCTGGCTGGTGTATGCCGGATCGACGTACACCAAGGGAACCCCTGCCCGCCTGGCTTTGTACTCGATGTATGAGCCGAGCTGAGCGAAGGCCCATGAGTGCAGCGTGACCCGTTGGGGCTTTCGCAGCCGTACCCGCTGCCGGACACCGGAGAGATCCTCCAGCCCGATACCGGCGGCGGTGCGTTCAGCCTCGGTCACGATGCGTTTCGAGACAACATGATTGATATCCTTCGCGCGGCGTGATTCTTTACGCGACAGCCGCTTTAGGGCGCGTTTGGCAGACTTGGTGTTCTTGCTGTGGAGCTTGGTACGCAGTTCTCGCATGCGCTTGCGATGCCGGTTCAGGCTCCTACCTGCCGCCTGGTATCCCGTGCTCGTGGTGGCGATATTGACGATGCCGAGATCCACACCGATCCAGGCCTCGGGCTCAAACATCGCTGGTTCCGCGACCTCGCAGGTCGCCGCGAGGTAGAACTCCCCGTCGCGAAGCACCAAATCGCTCTCTCCTTTGCGGTGCTCTCGCAGCATCGCCAAGTTGTCCGGGGAGCACGCGAACGGGATGTGCTTCATCCGACCAGCGACGGTCCAGATCGAGACGGTTCCAACGTCCAACTGCCAGGACAGGCACCGATCGTCGAACGGCTGGGCCGCCTCCGATCGAAAACGGATCGGCGTGGATTCAGCCTTCACTCGCCGTGCCGCGCCGGGCCTCCCCAGGTGCCCCGCGCGTATGTTCGCTGAGAGCGTCGTGTACGAGTCGGCGACCTTGCGAATCACGTGCAGCGCGGGCTGAGCCGATAACCCGGAGTTCTTGAGCTCGCTGTAGGCCGCGGCCTGCAGTGTCTTTCGAGACCGCGCGCCGTTGCGATGCGCCAACACGGAGATGCGATTGGCCTGCTCGTTGCATACCGACAGAGTCGATCGCAGCGCCGCCGCGACTTCCGGCGACGCTGTCAGCTTCACTAGTACGACCAACTTCACATGACGAATTCTGGACCCAGGCAACGGAATATCGAAGATGTTTGCGAATAATCACTCGATAGAACCAGTCGCCTGCGTACGGATGGTGGACGTCATTCCCACTTGAAGAACCGGGCCGCGCCCGCGATCGCGACGACCGCCCAGGCGGCCAGGATGCCCAGCGGACCCCAGGGCATCGCCGTGCCGTGCTGCAGCACGTCCCGCAGGCCGTTGGTCAGCGCGCTGATCGGCAGGAACTGCAGGACGGACTGCGCTCCGTGCCCGAACTTGGTCAGTGGCACCACGACGCCGCCGACGCCGATGAAGACCAGGAAGATGAAGTTGGCCACGGCGAGGGTCGCCTCCGCGCGCAGCGCCCCGGCCAGCCAGAGCGCGAGGCCGCTGAACGCCGTCGTGCCCAGCGCCAGGAGCAGCAGCACCGCGATCGGGTCGCCGTGCGGGGACCAGCCCATCGCCAGCGCGATCCCGATCAGCAGCGCCATCTGCACGCACTCGACGGCCAGGATGCTCAGCGACTTGCCGGCCAGCAGTCCCCAGCGTGGCAGCGGTGTCGCGCCGAGCCGCTTGAGCACGCTGTAGCGCCGCTCAAAGCCTGTTGCGATCGCCTGGCTGGTGAAGGCCGTGGACAGCACCGCCATGCCGATGATGCCGGGCGCGTAGTAGTCGATCCGGCTGCCGCCGCCGGTGATCGTGCCGATCGGCTCGGCGGCGAAGGCGACCAGCATCAGCGCCGGGATGATGATCGCCAGCAGCAGTTGCTCGCCGTTGCGCAGCAGCAGTTTCGTCTCGAAGCGTGCCTGCGCCAGGATCATCCGGCCGACGGGCGCGGGGCGCGGGTCGGCCCGGAAGGAGCCGGGGGCGCCGAGCGGACGTGCGTCGCCCGCGGCCTTCGCCGGCTCGGGCCGCGGCTGCGGTTGGGGTTGGTTGGGTGCCAAGGTCTCGGCGCTCATTCTCAGCGCAGCTCCCGTCCGGTCAGGTCCAGGAAGACGTCTTCCAGGCTGCGCTGCTCGATCTGCAGTTTGCGCGGCATGATGCCGAGGCTCGCGCACCACGCCGTCGTCGCGGCCAGGATGTCCGGGGTGATCTCGCCGGTCACGTGGTAGCTGCCCGCGACCGGCTCCGCGGCCTGCGCGCCGGGCGCCACCGCGATCGACAACGCGGTCAGGTCGAGACCGGCCGACGCCTCGAAGCGGATCGAGTCCTGCTCCCTGGTCGTGTCGGCGAGCCGCTGCGGCGTGTCGTACGCGATGACCCGGCCGCTGTCGATGATCGCGACCTTGTCGGCCAGCCGCTCGGCCTCGTCCAGCAGGTGTGTGGTGAGAACCACAGTCACGCCGTCCGCGCGCAGCTGTTCGATCAGCTCCCAGGTCGCGTGCCGCGCCTGTACGTCCAGGCCCGCGGTGGGCTCGTCCAGGAAGACCAGCTCGGGCCGCCCGACCACGGCGAGCGCGAGCGAGAGCCGCTGCTGCTGGCCGCCGGACAGCCGCCGGAAGGAGGTCCTGCCGCAGGAGTCGAGGCCGAGCCGCTCGGCCAGCTCGTCCACGTTCAGCGGGTTCGTATAGAGGCTCGCGACGTGCCGGAGCATCTCCATGGCGCGAACAGCCTGGTAGATGCCACCGGACTGGAGCATCACGCCGATCCGCGGACGCAGTTTCGACGCGTCGGCGATCGGGTCGAGACCCAGCACGCGTACCTGGCCGCCGTCGGGTTTGCGATATCCCTCACAGCACTCGATCGTGGAGGTCTTGCCCGCGCCGTTCGGCCCGAGCACGGCGGTGAGCCCGCCACGTTCGACGACGAGGTCCAGGCCCTGGACCGCGGTCTTCTCCCCGTACCGCTTCACCAGGCCGGCGATCTCGACGGCGGCTTCGGTCTGCTGCATGGCCGCGAGTCTACGTGGGCACTTCCAGCGGCCCGGCACCCGGGCACTACTTAGGGCGACCTTACTTGCGGCTCGGAAATGAATAAGCTCACAATGGTGTTGTGAAATACGTGGGCGCCCTCGAAGAGCAGGAAGAGCGGCAGGCCACCCGCAACCGGGTGGCCAGGTCGATCCTGTCCGAGGGGCCGCGCACCGCGGCCGAACTGGCCTCCAGCCTAGGCCTGACCCCCGCGGGCGTCCGCAGGCACCTCGACGCGCTACTCGCCGAGGGCCTGGTCGAGGCCCGTGAGCAGCGCGTTTACGGGCACCGCGGCCGCGGCCGGCCGGCCAAGGTCTTCGCGCTGACCGACTCGGGCCGGGCCGTCTTCCACCACGACTACGACGCGCTGGCGGTGGACGCGCTGCGCTTCATCGCCGAGACCGGGGGCGAGCAGGCCGTGGCCGCCTTCGCCCGCCGCCGCTTCGACGACCTGGCCGGACGCTACGCGGCCGCAGTGCTCACCGAGACTGAACCGGCCGAGCGTTCCCGGCTGCTGGCCGAGGCGCTGACCGCCGACGGTTACGCCGCCTCCACCCGGGAGGCGGAGAAGCTCCAGGGCGAGCAGCTGTGCCAGCACCACTGCCCCGTCCAGCACGTCGCCGAGCAGTTCCCGCAGCTGTGCGAGATGGAGACCCAGGTCTTCGCCGAACTGCTCGGCACCCATGTCCAGCGCCTGGCCACGATCGCGCACGGCGACGGCGTCTGCACCACGTTCATCCCGACGGTCGACGTCGCGCGCCAGCGCGGCGGGGCCCCGGCGGCGATCCAGCCCGGATCCGAAGGAGATGCTTCCGCATGACCACCACTCACGACGAACTCGCCGGCCTCGGCAGTTACGAGTTCGGCTGGTCCGACCCGGACTTCGCCGGAGCGACCGCGAGGCGCGGACTGAACGAAGCCGTGGTCCGCGATATCTCCGCGCTCAAGAACGAGCCGCAGTGGATGCTCGACTACCGGCTCAAGGCGCTGCGCCTGTTCGAGCGCAAGCCCATGCCGAACTGGGGCGCGGACCTCAGCGGCATCGACTTCGACAACATCAAGTACTTCGTGCGCGCCACCGACCAGCAGGTCACCTCCTGGGACGACCTGCCGGTGGACATCAAGGACACCTACGACAAGCTCGGCATCCCCGAGGCCGAGAAGCAGCGGCTGCTCTCCGGCGTCTCCGCGCAGTACGAGTCGGAGACCGTCTACCACTCGATCAACGAGGACCTCGAGCGCCAGGGTGTCATCTTCATGGACACCGACACCGCGCTCAAGGAGCACGAGGAGCTGTTCCGCGAGCACTTCAGCACCGTGATCCCGGCCGGCGACAACAAGTTCTCCGCGCTCAACTCGGCGGTGTGGTCCGGCGGCTCGTTCATCTACGTCCCCAAGGGCGTGCACGTCGAGATCCCGCTGCAGGCCTACTTCCGGATCAACACCGAGAACATGGGCCAGTTCGAGCGGACGCTGATCATCGCGGACGAGGGCTCCTACGTGCACTACCTCGAGGGTTGTACCGCGCCGATCTACAGCTCGGACTCGCTGCACTCCGCGGTCGTCGAGATCATCGTGAAGAAGGGCGCCCGGGCCCGCTACACGACGATCCAGAACTGGTCGAGCAACGTCTACAACCTGGTCACCAAGCGCGCCGCGGCGCAGGAGGGCGCGACCATGGAGTGGATCGACGGCAACCTCGGCTCCAAGGTCACCATGAAGTACCCGGCCGTCTGGCTGCTCGGCGAGCACGCCAAGGGCGAGACCCTCTCCATCGCGTTCGCCGGCCCCGGCCAGCACCAGGACGCCGGCTCGAAGATGGTGCACGCCGCGCCGCACACCTCCTCGACGATCATCTCCAAGTCGGTGGCCCGCGGCGGCGGTCGCACCTCGTACCGCGGCCTGGTGCAGATCCAGGAGGGCGCGCACCACTCGAAGTCCAACGTGAAGTGCGACGCGCTGCTGGTGGACACGATCTCCCGGTCCGACACGTACCCGTACGTGGACGTGCGCGAGGACGACGTGACCATGGCCCACGAGGCGACCGTCTCGAAGGTCTCCGAGGACCAGCTGTTCTACCTGATGAGCCGCGGCCTGTCCGAGGACGAGGCGATGGCGATGATCGTGCGCGGCTTCGTCGAGCCGATCGCCAAGGAACTGCCGATGGAGTACGCCCTCGAGCTCAACCGGCTGATCGAGCTGCAGATGGAAGGCGCGGTCGGCTGAGCCCGGCCGCCCCGTCCGTCCGTTACCCGCCTCGCCTTCCCCTGAGAAAGAACACTGATGTCGTCACAGCCTGAGCAGACCAAGGGCTCGAGCACCGCCGCGGCCGTGTCCGTCGCGCGGCCCGGTGCGGGCTCCCCGCTGGCCGGTCCCGGCACCGGGCGCACCCACTCCGAGGTGCTCGCCTCCCGCGGTGAGCGGACTACGTCCTTCGACCCGGCGGACTTCGCGGCGCTCACCGGCCGCGAGGAGGACTGGCGCTTCACCCCGCTCAAACGGCTGGCGCAGCTTCACACGGGAGCAGTGGCGGACGGCACCGACAAGGTCGAACTGCACCTGCCCGAGGGTGCCACGGCCGAGCAGGTCGGCAAGGACGACCCGCGCGTCTCGCGTGCCGGAGCCCCCATCGACCTGGCCGCGGCCCTGGCGTACGCGGCGGCCGAGCAGGTCACGGTGATCACTGTGGCGAAGGAGGCCGTGCTCGCCGAACCGCTGCGGGTGGACGTGCACGGCGAGGGCGGCACCGCGTACGCGCACGTCGTCTTCGATGTGAAGCCCTTCGCCGAGGCCGTGATCGTGCTCGACCACAAGGGCAGCGGCGCCCGCTCGGCCAACGTGGACCTGATCGTCGGCGACGGCGCGAAGGTGACGTTCGTCTCGGTGCAGGACTGGGACCGCGAGGCGGTGCACCTGGCCCAGCAGAACACGCTGGTCGGCCGGGATGCCACGGTGAAGTCGGTCAACGTCACCTTCGGCGGCGACCTCGTCCGGATCACCCCGAACGTGCGCTACACCGCCCCTGGCGGCGACGCCGAACTGCTCGGCCTCTACTTCGCCGACGACGGCCAGCACCTCGAGCACCGGCTGTTCGTGGACCACTCGGTGGCCAACTGCCGTTCGCGCGCGACGTACAAGGGCGCGCTGCAGGGAGCCCAGGCGCACACGGTCTGGGTCGGCGACGTGCTCATCCGCGCCGCCGCCGAGGGCACGGACACCTACGAGCTGAACCGCAACCTGCTGCTGACCGACGGCGCCCGCGCCGACTCGGTGCCCAACCTGGAGATCGAGACCGGCGAGATCGTCGGCGCCGGGCACGCCTCGGCCACCGGCCGCTTCGACGACGAGCAGCTGTTCTACCTGCAGGCCCGCGGCATCCCCGAGTCCGAGGCCCGCCGCCTGGTCGTGCGCGGCTTCTTCGCCGACGTCGTGCGCCAGATCGGCGTCCCCGAGCTCGAAGAGCAGCTGATGGCCAAGGTGGAGCAGGAGCTCGCCCGATGAATCGCCATACCCCCGACGTCGCGCCCGAATGGGAGGCCGTCGGCAACGTCGCGGACTTCGAGCCGGACGTGCCGGAGCGCTGCGAGGTGGGCGAGGTCGCCGCGATGGTCGTCCGCACCTCGGACGGCGAGGTGCACGCCCTGCACGACGTGTGCTCGCATGCCGAAGTGGCGCTGTCCGAGGGCGAGATCGTCGACGGCGAGGTCGAGTGCTGGCTGCACGGCTCGACCTTCTCGCTGAAGACGGGCAAGCCCTCCTGCCTGCCGGCCGTCGACCCCGTCCCCGTCTACCCGACCAAGATCGAAGGCGACATCGTATACGTCGCCACGAATGTGGAGCTGTAAACGATGGCTACTCTGGAAATCCGCGACCTGCACGTCTCCGTCGACGCCGAGGGCGAGCCGAAAGAAATCCTCAAGGGCGTCGATCTGACGGTCAAGCAGGGCGAGACGCACGCCATCATGGGCCCCAACGGCTCCGGCAAGTCGACGCTCGCCTACTCGATCGCCGGTCACCCGAAGTACACCGTGACGAGCGGTCAGGTGCTGCTCGACGGCGAGGACGTGCTGTCGATGACCGTCGACGAGCGCGCCCGCGCCGGCCTCTTCCTGGCGATGCAGTACCCGGTCGAGGTCCCCGGCGTGTCCGTGGCGAACTTCCTGCGCACCAGCGCCACCGCGATCCGCGGCGAGGCCCCCAAGCTGCGCACCTGGGTCAAGGAGGTCAACGCCGCGATGACCCAGCTGCAGATG
>Ga0302314_10000876_pt1 | contig 55811 bp, 49 predicted proteins | sample III_Palsa_N2_3_FD_200533 | JGI IMG/M metagenome (GOLD analysis project Ga0302314, IMG submission 200533) | Peat permafrost microbial communities from Stordalen Mire near Abisko, Sweden - III_Palsa_N2_3 | ecosystem: Environmental > Terrestrial > Soil > Palsa > Peat permafrost | place: Sweden...
CTCGCGCCCGACGCCCCCATCTACTTCGGCGGCTACGGCATGGGCGCGGCCCAGGCCGTCGCCGCCGCCGCCCTCGCCCCCCAGCCCCCCCGCCTCGCCGGATTAGTCTTGGTCGCCGTGCCCAAGCGGGGCCGCTACGGCCTCCTCTTCACCGACAGCTTCTTCCCCCCGCGCGGCCAGAACACCTTCTCCCTGGCCGAGCTCGCTCCCAACCTGGGAAACCTCCGCATCCTCCAGCTCCGCTCCGAACACGGCCTCTTCGAATCGTCCACCTGGCTCGCCACCCTCACCGCCCCCCACCTCCAAATCATCTACCCCCAAAGCTGGCGCGAATTCCGCCACGCCAACCCCACCTTCCTCAAGGCGTTGGATAAGGGGTTGCAGTGGCTGCTGGCGCCTGCGGCTTCGTGAGTTTGCAAAGAGAGCTTTCTTCTCGATCTCCTTATGAACGCGGCAATTGCTGAAAATTGGGTTCTTGTCGTTCAGACGGCTCTTTTATCTTGGTATGCTTGGGAAACCCTCCAAATCCGACGTCAGGCAAATGAGGAAAATATAAATTTAAAAGGTCAGCTTGCCGCAATGGAAGAGCAGACCCGACTAAATGCTCAGCTACTCGAACGCCAAATTAAGGCCGAAGCTGAAGTGGCTCGTCCATTCTTAGTTTGGCTAAGAGAAAGCGGGATTGATTCTTCAGGACGGCGAACGATTTTCTTTAAAAATCGAGGAGCCATTGTTCGAGTCGTTGAGTGGCGCTGTTCCACCGGCCCAATGGTTGTTCCTGATATTATGTATCTCGACGGAGACCATGAGCATTCCGTTACGGTTTCTAATGCCCAATGGAACGTCTTTTTCGGACTTCGATATGAGAATAAGTTGGGGCACATTGAAACTGTTCAATGGGTAATTCCTGTAGAAAAGAAAATGCCCAGGCCCTGCAATGAGTCTTTCGAAGCTTGGTCCGTAACTCTTCCCAAAGTTTAGGAAAGGGGTCAGAAAGAGAAAGGGTCAGTCTCGCTATTGACACCCAATGCGGCGCTCCATGTCTTCACTTCCGGCCAGCTTTCCACTTTTCCGAAAATCACATAAGTTTTTCCCATGACCATCACCGAGATCCTCGACGAACTGCCGAAGCTCACCATGGAGGAACGCCATCTCCTGATTGACCGGCTCACCGAGTTGGAAGTCGACCGAATCGCGGAAACCCCGGAAATGCTCGCAGCTCTCGACGAAGGCATCCATGCGGCGGAGCAAGGCGGTGGCATCTCCATAGAGGAAGCACGCCGACAAATGTCCTCAGCGGGCATCAAAGTAATCAGGCCTTTCGCCCTATATCTGCGCCAACCCCCCATCCACAAACAACTCCGTCCCCGTCATATAACTGCTGTCATCACAGGCCAGAAAAACCACTGCCTTCGCGATCTCGTCCGGCAGGCCGAACCGGCCCATCGGCACCGTGGTCGAGATCATCTTCCGGCGCTGCTCGCCCGCCGGTGAGGCGTTCAGCAGATCGCTCATCCCGGGCGTGTCGGTGGCGCCCGGGCTGATCGCGTTGACCCGGATCCGGCGCTCCTTCAAATCGGAAGTCCACGTCCGCGCGAACGAGCGGACCGCCGCCTTGGTCGCGCTGTAGACGCTGTTGGCCGCCAACCCCTTGCTGGCGACGATCGAGGCGTTCAGAATGATGGCCGCACCGTCCGGCAGCAGCGGCAGCGCCTTCTGCACCGTGAAGAGGAGCCCCTTCACATTGGTGCTGAAAAGCGTTTCGTACAACTCCTCGGTGATCGTGCCGAGCGGCGCATAGGTCCCTCGTCCGGCATTCGCAAAGACCACATCGAGTCTGCCTTTCTCCCGCCCGATTTGCGCGAAGAGGGCATCGAGATCGTCCAGATTCGCCACATCCCCCCGCACCCCGGTCACGTTCTTTCCGATCGCTTCCACCGCTGCGGCCAACTCCGCCTCGCGCCGGCCAGTAATATAGACATAGGCGCCTTCGCTCACGAACCGTTTGGCCGTGGCCAGGCCGATGCCGCTGGTGCCGCCGGTGACCAGCGCGATTTTTCCTTCGAGTTTCATGGTGGGGTTTCCTTTTTGAATGAGAGGGTTTGGAACTGAACGCCCTCACCGTATTATATTATGATTATAATACAATATCTTTTCCCGGGAACCATCCTGAACCTGCACGGCTGGGCTCCGGCCCCCTCCCCAATCCCCGCTCCTGCCCGAGCCAACTGAGGCTTTCCCGCAAAATGCCCGGAAAGAGTCTTTTTGACTCAGAGCCATGATTTATCGCAACCCGCTGATTGAAATGAAGATATATCCGATCGCCCCGGGTTGGCATCGGCCAAGCTAAAAGAAGGGTATGACCACGATCCCTTTCCAACGCCCTCTCCGGGGTAAAGGAACCTGGATCACCCGCGTCGCTCTCTATATGGTCCTGAGCTCGGCCATCTACCATGTGGGCGGCGAATCGATCGGCGCCACCGACTCCACTCCCGCCGCCCAATCGACCCAATCGGTCACCACCGTCACCACCACGACGGCGGTCACCCCCGACCAAGCCGTCCAGGCCGCCCCCGATACCTCGGCCAACCCGCTTCCTCCCTCGGAAGTCGGCAAGCCCGACGTCGCCGCCACCCAGACCCGCGCCCCTTCGCCGGTCGAAATTCCCACCCCGGCGACGAACCGGCAGGCCACCCTGGAAACCTCTGATCTGGTTGAGTTCGCCAGCCAGCCCGCCTCCATTCAGGCCCTCCTCACCGATGCCCTCGCCCTTACCAAGCAGGGGCTGGTCTATAAATACGGCTCCGACGATCCCAAGAACGGCGGCATGGATTGCTCCGGCACCGTCAACTACCTCCTCCATAAGGAAGGGCTCACCGAGGTCCCCCGCGAGGCCAGCACCATTTATAAATGGGCCTGGGAGGCCAATCTCTTCCAGGCGGTCAACAGCACCGACCCCCACAGCTTCGAGTTCGCCCAACTCCGCCCCGGCGACCTCCTCTTTTGGACTGGCACCTATAGCATCCAGCGCGATCCGCCGATCACCCACGTCATGATCTACCTCGGCACCGAGAAAAAGACCGGCCAGCGGGTGATGTTCGGCGCCAGCGAGGGACGGCGCTACGGCGGCATGTCCCGCTATGGGGTGAGCGTCTTCGAATTCACCATGCCCGGCTTCCCGCCGCCGACCGCCTACACGGCAGGGACGGCCCGCTTCGTTGGGTATGCGGCGATCCCTGGGTTGCCGAAGCGGGAGACGGCGGAGGTCCCGCCTGCGACTACGCCTTCTTCCTAAGTCTTTGGGGCTACTCCCCTGGCCCCGCTTCGGGCGGGGATGGTCGCCGGGTATGTGTCGATTCTACCATGCGGACGCGAGGAGCGCGGGAGAGCGGGCTCGTGGGTTTCAGGTAGTGCGTGTCAGCGGCAGATCGAACGCGTTGACCATGGGCGGGCCGGGATGCATGGGGGCAGCTTGTACAATGTAAAGGGGTTCCCCCTTTAGATTCCCCCCAGAGTCGATTGGTAACCTCTATGGGAGCTATAATCTCTCAGGACCGCGCTCCGTTCCCTCCATTGCTCGTCTCCATGACGGCAGCATCGGCAGAGCGTATCCTCACCGCCATGGTCTCCTGGTTCACCCCCGCCCCCTCCGGCCTCTGCGGCACCCCTTGCGACGGCTGCTGCCCTTCGCCGACCCTCCTCGCCGAAACCGTCTCCGCCTCCCTCAGCAAGTGCGGCTTCCCCGAGTTCACCGGCTACGTCAGCACCCCGCCCAAGTACTACCTGCAGAGCGCCTACTCCCATACCGGGAGCGCTTCCTGGAACGGCGGCGGCACGCCGGCGAACCACAGCAACTCCTCGGTCGATTTCACCAGCACCACCCTCACCACCGCCCCCGCCTGCACCTCCGTCACCACCCCCTCCGGCACCTCCTCGTCCACCCTGGTCCAGGACGGCGATACCCAGACCTGCGGGCCGGTCGATGACGAAAGCTGTTGGGCGGTCTGGGACGCCTGCGGCACCATCTGTCCCGGCGGCTCCGGCGCCGATTGCACCCCCGTCGTCACCACCTCGGCGACCGAAGAATCGTCCACCGTCGCGACCAGCGGCAGCGGCACCTTCGGGTCGACCTGCTCCTACTCTGAGACCATCACCACGATTCTTTCCAGCGAATATACCACCGCCGCCCTCATCGGCTATGCCGATGCCGCCCTCCCCGCCTACACCGGCACCTTCCCCTCCTCCTCACCCTCCGCCGCCTACGATCTCTCCGCCAACCAGACCACCGTCTCGCTCTCCCAGGCCGAGTACAAATTCCGCTTCCCGGCCACCGCCTGTTATCAAATCAACTGGGTCGAGCGCTTCATCGGCGTCGACGACGATGGCGATCCGCTCCCCCCCGTCGATACCGCCATGAGCTGGACCTACACCGGCGGCGCCACCCCTCCCGGCTACAACCCGGCCGACGAGACCACCTGGCCAGAGAGCCCGGTCTACAACCTCCCCGTCCCCTCGTCGAACGGCGAAACCACCGTGGTCAACGTCACCGCCGCCTGCACATGCGGATCGTGATGCCCTCGCGGGTCGGTCGCATCCGCCAACAGCTCTGCACCTTCTGCCCCGCTCCCTGCGCGGCGATGGCCGCAGGCGCGGCCCCCTTCGCCGACCCCGCCCACCGCTGCGAGCGGGGCCGCTTCGGCGCCTACGACCAGGCTACCGTGGCGGAACCGATCGCCCCCCTCCCGCCTTCCCGTCCGCAATCAGCACCAGCGCCCGTCCCCCCTTGGGGTCCGGCCAAATGGCAGGCACTCCACCTCGCCGCCCGGGACGGCCTGCTCACTCCGTCCTGGCTCGAGAGCTTCAACTCCGGCATCCCCCGTCTTTCCTGCAGCTGCCGCAACCATTGGCGCTCCGTCCTAGCCGCCCTTCCTCCTCCCTATGCCGCCCCCGCCACGGAGCAATTCGCCTGGAGCTGGCAAGCCCACAACGCGGTGAACGGGAAGCTCAGTAAGCCGCCGCTGGCCCTCGCAGCGGCCTGCCAGCTCTACCCCTCGGAGGCCGATCGGCATACTAATGTAACCGAAGTTCCCCCGAACAGTCTCGACACTGACGGCGGCATTGGTAGCGTGCGGGTTTAAACCACCACTATGCCTGACCCCGCTTCCTTCCAGAACGTACCGGTCGAACAACTCGCCGCCGACACCATCCGCACCCTGACGCTCGACGCCGTCGAGAAAGCCAAGTCGGGCCACCCCGGCCTCCCCATGGGCTGCGCCGATTTCGCGATCGTCCTCTGGACGAAGTTCCTCAACATCGATCCGACCGCTCCCCATTGGCCGAACCGCGACCGCTTCGTCCTCTCCGCCGGCCACGGCTCGATGCTGGTCTACTCGCTCCTCCATCTCTCGGGCTTCCCCAAGATGACGATCGACCAGCTCAAGCAGTTCCGCCAGCTCCACAGCCTCACCCCCGGCCACCCCGAGTCCCATGAGACCGAGGGCGTCGAGGTCACCACCGGCCCCCTCGGCCAGGGCACCGGCAACTCGGTCGGCCTCGCCATCGGCCAGAAGTTCACCGCCGCCACCTTCAACACCCCCGAGACCGCGGTCTGCGACCACAAGGTCTACGCCATCGTCTCGGACGGCGATCTCCAGGAAGGCATCTCCCATGAGGCCGCCTCCCTGGCGGGCCACCTCGGCCTCGACAACCTCATCTGGTTCTACGACGACAACAGCGTCAGCATCGAAGGCAAGACCTCCCTCTCCTACAGCGACGACGTTCCCAGCCGCTTCAAGGGCTACCACTGGCACGTCATCAACATCGACGGCAACGACTACGCCCAGATCGAGGCCGCGTTGACCGAGGCCCAGACCGTGGTCGGCAAGCCGACCATCATCATCGGCAAGACCATCATCGGCAAAGGCTCCCCCAAGATGCAGGGCACGCCCAAGGCCCACTCCGACGCCTTCGGCCCCGAGGAAGTCGCCGCCACCAAGAAGAACCTCGGCTGGGACCCCGAGCAGTTCTTCGTCGTCCCCGAGAAGGTGAAAGAACTCTTCGCCCAGCGCCGCCAGCAATGGTCGGCCAAGCGCGCCGAGTGGCAGTCGAAGATCGACGCCCTCGCCAAGACCGACGCCGCCCGGGTGCAGCTCTTCAACGACTTCCTCGCCAAGAAGCTCCCCGCCGACCTCGCCGACAAGCTCCCCAAGTTCGAGGCGGGCAAGCCTCAGGCCACCCGCAATGCGGGCGGCGAGATCCTCAAGGCCCTCTTCGGCGCGGTGCCGAACCTGCTCGGCGGCTCCGCCGATCTGGCCCCCTCCACCAAGACCTGGATCAAGGAATACGGCTCCTTCCTCAAGGAGAGCTACGGCGGCCGCAACCTCCACTTCGGCATCCGCGAGCACGCCATGGGCGCGATCGTGGCCGGCCTCGGCTACTACGGCGGGTTGATCCCCTTCGGCTCGACCTTCTTCGTCTTCACCGACTACATGCGGCCCCCCATTCGGCTCTCGGCGCTCTCCAAGCTCCAGGGGATCTACGTCTTCACCCATGACTCGATCTTCGTCGGCGAGGACGGCCCCACCCATGAGCCGGTCGAGCACCTGGCCACCCTCCGCGCCATCCCCGACGTCTCGGTGATCCGCCCCGCCGACGCCAACGAGACCGCCCAGGCCTGGCTCGCCGCCATCGAGCGCCAAGACGGCCCCACCGTCCTCACCCTCACCCGCCAGAACCTCCCGGTCTACGACCGGACCGAGACCGGCTGCGCCTCCGGCCTCCGCAAGGGCGGCTACGTCTTCTGGGAAAACAAGAAGGGCACCACCCCCGAGGTCATCCTGATCGGCTCCGGCTCCGAGCTCGAACAAGCTTTTGGGGCAGGAAAGAAATTAGCCGAAGAAGGCAAAGCCGTCCGCGTCGTCTCGCTCCCCTCCTGGGACCTCTTCGAGAAGCAGTCAGCCGACTACCGCGAGAGCGTCCTGCCGAAGGCCGTCAAGAAGCGGGTCGCCGTCGAGGCGGGCGTCAAGCAAGGCTGGGAAAAATACATCGGCGACGAGGGCCAGTTCGTCGGCGTCGAGAAGTTCGGCGCCAGCGCCCCCGCCCCCGAGCTGGCGAAGCTTTACGGCCTGACCATCGAGAACGTCCTCGCCCACGCGAAGTAAGATCCGCTAATCTGAAGGGGCCGGTCCGAGCATCCCGCTCGGCCGGCCCCTTTTTATTTAGAACGCCCCGCATATGCCCATCACCCGGATAACCATTCAGGAGATGATCCAGGCGACGCCGATCGACGGCGACGAGTGGGTCGGCTCGCTCGCCTGCCAGATCGCCGCCGCCCGCGACGGCTCGACCCGCAACGGCAAGCCCTTCCTCGAGATCGAGATCACCGACGGCACCGCCACCGACAAGTTCAAACTCTGGCAGGATTCTCCCTCCTACGACAAGGCGAGCGACTATCAGGCGGGCGATTTCGTCCGGATCGACGCCGTCTTCCGCCGCAACCAATTCGGCCTGAACATCGACCGCGCCCAGTTCCGCACCCTCGAGGATGTGGAGATCGCCGAGCTGCTGGCCGGAACCCCGCAGCGCCGCCTCTTCCTCGCCGCCGAATACGAATATCTCACCGCCGCCGTCGCCGCCTTCGAGGACCCCCGCCTCCGCCTCCTCTGCCAGACCTTCCTGGCCCAATACGGCGAACGCTTCCAGCGCGCCGCCGCCGCCCGCGACTACCACCACGCCCGGCGCGGCGGCCTGCTCGAGCATACTGCCCAGATGATGCGGGCCGCCAAGGCGCTCCAGCCGGTCTACCCCCATCTCCATTGGGACCTCGTCCAGGCCGGCGCGCTCCTTCACGATTGCGGCAAGCTCTGGGAAAACGACTACCAGGCCGAGGGCTTCGTCATGCCCTACACGCTGGTCGGCGAATTGCTCGGCCACATCTCGATCGGGATTGAGGTGGTCAACACCCTCTGGCGGACACTGGTCGACCGCGAGGAGTTCAAACTCCATCCCCAGCCTCCCGCCGAGCAGGTCCGCCTCCATCTTCTCCACCTGATTGCCTCCCACCACGGCCAACGCGAATTCGGCGCGCCGGTCACCCCCCGCACCAGCGAGGGCTGGGCGCTCCACTACATCGACAACCTCGACGCCCGGATCGAGATGCTCCGCAGCGCCTACGCCGAAAAGCCCCAGCTCGCCCCCGGCATCTACGAGCGGCGGATGCCGCTGGAAGGGCATCCGGTGAGTTCACTGGCGGCCTTTCCGAAACCGACCCTCGAAGAAGCGCCCGAAGAGGACGAACCCTTTTAGACGCTTAGCGGCAGGCGTCCGTTACCTGTGCCGCGCGGGAGCGGCGGCACCAGCCATCAACCGAGAAACGATCGCAATGGGCCGTCGCCAATAGAGCGGCATAGAGAAAAACGTAAATCAGCTGCTCCGCCGCCACGTCCATTTTCTGGATCAGGTTGATGCCGAAAATCAGGGGATAAAGCAGGAGCAGCCCGGCGATCAGCGTGGGCCGCAGCCAGAGGCCGAGGATCAGGAGGATGCCGATCGCCGCCTCGCCGATCGGCACCCCGTAGATCACCAAATTGATCGCCGCCGAAGGGAGAAAAGTATGGATGAATTGCGGTTGAACGTGCCAGGCAAAGGTTTGCAAATCGGCCAGCCGGGGCAGGCCATGCATGGCGATGTTGATGCCAAGCGCGATGCGGGCCAGGGCATGGGCCAGGGAAAGATCGAGCGATTTGCCGCCGTCAGTGGGGTTCATCGCCTAAGATCGACCCTTTTCAGATCGGCGCAAGGCAGAGAAAAATGCCGAAGTTGACGTTACAATAGTAATATGTACTGGCATTTCCCTCGTTTTATGTAATAATCTTCGCCATGAAGTTCAGGATTGCCCTTGTCGCCATCGTTCTCACGATGGCATTCGCTGCTTTCGCCCGTGCCGACATCTCGATGCCGAAGCAGGATACCTTCTACGATAAGCTCGGTCGCGGCATCGCCAACATTGCCTTGGCCCCGAGCGAGATCTTCGACTCGATTTATACGCTGAATGAATTGGAAGGGCCCACCGTCGCTTGGTCTAAGGGTTTGGTGCAGGGGACCAGCCGCGCGGTCCAGGACATCGGCATCGGCACCTTCGAAACCATCACATCTCCCGTCCCCACGGGTCCCGGCGCGACCTACGAGACCAACAAGCAGCGCCCCTACGACTCGATGGTCGTGAATGAATATCCCCCGGGCGACCTGAAGAACTTCTACTAGGTCCTTTTAAGCCCCCCTCGGACACATTTCCCCTCTGCGGGACGGCAGTTCCGCCGGGATTTGCTCTGTCATAGGGCGTGGAGGGATGGGCCCTGGTTCTCCGGGGATTTTTCCCCGACACGCGATTTTCATCTATCGCCCTTGCCAATCGCGCGGCAGCTCCTTTAATGGCGGCTTCCGATTTTTGCCGCTCCGTTTGCTTTCATGTCCCGCACCGATCTCCCGCTGACCGTCAAGATCGATGCCATCGCCTTCGGCGGCGAGGGAATCGCCCGCCATGAGGGCCGGGTCTATTTCATCCCCTTCACCGCGATCGGCGACGAGGCCGAGGTCCGGGTCCGTGAGCTGAAGAAGAATTTCGGCCGGGCCGAGCTGGTCCGCCTGATCACTCCCGGCGCCCAGCGCACCGCTCCACCCTGCCCCTATTATGGCCCCTGCGGCGGCTGCCAGTATCAGCATCTCGATTATGCGGAGGAACTGCGGATCAAGTCGGCCCAGGTCGCGGAGGCCTTGACCCGGATCGGCAAGGTCGGGCAGCCGAACATCCTGCCGATCATCCCCTCGCCGCAAACTTACGCCTACCGCAACCGGATCACCGTTCATGCGGGCGAAGGCAAGATCGGCTTTCATCGCGCGCAGACGCGGGAGATCGTCGATGTGGCCCGCTGCCTGATCGCGGCTCCGGAGGTGAACGACGCGCTGACCGAGCTCCGCCGAGGCTCCCGCCGCCCCGAGAGCGGCCACTTCTCGCTCCGCCAATCGGGTCTGCCCCCCTCGGCGTTCCATCAGGTGAATCAATTCCTCCTCGAGCCGCTGCGCGAGCAGGTGCTCGCCTGGGCGCAGGGAACCGAAGACGCCCTGGTGGAAGGTTATTGCGGCGGCGGGTTTTTCACCGGCGCGTTGGCGCCCCGCTTCGCGGGAGTCGCCGCCATCGAGTCCGACCAGCGGGCGCTGCGCGACGCGCGGCGGATCGACGCGCCCAATATCCGCTGGATCGAGGGCCGGGTGGAGGAGGTCCTCGACAGCGCGCTGGGAGAGGCGGCCCAGGCGGGTGGCGAGACGCTGGTCCTGCTCGATCCCCCGCGCGAAGGGCTGGCTGGAGGAGCGGTGGCCGCATTGCTCAACCGCCGCCCGGCGCGGATCCTCTATGTCTCGTGCAATCCGGCGACGCTGGCCCGCGATGTCGAGAAATTGAGCCCGGCCTACCTCCTGACCCGCAATCAGCCGATCGATCTGTTCCCCCGCACCGCCCAGATCGAATCGCTCACCGAGTTGGTGCGGGCGGATCGACCGGCGCCCCCGGCGTGAGCCGCTCGTAGAAGGCGAAACGGTAGGAAGGCATCGTCGGGCTGAGCGCGATTCCGCAAAAACGGGGCTGCCGCCGCTCGAAATCATCGTAAGTCAATTGATAGCCGGGAATCTCCGGCGGCTCCCGATAGAGCGTGTAGCGCTGCTGGATGAAGAGGTATTGCGCCGGCTTCTTCAAGTCAGCCGGATCGAGGCCGAAGCTGCTGACCGGATCGTAATTGTCGAAGAGGACCCAAAGCGATTTGCTGACGCCGATCCGGGCCTGCGGTTTTCCCGCCAGCAAGGTGAGTACCTGGTCCCGCGCCTGGAGATAGGTCGCCTCCTCCGTCAGGTAAAAGCCGAAGAGCGCGGCGCGATGGCCGAGACCGAGCGCTCCGAGTAGGAGAAGGGCCGTCGCCGCCGCCACCCATCGCCGCCGCCCGCACGGCTGCATCCCTTCCAATTGCTCGAAACCGAAGGTGAACGCGGCCAAGACCAAGAGCGGAACGAAAAGCCAGAGGTTATAAAAGCGATCCCAGGCGATGGCGATAAAGCGGTAGAGCAGAAAGAACACCATGACCGCAGAGACGGCCACCACCGCCGGGCTGCCCAAGGCCCGTCGCCGAGCCCAGAGGCCGCAGGCCACCGGCACCGCTCCCCCGATGAAGAGCGGCCCATATCCGAAGGCGTAAGAGTGGACGAAGAAGTAGCGGTAGAAGGTGCTGTCGGTCCCGTGAATCAGCGTGGCGAGACTGTGGGTGCGAATGCCGGTGACGATGCAGCGGATGCCGTTCGGATTGATCGCCAAAAGCAGGAGCAGCAGGGCGACGGCGAATGCCAGGGCGGGAAGGACGGCGGCGGCGGTCCGCTTCCAATCCCAGCGGATGCCGCACCACATCCCATAGAGCGCCGCAGCGATGAATCCGGCGACCGGCTGGACGAAGGCCAAAGCCCCCAGGGTCAATCCGGCCCAGAACCAGACCGCGCCAGGCGTCGATCTCTCAATGGCGGCCCAGCCGATAAGGATCAATACCGTCGCCAGGCAATCGGGCCGGCCCAGGCAAAAGGAGCTGGCATAGGTCGCCACGCAGAGGAGCCCGGCAATGCCGAGACCATAGGCGGCGGCGGGCGGGAGCGCCGTCTGCCGCCGGATGGGAACGGCGAGGAAACGGGCCGTCAGCAGGACGATCACGGCATTGAGCGCCGCCAAGAGAACGTAGACGCCGCGCGGCGAGGCCTCCGGCGCGAGGATGCCGAGCATCCAGGGAAAGCCGGGCGGATAGAAGGCGAAGCGGCAGAGATGGGCCGAATCGTAAAAATTCGACTGCGGATGGAGATTATTGACCAGGAGGTGAAATCCCTCGGCATAGTTGACCGCGGCGGGCAGAAACCACAGGGAATCGCTCTCCGGCATCGGAAAGAGCAGCCACCCTTGCCAAAGCAGTAACAGCGCCACGCCGAAGGCAACCGCCCAATAGAGACGCCGACACATTTAGTGCGGCGATGGTGGGGAGCTGCCAGAAATCTTAAAAGCAAGAAACGGGCTTTTAAGCGAAAATACTTTCCCTAGCTAAGTGTTTCGCCCTGGAAGAGCCTGTCCCGCATCGCCACCATTGGCCCGCTCCAATCTCCCTCGCGGTCTTGGCGGAAGAGGCGGGCGGTCGGATACCAGGGGCTCTCCGTCCGCCCGAGCAGCCAGCGCCAGTCGCTCCACTTCGGCACCAATACCCAGACCCGCTTCCCCAAGGCACCCGCGAGATGGACCATCGCGGTATCGACGGAGATCACCAAGTCGAGCCCCTGGACGATGCACGCCGCCGCCAGGAAATCATCGCAGCGGCTGCTGGCATTCTCGATCTGGTGCGCGGCCAAAAAGGCCTGCTCATCGGGCGTGGGCTCTTTTTGCAGGCTGATCCACTCGATCGAATGCGAGCTGTCCAGCAGCGGGCGAAAAGCTTCCAGGGAAGCGCTCCGCTCGCGTCCCGGCCCCTGTGCGTCCTTGGCCCGCCAGACAATGCCGATCTTGAGATGGTCAGGAAATGCCGGCGCCGAGAATGGGACCGCATCAGGAATAGCAAGATAGGGGACGTGCGCGGGCAATGTCGCCAAGATGACGCCGAGCCGCTGCGGGAGGGAGAGGAGCGGGCATTGCCGGACGTCTGGAGGGATCGCCGCGCCACGGTCCAATACAGTGACGGTGGGAAATGACGCGGCCAGAAGCGACATCAGCGGTGTGTGGACTGCGAGATAGAGCGGGGCTGCCCCGCTGCGGTCGGCGGCCAGGGGGAGGAAGCGGGCGAATTGGAGGGCGTCGCCCAATCCTTGTTCGGCGTGGATCAGCAACGGCTGGCCGTCCAGGCGCTCTCCATTCCACGATGGCAGGGCGGCGAAGGACTCCGCCAAAGGAGTCCCCTCGGCCCGCCGGAGCCGCCACTCGTATTCGGCGAAGCCCCGCAGATAGTCGCCCCGCGCCAGATGATAGAGCGCCAGGCGATAGTGGATTTCAGGATCGTCGGGCGCCAGACGGAGCGCCTCTTCGTAATGGCGGAGCGCCTGCGCCGGATCGTCGAGTCGAAGGCTGACCAATCCCCGCGCCCGCAGGACCGGCTGGACGGCGGGCGTGCCGCGCAGGGTGGACTCGACCTCGGCCAGCACGCGGTCGGCTCCGGCGTAATCGCCCGCGTCGTAGAGCCGCTGGCCCTCGGCGAAGCGCTCCCGCGGATTCACCGGACGGGCGGGAGGAAATCCCACGGTTGGGTCGGCGGCGCCGCCTGAATCACCGCACCCAGGCGAGCCGCCACCGTCTGCGCCAGTCCCGCCCAATCGTGGTCGGTCTCCTGGCGAAAGAGGCGGGCGGTCGGATACCACGGGCTGTCGGCGCGATCGATCAGCCAGCGCCACTCGGCCCACTTCGGCAACAGCACCCAGACCGGCTTCGCCAAAGCGCCCGCAAGATGGGCGACGGAGGTATCGACCGAGATCACCAGATCGAGGGTGGCGATTTTTTCGGCGGTGGCCTGGAAATCGACGAAGCCGCTCCCCGCCTCCTCGGCCTCGAATCCGGCCAGGAGGGTCCGCTCCTCGGGCCTGGGGTCCTTTTGCAGGCTGACCCAATCGACCGGCGCGGCGGCGAGGGCGCTCAAGGCGGCCAGCGGCGCGGTCCGGTATTCGCCCTCATGCGGCTTGGCCCGCCAGACCAAGCCGATGCGGGGACGGCGGCGCGGAACCGGGATAACCGGAGCCGCCGGAATTTTCAGATAGGGGACGCGGTCGGGAATCTCCTCCAGAGTCAGGCCGAGCCGCTGGGGAATCGAGAGAAGCGGCAATTGAAAGTCGTAGGCGGGCAGCGGCATCTGCTCGTTGAAGACCCGGTCGGGGGCGGGCAGCTTTTCGAAGAGACGGTAGAGCGCATCGTGGCAGGCGAGATAGAGGGTGCCGACCCGCTCCTTCAGCAGCGGCAGTAGCCGGATGCATTGGATGGCATCGCCCGCGCCCTGCTCACAATGAATCATCAGCGACCGGCCGGGAATCGGCGTCCCGTCCCAGAGCGGAGCCCGTTCGGCAAAGCCGGGGGCGATGCAGCCGGGACGGTGGGTCCGCCATTCGTATTCGGCGAAGCCGCGCCGGTAATCGCCTCGGGAAAGATAATAGAGCGCGAGGCTGAAGTGGACCTCGGCGTCGTCGGGCGAGATCGCCAGCGCCTCCTCGTAATAGCGGAGCGCCAGCTCCGGTTTTCCGCGCCGGATGTTGACCACCCCCCGCGCCCGCAAGGCCCGCACCAGGAGGGATCGCTTCCGCTCTTCCTTCTCCAATGCCGCGCAAAGCGCTTCCGCCCTCTCGTAATCGCCCTGCTCGTAGAGCCGTTGGACTTCGGGCAGGATTTCGTGCGCTTTCACGGACCGAATGGTCGGCGGGAGGGGGCGGCGGCGTCGAGTGGAAAGTGCGGGGGAGCATTGCGAAAATCGGTCATAGCTCGTCAATCTTTCGGGATTTGGACCTTCGGAAGGAGCAGAAGCCCATTCCAGAAAGATGCATCGCCGGGATGCCTGGGGAGGGAAAGCGTTCCGGACAAATAATGGGCTGTGTCATCTTTAGGAATAATCCATGAGTTCATCGCTCCCATGTCGATGACCCGCCAGGTATTTGGTGGAATTCCCAATCCGTGAGATCCGATCTGAAACCGCAGCTGACTATCGTATGGCATCAGCAAGGGCTCCCATATCTGGCTCATTCCGTCATACTCGTTGGTGGAAACGGAAAGCGGTCGACCGTTTTGGTCGGTGACCTGCAGCGACAGGCAGCGGGGGGAGAAGGCGACCTTGCGAAGGCCCATGACATGAGCCGTGTTCTGCAGTTCCAGATAAACGCGGCAGAAGCAATCGCCCGCCTCGGGAGGCAATACCGAAATCCTCGCTCGCATCCCCGCAACGGGCGATGACCAGGACGAATCGTCATCGGCATAGGACGCGGCGGTCGATAAAAGCAACCAGAGGAAAGCCCATCCGAGATGCTTCATTGTGTGCCTTGCCTCCCCTGAATTAACCGGCTGGAAGCTTATTCCTCTTCCGAATCGTGCTGGGCGTGCTGGCGGGTCTCGTGGCGGACGGGGTCCTCGAAGCGGGTGTAGGCGGCGTTGAAACGGATATCGAGCTTGTCGGTAGGGCCGTTGCGCTGCTTGGCGATGTTGAGGGAGTATTCCTTGATCAGGGTGGGGGCGGCGTCGGGATCCTCGTCCTTGCGGTGGAGGAGGAGGACCACGTCGGCGTCCTGCTCGATGGCGCCCGATTCGCGCAAGTTGTGGAGCGCGGGCTCGGTCTTGCCCTCTTCGGCTTTGCGGTTCAGCTGGGCGAGGACAATCACGGGGACCTGGAGGTCCTTGGCCAGTGACTTGATGCCGCGGGAGATCTCGGCGACCTCGTTCTGGCGGCTGTCCTTGGCTTGGGACGATTCGGAGTGGAGGAGCTGGAGGTAATCGATGATGAGCATATCGATCCCGTAGCGCTGCTTCATGCGGCGGGCCTTGGCGCGAAGCTGGTTGATGGTGAGGTGGGAGGAGTCGTCGAGGTAGAGCGGCCAACCTTTCATGTCCTCGGCAATATTCCGCAGCTTGTCCATGCCGAAGTCGTCGAGCTCGCCCTTGCGGATCTTCTGGAGGCTCTCGCCCGCCACCGAAGAGAGGAGACGGAGCATGAGCTGGGCGTTGGTCATTTCGAGCGAGAAGAGGCCGACGGAGTAGCCCGGCTTGACCCACTCGTCGCGCTTGTCGTCGTAGCGCTCAGCCATGGCGTGGCGGGCGAAGGTGAGGGCGAGGGCGGTCTTGCCCGCGCCGGGACGGGCGGCGAGGACGACCATGTCGCCGGGCTGCCAGCCGGTGGTGAGCTCGTTGAGCTGGGAGAAGCCGGTGGGGATGCCCTGTAATTTGCCTTTACGGTTGCGGAACTGGTCGATGATCCGGATCGCCTTGTCGAGCTCCTCGCGGGCCGGAACGGTGGTGCCGGTGATCCCCATCTCGGCGACCTTGAAGATGGCGGTCTCGGCCTGGTCGAGGACCGAGGTGACGGCGTGGGGCTGGTCGGCGATGTCCTGGACGATGCCGACGCAGGCCTGCTGGAGGTGGCGGAGGAGGCTCTTGTCCTTGACCAGGTTGATATGGGTGCCGACGTTGAGATGGGAGATGAGGGAGGCGCCCAATTCAGCGAGGATGCCCGGGCTGCCGACGACGTCGGCGAGCTTGCGGTCGACCAGGTACTGGTGGACCGTCATGATGTCGATCGCCTGCTGGCCGTGATGGAGTTCCTTGAGGGCCTCGAAGATCTCCTGATGGGCGGGGACGAAGAAATCGGCGCGGCCGAGCTTCTCCATGACCTGGTACATCACCAGATCGGGATGGGCCAGCATCGAGCCGAGCACCGCCTTCTCCGCCTCGCCGCTGTAAAGCGGGCTGGCCATCTGCGCGGGATCGACGAGGGCGGCGGAAGGGGAGGCGACCTCGCGCTTTTTGCGAGGAGAGTCGGTGCGAGGGAAGGGAGCCATTGAACGGTCAGCCATGAAGGTTAAAATTCATTATGGCAAGCCGTTTATAATATATTGATAGCAAGAGACTTGCCAATCCCTAATTGTTAGTATTTTGTGAACAACCCATAGCTCTGCCAAGGCCGTGAGCTTTTGCATCATCCCTTGCGCTTTTCGGGCTTGGTCCTGCCGCAAGGGTAGGAAAGCGGCTCCTGGGTTTCAGGTGGTAAAGCCTGAAAAGATCTAACGCATTGTTTATGGGCGCACCGGGATGCAAGGGGGAGATGGTGAGGCCGCTTCAAAGGGGGCTGTCGCCCCCCTTGATTGCCTCCCGGCCATGCCAGTTAGTTTCCCCGGGGAACGAGGTGCGCTACCGCGCAGGCATTCCCGAGTCCGCCTCCGGCGGACGAGCTATAGACCCGCGCACGCTTCGCGGAAGCAATCTCTTGGGACAGCTTAAACTGAAAGCGCTCTAGAGATCCAAGGGGAATATGGTTCACCTTACGTCCCATGTACTATAATCTTGGTTTCCCCCTTCGCCTCCTGTAAAATGGCCGCCCCTAGGCGATGATCTATCCCAAGAAATACGACGTGGTCGTCGTCGGCGCGGGCCATGCGGGAGTCGAGGCGGCGCTGGCCGCCGCCCGGATGGGCTGTTCGACCCTCCTCCTGACGATGAATCTCGATACCGTCGGGCAGATGTCGTGCAATCCGGCGATCGGCGGGTTGGCCAAGGGGCATCTGGTTCGGGAGATCGATGCCCTCGGCGGGGAGATGGGCCTCAACACCGATGCGACCGGGATTCAGTTCCGAATGCTTAACGCCCGTAAAGGACCTAGCGTTCGCGCGCCCCGGGCCCAATGCGATAAGAAGGCTTATCAGTTCCGGATCAAGGCGACCTGCGAGCGGCAGCCGAACCTCGACCTCAAGCAGGGGCAGATTGCCGAGTTGGTGGTCGAGGGCGATCGGATTACCGGGGTGACGACTCAGTTCGGGGTGACTTATCAGACCGAGTGCGCGGTGGTTACGACCGGGACTTTCCTGCAGGGGCTGCTCCATGTCGGGATGAAGAACCAGGCGGGCGGGCGGATGGGCGATAGCGCCAGCGGATTTTCGCTCTGTCTAAAGCAGCTCGGCTTCGAGCTGGGGCGGTTGAAGACCGGGACGCCGCCCCGGTTGAACGCCCGCAATATCGATTTCTCCCAGTGCCAGATCCAGCCGGGCGACCAGCCGCCCCCGCTTTTTTCCTATCTGGCCGATACCCTGGAGCGCTCGTCCAACGATCTTTTCACCCTCAATCATGCCAGCGGCGGAATGTTCCACGTGGAACAATTGCCCTGCTGGATCACCTATACCACTCCGGCGACCCACCAGATTATCCGGGAGAATCTCCATCAGTCGCCGATGTATTGCGGGATCATCGAGGGGGTCGGCCCCCGCTATTGCCCCTCGATCGAGGATAAGATCAACCGCTTTGCCGACAAGGAGCGGCACCAGATTTTCCTCGAACCGGAAGGGCGACATACCGAGGAGATCTATGTCAACGGCTGCTCGACCAGTCTGCCCTATGACGTGCAGCACGCCTTCATTCGGAGCATTCCGGGATTGGAAAACGCGGAGTTGCTGCGAGCCGGGTACGCCGTCGAGTATGATTTCTGCCCGCCGACCCAGCTTCACGCCTCCTTGGAGACGAAGCGGATCTCGGGGCTTTTCTTCGCGGGACAGATCAACGGGACCTCCGGCTACGAGGAGGCGGCAGGGCAGGGGATCATGGCGGGAATCAACGCCGCCCGCGCGGTGCGGCGGGAGGAGCCGGTGATCCTTCGCCGCGATCAGGCCTATATCGGCGTTCTCATCGACGACCTCGTCACCAAGGGGTGCCAGGAACCCTACCGGATGTTCACTTCGCGGGCCGAGCATCGGCTGCTGCTTCGGCAAGACAACGCCGATCTCCGGCTGACCGAACTCGGGGCGGCCATCGGCTTGGCGAGTCCGCTCCGGCTGGAACGGCTACGAGTCAAGAAAGCGGCGATTGCCGAGACCCGCCAGGGGCTCGACGCGACCAAGGTCGACCGGCTTGCCTTGAGCGAGTGGCTGAAGCGGCCCGACTTTTCCTGGGCCCAGCTCCCGGAGACTTGGCAAAACGTCTCCGAAGAGGTCGCCCACCAGATCGAGACCGATATCAAGTATGCGGGCTACATCGACCGGGAACAGGCCCATCTCGAAAAAGTCCGCGATGTGGCGGAAAAGGCAATCCCGGAATGGCTCGACTTCGATTCGGTCCACGGCCTCAAGACTGAGGCGCGGCACAAGCTCAAGACGATCCGGCCCCGCACCTTCGGCCAGGCGGGGCGCATTTCCGGAATTAATCCCAGCGACATCGCCTTACTGCTGGTATGGTCGAAACGGGGTAAACCGACGACGGAACCGCCGCTCTCTGACTCATGAACCTCGTTGGCAAATTTTGTTCCACGTGGAACATTCGCACCCTTTGAACGCCCCACTCCGATGATCCACAAACCGATTCGCTGGATTAAGAAGAAGTTCACCACCGTGATGGAGCTACGGGACGACAAGACCTCGGTGGCGGCCGGGATTGCGATCGGGTTTTTTTGGGGGTTCACCCCGCTGCTGGGATTGAAGACGATCCTCGCCTTCCTCACCGCCTGGGCGACCCGGAAGAACAAGATCGCCGCCGTCGCCGCCGTCTCGGCTCACGATCTCTTTTTGCCGATCTATCCCTTTTACCTCGATCTCAGCTACCGGGTGGGGAGCCTGATCCTGGGGACCGAGTATCCGAAGGCCTTCGGCAAGGCGCTCAAGCTGATCGGCAATCCGCTGGTCGGCCATTCGCATGAAGGGTGGTTGACCTGGCTGCACAACCTTTGGGATAACATCCATCTCCTCAATCCGCTCCTGCTCGGGACGACGCTGCTGGCGATTCCTCCCTGTGTGGCCACTTATTTCATCTCTCTCTATACGATCGATCGGTTGGCCGCCATCCAGGCCCATAAGGAGGGCTGCCTGCGGCGGGCGCATGAGGATGTGCCGTATCAGCACCTGGGGGACAAGCCCTTGGTCTCAACGCCGAAAACGGGAAAGGGCGTAGCAGGCCAGAAGGACCACGACGTTGAGGACGATGATCGTCGGGCCCGTCGGGAGGTCGAGCGCATACGACACAGCCACCCCCATCGCCGCCGTAACGATCCCGATCATAATTGATCCGACGATCATCTGGCGGAAATTGCGGGCGACCAGCTTGGCCGCCGCCGGGGGAATCACGATCAGGCCGCTGAGGAGGAGGGCTCCCAGCATCTTCAGGCAAAGAGTGACGGTGGCGGCGATGAGGAGGGCGAAGAGGAAATTCAGCCGCTCCATTTTCGCCCCCTCGACCCGGGCCAGATCGGGCTGGACGATACTGAGGAGGTAGGGCTTCAGATTCCAACCGAGGAAACCGAAGATCGCCGTGGCCAGGAGGGCCTGGCAGATCAGGTCGGTCCGGTTGTTGGCGTAGATGTCTCCGAAGAGGATGCCGTCGAGGAGTCGGTACTTTCCTAACTTGCTGATCACCAATACCCCGAAGGCGACGCTGCCGGTGTAGGAGAGGGCGATGACGGTATCGGGGCGGAGGCTGGTCCGCTCGAAGAAATGAGCCATCGCCGCCGCCAGGAGGAGGCTGAAGAGGAGGACGACCCAGATGATCTGCAGCTGCGGGCCGAAGATCTCCTGGAGGACGAAGCCGATGGCGACGCCGGTGAGGGCGGCGTGGGACAGGGCATCGCTGAAGAACGACATCCCGCGCAGGGTGACGAAGACCCCGAGGAAGCCGCAGGCCGGGCCGAGCAACAGCGCCGAGATCAGGGCGTGCCGCATGAATTCATAGTGCCAGAAGTCCATCGCGAGAAGGGGTCGATGCGAAAGCTTAGGCCGCCACGCTCTTGGGCGCGGCGACCTCCGAGCCGTAGATGCCGGAGAGGACGTGGTCTTGGAGCACCTGGGCGGGGGTGCCGGTGGCGCAGAGGTGGCGGTTGAGGCAGACGACGACATCGGAAATTGAGCCGACCATGTGGAGATCGTGGGAGACGAGGAGGACGGCGACGCCCCGGTCTCGCCGCAACCCGGCGATCAGATCGACGAAATCGCGGCCTCCCTTGACGTCGATGCCGGTCATCGGCTCGTCGAGGAGGAGGAGCTTGGGGTTGCCGAGGAGGCTGTAGGCCACCATCACCCGCTGGAGCTGGCCGCCGGAGAGTTCGCCCAGGCGGCGGTTGGCGAGCGCGGCGACTCCCATCTCCTCCAAGCCGGCGAGGGCCTTTTCGCGGGCTCCGCCGTCGGAACGGCGGAGCCATTGCCAAAGGGCGAAGCCGCCATTACTTTTCGGGCCGAGCTTGAGGAGGAGAAATTCGAGGACGGAGATCGGGAGGTTGCGGTCAGGTGGCTGTTGCTGGGGGACGTAGCCGATGGCGCCCTTGCCGCCTTTTTTGCCCCAGGTGATCGCGCCCTCGCTGACCGGCTGCAAGCCGGCGACGGCGCGGAGGAGGGAGGTCTTGCCCGCGCCGTTCGGGCCGATGATCGAGACGATCTCGCCCGGGCCGATTTCGAGATCGACGCCATGGACCGCCCAATCGCCGTTCCGCTCGTAGCGGATGCCGACGCGGGCGAGCCGGAGGAGGACCTCGGCGGGCGCGGCGCGGCGCCCTCCGTGCTGGGGATCGTGGCAGTGGCCGCAGGCTCCGTGGTCGTGACTCATCCCCACCTTACTGCCATGCCTTTTGCAAAACGGCGAGATTGGAACGCATCCGTTCAAGATAACCGTCGGCACTGGCTGGGCCGACTTCGAGGGTATCGATCTGGGCGAGTTGGGCGCCGGTTTGCTCGGCGATGGTTTGGAGGAGCTTCGGCTCGTAGCCTTCCTCGGCGAAGACGACCCGGACGTGGTGAGCGTTGATCAGGTCGACGAGGTGGCCGAGCTCGCGGGGGGAGGGGGCTTTCTCGGGAAATTCCTCGACCGAGCCGAGGTAGTTCAGGCCGTAGCGGGCGGCGAAGTAGGGAAAGGCGTCGTGGAAGGTGATGAGGTCGCGGGAGGGGAGCTTGGCGAGCTCGGCGGCGTAGTCGGCGTTGAGCTGGTCGAGCTTGGCGAAGTAGGCCTGGGCGTTGGCGGCGTAGTAGGCGGCGTTGGCGGGATCGGCGGCTGCGACGGCCTGAAGAATCGTGGCGGCCTGTTGCTTGGCGAGGACCGGATCGAGCCAGGCGTGGGGGTTGGCGCCGTCGGCGGTCTTGGCGTCGGAGGGGCCGGAGAGTTTCAGCTCGGTCGGGTTTTCGAGGGGGGCGATCCCGACGCTGGCATCGATCACTTTCAGGTGGGAGTTACCGATCTTGTGGACGACGGCGTCGAGCCAGCCCTCGAGGCCGAGGCCGTTGACGATGAGGAGGTCGGCGTCGGCGATCTTGCGGAGGTCGCTCGGCTTTGGCTCGAACTCATGGGGGCCGACGCCCTGGCCGGTGAGCTGGCTGACCTCGGCGCGGTCGCCGACGATCGAGAGGGTGGCGGCCGAGATGGGGAGGAAGGAGGTGACGATGCGGAGGGGGGCCGTCCCGGCTTGGGCTTGGGCGGCGACGGTCAAAACCGCCAGCCCGAAGAGAAAGAGGAGGGATTTCTTCATGCAAGCAACATGCATTAAGGAATCTCCCGATGCAATTCCTATTTGCAAGCTGCTTGCTTTTAGCTCAATGTGGTATACTTCTTTTAACCCCCTATGCCCACCGTACCCGTCACCATCGTCACCGGCTTCCTCGGCTCCGGCAAGACCACCCTCCTAAACCACATCCTGACCGGCAATCACGGCAAGAAGATCGCCGTGATCGAGAATGAGTATGGCGAGGTGGGGATCGACCACGACCTCGTCATCCAGGGGGATGAGGAGATCTTCGAGATGAACAACGGCTGCCTCTGCTGCACGGTGCGGGGCGATCTGATCCGGATTCTGGGGACGCTGATGAAGCGGCGGCAGAAGTTCGACGCGATCCTGATCGAGACGACGGGGCTGGCCGATCCCGGGCCGGTGATCCAGACCTTCTTCATGGACGAGGAGATGAAGGAGCAGCTGCGGGTCGACGCGGTGGTGACGGTGGTCGATGCGAAGCACCTCCTCCTCCATCTCGATTCGAGCGAGGAGTGCCGCAAGCAGATCGCCTTCGCCGACGTGATCCTCCTCAACAAGACCGATCTGGTCTCCGCCTCCGATCTCGATCTGCTGGAGCAGCGGATCCATGCGGTCAACCGGCCCGCGAAGATTCATCGCACCCAGAACTCGGCCATCGATCTCGATCTGGTGCTCAATGTCGGCGCCTTCAATCTGGAGAACGCGCTCGATCTCGATCCGACGATTGCGGGGGAGCCGGCCCGCTTCGAGTGGGGCGGTCTCTATCAGCTGGAAGCGGGGAATTACGAATATCGGCTGCGCAGTCCCGCCGACGCGGCGACGCAGACGCTCGCCTTCTTCTCCATCACCGAGGTGAGCCATCATGGGCTCCATGAGGCGGAGCATCGGGCCGAACATCTTTTCGAGCATGCCGCCGAGCCGGTGGCGCCGACCGGGGTGATCAATCCGGAGGAGACGCCGAGCATCCTAACGCCGCTGCCGAAGGAGGAGACGGTCTTCGTTCTCCATGTGCCGACGGCGGGGGGCTATGCGCTCTTCACCGAGCATTCGCCGGAGGAGACCGGGGCGCGGATCGTCCGCGATGGCCGGACGATCGAGCCGAAGGAGGGGCATGGATTCGGCAGCCATGATCCCCATGCCGATTGCGGGCATGACCATGGCCACGATCACGGGCATGGACATTCCCACCATGAACATGAGGCCGATATTTCCTCGGTGGGCATCGATCTTCCGGGGAATCTGATTTTGCCGGTCTTCGAGAAATGGATCGGGGAGTTGCTGCGGACGAAGGGGGCTGATCTTTATCGCTTCAAGGGGATTGTCAGCATCGAGGGGCAACCGAATGAATTTGTTTTTCAAGGGGTGCATATGCTGCTCGACGGGCGGCCCGGCAAGCCGTGGGGCGAGCGGGCGCGGCGGAATAGGATGGTCTTCATCGGCAAGCATCTCGACCGTGAGGCGTTGAATGCGGGGGTGCGCTCGGCCTTGCTTCCCGTCCCGGCCTCGGTTTGAATGCGTCCCTGATGGAACCGGCTCCCGCGCTCGCCAAGCTCTCCGCTGCCCGCCCGCCCCGCTGGCGTTGGCGCGCGGACGATTGCGTCCATGATCTCCGTTGGGCGGCGCATGGGCACACGCTGGTGGTCGCCGCGTTGAGCGGAGAGATCGCGGTGCTCGACGGCGCGACCGGCAAGCCGCGTTGGCGGGTGGCCAACGCCCATCCGGGCGGGGCGCTCTGGTGCGCCTTCCATCCTACGGAGGCGATCGTCGCCAGCGGCGGGCAGGATGGGTCGGCGAAGCTCTGGGATGCCAATACCGGCGCGCCGCTGCGGACGCTCTTTCACGATCGGAAACGGTGGGTGGAGCAGGGCGGGTGGTCGGCGGACGGGGCTTTCCTGGCGACAGCGGCGGGGAAGGGCGTGACGTTTTGGAACGCGGCGGGGGAGGCTTGCGGGGCGATCCCGGAGCAGAAGGGGACGGTCTCGGCGCTGGCCTGGCATCCGCGCCTGGCGCATCTGTTGATCGGTGCTTTCGGCGGGGTTTCGGTCTGGGAGCCCGGGAAGCCTGAGGCGTTGAGTCGCGCGGAGTGGCCGAACGCAATTCTCGCGGTGGCCTGGCGGCCCGATGGCGAATGGATCGCGGCGGGCACCGGCGACGCCAGCGTGCAGACCTGGCGGGTCGGAACCGAGGAGACGCTGCGGATGGGCGGCTATGCGACGAAGGTCCGCGAGCTGGCCTGGCATCCGGGCGGCGATCATCTTTCGACCGGCGGCGGGTTCAACATCGTCTGCTGGGATTTCCGGGGCGCGGGGCCGTCCGGGAGTACGCCGCAGGAGTGGATGGGCCATTCGGAATTCGTCACCGCGCTCGCCGCCGATCCGGGCGATGCGAATCGCCTCGCCTCGGCGGGGAAGGATCAGCTGATTTTTATGTGGAAGCTGGGGAACGACGATCCGGTCTCCCTGCGGGCGATTCCCGAGAGTGTGCCGGTGCTGCTGGCGTGGCAGCCGGGCGGGAAGAAGGGGGAGAAGGAGACGGGGCTCGCGGTGGGTTGCGAAGGGGGCGAAGTCGTTCTCTTTAAGATTGCGGCTTGAGGCAATGGGGTCATAAAGAGGCCCCATGAACTTTTTCTTGGCGGTGGGGAGTTACGGCTCGGCGTGGTTCACGATTCTCTCCCGCTATTTTCCATCGATTCTCTGCGGCCTGGCGATTGTCGTAGTGCTCGCGTTAATCGGCGCGGGGCTGCTGAAGTGGCTGTGGAACTGGACGGTGCCAGGTCTTTTCAAGCTGCCCGCGCTGACCTTCTGGCAGGCGCTGCGGCTGCAGTTGATCGCGGCGCTCCTCTTCGGCGGGCTTTGGACGCTGCCTTTTACCGGAGGAGCGAAGTCAGCGGAGCTGACCTCGGGCGGCGGCGATCCGGAGACGCGGCTGGCGCAGGTGAACGATATTCTGCTCGAGGCCGAGCGGACGGAGCGGGCCGCCGATGCGCATTTGCGAGAGAGTTTGCGGTTGCTGGCGATTTTGCAACCGGCGATTCCGGGCGGGGCTGCGCCTGCGCCCTGATGACGGATGCTTACAAGATGCCTTCGGCCTCGAGTTCGTCGAGGCGGCGGTCGTCTTCTTCGGGGATGATTTCGACGACGTAGGGGAGTTCGAGGAGGACTTCGAGCGAGAGGGAGGCCTCCTCGCCGGGGAAGCCGCTGGTCTCGATGGCGCGGCGGTTCACGGTCAGATAAATCCAGCTGAAGTGGGCCTGCTCGACGACGCGGAACTGGAGGGCGTCGTTGGCGAACATGATGTCCTTCGGTTCCTTGACCGAGAGGGTGAAGCCGGGGCCCTTGCCGGTATGGGGGGCGACCTGCTCGACCTTTTGGAAGCGGTTGAGCCATGATTGGACGATGTCGCCGATCACTTCGGGGGTGAGCTCCTGGGAGAAGATGGCGACGTAGCCTTGGCTGATCATGGGGAAAGAGGTTCTTAGGATTCGAGGGGCCGGATTTCGCCGGAGGCGACCGACCATACCGCACTCCCCGGGCCGGGGCAAGCGGGGGCGACGGTGCCGGCCTGGATGACCTGGGCGTCGGGCGGGAGGAGGGCCTCGAGGGTGAGCTTGCGGGCGGGATCGAGCGGGGTGAGGGCGTCGTCGATCAGGAAGACCGGCCAGCGGCCCCGCGCCTCGCGGAGGTGGGCCGCCTCGATCAGGCGGAGGAGGAGGGCGGCGAGGCGCTGCTCGCCCTCGGAGCCGTAGCGGGCGACGGCCTTGCCGTTCCAGGCGAGTTCCCATTCGTCGCGGTGGGGGCCGATCAAGGTCCGCTGCTGGCGGCGCTCGAGGGGGGCGAGGCGGGGCCAATCGATTTCGGCGTCTTTCTTCAAACTGGGGCGGTAGGCGAAGCGGCAGACGGCGGCGCCGCCGAAGAATTTTTCGAGGAGCGGAAGGGCGTGGCGGGCGGCGGCCTTGGCGGCGAGGAGGCGGCCCTCGGTGACGACGACGCCTTGGGCGAGGAGCTGGGCGGTGAGGACGTCGCCGACGGCGGCATCGAAGGCGCCCTGTCGGAGCCAGGCGTTGCGTTGCTTCAGGACGGCGTTGTAGCGCTGGACGGCGACGAGGTGGGCCGGGGCGGCGGCGCTGCGCAGGCTGTCGAGCCAGGCTTGGCGCTTGGCCGCCGGGCCCCGGACGAGGGCGCCGTCCTCGGAGCTGAAGAGGACGGTGGGGAGGCGGCCCCAGAATTGGCTCAGGGGGACGGTCTTGTCGCCGTCGACCGACCATTCGCGAACGCCGTCCTCCCATTTGAGGGCGAGACGTTCTTCCTTTCCATCGTGCCGGTCGACGGCCTCGAGGGCGAAACCGTGGCCGGGCCAGCGGGCGAGCTCGCGGGGCTGGCCGGTGCGGAAGGAGCGGAGGCGGCTGAGGTAATAAATGGCTTCGAGGATCGAGGTTTTGCCCTGGCCGTTGGCGCCGACCAGGTCGTTGCGGCCCGGGGCCGGTTCCCACTCGATGCGGGCGTGGCAGCGGAATTCGAAGAGCCGGAGCCGCGCGAGCATCGGGGGATCTTGCCGGGATGCGGGGAAAGTTCAACCATCGCCGCCGCCATCGATTGCCGAATGGGAAATCAGCGGTTAATTTAAGGTCATGCCGAGTTGGAATGCCGATCAGTATCTTCGCTTCGCCGATCAACGGACCCGTCCCTGCCGCGATCTGGCGGCGGGCATTGGGTTGGAGCCACGCCGGATTGTCGACCTCGGCTGCGGGCCGGGGAATAGTACTGCGGTGCTGGCGGCGCGGTGGCCGGAGGCGGAGATCGAGGGGATCGACAGCTCGGCGGAGATGATCGCGGCGGCGCGGAAGGAGCGGCCCGAGGGGAGGTGGACGGTGGGGGATATTTCCGATTGGCGGGCGGCGGAGCCGGTCGACTTGGTGTTCTCGAACGCCGCGCTGCACTGGGTGCCGGATCATGCGGGGCTCTATCCCCGGCTCTTCGCGCAGGTGGGGCCGGGCGGGGCCTTGGCGGCGCAGGTGCCGATCAATCTCGACGCGCCCGCCCATCGCGCGATGCGGGAGCTGGCGGGGAGTCCGGCGTGGCGCTCCTTTTTTCCCCGGCGGGTCCGGGAATGGCATGCCTTTCCAAGCGAGGTTTATTACGACCTGCTGGCGAAGGAGGCGGAGCGGATCGATCTCTGGGAGACCGAGTATCTCCATGTCCTCGCCGGGCCGGAGGCGATCGTCGATTGGTATAAGGGGACGGGGCTGCGGCCGTTTCTCGATGTGTTGCCGGGGGAGGCGGAGCGGGAACGGTTTCTGGCCGATTACGGCGAGATGCTTCGCCCGCTCTATCCGGCGCGGGGCGATGGGCGGGTGCTCTTTCCGTTCAAGCGGCTTTTTTTGATCGCCTATCGCTAGGCGCGGCGCGTTATCCGACGCCGGGATCGTTCCACCACTTGGAGAGCCGGGCGGTCGGCATGGCGGGGATGTGTTGGCCCGATTCGGCGTAGTGGGAGGTGTCGTTGAAGAGGGTAAGGCGGGCGCGGGAGGGATCGCGGAAATCGACGATGTTGAGGGCGGCGGGGCTCTGGTCGAGGTTGTCGCGGTAGCGGCGGGGATCGAAGCCGAGGAGGGCGCTCAGGAGGATGCGGATCGTCGCCTTGTGGGAGGCGATGAGGACCCGCTCGCCGGGATGGGCGCGGACGATCTCGATCAGGGCGGGGAGCGCGCGGGCCGCGACCGCCAGGCCGCTCTCGCCCTCGGTGGGGGCGAAGGTGTAGGGGTCTTTCTCCCATTCGTTGGCTTCGCCGGGATAGCGTGCGTCGACTTCGGCGCGGGTCAGGCCCTCCCAGTGGCCGTGGGAGATCTCGCGGAGGCCGGGGCGGGGTTGAACCTCGAGGTTGTGGGGCGCAGCCAGGATCGAGCCGGTCTCCATCGTCCGGCCCAGCGGCGAGGCGTAGACCGCGGAGAGCTTGTCGTCGGCGAGCCGCGCGGCCAGCTTCCGCACCTGGCCACGCCCCTCGTCGGAGAGGGGGACGTCGGTGGCTCCAGCGAAGCGGTCCTCGGCGCTGAGCGTGGTGGCGCCGTGCCGGACGAGGTAGATGCGGGTGGAGGAGGAGGACATGGCTCAGGCTGGCACGGTCCTCGGAGCGATTCAATGCCGGGCTGCGGCTTCTGTCCCGGTCCGTTGGCGGGGCGGCGCGGTCCTCTCCCTCCTCATGGGAAAAGCCTCTCCATGGGCGATGCGCTTCGTTAAGGTGAGGCCGAGCTGTGGAAACGTCCCCGAATCTCGACGATCTCTTGGAGCAGGCAACCTCCCTCCTCCGGAAGGGCCGCGCAGGCTCCGTCACTCTTTCCCATCCGAGAGTCGTCAAGGAGGGGCGGCGGAGCCGGGTGGTGCGGTGCCGGATCGCTTCCGGCGAAGCGGAGCTTTCTTCCGTGATGATCAAACAGATCAAGGAAGAACCCGCCCGAGGTTTTTCCGATTGGGCCAGCCTCGCCTTTCTCTCGGAGCTGCCTGAGGCGGCAGGGCTGGTTCCCCGTTTTTATGGCGGCGACCTCCCGAACCGATTTTTCCTGATGGAAGATCTGGGAGCCGCGAATCCTCTTCAAAAACTCCTTACCGGCACCGATCGCGCGGCGGCCTATGCCGGCTTGCGAACCCTCGCCTCGCAAATGGGCCGTCTCCACGCGGCCACCCTGGGAAAGCAGGAGCGGTTCGAGGCCATCCGCGCCCTTTTGCCGGAAACCGAAGCGCTGGGCTGTGAATGGGAGGGGCGGCATTGGCTGGGAAACCGCTCCAAGATCGAGGCTTGGTTCACGGCCCTCGATTGCGCCGTCCCCACCGACTTCGATGCCTGCCTGCGCTATCTTTCCAACATCTACCGGCAGCCGGGCGATTTTCTGGCCTTTACCCATGGCGATCCCGCCCCTTCGAACAATCATTTCATCGCCGGGGAGGTGCGCTTGTTGGATTTCGAATACGGCGGGTTCCGCCATGCGCTTTACGATATCACGGCTTGGAATATCCTCTGTCCGCTTCCCGCCGATTGCGTGGATGCAATGAGCTGCTGCTTTCGGCGGGAATTGGCGAAGACCTCTCCTGCAGCCCGGGATGAGGCACGTTTTGCCGAAGGGTGGGCGGCGATGTGCGCCTATCGGGCCCTGGCGATGCTCACTTGGATACCGCCCGACATTCTCCGGCAGAATCGCCCGTGGGCCGACAATTGGACGATGCGGGAGGCGGTGTTCGTGGCAACGACGCGATTGCGAGAGGTGGCGGAGGGTTGCCCGCAGTTGGAGGCGATGGGGGAGACTGCGGGGGTACTGCTCGAGGCCCTGCGAAAGCGTTGGCCCGAATACCGGCGTCTCGAAGAGGTCCTGCCGCAATGGGCCGGGCTGAAGGAGCCCTGACTTGGAGGTTGCCCTTTCGCGGCCCAAGTCAAAGCGGTGGCCTCAGCGAGCGACGAGGTAATTTTCGTAAAATTCGTTTTGAAAGACGCCCTGGGGATCATACTTTTTCTTGAGCGCGGCGAACTGCGGGGCTTGCGGATAGGCGGCGAGGAATTGTTCCCGGGTGGGATGGGGCCGGTAGGGGAGGTAATAGGTGCCGCCGGATTGCAGGGCGACATCGACCAGGGCCCGGGTGAATTCCCGCATCGAATCGTCGCCGTCGATCGGCAGGTGGAAGAGCATCACCAGCCCGAAGACTTCTTCCCGGGCATAGCAAAGAAAAGAATCGGGATCGGCCTCCACGTTGCGGACGGTGATGTTCAGCAGATCGGGACGGTAACGGGCAAAGACCGGCTTCGCTTTTTCCAGGAACTCCGCCAGGCGGGCGGGGGGAATGAAGTATTCGTGGAGAATCTCGGTGCTGTGCGGATCGCAGTTGGAAAACCAGGCCGACGGCTCGTTCTGGATCTGGGCCCGGGAATGGACGGAGCGGCCCGATTCGCCGAAAAGACGCTCGGCCTCCCACCGGAGCTCCTTGCCATAGTCGCCGACGACGCTGCCGCGAAAGACATCCCGTTTCAGCGCCTGCACCGCCGCTTCCGTCCTCCCGGGGGGATGGAGGCTGTTCGCAATCGCCGGTCCGGCTTCGTGAAAGCAGACGATGGTCGCCGCCTCGAGGAAGGAATCGGGCGCCACGCTGATCCGGCCATAGGCCATGCCGACGCCCGGTTGCGCCGCGAGCCGGTGAAAGGTCTCCGCGTAATCCCCGGCGGCGACGGGGGTGCTCGCCGCCCGGTAGGAGACATTCGGCACCACCCGCAGCCGGGCCTCCAGGATCATGCCGAACAATCCGTACCCGCCGAGGGCAAGGGAGAAGAGCTCCCGGTTCTCGGTGCGGCTGCAGGTGACGATCTTCCCGTCGGCGGTGAGGAGGCGGATCAACAGCACCGATCCGGCGATCGGCGTGCTGTCGTGCTGCCAGCCGTGGCAGTTCACGGAGAGCGAGCCGCCGACCGTAAAATCGTTGTTCGACTGCATGACGCTGACGGCGTAGCCACGGGTGTCGAGGAAGGGGATCACCTCGCTCCAGCGGGCGCCTGCCTGGACGGTGAGGGTGTCGCCGTCGAGATGCATGGCATGATAGGGCAGGGTGTCGATAACGACCCCGCCGTTGAGCCGGGCCTGCCCTCCCATCGCGTGCCGCGCTCCGCTCAAGGCGATGCCGTGTTCCTGGAGGACCACGCTCCGCAACTGTTCCTCGCTGGCCGCCTCAATCACCCGGCGGGGCTGGGAGCTTCCGAGGCGCGAGGCATCGTTCACGCCGGGGCGGGTTTCGGGCAGGGGATGGTAGGAATCGGTCCAGCCGATCCAGGCCAAAAAGAGGGCGGCCCTGCCGACCACGAAGGTCGCGGAGAGAACCAGCGCCGCCAACAGCAGGAGGACGGCCACCCGCACCCGTTTCGAAAGCACCTCCCGCTTCATTCGATCTCCCCCAGAATCATTGGCGATTAAAGTTCGGGGAAGAGCAGCGGGGCGCTGGCAGTGGCGGCTGATTTGAAGGCGGCGAGGGCTTGTTTTAGGCCGGCAGGGCCGTGGGCGGCGCGGAGTTTGGCGATCTCGGCGACGGCGAGGAGGTCGCACCGTTCGTTGTGCTCGTTGCCGGCGTGGCCTTTGACCCATTTCCAGGCGATCCGATGGGGTTGGAGGAGCTGATCGAGTTCGCGCCAGAGGTCGTCGTTCTTGACCGGCTGCTTGAGGGTGGTTTTCCAGCCGTTCCGCTTCCATGACGCGATCCAGCCGGTGATGCCCTGACGGAGGTATTGGGAATCGGTGAAGAGCTCGACGGCGCACGGTTCCTTCAGCGAACGGAGCGCCTCGAGGGCGGCGGTGAGCTCCATCCGGTTGTTGGTGGTGGCGGCGACGCCTCCCGCCAGTTCGCGCCGATGGTCGCCGTGGAGGAGGACGGCGGCCCAGCCGCCCGGGCCGGGGTTGCCCTGGCAGGCGCCGTCGGTATAGATGGCGATGGCCTTCATCGAGGAGAGGAGGTTAGCCGATGGGCGGGGCGGAGTACAGTGGGGAAATCGGGGGCTGCGCCCCTTGCCCCGCTCGGGAGGGGAATGTCGCCGAGTCCGAGTTGTTGATACCATGCGGACGCGAGGAGCGCGGGAGCGCGGGCTCAGGGGTTTCAGGTGGCGGGGGTCAACGGCAGATCGAACGTGCTGTATACGGGCGGGCCGGGATGCACGGGAGCAAAGAGCAGGGAACGACGCAAAGGGGCTGCGCCCCCTTGGACCCTGCTCTGAGTCGATTCGCCACCTCGATGGGAGCTACGTCTTGAGTTGCTTAACCAGGAAAAACTCCAGAGCCGTTATAGAGGGTTTGCCGGCTCGCTTACGGCTTGGGGAATCGCCGGTAAAATCACCGTGAAGGTGGTGCCTTCATTAAGCTTGGAGGTTACGGAGACGCTTCCGCCGGATTTCTCGATGATGGCCTGGATCGTGGCCAACCCGAGGCCGTTGCCATTGGCCTTGGTGGTGAAGTAGGGCTCGAAGATCTTCTGGAGGCGCTCCGGCGGGATGCCGATGCCCTGATCCTCCACCGTGATGCTGACCTGCGCCTCCTTGCGGGGCGGCAGCAGCCAATCGCCCTCCTGCGGGGGCAGATTCTCGCAACGGATGCGGATGATGCCTCCGCTAGGCATCGCCTGGTCGGCATTGACGATCAGGTTCTCGATGATCTGGCTCATCTCGTCGGGAGCGATCAGGACGGGCCAGAGCGATTCCCCTTTCGGCAGCGTCACCTCGCCGCGCGATTTCGCGCCGCTCAGGAAGAAGCGGGCGGTTTCCTGGACGAGGAGCCCGACGTCAGTCCCCTGCTTGACCGGCCGGCCGGTCTTGCTGAAGACCAGGAGTTGGCGGGCGAGGTCCCGTCCCCGCAGGGTGGCCCGCTCGGCCATCTCCAACCAATCGTCGCAGCGGCCTTCGAGCTCGGAGCGGGTGATGGAGATGTTGCCGAGGACGACGGCGAGGATGTTGTTGAAGTCATGGGCCAATCCGCCGATGAGGATGCGGGTCGATTCGGTTCGCTCAGCGTGGTGGCGGGCTTCGTCGCGCAGCCATTGCTGGCGATGGAGGTCGCGCCAGGTGAGGCGGGCCCGGGCGATCAAGAGGATGACCGCCAGAAGACTGCCGACGGCGATGAGGGAGAGGCCGCGCTCCTGCCGATGGAAAAGGACGGCGGTGAGCAGCAGGGTCCAGCCGATGGCCAGAAGGTACCCGGCGAGGGCTTTGCCCAGGAGAAGGTGGGAGGGCGGGCGGCGCCGGGTGGCGTGGGCTAGGGAATGCATCGGGGTTGCCTGGAGAGGTTCTTGCATAATGAGCTCCGCATCGGAAGAAACGGGCGGCCTGGCGCGTGACGCATGAAAATGCCGCGCCCTGCCGCCCGTTCCCAAGGATCTATGACATAGGGGTTGAAGGGATCGAACAGGTTCTAGAAGGTTACCGCAGTGCGGATGCCGAGGACGGCGGCGTCATGGCTGCCGTCGATTCCGCTGGGGGTGAAGACGTATTGGAAATCGGGCTGCAGGGTCCACCACGGGGTCAGACGGATCTTATAGGTGCTCTCCACAACGGTCTCGGCGCTGTAGGAGTTGGTGCCGTGGAGGACGGTTTGGGCGTCGCTGTAGTCTCCGCTGAACTGGGAGCGGGAGAAGGCGATTCCGATGATGTCTTTGGGGCGGCTGGGAATGAACCCGGTGAAGTTGAATCCGCCGTCGACGTACCAATCGATCGCGTTGACCTCCGGGGGGGCGTACCCGAGCCGGGTGAAGACGGAGATCGAGCGGCCTTCCTGGGCGTAGAGCTGCTGATCGGCGACGCCGTAGACCCCGTAGTCGCAACCGGCGCTGACGGGGGCGCCCGCCGCCTGCGAGCTCCAGCTGGTGAAGTCGTGGGTGTGGACGAAGGAACCGAGCTTATAGGTGCCGGGCAGTCCCTCCGCACCGGCGCCTTGGTTCAGCAGGTAGCCGATCTCGGACATGACGAGGGCGCCGCTTTCGCTGTTCACCGGGAAGTCGGTCCCGTTGTTGTTGGCGGGCTGCGACTCGGTGCTGCCGTTGAAGACGGCGACCTGGGCGTAGAATTGATCGACCGGCTGGACGCGGAGCCGGACGGCGGGGGCGGCGGTGGGATAGGCGGGGAAGTCGTGGGGATCGGGCAGGTTGGCCCCCGTGAGGGTGAAGTTGCCGAAGGTCCCGTTCACGAAGAGCGAGGCGGTCCGGGAGGTGAAGAACTCCGAATCGGCGGCGATCTGGCCGATCTTCAGGGAGATCCGGTCCTTCAGGAAATTCTGCTGATACCAGAGTTCCTGGAGCCGGACGGTATTATACCCCTCGATGTTGCTCAGGTTGCTGACGTTGCCGACGTAGGACTGGGAAAGTCCGGGACCGGCGATCCAGAGGGCGTTGGCATGGAAGGTGGCTCCATCCCAACCCGGGACGAGGCGGCTCAGATCGACATCGAGCGGGAGGTCGAGGCTGTGCTCGTAGATCACGCCGCGTCCGACGTGGCCATTTTGGGAGGCGGTGGCATAGCCGCCCGCGCCGCCCATGAAGTTGCCCAGCACCTCCCCGGTGTAGACCGGGGCGAAGACGATCCCGTGATCGGCCAGGGTGGTGCGGGTGCCGCCGAGATCCCCGAAGAGGGAATCACGGGTCCAGAGGTCCTGCCCCGGTGAGGCGGAGGGCGCGGCTTGGAGCACCGCAGGCGAGCCGGGTGCCCCGGGAGCGACGGCGGGGTTGGGAACGGACTGGGGTACCGGCGTGGGAGCGGTGGCCCCGAAGGCGGCGATCTGGAATCCCAGAAAGACGAGGGCGAGCAGAGGCAACTTCGTTTTATTCATGATGATAAGTTCGGTTAAGGTGGGCGCAGGGGTTCCTGTTCCTGGACATGGCGGGTCGGTGGGCGGCCACGGGGTCGCCATGCGAGGAAGGAACCTGGGGAAAAGCGGAGGCCGGGCCGCCGCTCCGGGAGCCCGGAATTTCCAGGCTCCCGGAGCGAGGCGGTTAGACGGCCAACGCGGCTTCTTCGATCAGTTCATCGGCGAGGATGACCCGATCGATGTCGAGGAGCGTCTGGATCCGCCCTTTCACCTTCGACATGCCGAGGATGTAATCGGAGCGGAGCCGGGTGCCGAAATCGGGGGTGGCTTCCACGTCGCCGCTCTCGATATCGACCACTTCCTCCACCTCATCGACCACCATGCCCATCACGGCGGATCCTCCCTTTGTCAGGAGGGCCTGGACCACGATGATGCAGGTGCGGTCATCGGCATCGTTCCCTTCCGTCATGCCGAAGCGCCGCCGCAGGTCGATCACCGGAATGATCTTTCCCCGCAGGTTGACGACGCCCCGGACGTATTCGGGCATCTGCGGAACGGCGGTGATCTCCAGCATCCGGATGATTTCCCGGACCTTGAGCACGGCGATCCCGTAAGACTCCTCCCCGATGGAGAAGGTGAGGTATTTTCCCGCCAGCGCCGTCCCCAGGGGGGAGGCGTCGGGCAAAGTTGATTCGCGCAGTGTAGTCATGTGGGTCCCCTTAGATGTTGACGAATGAAGCGGCCGTGGCGTCGTGGTTCCGGCCGTTGCGGCGCGACGAAGGCGAGGACATGGCAATCCGGCCTTGGTTCCGGGACGCCATCGGCAAGGCCTTGACCGGCACTCCGGACCGATGCGGCGCCTCGAACGGGATCGACGCCTCGGCGCGGACGGAGCCGTTGGCATGGCCGCCCTGGATCAGGCGGACCAGCGATTGGACCGCGTGGCGCAACTCGGCCGACTGGCTGTTCATCTCTTCGGCGGCGCTGGCGGCTTCCTCGGCCCCGGCGGCATTGGTCTGGGTGACCTGATCCATCTGGGTCATGGCGCTGGTGATCTGCTCCAGGCCGGAGCTCTGCTCCCGCGACGCCGTGGCGATGGTCGAGACGAAGGCATCGACCTCGCGGGTCTTGCCGACGATCTCGGTCAGGCTCTCCCGGACGGCTTTCGATTTGATGCCGATGGCCTCGATCTGCGAGGTGACCTTCCCGTTGACGTCGACGCCCCGTTCGCTCTGGGCGACGCTGGCCTCGATCATCTGGGCGGTTTCCTTGGCGGCGGCGGCGCTGCGTTGGGCGAGGCTGCGGACCTCCTCGGCCACCACCGCGAAGCCGGCACCGGCCTCTCCGGCGCGGGCGGCCTCCACCGCCGCGTTCAGCGCCAGGATATTGGTCTGGAAGGCGATCTCATCGATGGTCTTGATGATCTTCGAGACGTTGTCGCTCGACTTCTTGATGTCGGCGATCGCCGAGCCCATTTCGTCGCTGGCCGCTTGGATCGCTCCCATGGCCTGCTGCATCTCCTCGGTCCGGGCGGCGCCCTCCTCGGCGGCGTTTTTGGTCTGGGCGGAGAGCGTTTGCGCGCTCTGGGCGCTCTCGGCGTTCCGCTTGGTCATGCTGCCGATCTCTTCCAGCGAGGCGCTGGTCTCCTCCAGGGAGGCGGCCTGTTCGTTGGCCCCTTCGGCCAGGGATTGGCTGGAAGAGGAGACCTGGGTGGCGGCGGCGGAGATCTCGTTCGAGCCCGCATCGAGGGCGCCCGAGACGTTCCGCAGCAGGGTGGTGACCTGGCGGACCACCCAGGCGATCAATACCAACCCGATCACCAAGGCGAAGCTCAAGCCGTAGATCAGCCAAGCCTTGGAGGCCCGGGCGGCAGCCTCGAACTTGGCGGTTCGGGTTCCCATCAGGGAGTCTTCATTGCCGTGGATCTCGGTGATGACCCCGCGCATGGCGTCCATCGCCGCCTTGCCGTTGGCCTTGTTGAAGTCGATGATGAAGGCAGCCGTTTTGACCGGGTCGCCGTTGGCCTGTTCGCGGCTCGACCGGAGGTCGTTGGCATCGGCCAGCCATTTCGTCTCGGAGTCTTCCAGGCGTTGCAGGCGTTCCTGTTGGGCGGGATTGTCCTTGGTCAGGTCGCGGAGGTCGGCCACCGCGCTTTTGAACTGGGCCTGGCCTTGGTTGAAGGGGTCCAGGAAGGTCTCGGCCCCGCCGACGGCGTAGCCGCGCAGGCCGGTCTCCATGTTGATCAAGGAAATCAGGACGTCCTGATTTCTCATTTCGACCTGCATGGTGTGTTGCACTTGCGCCTGCGTCTCCGAAAACAGGGTGATGTTGAAATTCAGCAAAAACGCGATAATTGCTGTAAGCCCATAAGATATTGCCAAGGCTGAATAGATACGGGTGCTGAAGCTAAGATTCGAGAAGAAGCTACTATTGCTCATGATCAAGTCCTTTCTGTATGTTTTTGAAGAGACCAGAGCGAACATTCGCCCCATATCCGGCATCCTGTCGGAAAACTCTCCGACGAAATGTGTATCAGCTAAAGAGGTGTTCTACTATCCGCACTCTCCGCACTTTCATGTAGAAATTCCGCTCACGGCGGCATTATGTAAGTATCACTTTTACCACATAGGGATATACTCAGCGGTGATCGCCATGATACCGCCGTAATCGGGGACAATGCCCGCGCCATAGCGCATGGCGTTTCCCATGGGGAAACGTCTCGTAGGACCGGAAACGAAAGAGACGCCCCGGGCCCGGCCCGGGGCGTCTCGCACCCTCGCGCGACTACTTAGGCTGGAAATCGGCCAGATCGATTCCCAGGGCCTGGGCGACGCCGGCTCCGTAGGCGGGATCGGCGCGGAAGAAGTGGCAGATCTGCCGGAGCTGGATCTCGCGGGGGACGGGGCTAAGGCTCCGGCCGAGGTTTGCGAAGAGCCGGGCCCGCTGCTCGGCGTTGAAGAGGCGGAAGAGGTCGCCCGCCTGGGTGTAATCGTCGTTGCCGTCGCGGTGGTTGTAGCGGGCGGCATCGCCGGAGATCGCCAGCGGCGGTTCCGCCTGGGCGGGGCACTGCTGGGGTCCGCCGAAGCTATTGGGCTCGTAGTTGACCGCGCCGCCCGAGTTGCCGTCGAAGCGCATCGCGCCGTCGCGGTGGTAGCCGCGCATCGGGCACTTCGGCGCGTTGACCGGGAGGCTCTGGTAATTGACGCCGATCCGGTAGCGCTGCGCGTCGGTGTAGGAGAGGATCCGGGCCTGGAGCATCTTGTCGGGCGAGTGGCCGATGCCGGGGACGACGTTGGCGGGGGCGAAGGCGGCCTGCTCGACCTCGGCGAAGTAGTTCTCCGGGTTGCGGTTCAACTCGAGGATGCCGACCTCGATCAGCGGGTAATCCTTATGCGACCAGACCTTGGTCAGGTCGAAGGGGTTGACCTTGTAATGGTCGGCGTCCTTCTCCGGCATCACCTGGACGGAGAATTTCCAGCGGGGATAATTCCCCTCCTTGATGTTCTCGAAAAGATCGTGCTGGGCGCTCTCGCGGTTCTGGCCGATCACTCCCCAGGCCTCCTCGTCGGTAAAATGGGCATGACCTTGTTGGGTCTTGAAGTGGAACTTGACCCAGAACCGCTCGTTGGCGGCGTTGAGGAAGCTGTAGGTGTGGCTGCCGTAGCCGTTGAGCTGGCGGTAATTGCGGGGCAGGCCCCGGTCGCTGAAGAGGATGGTCACCTGATGGAGCGATTCGGGCGAGAGCGACCAGAAGTCCCAGGCGGCTTGGTTGCTGCGGAGGTTGGTCTGGGGATCGCGCTTCTGGGTGTGGATGAAGTCGCTGAACTTGAGCGGATCGCGGACGAAGAAGACCGGGGTGTTGTTGCCGACGATGTCCCAGTTCCCCTCCTCGGTGTAGAACTTGAGGGCGAAGCCGCGCACGTCGCGCTCGGCGTCGGCGGCGCCGCGCTCGCCCGCCACAGTGGAGAAACGGAGCAGGGCCTCGGTCTTCTTGCCGACCTGGGAGAAGACCTGCGCCTTGCTGAAGCGGGTGATGTCCTGGGTGATCGTGAGGGTGCCGAAGGCGGCCGAGCCCTTGGCGTGGACCACCCGCTCGGGGATCCGCTCGCGGTTGAAGTGGGCCATCTTCTCGATCAGCCAGTAGTCCTGCATCAGGACCGGGCCGCGCGGGCCGGCGGTGAGGGAGTTCTGGTTGTCGGCCACCGGCGCGCCGGAGGCGGTCGTGAGGGGAAGGGGAGTGTCAGACATGGAGGCGGAGCCTACCGGGCCGCACGATAGACTGGAAAGATTACCTCCCTATCGTTAGCATAGGCCTTGCCTATGGAAATGCACCAGCTCCGCTACTTCGCCGCCGTCGCCCGGACCGGCAGCTTCACCCGCGCCGCCGAGGGTTGCCGGGTGGCCCAGCCCTCGCTCAGCCAGCAGATCCGCAAGCTGGAGGAAGAGGTCGGCGAGCGGCTGCTGGAGCGGGGACGGCAGCGGACGGGGCTGACGCCCGCCGGGACGCTCTTTCTCCCGCACGCGCTCGGCATCCTGGAGACGGCGGAGCGGGGACGGCGGGCGGTCCGCGAGATGGACGGCGCGGTGCGGGGCCGGATCGTCCTCGGCGTCCTGCCGACGATCGCCCCCTATTTCCTGCCCGACCTCCTCCACCGCTTCCGGCAGCGGCATGCCGCGGTCGACTGGGTGGTCCAGGAAGAGACCACCGCGCGGCTGTTGCGCGGCATCGAAGAGAACGAGCTCGACGCCGCCCTGATCAGCGACACCGATGCCGATCCCGGCCTCCGGCTGGAAACCCTTTTCCGCGAGGAACTCCTCCTCTGCCTGCCGAAACGGCATCCGCTGGTCCGGCAAGAGCGGGTCGCCGCCGCCGACCTCCGGCAGGAAAAATTCATCCTCATGGAGGAGGGCCATTGCCTCGGGGAACAGGCCCACGACTATTGCCGGACGAAGGGCTTCCACCCCCAGATCAGCTGCCGGAGCGTCCAGATCGCCACCGTCCAGGCGCTGGTTCGGGCCGGACTCGGCATCTCCCTCATCCCGGAGATGGCGCGGGACCGGCCTGCGCCGCAGGGGCTGGTCTACCGCTCGCTCGACGGCCCGAAGCCGTCCCGCCCCATCGTCCTGGCGCTGCCGCGCCACCAGAAGCCGAGCCCGGCGGTGACAGCGCTGGCCGAGTTCCTGCGGGAAGGGTGGCATCAGGATTAACCCGTCCGGCGGCGATCGAACGACTGCCGGGCGGCGCGGAAGACGCCGATGCTCTGGGCGATCCAGCTCCAGAGCGGTTCGATCTGCAGCAACAGCTCGATCCCCAGGGGGGTGATCGCATACTCGACCCGGGGGGGAACCTCGGGAAAGAGCTTCCGCGTCGCCAGGCCGTCGCGCTCGAGTTGCCGCAGCGCCTTGGTCAGCGATTTCTGGCTGACGCCCTCGACCTGCTCCAGGACGCGGGTGAAGCGGAGCGGGGCACCGGCGTCGGCGAGGACGCTCAGGGTCCACAACGACCACCTGTCGGCGAGCCGGGTCATCAGCTCGCGGGTCATCGCCTCGTCTTCTTCCGAAAGGCTTTCACAAAGCCGTTCGGCATTTTTAAAGCAGTCGGAGGCCGTCCGGGCCGCCGTTTTTTTCCGCACCGGCTTGGTTTTGACACTCATAGTTACCTTGAGGTGGGTATACGCCAAAAAGGTGCCTAATTGCCAGAAAATACCGAGTCGGCTAAGTACTCGTCGATGAAACGCTCTCCCTGGACCGCCGCAGACATTCCCTCCCAAGCCGGCCGCCGCGCCCTCGTCACCGGGGCCAACAGCGGGATCGGCTGGCACACCGCCCTCGAACTGGCGCGGCGGGGGGCGGAGGTCATCCTGGCGGCCCGCAGCCCGGCGAAAGCCGAGGAGGCCGCCGCCCGCATTCGCGCCACGATCCCCTCCGCCCGGCTGGTCCCGGCGGTGCTCGAGCTCGCCGACCTCGGCTCGGTGCGGGCCTTCGCCGCGCGCTTCGCCGAGCTGCCGCTCGATCTCCTCATCAACAATGCCGGGGTGATGGCGGTACCGCGCCGCGAGCTGACTGCCGACGGCTTCGAACGCCAATTCGGCACCAATTATCTCGGGCCTTTCGCGCTCACGGCGCTGCTTTTTCCCTCGATCAACGCCGTCCCCGGCTCGCGGGTTGTGACGGTCTCGAGCTCGGCCAACAAGTGGGGCCGGATCGATTTCGAGAACCTGCAGAGCGAACGGACGTACGAGCCGATGTTCCAGGCTTACGCCCAATCGAAGCTCGCCGACTCGATCTTCGCGCGTGAGCTCCAGCGGCGGCTGACGGCGGCGGGATCGCCGATCGTGAGCATCGCCGCCCATCCCGGGTATGCCGTCACCAATCTCCAGACCAGCGGGCCGGGCACCGACGGGCCTTTGGCGCTCCGGTTCATGATCGCGCTGCTGAAGCCGATCGCTTCGCAAAGCGCCGCCCAGGGCGCGCTGCCCACCCTCTACGCGGCGGTCTCGCCCGAGGCCACGCCCGGCGGCTATTACGGTCCCGACCGCTTCTTCGAGATGAAGGGGCATCCCGTGGCCGTCCCCATCCCGCCGACTGCGCAGGACCCGGCCGTCGGGAAGCGGCTCTGGCAGGAATCGGAACGCCTGACCGGGGTGAGCTTCGGTCCGCTTTCGGCACTCTGAGTTTGCGCTGAGGCGAACCGGGGAGACGGCTTCAAGCCTCTTCCGCGCTCACCGTCGGCGTGATCCAGAGGTGGAGCAGTTGGTGCTGGCGGAGCACTGTCAGGCGCGAGGTCTTCTCCGGTTCGCGGAGGACCAGGAGCCGATGGAGCTCGTGGACCGAGCGCAGTTCCTCATGGTCGAGCCAGATGAGGATGTCGTCCCGTTCGACGCCGGCGCGGGCGGCAGCGGAATCGGGCGTGATTTCGTGGACGAGGATGCCGGTCCGTTGCCGCAGCTGGTGGTACCGCGCCACCTTCTCGTGGATCGGCACGTCCTGCCCGGCGACGCCGATGTGGGCGCGGCGGATGTGGTGGTCCTTGATCAGCCAGCTGGCAATGAACTCGGCGGTCTTGCTGCCGATCGCGAAACAGATCCCCTGCGCCGAGGCGATGATCGCGGTGTTGACCCCGATGACCTGGCCCCGCGCGTCGAGGAGCGGGCCGCCCGAGTTGCCGGGATTGAGCGCGGCGTCGGTCTGGAGCACGTTGTCGATCAACCGCCCGGTGCGGGCGGGGAAAGTCCGCCCGAGGGCGCTGACGATCCCGGCGGTGACGGTGTTGTCGAAGCCGAGGGGATTGCCGATGGCGATGGCGATCTGGCCGACCCGGACTTGGCCCTGGCCCGAATTGGCGAAGCGGATGTGGGGGAGATCGGGGAGATCGATCCGGATCACAGCGAGGTCGGTGTCGGGATCGTCGCCGATCAATTCGGCGCGGGAGACCCGCCCGTCGGCGGTCCGCACCTCCAGCCGCTCGGCTCCGTGGACGACATGACTATTGGTCATGACGAACCCGTCGGGCGAGATCAGGAAGCCCGAGCCGGTGCCGCCCTGGTGGCCGTTCCTGGCCTCGGCCCGGATGTGGACGACGGCGGGCCCGGCGGCCTGCACCGCCGCGATGACGGCGCCGGAGTAGGCGTCGAGCAGGGCGGCGTCGGGGAGGGTCTGCAACTGCGGTTCCGCGCCGCCGGGTTCCGCCGGAGGGGCGTCGGAAGGTTCGATGTTCATAGAACTAAGATACGCGGGGATCTCCAGTTTGCAAATCGAGTAGATGGGACGAGGTCTATCGGGAATGCCATCCGCAAAGCGTGCGCATGTCTCTAGGCTCGGCCGCCGGAGGCGGCCCATCGAGGTTCCAAGGGGGGCATGGCCCCCCTTGCAACGGCCTCACCCCTCAGCTCTTCCCTACCGGCGCGGGCACCGCTGCCGGGTCGACCGCCTCGACGTTGACCGAGAGGAAGAGCGAATGGGACCCGCCGCCGGTGAGCGATCCGCGGATCAGGCTCACGTCGCTGTAGTCGCGGCCCCAGCCGATGGTGACGTAATCCTCGTTGATCAACCGGTGGTTGGTCGGGTCGATATCGACCCAGCCTTGGCCAGGGCAGAAGAGGGAGACCCAGGCGTGGGAGGCGTCGGCGCCGAAGAGGCGGGACTGGCCGGGCGGGGGCTCGGTGCGGAGATAGCCGCTGACGTAGCGGGCGGCGAGGCCGAGGGTGCGGAGGCAGGCGATCTGGAGATGGGCGAAATCCTGGCAGACTCCCTTGCGGCTCGCGAACATCTCCGCCAGCGGCGTGCCGACATCGGTGGCCGCCTTGTCGAAGGTGAATTCCTTGCGGATCCGGCCCGCCAAATCGAGAGCGCCCTCCAGCAGGGGGCGGCCGGGCGGGAAGCTCGGCTCGGTCCATTCCCGCAGGACCGCCAGGCGCGGAGCGTAATGGGAGGGGTAGAGGAAGGCGCGGGGATCGGGATCGGCGAAGGTGAGGAGCTGGGCGGCGGCTTTCTCCCAAGGGACGGTCTCGGCGGGGAGGGGCATGGGGCGCGGGTCGAGCTCGACCCGGCTGAGGCACTTGATGTGGAGGCCGACGTGGCTCTCGCCGATGTGGAATTCGGCGACCTCGTTGCCGAAATAGTCGAGCCGTTCGGAAAAGCTGGAGGGATTGGGGATGAACTCGAAATGGGAGGCGATCACCCGCTGCCAGGGCAGGTTGCGGGGCTTCATGTGGAGGAGGTGCTGGGAGATCGGCACCGCGCTGCGGTAGCGGTATTCGGTCCAGTGGAAGACGTCGAAGATCATGGCAAAACGTCAGGTAGTCCTCAGAGGGTCAGACGGTTTCCGGCAGGTCGGCGGCGACCCGGCTGGTGGGGCCGACCGAGGAGGCGTGGAGGTGGGTGAAGAACCGCTGGGTGATCCCGGCCGAGAGCTCGAGCATCGCCTCCTCCAACCCGGCGAAGATCGCCGGATCGAGGGCGGCGACGTCGAGGAGGAGGACCTCGGAGAGATGGCGGAAGACGAGCCGCTCCTCGGGGAGCTTGAGGGCCGCGTCGGTCTCGCGCGGGAGGGCGGTGAGGTTGTCGAGGATCCGGGCGAGCTGGCTGGCCAGGGAGCGGGGGGCGCTCTCGTCGCAAAGGAGGAGCTCGAGGACGGGGTTGCGCCGGACGCCGGTGTACTTCTGCCGGTAGGCGACGCCGGCGTCGAAGACGTCGAGGAGGATGTCGAAGAGGGCCGAGCCCTGGATCTGCCGGGGCGCGCACGATTCGGCGATCAGGCTGGCGCCGTAGATCACCCGCTCGATGCGCCGCCCCAGGTCGAGGAAGCGCCAGCCGTGGCCCTGGACCATGTTTTCGGCGAGGACGCCGTTGAGCGCCGAGTGGTGGAGGATCACCTGGCTGAGGTGGAATTCCATCTCCCCGTCGTCCTTGGCGGGGAGGAGATCGGGGAGCTGGTTGACGATCCGCCAGGCGTCGGCGGTGATCTGGTCGCGGACCGCCGTCGCCGTGTCCCGGAGTCCCTGGAGGATGCCGGCCAGGCTGCCGAGCTCGGCCGGATCGACGATCTGCCCGGCGATCCAGGCGCCGAGCTGGGGGGCGTCGGCCTCGGCAGGGGGCTCGGCGATCTGGCCGAAATTGAGGAAGGTGCGGACGATCGGCATGGCGTCGGCGATCTCCAGCTCGCCCTGCGGGCCGAAGAGCCCCTTGAGGGCGGTGCGGGCCATCCGGGCGGTGAACTCGGCGCGCTCGGCGTAGCGGCCGAGCCAGAAAAGATTGTCGGCCACGCGGCTGGTGAGGCCGGAGCTGGCGCGCTGCGGATCGGGTTCCTCCACCGGGGCGGCCGGCGGGGGGGCGGGGACGATTTCCTTGCCGGTGGCCTTGTCGATCTGCGGGGGAGGCGGGGCCGGGGCGGCTGCTTCGGGTTCCGCCTGATCGACCCAGGTGTCCTTGCCGCCGCCGCCCCGCTGGACGAGGACGCCGGTGCTGGAGATCTCCTCGGCGATCCGGGTGAGGCCGCCGGGCATGACGACATAATCGTCGCCGACCCGGACCGCGAAGACGCGGAGGATGACCGGACGGGGCTCAAGCTTTCCCGGAGCGCCGCCCTGGCTCTGCGATTGCCCCCCCTGGCTTTGGCTCTGATTCTGGGCACCGTTGCCATTGCCGTTCCCGTTGAAGTCGGGGCATTGGGAGAGCCGGACGAATTCCTGCGCCACCCAGAGCTCGGGATGGCGGGTGATCACGCCGCGCAGGTAGTCGCGGGTCGCCTTGCGCGAGGGGATCTCGCCGGGGAAGCTGAAGGCGGGATCGAGGGCGAGGCCGTGGAGATTGTCGAGGACGTAGCGCTGCTCGGCGGGCTGGCCGCACCACCAGGTCGCCACCGAGGGCATCAGCAGCTTTTCGCCGAAGAGCCGCTCGCAGAGCTTCGGCAGGAAGGCGCCGAGGGCGGGGCATTGCACCAGGCCGCTGCCGAGCGAGTTGGCCAGGGTGATTGTCCCGGCGCGGACGGCGTTCATCAGGCCGGGAACGCCGAGGAGCGATTCGTCGCGGAATTCGAGCGGGTCGCAGTAGTCATCGTCGACGCGCCGCAGCAGGACATCGACCCGTTGCAGCCCCTGGAGCGTCTTGATGTAGACCGCGCCGTTGCGGACCGCGAGATCCTGCCCCTCGACCAGCGGCAGATTGAGCTGGCGGGCGAGGTAGGCCTGCTCGAAATAGGTCTCGTTCTTCGGACCCGCCGTGAGCAGCGCCACGGTGGCGGGGACGCCGGGCCGGGGCGAGAGAGCTTCCAGCGATTCCTTCATCCGGCGGAAGAAGCCGCTCAGGCGGGCGATCCGGGCCGTGCGGAAGATCTCCGGAAAGATGCGGGCCGAGACGATCCGGTTCTCCAGCGCATAGCCCGCGCCGGAGGGAGCCTGGGTCCGGTCGGAGAGGACCCACCAGCCCCCGTCGGCCGAGCGGGCCAGATCGACGGCGTAGACCAGCAGCCGGGCATCGTGCGGGACCGGGACGCCGACGCAGGGCCGGAGGTAGGCGCCGTTCCCCAGGATGAGGGCGGGCGGGATCAATCCCTCGCGGAGAAGCGTCTGCGGGCCGTAGAGATCATTGAGCAGCGCGTTGAGCAGGCGGCCCCGCTGACGGACGGCGGCGGAGATCGTCTCCCATTCCCCGGCGGGGATGCGGAGCGGGATCGGATTCAGCTCCCAGGAGCGGAGCGGGCCGGCGCCCCCCGCGTTATAGGCGACGCCGCTGTCCCGGAGAATCCGGCGGGCCTGGCTCCAGCGCCGGGAAATCTCCGCCGGGCCGAGCTTGGCGAAATAGGCGAGGATCTCCTTCCAATGGGGCCGGACCGAGCCGTTGGCGGCCAGCAACTCGTCGTAAAGGGCGGGAGTTCCGCCACGGGGCTGGTAGCCCAGGAGGGCTTCGGGGGAAGAAAGGGCGGCAGGAGCGGCGGCGGGCATCGGAAACTCGGGGCGTCTTCTTTCGGTTCTCTTGAGGCCGGCGGGCCGTGCGTAGACCCTAGCGTCAAACCGGGCGGTTTCCTAATTTTTTTCCGCATCTCCGCGCACCTCGTCGATAACTGACCAACAACCCGCCAATAACCTTCCTTCTTACCGACATTCCCGGCCAACAACTCCCGATTTCTTATTTTTCGGTCTCCTTGTTCGCTATTCGCTTGCAACTTCTTCCCATCCTGTATGATTTCTAACCGCATTGTTGGCAGTTCCTTAGCCCCCCTTTCCCGAGTCATTCACATCTAGAAGAAGAAGAAGAAACGCAAAAAAGTTCATCCCATAATCTAAGAAAGAACCCGCGAGCTTCCGATTCCCCATCCCTTTACCGATCTCCGACTCAACCTCGTCCTTTTATGAAATGCACTATCAGCAAGGAAGCTCTCCTCAACGGCCTGCAAGTGGTCCAGAACGTCGTCACCACCCGCACCACCCTCCCCATCCTCTCCAACGCCCTGCTCAAGGCCGATAACGGCAAGCTGATCGTCGCCGCCACCGACCTCGACGTCGGCATCCGCGCCTCGGTCGACGTCACCGTCGAGAAGCCGGGCGGCACCACCCTCCCCGCCCGCCGCCTCTTCGCGATCGCCCGCGAGCTGCCCCATTCCGAAGTGACCATCGAGGTCGACGCCAAGCAGAATGCCCTCATCCGCAGCGGCAGCTCCTTCTTCCGCATCCTCGGCCTCCCCGAGGAGGAATATCCGGCTTTTCCAAAAACCGACGGCGCCAAGGTCTTCAAGATGACCCAGGGCACCTTCAAGGACATGCTCAAGCGGACCTCCTACGCCATGTCCCAGGACGAGAGCCGCTACGTCCTCAACGGCGTCCTCCTCAGCTTCAAGGAGAACAAGCTCACCGTGGTCGCCACCGACGGCCGCCGTCTCGCTCTGGTCGAGCAGGAACTCGAATTCCCCCCCAGCAACGAGAGCGAAGTCATCCTCCCCACCAAGGCCGTCAACGAGCTCCAGCGCGTCCTGGGCGGCGATGAGCCCCTCACTATCTACCTGGCCGAGAACCAGATCACCTTCGACCTCGGCAAGATCGTCGTCCTTTCCAAGCTGATCGATGGGAAATACCCCAATTACCGCCAGGTCATCCCCGCCGAAGCCAAGGAACGGGTCATCGTCGAGCGCGAACTCCTCCTCGGCGCCGTCCACCGCGTCTCTCTCCTCTCCAACGACAAGTCGACCTCGGTCAAATTCAGCTTCGGCAAGAACAACCTGGAGATCAGCGCCAACACCCCCGACGTCGGCGAGGCCAAGGAAACCCTCTCCGTCAACTACAAGGGCAAGGACTTCTCCATCGCCTTCAATCCCTACTTCCTGATGGACCCGCTGAAGAACCTCGAGGCCGATGAAGTCTTCTTCGACTTCATCGACGAGCTCAGCCCCGGGGTGATCAAATACCAGAAGCCCTTCTTGTATGTGATCATGCCGATGCGGACGGCCTGAGGCATCTACCTGTGTCAAAAAAAGCATAACTTGGGTCGGAGACCCATTGTATGCTTAGAAATGCGAAGACCCATGGTTTGCTTAGAAGCGACAAGCAAATGATCTTCAGCGCCTTGCAGAAGCTTTAGCTGCATGTCTATCTGCAAAAGGGCCATTTTTTGAGGCCGAAAATTCTGTAAAAGAAAAACCCGAATCTTTTTGCGCTCGAGTCCGATACGGAGCTCGCCAGGCATAGCGCTTTGAGGAACGGGAGAGGATCTTTGCGGACTGTTCCGGGAAATGCCGGATCAACGTCATCCTAGATCGCCCCAATCGACGCGAGGCCTCCCGAAGCGAGGGACATCCCTCGACAAGGAGCCGCTCCAATTGTTCTGCGATTGTCTGCCGAGAGGTTTCCACCAATGTCCGACTGGAGCGTTCCCAGGGTCCGCGGCGAATTTTCCCGACCTTCCATTGGTCGGGCTTTTCCGTGAGCAGCTTTATTACCGAAATCCCCAGCAAGAAGGACGTCCGGCACAAAAATTCCAATGACAGCGTTTTATTTCGAGAACGAAGTAGCGCAAACCGGTTGTCGGATACACCCAGGAGTCGGGTGACTTCTGTCTGCGAGCAGGTCGGGAGTGCATTTCGTATTCCCGCCCCGATCCGCGCCAGGGAATGACCCTGAAGTTGTCCGTCCTGAGCCAGCAGTGATCCAATCTCCCTGGTCGACCACGATTCCCAATCCAACGGGCCCTCTCCATCTGGCGTCGTACCCGCTAATCCGCCCGAACACCGAGGACACCACGCCAAACAGGATCCCAATCGGAGTCGTGGCGGTGAAAACCCGCAGGAGGGACACCGTTCTGATAACCGACATCGATGAATTGGGCAGCACGAGGCGAGCCGAAGTGTCCAGAGCAACCGTTCGTAGGGATTCTCCTGAAGACATTCCGGACACCAAGCCCGCCGTCTTCGCAACAATCCGATCCGGGAAATCATTTCCGACCATCGCTCCAGCGATAGAGCCCCGAGTGTCCGTACCCCGGTGGCCTCGACCAGTCGCGGAATGATCCGCCCCGGCATGTCGACAACGTTGCACCGCACTCTCCACCGGCCACTTCGCCCGCAGGCCGCCTTCTTCCTTTCCGACTCGGGCAGAACCTGCAGCAGTAGTGTCCGAACCCCGATCCGGTGAGCTTGGGCCAACCGCGTCAGCCATCCCGCGAAACTCTCTACCTGCGGCGTCCCAACGCCGAATGGCATCAACCGGAACAGCATCGTCCGCGGCGGAATCTCGATCGATAGATCGAACTGAATCTCTTCATCCGTCACGACGGTTTGGGAAACCCGATGGGATCTCTCATAGGTTTCCGAACGCCGGGTCTTGCGGTCGATTTCTTCGGAGAGATCACGGAGGTCGGGACGGGGGGCTGCCCTTCCATCCCAAGACGGGTTCGAATTCGCTCTGCGGCCGCGGCTTCTTCCGCTTTCGCGAACAACTTCTCCCCCTCGACGATTTCATGCAGGATCGCCTCACACTTCCTGGCATCGAGAACACTTTGTTCGAGATGCTTTTCTGTCACCGTTTCGGCCTTCTCGGCGATCGCCAGATTCACCGCACGGACCAGCGTTTCCTTCAGGATGCCGACGCATCCGAGCGACCGTTCGAACAAGAACCCCAAATAGGGTCGCAGGTTGGGCGGATACTTCACCGGCATCATTCCCGACAGGGTGACAAGAACCCGCTCGAAGGACAGGCGTTCCTCCGGACGGTCGAACTGATATCGTCCAAAGTGAATCGTCGTCGAACGGCGGGCGAGTTGCCCATTCATCGTATGCTGAATCAATAGGCTATAGGTACCGAAGAGGATAATCGGTACCTTGCATTCGTCGGCGAGGGTCTTCAGCACGTCGAGTTGGCTCTGAAGGCGGTCCCCACTCCCTGTCTTGAGAATATGTTGGGCCTCATCGACGAATAGAGCCCGAGGCCTCCGCTGCCGCAGCGCCTCGCAGACGGATTGTCGTAGCGCTGCTACTGAATCGTCCGAAGCTATCTGTTGAAAAAGAGGTCGTCCGTCGAGCATTTCCAGGGGTACCTTCTGTTGAGCTGCAACCTCCCGGCAGGCCTGGAGTACCCGAAGATAGAACACCTTCCAGCTGAAGGTGCCGTTCTCGGCCGGGCATGCCGTTACGATAACCGATGGGATCCGCGACCGGTCCACGATAAGTTCCTTCTCCAATTCCTTCTCGATTTTCCGCTGTGCCGAGTTGAGAAGCGTCGTTTTTCCTGCCCCGGTGGGTCCGACGCCGATACCGAGCCGCCCACTGTCGGGTGTATTCACGATGTTCATGATCATCCGAAACGCATGGCCGAGATGGGGATGGGTGGTCTTGTAGTCGAAGAACGCGTTCTGCCGTTCATGGTTGGGGAGCGTCCAGTCGATGGGGGGGTTGATGGCGGCCATGGTCAGAGTTCCTCGTAGGGTTCGATGATTTCGGGTTCCTGATAAACTACGGGAGGCTTTTCGGGTGCAGGCACAGGGGGTTTTTGCGGAGGGACCTCGGCGGGCACCGTCGGTTCCGAAAAAATCCCCGCCAACGCCCGATCCCGGCGCCGTTGGAGCAGAACCTCCTGATCATCCGTTTCGCGAAGGAATGCGGCCAGGATAGTGGAACTCACCATCCGATTCTTGGCATGGGCCCCGGCATTTTGGCGGTAGGCGAGCGAAGCCAGATGGAGCTCCCGTTCCGTAGTTCCTGGGGAGACAAAGCCGCTCCACGCTCGGCAGACGACCCACATCTCCTCCACGAAGGCGTAGACCATCGAGGCATCGAAGGGGTCGTAGCGGGCGTGAACGGCCTTCCCCTGAACGCTTCGGAAGAGATCGTTCCAATACCGGACGTAGGTGCGATGGGAATCCGAGGCTGTCAATAAACAGCGAGCGGATGCACTAGCTTCGAGTAAAGCTTTGTAGCTGCTAAAACACAGGGGAAAAAAGGGCACATGGAAGTAGTAATCTTTGACTTGGAGACGACCGGGCTATCGCCCTATCAACACGAGATCATCCAGATTGCGGGGGTTCGAATGAAGGCGGGAAAGGTTGTCGAAACAGAGTCGTTTTCCACGTTTGTTAAGCCAAAGGGCCGGATTTCTTCCTTCATCGCGTCCTATACAGGCATAACCAATGCCCAGGTTCGCCACGCCCCGACACCCAAAGAGGCCATCGCCAGCTTTTCAAAGTTCGCAGGAAATGCAGTTCTCATTGCCCACAATGGGCAACGATTCGACATGCCTTTTATTCGGGAGACCTGCCGACGGGAAGAGCTCCTCACACGTGCCATTGGATTTATCGATTCGATGTCCTTCTCCCGAAAATTATGGGGAGGACGTGGAGGACATGGTCTCGATGCCGTAATGCAGCGGCTGGATCTGAAGGCGGCGGGAAACAGACGACATGACGCACGGGGCGACGTGGAGATTCTCGCGGAAGCCATTAGGCAAATGTGGGCCCGTCTAAGCTCTGATTTTCAAACCTGTCCGATCCCATCAGGTAGCGGATTAGTGGCTCAATAGACCCAGTCCACGCCAGCCGATCCCCTGCTCGAGGAAGGCGCTTGAGACGATCCGCAACTCCAGCGAAGAGATCCGATTTCAGGCTTTGAGGGAGCGGCGAACCGATTCTTTTGGCAAAAGCCCTCCGGTGGCATCCTTTACGCGCTCGATTGCACTCGTGTTTTTCCGAAGCAATTGGTAGGGGGATGGGATGGCGATCAACGTCCTCCTCCGGCATCGGACCACTTATCTCTACGACCGGCCCGTTACCATGGGTCCGCAGGTCGTCCGTCTCCGTCCGGCGCCCCATTGCCGGACGCCGATCCTGAGCTACTCGCTCAAGATCACTCCCGAGGACAAGTTCCTCAACTGGCAGCAGGACCCCTTCAGCAATTACCTCGCCCGGATCGTCTGCAACGAGAAGACGACCAAGTTCGAGGCGGTGGTCGAGGTCGTCGCCCAGATGGCGGTCTACAACCCCTTTGATTTCTTCCTCGAGCCCCAGGCGGAGAAGTTCCCCTTCACCTACGAGCCCGCCCTCCGGCATGACCTCGCCTCCTACCTCAAGGTGGAGGCCGCCGGCCGCCGCTTCGACGCCCGCGCTTCCCTCATCTCCAAGAAGGCGAAGAAGACCGTCGATTGGCTGGTCGAGATCAACCAGAAGATCTGGAAGGAGATCAGCTACAAGATCCGGCTCGAGCCCGGGGTGCAGACTCCCGAGGAGACGCTCAAGAAGAAGTCGGGCTCCTGCCGCGATTCGGCCTGGCTGCTCTGCAACCTCCTGCGGAAATGCGGCCTGGCCACCCGCTTCGTCTCCGGCTACCTGATCCAGCTCAAGCCCGACGCCAAGTCGCTCGACGGTCCCTCCGGCGCCGAAGTCGATTTCACCGACCTCCATGCCTGGACCGAGGTCTACCTCCCCGGCGGCGGCTGGATCGGCTTCGATCCGACCTCCGGCCTCTTGGCGGGCGAGGGCCACATCCCGCTGGCCTGCACCCCGGAGCCGTCGATGGCCGCGGCCATCTCCGGCGCCACCGACAAGTGCGAGACCGAATTCGAATTCGAGATGTCGGTCGAGCGGATCTACGAATCGCCCCGGGTCTCCAAGCCTTACACCGAGGAGCAGTGGGCGGAGATCCTCGCCCTCGGCGATGTCGTCGATCGTGATCTTACCGAGGGCGATGTCCGCCTGACCATGGGCGGCGAGCCGACCTTCGTCTCGATCGACGACATGGAGGGGGCCGAGTGGAACGCCGCCGCCATGGGGCCGATGAAGCGCGGCCTGGCCGACAAGCTAGTCCGCAAGCTGCAGAAGCGGTTCGCCCCCGGCGCCCTCCTCCATTTCGGCCAGGGGAAGTGGTATCCCGGCGAGCAGCTCCCCCGCTGGGCCCTCGGCGCGTTTTGGCGAAAAGACGGCGTCCCCATTTGGGAAGACCCCTCGCTGATCGCCGAGGAGGAAAAGAACTACGGCGTCAGCGACGTCGATTCGACCCGCTTCATCGAGGCGCTCACCCATCGGCTGAAGCTCGATCCCCGCTTCATCCTCCCCGCCTACGAGGACGCCTGGTACTACCTCTGGAAGGAGCGGAAGCTCCCCGCCAACGTCGACCCGCTCAAGTCGAACCTCGCCGACGAGCTGGAGCGGGCCCGCCTCGCCCGCGTCTTCGAGCAGGGGCTCGACCGGGTGGTCGGCCACGTCCTTCCGATCGGCTACAACGGCGGCTGGCTCTCCGGCGCCTGGTTCCTCCGGCCCGAGACCCTTTACCTCGTCCCCGGCGATTCGCCGGTCGGTTTCCGCCTCCCCATCGATTCGATCCCCTGGGTCAAGCAAAGCGAATATCCGTGGGTCTACGAGAACGACCCCACCTCCCCGCGCCGCCCGCTCCCGCCCCGCACCCAGCCCGACCGGCAGGCCTTCCGCCAGGCGGGCGGGTTGACCGACGACTACCGCCGCTTCCTGGCGTCGAATCCCCGCTCCGGCTTCCGGCCCCAGGCCGCTCCCGGCAGCTGGGGCAGTCCGATCCCCCGTGAGAAGCGGCCCGAGTACCAGCAGCAGCTCCGCTATTGGCAGGGAGGCCGCCCCACCGACGAACAGCCCAAGCCGGGCGAGTCGGCCCCCTGGGTCGTCCGCACTGCGATGGCGGTCGAGCCGCGCAACGGCAAGATGCACGTCTTCATGCCCCCGCTCCAGGCCCTCGAGGAATACCTCGAGCTGGTCGCCGCCGTCGAGGAGACCGCCGGGTATCTCAAGACCCCGGTCATCGTCGAGGGCTATCCGCCCCCGGGCGATCCCCGCCTCAACGTCATCAAGGTGACCCCCGATCCCGGCGTCATCGAGGTCAACACCCACCCCGCCCATTCCTGGAAGGAGATGGTCGCGATCAGCGAGGGCCTCTACGAGGACGCCCGCCAGACCCGACTCGGCACCGAGAAATTCATGCTCGATGGCCGCCACACCGGCACCGGCGGCGGCAACCACATCGTCATGGGTGGCGAGACTCCCTCCGACAGCCCCTTCCTCCGCCGGCCCGACCTCCTGCGCAGCCTGATCAACTACTGGCACAACCATCCCTCGCTCTCCTACCTCTTCTCCGGCATCTTCGTCGGGCCGACCTGCCAGAGCCCCCGGATCGACGAGGCCCGCAACGACTCGATCTACGAGCTCGAGATCGCCTTCAACCAGATCCCCGATCGCGACAAAGGCGGTTACATCCCGCCCTGGCTGGTCGACCGGGTCTTCCGCAATCTTCTGATCGACGTCACCGGCAACACCCACCGCTCCGAGTTCTGCATCGACAAGCTCTACACCCCCGAGGGCGGCTCCGGACGGCAGGGCCTCCTGGAGATGCGGGCCTTCGAGATGCCGCCCCACGAGCGGATGAGCCTCACCCAGCAGCTCCTGATGCGGGCGATGATCGCCGAATTCTGGGACAAGCCCTACCGGCAGCCCCTGGTCCCCTGGGGGACCGAGCTCCACGACCGCTTCCTCCTGCCGCATTTCGTCGACCAGGACTTCGGCGACGTGATCGGCGACCTTCGCGAGGCGGGCTATCCGTTCAAGCAGGAGTGGTTCGCCCCCCACCAGGAATTCCGCTTCCCGCTGATCGGCGAAGCCCATTACCGCGAGCTCGGCCTCGAGGTCCGCGCCGCTCTCGAGCCGTGGCACGTCCTCGGCGAGGAGGGCTACATCGGCGGCACCGTCCGCTACGCCGATTCGTCGCTCGAGCGGCTCCAGGTCAAGGCCAAGGGGATGGTCGGTTCCCGTTACAAGATCCTCTGCAACGGCGTCCCCGTCCCCATGCACCACACCGGCACCGTCGGCGAATATGTCGCGGGTGTCCGCTACCGCGCTTGGCAGCCGCCCCATTGCCTCCAGCCGACCATCGGGGTCCACGCGCCGATCATCCTCGATGTCTACGACACTTGGAACAAGAAGACCGTCGGCGGTTGCACCTACAACGTCGCCCACCCCGGCGGCCTCGGCTACACCACCTTTCCGGTCAATTCCTACGAGGCGGAGAGCCGGCGGTTGAACCGCTTTTTCCCCAATGGGCACACCCCGGGGAAGGCGGAGCCGGTGGCGACTCCGCCGGAGGCCAGCTTCCCGTTCACGCTCGACCTGCGCCGGCATCTGCAGGGACGTGGGGGCGTGGGGCGGCCATCGTAGGGGGGCGCAGGTATTTTGCCCCCTCCGGAAGTGGAGGCTGGGATAATTACAGAAGAAGAGCCATTCGCGAAGCGTGCGCGTATCTCTAGATTCGGCCGCCGGAGGCGGACCATCGGGGATCCAAGGGGGGCATGGCCCCCCTTGCAGCGAATCTACTGCCCGAGCTTCTGCACCAGCGCCTCGATCTGCTGGTTGAGGCGGGCGTCGCTCTTCATCTTGCCGTCGATCGTCTTCTGGGCGTGGATGACGGTGCCGTGGTCGCGGCCGCCGAAGGCGTCGCCGATCTCGGCCAGGGAGCAGGAGGTGAAGCGGCGGCTCAGGTACATCGCGACCATCCGGGGCACCGCGATGTTGGCGGGGCGCCGCTTGCTGGTCATGTCGGCGAGGCGGATGTCGAAGGTCTCGGCCACCTTGCGCTGGATGGCGTCAATCGTGATGGCGGTCGGCGATTCGTGCTGGAGGAGGTCCTTGAGCAGGCTCTCGATCTGGCTGAGGTTGATCGAGCGGCCGTGGAGGGAGGCGTAGGCGCCGACCCGGGTGAGCGCGCCCTCGAGGCGGCGGACGTTGGTCTTCACCCGGTCGGCGATGAAGGTGAGGATCTCGTCGGGGAGGGTGACCTTCATCGTCGCCATCTTGTGGCGGAGGATGGCGAGGCGGGTCTCGATCCCGGGGAGGAGGATCTCGGCGGTGAGGCCGGATTCGAAGCGGGAGCTGAGCCGCTTCTCGATGTTGGTGATCTCCGAGGGGGGGGAATCGCAGCTCATCACGATCTGCTTGCTGCCGTCGAAGAGGGAATTGAAGGTGTGGAAGAATTCTTCCTGGGAGCGGTCCTTGCCGGCGAGGAACTGGACGTCATCGATCAGGAGGGCGTCGACCTGGCGGTAGCGCTTGCGGAACTTGGCCAGCTCGCCGTGTTGGATCGCGGCGATGAATTCGTTGGTGAACTGTTCCGAGGTGACGTAGCGGATCTTGAAGTGCTTCCGCTTCTGGGAGAGGTGGTTGCCGATCGCCTGCATCAGGTGGGTCTTGCCGAGGCCGACCGAGCCGTGGAGGAAGAGGGGATTGAAGTTGCGGGCGGGGGCGTCGGCGACGGCCTTGGCGGCGGCGGCGGCGAACTCGTTGTTGGGACCGACCAC
>Ga0302314_10000880_pt1 | contig 55772 bp, 55 predicted proteins | sample III_Palsa_N2_3_FD_200533 | JGI IMG/M metagenome (GOLD analysis project Ga0302314, IMG submission 200533) | Peat permafrost microbial communities from Stordalen Mire near Abisko, Sweden - III_Palsa_N2_3 | ecosystem: Environmental > Terrestrial > Soil > Palsa > Peat permafrost | place: Sweden...
GCGCCCCCCCCCCCGCCCCCCCCGCTCCCCCCCCCGCCCCCCCCCCGCGCCCCCCCCCCCCACCCCCAACCCCACCACCCCCCAAACCCCAACCCGACAGACAGGACGGCTCTCCGAGGGAGGCGCCCGCCGGAGGCAGCAGTTGACGTTGACGTTCAGGACTGAACACGAACCAGAAGCAAGACGCCGGAGCGAACAAGCAACAGCGCGAACCGGAGCGACGATTGAATTTTACAGACGCGAAGCGGCGATATTGGTAACGGCAAGCAGACAACACAGCCGACGAACAAGAGAAGTAGTCAGCGAGCGGTCGCGTCTCGTCGAGTCGCGTAGCCGATCACGGGCGAGCTCGCGATCAACGCCCGGTCACCGAGGCGACCGGCGAACACCACCCCGACCGACCACACCACAAGGCAGGACACGACACAGACGCATGATGAGGATGTCGTGCTCGGTGCCGTCGGTGATCGACGATGCGCACGTATCCGAGCCAACCTCCGCGTCGCCGGGCGCGTCAATAGTTTATTTCGGCGGCGAGGTGAGTCGGGCGATCTCGGCTGTGACGTTGGCGCGGGCGCGGGATTCGAGGTGGACGTACGCGGCGGGTGTGCGGTAGAGCGCGGGGGCTTGCAGCAGGGCGTTGAGGATCTGGGCGCGTCCGGGCCGGAACAGGTCTTCGGGGATTTCTCGGTACTCCTCGCGCACGGCCTGCGTGTACTGCTCGTACCGCGCCGGGTCGGCCGCGAGGATCGCCAGGTCAGCGTCGAAGAGTACTGACGCGTTATGGTCGCCTACGTCGGCGGCGTGTTTTTCGGTGAGCCGGACTAGGCGGGCTACCTCCGCGACTCGGGGAGCCGGAACGCCGAGGTTTGCGAGTACGAGTTCTGCCAGCAGGGCGCTGGCTTCCTCGTTGGACACGTCGTCTGTCGGGTGACCGGCGCCGGACTGGTATACGGCGTCGTGGAACCAGGCGGCGAGACGGACCGCGTCGAGGTCGTCCGCCTCACTCGCGAGCTGGTCGACGACGTGCAGAACTTCCGTCAGGTGCCTGACAGTGTGGTAGCGGCGATGCGGTTCCTTGTAGCGCGCGATGAGGTCTAGGCCCGCAGCCGTGACGGCCGCTTCCGCGGCAGCGTCTCCGGGCGGGAACAGCGAGGCCCAGCGGTCGATGAGGTTCAACGATCCGCCGCCGCGAGGTCAGCAGGGTCCGTATTCGCGCCGCAGAGGACGACGACCACGTGCTCATCCTCTCCGGGTACGTACACACCCGACGCGAGCGCGGCGAACGCGGTGGCGCCCCCGTGCTCGACGACGACCCTGCGGCAGTCCCACAGCGCGCGGCGGGCCTCGATGATCGCCTCGTCCGTGACCAGCAGGCTTCGGACATTCGGGCTCTGCGCCAGCTCCAGCGCGGCCTGGGACACGCGGCGGGCGCCGAGCGAGTCGGCCGCGACGGAGTCCACGGTGCCGTCCACCGGAGCACCGGCTTCGAGGGCCGCGACCAGGGCGTGGCAATGCTCCGGCTCGACGGTCACGACGCGGACCGACGTGTCGGCGACCGCTGCCGCCGTGCCCGCGAACAAACCTCCGCCGCCGACCGCGACCATGATCGTGTCCACGTCCGGGACCTGGGCCAGGATCTCGGCAGCCAGCGTGCCCGCGCCCGCAGCGATCAAGGGGTTGTCGTACGCGTGGGACAGCAGCGCGCCGGACTCGCGTGCGTACCCGATCGAGGCGGCGAGGGCGTCCGCGTACTCCGTGCCGACCAGCCGCACGTCGGCCCCGTAGCCGCGCAGCTTGGCCACCTTGAACGCGGGCGCGGTCGCCGGCAGGAACACCGTCGCGCGGGTGCCGGTCGCCCGGGCCGCCCAGGCGCAGGCCAGACCCGCGTTGCCGCCCGAGGCGATGGTGACGCCCGCCGCCGGCATCGTGCCGTCCCGCACGTGCGCAGCCGCGAGGTTCGCCGCTCCGCGCGCCTTGAAGCTGCCGGTGTGCTGCATGTACTCGAGGGCGAAGGTGACGCGCCGGCCGGGATAGAGGTCCGAGTCGGCGGGGGCGAGGACGACGGGGCGGATACGTCCGGCGATGCGTTCCTGCGCGACCTTGACCTCGAGCGGGCCGATCGGCGGCTGGTGCTGTGGGGCGGCGTGGGGCAGGGTCACGAGGCGGTTCTCCGGGGTGCGGTTGCGGCGGTCGCGGCAGTCGGGCCGGCGGAGATCGGGAAGGGCAGGGCCGCGGCGAGGGCGTCCGGGGCCTCGTCCGGGATCCAGTGGCTGACGCCCTCGAGCTGCACGAAGCGGTACGGCCCGGCGACGTGCTCGACGCAGCCCTCGGCGGCGGCTCGCGAGATCGCGGCGTCGGCGGTCGACCAGACGTAGACCACCGGCACCTCGACCGGAGGCACCAGCGAGCCCTCGCCGAGCCGCGTCGCCCGGTACCAGTTGAGGGCGGCGGTCAGCGCCGCGGGCTCGCCGAGCGCGGCCAGGTGCGGGGCGAAGGCGGATTCCGGTAACGGCTGGTAAAGCCTTCGCAACCTCCGGGCATCCTCTTCCAGAAGAACGCGGGTCGCTTTGTCCGGATCTCGGAAAAGATTCACATATTCCGACATTTTTCTTTGCTGCGTACTTTGGCCGAGCGCCGCCGCCAGGGCCGCCGGATGCGGAACGGAGACGGCGGTCAGGGTGCGCACCCGGTCGGGGTGGCGGCCCGCGAGATACCAGCCGACGAGCGAGCCCCAATCGTGGCCGACGATGTCCGCGTGCTCGACGCCGGCCGCGTCCATCAGGCCGAGGACGTCGCCGGCGAGTTCCGGCAGCGCGTAGGCCGACGGATCCTTCGGGCGCGCGCCCGGCGAATATCCGCGCTGGTCGGGAGCGAGCAGCCGGAGCGGGGCGGACGCGGCCACGAGCCGGGCGGCCAGGCCGTCGTACGCGCGGTGGGTCTGCGGAAAGCCGTGCAGCAGCACGACCGGACGTCCGTCCGGCGCGCCCTGCTCGGCCAGATCGAAGACCAGCCCGCCGACCGGCACCCGGCGGACCCGCCAGCCGCCGGACCCGCCGCCATAGCCCGCATCGTCGTCACTCCGGGTATCGGGTTCGCTCACGGAAACCGCCCTCTCGCCGTCGACGCACCACCGGTCCGCCGTCTCCTCACGACGATACGCCTAGGTCGGGCAACGATGAAGTGACCGGAATGCCCGATCTGACACGACATCAATTCGGCGAATTTGCCCGAATTATTCATGAATATCAAAGTCCGTTCCCAGCGATTCCCGAAACGGTTGAGTCACGCACCGCACCGTTATCAATCCGTTATGTTTGCGGGTCGAACCGGCGGACCGTTTTCGCCTAGTCTGCTCATTCAGTCGCTGGTGTTCAGCCACGTATTTTCGTGGCGGCAGCGACGCCGTCGAGTTCGCCGGGGCCGGAAGCGGCCCCGGTGGAGCCGGGGACCCAGTCTTCCCCGGGGTGAATCCGCGCCGAGCGCGCGGTAGGGCGACCTCTTGCGCCCGAACCCGTCAGCTAACCCGGTAGGCGGCCAAAAGAGGAAAGAGCACGCATGCCATCGCACCGCAAACCGCGGTTGACCACGGTCCGCAAGCGGGCCAGAGCCGTCACCCTGTGCGCCGCCACCTTCAGTGCCGCAGCCGTGCCGGTCATGGCCCAGGCCGCGACCAGCAGTACGACGAGCACCGTCAAGCCCGCGCCGGCGCCGAAGGCCGGGCAGCACCCGGCCGGCAAGCCGAAGAAGACGAAGCCGGCGACGAAGCCGACCGCCAAGCCCGCCTCGGCCACGACCGCCGGCTCCACGACGAAGTCCGACTCGTCGAGCGCGTCCGGCGAGACCAGCTACACCGTCGTCTCCGGCGACACCCTCTCCGGAATCGCCGAGCGCGCCCTCGGCGACGGCGAGGACTACAAGAAGCTGTTCAAGCTCAACAAGGACCGCTCCGAGCCGAACGGCGGCAAGCTCACCGACGCCGATCTGATCGACATCGGCTGGACCATCGAACTGCCGTCCGGATCGAAGTCGGCGGTCGCGAGCACCACGTCGAGTTCCGCCAGTTCCTCGTCCTCCTCGTCCAGCAGCTCGACGACGGCCGAGACCGCGTCGACCTCCAGCTCCGCCTCGTCCTCCAGCAGCACGTCGTCCGACTCGTCCTCGGCGTCGAGCTCGTCCACCACGTCCTCGAGCTACGCCGACGACCTGACCGGCTGGATCGACGAGGCGATCTCGATCCTGAGCGAGCACGGATACTCGGTGTCGTACAACGCGGTGTACGAGACCGCGATGAACGAGTCGAGCGGCAACCCGGACGCGGAGAACGACTCGGACTCCAACGCGGCCGAGGGCAACCCGTCGGAGGGTCTGATGCAGACCACGCAGACCACCTTCGACGCGTACGCGCTCTCCGGGTACGACGACATCTGGAACCCGGTCGACAACATCATCGCCGCCGCGATCTACGCGCAGGAAACCTACGGCGGCCTCGACGTGGTCGTGGCCGACCGCTGCGGCGGCTCCTGCTGGTCCGGTTACTAAGCCGAACCGAACCCCTTGGTCAAGCCCCGCGCGTCCCCCCTCCCGACGCGCGGGGCTTCGTCCGTTGTCATCACGTACGTGCCCTGAGACATGGATACCCGCCGTGCCCCTATGCAGGGAGGGGCACGGCGGGCTGCAGGGATCCATCACTCATCTCAGCGCTCTACGCTCAAGCACCTCCTCCTCAGCGTCAGTGAGCAGCCTCGACCTGATCATGAACCGCACGCCTTCGGGCGCTTCCAGCGAGAAACCGCTGCCGCGCCCTTTGACGACGTCCACGGTCAGGTGCGTGTGGCGCCAACGCTCGAACTGCTCGGCGCCCATCCAGAAGGAGACCGGCTCGGCCACCCCGTCCACCTCGAGGCGCTCCAAGAGCACGTCGGAGGCTCCGGTGCGGAACTCCCCCTCGAGGTAGCACATCGGCGAACTGCCGTCGCAGCAGCCTCCGGACTGGTGGAACATCAACGGGCCGTTGGCCTGGTAGAGCGTGCGCATCAGCGCCGCGGCCGCCTCGGTCACGGCGACGCGGGAGACGCTCGTCCCACTCGCCACTTCTCCTCGCCTCCCTTCGCCGTTCCGTCGCGCTCGCCGCCTGCCGCTCGTCGCCCGGCAAGCCTCGTCCTCGGCCGGCGCCGCTGCCTCGGCGCCGGCCCTCGCTCCCCATCCGCTCCACCGCTGCCGGTGGCCGCGTTTCCGCACGGTCAGCGGGGCAACCGTCAGCCTAGAAGAAACCCATGGCCTTCGGGCTGTAGCTGACCAGCAGGTTCTTCGTCTGCTGGTAGTGGTCCAGCATCATCTTGTGGTTCTCCCGCCCGATGCCCGAGCCCTTGTAGCCGCCGAAGGCCGCGTGCGCCGGGTAGAGGTGGTAGCAGTTGGTCCACACGCGTCCGGCCTGGATCGCCCGGCCGGCCCGGTAGGCGGTGCCCGCGTCCCTGGTCCAGACGCCGGCGCCGAGGCCGTAGAGCGTGTCGTTGGCCATCTTGATCGCGTCGTCGTAGTCGTCGAAGGAGGCGACCGAGACGACCGGGCCGAAGATCTCCTCCTGGAAGATCCGCATGCTGTTGGAGCCCTCGAAGATCGTCGGCTGCACGTAGTAGCCGCCGCTCAGCTCGCCGCCGAGCTCGACCCGCTCGCCGCCGATCAGCACCTTGGCGCCCTCGGCCTGGCCGATCTCCAGGTAGGACAGGATCTTCTCCAGCTGGTCGTTCGAGGCCTGCGCGCCGACCATGGTGTCGGTGTCCAGCGGGTCGCCCTGCACGATCCGCCCGGTCCGCGCGATCGCGTCGGACAGGAAGTCGTCGTAGTGGCCGCGCTGGATCAGGGCGCGGCTCGGGCAGGTGCACACCTCGCCCTGGTTGAGGGCGAACATCGTGAAGCCCTCGAGCGCCTTGTCGTAGAAGTCGTCGCGGTGGGCCGACACGTCGTCGAAGAAGATGTTCGGGCTCTTGCCGCCGAGCTCGAGCGTGACCGGCTTGATGTTCTCGCTGGCGTACTGCATGATCAGCCGGCCGGTGGTGGTCTCGCCGGTGAACGCGATCTTGGCGACCCTGGCGCTGGAGGCCAGCGGCTTGCCCGCCTCGACGCCGAAGCCGTTGACGACGTTGACCACGCCGGGCGGCAGCAGGTCGGCGACCAGGCCGAGCAGGAAGTGGATGGACGCCGGCGTCTGCTCGGCGGGCTTGAGCACCACCGCGTTGCCCGCGGCCAGGGCCGGGGCGAGCTTCCAGACGGCCATCAGGATCGGGAAGTTCCACGGGATGATCTGCCCGACGACGCCGAGCGGCTCGTGGAAGTGGTAGGCGACCGTGTCCTCGTCGATCTCGGCGAGGCTGCCCTCCTGCGCCCGGACCGCCCCGGCGAAGTAGCGGAAGTGGTCGATCGCGAGGGGGATGTCCGCGGCCAGCGACTCGCGGATCGGCTTGCCGTTCTCCCAGGACTCGGCGAGGGCCAGTTCGGGCAGGTGGGCCTGCATCCGGTCGGCGATCTTGTTCAGGATCTCGGCGCGCGCGGCGGCCGGCGTACGTCCCCAGGCGGGGGCGGCGGCGTGCGCGGCGTCGAGGGCGCGCTCCACGTCCTCGGCGGTGCCGCGGGCGACCTCGCAGAACGTCTGGCCGGTGACCGGCGTGGGGTTCTCGAAGTACCTCCCTCCGGCGGGGGCGACGTACTCGCCGCCGATCCAGTGGTCGTATCGGGCCTGATAGGTCATCAGCGCGTCGGGTCGGCCCGGCGCCGCGTACCGCGTCATCATGCGCCTCCACGGGAATCCTCGAGCCCGCTCGCCGTTGAGCGACCTCGACCGCCGACGCTAGTCCAGGGGAGGTTACCGCAACGTTGCATTCGGCGATGTACGGTCCGCGCTCCGGAGTCGTCGCACTTCAGCCATCGCTTCGGCGCGGCGCACACTCGGCGGCAGCAGCGGGATGAGGCGTTCCCAGCCCTCGATGTCCTCGGTGCCGAAGCGGTCGAGCCAGTCCTCGAGCAGCGGGGCCTTGCCGGACTCGAGGACGGCGGTGCGCAGCCGTACGTCGAGCCAGTGGCGTTCGGCGATCACGGCCGGGGCCTCGGAGCGCGGCAGCAGGCTGCCGGCGTAGCCCGCGAGGGCCGATGCCGGGTCCTTCTCGCGCAGGGACTTGGCCACCTCCAGGAAGTCGGCGCTGATCGGCGCGGCCAGCCGGTAGGGGCGCGAGCCGACGAGGTCGCCGAGCACCCGGCGCAGCCGCGCCACCTCGACCCGCACGGTCGCCTCGGCGGCCCAATCGTCGTACAGGGCCGTGGCGAGCTGATCGGCGGTCAGGCCCTCGGGGTGCTGGGCCAGGATGACGAGGATCTCGCTGTGCCTGCGGTTGAACCGCGTCTCCTGTCCGTTCTGCAGAAGTACGGCCTGGTCCCGGCCGAGCGCGAGCAGCCGGGCCGCGGCGCCGAGCGGGCCGCGCGGGGAGCCGTCGCGCTCCGGCAGCCACAGCTCGCCACCGGGTTCGCGCCGCCAGCCGGGCGTCGCGGCCAGTTGCGCCTCAGCCGCCCGGGCCGCCGCACTGACCAGCGCGAGACTGTGCGGGTGGGCGACGATGTCCCCGCCGGTCACGTCCACGATGCCGATGATCCGCCCGGTGGCCGGGTCGTGGATGGGGGCGGCGGCGCAGGTCCAGGCCTGGACCATGGGACGAAAGTGCTCGGTGGCGAAGATCTGCACGGCGTGGTCGAGCGCCAGCGCGGTGCCCGGGGCGTTGGTGCCGGCGTTCGCCTCGTCCCAGACGGCGCCCTCGACGAAGTTCATCGCCTCGGCCAGCCGCCGCGGCCACGCGTGCCCCTCGACCCACAGCAGCCGTCCGTCGGCGTCCGAGACCGCCATCAGGTGCTTGCCGTCCTCGGCGACCGAACCCACCAGGTCGCGCAGCAGGCCGATGACGCTCGAGAGCGGATGCGCGGCGCGGTACGCGTCGAGGTCGCTGCCGCAGAGGGTGACCGGCGCGGCCTCGTCGGGGTCCAGGTCGGCGCAGCGCTGCCAGGACTGCGCGACCACCGGACGCACCCCGGGATCCCTGCCGCGGGGTTCATCTCCGGACAGCAGCGCGTCCTTGACCCGGGCTATCTCGCGAGCGCTCGCCGCGGGATCCGGGCCGGCCTCGGCCAACCAACCGTCGCTCATCGCAGTCCGTCATCTCACTGTCGGTTTCTGGTTGCGACTATACGTTCGCTCGGGGCATACGTCAGCGCTTACGCGCCGTCCACCTCCCACGTGGACGGCGCGCTCCGTCCAGGGTGTCGATCTCAGCGCCCGAGGTCACTGGCGCGCACTCCCCTCACGATGGTGGACCCAGCACCCCTGTGCCGAGCCCGTCCCGCCCCTACCATGGACGCGGAAAGCGACGGAGCGGTCACGAAGGAGTACGACAGGGATGCGGATCGTCCGATTCGGACCAATTTCCGCCATGCGGGGGCCGCTGGCGGCGACCGGACGCGGGGCGGTGCTCGCGTTCCTCTCCTTGGCCGCCGGACTCCCGCTGTTCATCGCGGCGGTCCTGACCCTGGCGTACTCCACCATTGTCATCGGGGTCTTACTTACGCCCCCTGTGATACTCGGCGTGCGACGGTTCGCGGACTGGGAGCGTCGGCGGGCACTGAAGTGGTCCGGCGTGCGGATCGCCTCGCCTTACCGACGGCGGCCCGATACGGCGGCGGACGGCGCGCTGGTCGCCCTGCTGCGGATCTGGTGGTGGCTCTGGAGCGATCCGGCGACGTGGCGGGACGTGGCGTGGCTCATCGCGAACGTCCCGGCAGGAGTTGTACTCGGCCTTCTTCCGATAGACCTCGTCTCCCAAAGTTTCAGATACCTCCCGCTAGTCCCGTTCGTGCTCGTACTCGCCCCGTTTCTCGCGCGGCCCTGTCTCAGGGTGCACGCATATTTCAGCGCGATGCTCCTGTCCCCCACCGCGCGGAGTGCTCTCTCGGCCCGGGTCGGCGTGCTGACCCAGACGCGGTCCGAGGTGCTGGACTCGTCCGCCGCCGAACTGCGGCGTATCGAGCGCGACCTGCACGACGGCGCGCAGGCGCGGATCGCCGCGCTGGGCCTGGACATCGGGCTCGCCGAGCAACTGGTGTATCAGGACCCGGATGCGGCGGTGGCGCTGCTCGCCGGGGCGCGGGAGTCGAGCGGCCAGGTGCTGGCCGAACTGCGGAGCCTGGTTCGCGGCATCCTCCCGCCGGTCCTCGCGGAACGCGGACTGGACGGAGCGATCAGAGCCCTGGCACTGACCCTGCCGATTCCGGTGGAACCGGAACTCGACCTGCCGACACCCATCCCGGCACCGATCGAGTCAGCGCTCTACTTCGCGGTCGCCGAGGCGTTCGCCAACGCGCTCAAGCACAGTGGGGCGACGCGCCTGGGTGTTCGCGTGTCCTTGGACGAGCGCGCAATGCTGGTCGCGAAAGTACGCGACGACGGCCGAGGCGGAGCGTACGTGAGCCCGGGCGGCGGCCTCGACGGAATCCGCAGACGCCTGGCAGCGTTCGACGGCGCGCTCACCGTGCACAGCCCTGTCGGCGGCCCGACGACCGTGACCATGGAGCTGCCGTGCGCGTCGTGCTAGCCGAGGACCAGGCGCTGCTGCGCGACGGGCTGATCAGGCTGCTGACGGCCTACGAGATGGACGTCGTGGCGGCCGTCGAGACCGGGCCCGACCTGCTCAGCGCCCTGCTGACGCACCGGCCGGACGTGGCCGTCGTCGACGTCCGCCTGCCCCCGACGTTCACCAACGAAGGCCTGACCGCCGCGGTCGAGGCACGCTCACGCATCCCCGGCCTTCCCATCCTGGTCCTCTCCCAGCACGTCGAGCGGCTCTACGCGCGGGAACTGCTGGCCGAGGGCCGCGGCGGCGTCGGCTACCTGCTCAAGGATCGGGTATCGGACGTGCGCCGCTTCGTCGAGGCCGTACGCGACGTGGCCGGCGGCGGCACGGCGATGGACCCCGAGGTCGTCGCCCAACTGCTGGCCGGCCGCCGCAACCGCGAGCGCGCCCTGGAGCGTCTGACGACGCGCGAGCACGAGGTGCTGGCCGTGATGGCCGAGGGACGAACCAACGCGGCCGTCGCGGCGCGGCTCGGGGTCACCGAGAAGGCCGTCAGCAAGCACATCAACAACATCTTCACCAAGCTCGACCTGCTCCCCGCCGAGGACGATCACCGCCGGGTACTCGCGGTGCTCCGCTACCTCGACCTGTGACCTTTGATCAGGAATGCGGCACGGTCTGACGACCCGTCTCATACCAGCGTCGTACGCCGGGACCGACCGGCGTCGTAGAGCACCGTGCGTAATCAGCAGTGCGGAGGACGCAGCAGCCGGGCGCGATGCCTAGGGTTGTGCTGAGTCTGACGGGTGGAAAGTGCCCCTTCGCGCCCCAGGACCTCCGGTCGGCCGACCTCATGGAGGTCGGCGCCGCCGGACGAAGGATGGTGTTCGCCCCGCACCACGGCCGCGGGGCGGACGCCGTCCTAGAGCCACGTGCTGCGGGAAGAGGCCGGGCAGTGCGAGACTGGAACGCATGATGGACCCCGTCGACAAGGCCGAGACGGCCCTCAGCCTGGGTGAGATCGACCCGGACACGCCGAGCCCCGCGCGGATCTATGACTTCTGGCTCGGCGGTTCGCACAATTTCGCGGCGGACCGCGAGGTGGGCCGACGTACCGCCGAGGCGATGCCGCACCTGCCGGTCGCGGCCCGGGCCAACCGGGCGTTCCTCGGCCGCGTGGTGCACCACCTGGTCGCGGACCTCGGCGTGGACCAGCTGCTCGACCTCGGCTCGGGGGTGCCGACGGCCGGAAACGTGCACGAGGTGGCCAGGGCCGTGAATCCGGACACGCGGGTGGTCTACGTGGATGTGGACGCGGTGGCCATCGCGCACGCCCGTGCGCTGCTGGACGAAGTGGACGGCTGCGAGGCGATCCTCGCCGACCTGCGCAAACCGGATTCGGTGCTCGACCACCCGCTGCTGCGCGCGACGCTGGACTTCGACCGGCCGATCGCGGTGATGATGTTCGCGGTCCTGCACTTCGTCCCGGACGAGGGCGGCCCCGAGCTGATCGTGCGGGACTTCATGGAGCCGACGGCACCCGGCAGCTACCTGGCGATCTCGCACGGCGTGCCGGACGTGCACGACCCGGGCACGCAGCAGGACGCGGCCCGCTCGTACGCTGCGCGTACCGGGATCCCGTTCGTCACCCGCACCCCGGAGGACGTCGCGCAACTGCTCGGCGACCTGGATCCGGTGCCGCCGGGACTGGTCTCGATCGACGAGTGGATGCCGGACCCGCTCGTCGCGCCGCGCGAGAACCCGCTGGTCTACGGCGGGCTTGCGCGCAAGGGCTGACGGCGAACTAGCGCGCGGCGGACTTGTGCACCTTGCGGGCCAGCAGCACGAGCGGGATCTGCAGCGGAAGCCGTCCGTACGCGGCGGCGCGCAGCGGCAGCGGCCGGTTGCGCCAGTCCACGGCCATCTGCACGTTCGCCGGAAGCACGGCCGCGAACAGCCCGGCGGCGCACGCGGCGCCGACCTTTCGGGTGGCCGGCAGGGCGACGGCCGCGCCGACGGCGAGTTCGCAGGCCCCGCTCGCGTAGGTCCACCAGCGTGCCGGACCCGGCAGGACACGCGGGACGATGCTGTCGAACGGTCGCGGCGCGGCGAAGTGCGTGGTCCCGGAGACGAGCAGCAGCCCGGCGAGCACGGTGGCGGCGCGGGTCGAGCCCGGGGCGGTCTGGTTGGTCACCGGTCCAGTATGCGTGGAGCCGTCGGGACGTGGACAAGCGGGAGACGCGAGTCGGGTGCGGGGCGGTCTGGTTGCTCACCGATCCAGCGCCACTATGCGTGGAGCCCTCGGGACGCGGACAAGCGGGTAAACGCTCGCTATCGGGTAGACGCTCGTTATTGCGCGGCGGTGGTCGGGGGCGGTGCCGCGGCGTCGGCGTGGGCCTGGTCGAGACGGCTGACGAGGCGCTCGCGGTCCTTGAGCATGCGGCGTCCGGCCCGCTTGAGCTGGATGATCCGGCCGCCGCCGGGCACGACGACGAGCAGCACGCCCAGCGCGGCGGCCATCAGCAGCGCCACGCCGACCGGGGCATTCCAGTGCGCGCCGTAGATGTGGATCTGCACGCGCTGGCCGTTCATCAGAATGAACACGAGCAGCAGCACGAGCAGGGCGGCGCCGAGCGTGAACACCAGCCAGAGTCCGCCTAGCCGGGTGCGACGTACGTTCGCGGGAGCGGGGCCGGAGGTGGGCTGCGGGGACTGTGGCTGAGGAACCTCGGGAGCGTCCGCCGCCGCGGGAGCCGGAGCCGAATCGATCTCCGGGCCGTCGGGCACACGCTCCTGCTGCGGCTGCTGCTGGTCGGAGTTCGCGGTCATCGAGACTCCTCCTCATCCTTAGGGCGCCCTGTGGACCTGTGTAGTCCGTGTACCCCGGCAAGCAGGTTCCGATCGCCCTCATCGCGTACTTTGATGGCGATTATCCGGATCTTCCCACGACGGAATGGGCCAGGCGAGTGAGTGAGTGCCGAACGGCCAGTCGTACGAATGGGCTGATCAGCTTCCAACCGAGGGCGCCGAGCATACCGGCCGGCAGGTCCAGGTCCTCGGACCAGGTGAAGACCGCGCCGTCAGGAACCTCGTCCACGCGGAAGTCGCCCGTCCCGCGGATCACCCGGCCGGTGTGCTCGACGGCGCACCACGTGGGCGGACGCCACTCGGTGACGACCATCGTGTCCAGGACCCCGATGCGGCCGAAGCCGGTGAACGCCTCGATCCGCGCGCCGATGCCGTGTCCGTGTCCGTCCCCGCCCACCACCCGCACGCGCGTGGCCGGCATCCACTCCCCCTGCGCCTCCCAGTCGGTCACCGCGTCCCAGACCGCGCTCGCGGGAGCGCGGACCGGGACGCGGAGCGCTATATGGCCGTTGGCCACTCCGGGTCAGGCCTGCTCGACCGGGGCGACCTCGACCCCGTGCCAGAAGGCCACGTAGTCGCGGATCTTCGCGGCCTCGGGCTTGGGCTCCGGGTAGAACCAGGCCGCGTCCGGGTTGGCCTTGCCGTCCACCGATACCGTGAAATAGCTGGCCGTGCCCTTCCACGGGCAGACCGTGTGGGTCTTGCTGTCCTCGAACAGCTCCCGGTTCACCGCGTCCGGCGGGAAGTAGTGGTTACCCTCGATCACCACCGTCTTCTCGCTGTCCGCCAGCACCTTTCCGTTCCAGATTGCCTGCATCCTCATGGATCCGGCACTCCTTCCTCGTGCGCTCGTGACAAGGGACTGCTGCAACCGATCGTAGACTCGTAAACCTTCGCACGAGCGCCTGACGGCTAAGCCACGATGACGACCAGGCTCTCGTAGCCCGACGCGCCGGACGGATACGGACTCGCCTGCGTGCCGGTCTGGTAGGTCCCGCTGTCGTCCGCCGCCCGGACCTGGATGGAGTGGGTGCCCGGCGTGGCCGGCCAGTCGTAGGTCCACTGGCGCCAGGTGTCCGGGTTGTCGGACGCGGCGAGCGTGGCCTGGCGCCACGGCCCGTCGTGGATCTGGACCTGGACGGCCGCGATGCCGCGGTCGGTGGCCCAGGCGATCCCGGCGACCATCACCGAGCCTGCGGCCACATGGGCGAAGGGCATGGGCACGTCGATGCGGGACTGGGTCTTCATCGTTCCGATCTCGGCGTATCCGCGCCGGACCCAGTACGCCTGCTCGGCGGCGAACGTCGTGACGTACAGGTCGGTGACCCACTTGCAGGCCGAGGTGTACCCGTAGAAGCCGGGAATCAGCATGCGGGCCGGGAAGCCGTGCGCGATCGGCAGCGGTTGGCCGTTCATCGCGACCGCGAGCAGCGCCTTGCGGCCGTCGAGCACCGATTCGAGGGGCGTGCCGATGGTCATGCCGTCGACCGAGCCGAAGTCCATGCTCGCGGCGGCGGCTGTCGCCATCGACGAACCGGAACTCGTGGCCATCGCGCTGGTGGACGAGGACGAGCTCGACCCGGCGGACGAACTACACGCGCTCAACCTGATTCCGAGGGCCGCGACCAGCACGGCGGCAGAGGCCAGGCGCGGAGACTTTGTGCTGAACATGGGGTGGTCACTCTTTGGAGCTTCGGCGATCGTTGAATTCTGCGATCTCTTTCGCCAAGCCATTCGGGTCCCGCGCGCCGCCGGATTGCTCCGGGAATTTCATTCATGCCAAAGGAGGATCAGGGCAATCCGAAATCACCTCGGCTCCGAATTACACTTCAGGAATCGATTTCACCGTGAAAGGGCCAACAGGTGTCGCGCGAGCGAGATCAGCACGTCGCGGCAGGAGGAGCGGTCGCGCGCGTCGAAGTTCAGGATCGGGACCGTCGGGGGCAGATCCAGCGCCTCGCGCAGCACGTCCGCCTGATAGACCGGCGCGCCGGGGAAGCCGTTGGCCGCGACGATGAACGCGCAGCCGCGCCGCTCCAGGCGTTCGAGGACCTCGAAGCTCTCGGCCAGCCGCCGCACGTCGACCAGCACGACCGCGCCGAGCGCCCCGTTGACCAGGCCGTCCCAGAGGAACCAGAAGCGCTCCTGGCCCGGAGTGCCGAACAGGTAGAGCACGACGCGCTCGCTGACCGTGATGCGGCCGAAGTCCATGGCCACGGTCGTCGCGGTCTTGGTCGAGGCGGGGGCGAGCCGGTCCACGTCGGCCGCGTCCCGGGACATCGTCTCCTCGGTGGTCAGCGGGCTGATCTCGCTGACCGAGCCGACGAGCGTGGTCTTGCCGACGCCGAGCGGGCCGACGATCGCGATCTTCAGCGCGGTGGTAGCCGTCGGCTCCAGCGGACGCACGTCCGCCCGCACCCCGCCGGGCAGTTCGCCGGGCAGTTCAGAGCCGTTGAAGCCCACGCAGCACCTCTTCGATCAGGCCCGGTTCTGGCAGCGCGGACGTCGGGGCCACGCGGGTCCGCACGAGTCCGGCGGTCAGCAGGTCGTCGATCAGCACGGCGGTGGCGCTGAACGGCAGGCACAGGTGCGCGGAGAGTTCGGCGGCGGACAGCGGGCACTGGCAGAGCCGGATGATCGCGAGGTGCTCGGGGAAGAGGCTGCGCCGTGTCGAGGCCGGCTTCTCGACCGCGCTCGGCCACCAGTAGAGGCCGTCGGCGTCGGGGACGTACGTCTCCTGCCAGCGGCGTCCCACGGCGACGACGAGCGTGACCAGATCCAGCTGCGTCTGCCCACTCGGACCGCCTCGACCACCGGTCAGCACATAGATCCGCTCGGGACCCTGGTCGTCCGGATCGGTCCGTCCCGACCCCGACTGCCGCCGCATCATGCGGGCGCCTCGCGGTCGGTGCGCGGCGGGCTGGTGAGGTGCTCGCCGAGTCGGGCCACCAGGTCGCGCATCTGTTGGCCCATCAGGCCGGGGTCCACGCTCTCCTCCGCGAGCACGGCGAGGAACGCCCCGGCGCCGGCGGTCATCAGGTAGAAGAAACCGCCGACCGACTCGATCACCACGAGCTTGATACCGCGCTTCGACCCTGGATGCATCTCGCCGATCGCACCGGCCAGGCTCTGCAGCCCGGCACACGCCGCCGCGAGCCGGTCGGCCGAGTCGTCGCTCGTGTTGCTGCGCCCGATGCGCAGACCGTCAGCGCTGAGCAGCACCACGTCGCGCGTCCCCGGCACGCTGTGCGCGAGGCCGCCGAGGATCCAGTCCACGCTGGGCCGCGCCGAGTTCCGGCTCATCGCCGCGCTCCGTTCTCGTCGCCCTTCAGGCCCGCGTGAAACGCACCGAGCCACAATCCGGGAGCGTGATCAGCGGCGTGATCAGGGGTGCGGTGATGACGCTTCGGCAGACCGTGCGCGGTGAGCACCGCTGGCGGGCTGTCAGCAGGAGCCGTCACCCGATCTGACGGTCCACCCCCGCCGCGGACCTGGGGTGTCGCATCCTCCTCCGCTTCGAGATCCTGTGGGCCTGTTATTTCGCGGAGCAGGGCCGTCGGGACGCGGACGACCGCGCGCACCCCGCCGTCGCCCAGCCGGTCCAGGGTGACGTCGAACCCCGCCGCCCTCGACAGCCGGCCGACGACCGCGAGGCCCAGCCTCGGCGTCCGCCCCAGCGCGGACAGCTCGAGGCCGACGCTCCGCGCCGTGAGCGCCGACCGCGCCCGGGCCAGCGCGTCCGGCCCCATCCCGACACCCGCGTCCACGACCTCGATGACGAGACCGTCCGGCACGTCGTACGCGCGCAACTCGACGCGCGATTCCGGCGGCGAATAGCGCGTCGCGTTGTCCAGCAGCTCGGCCAGCGCGTGGATCAGCGGCTCCGCGAACTCGCCGTCCAGCCCGGCCCGCTCGGGCAGCGGGCCGATGTCGACGCGGCGGTACTCGGTGATCCGCGACATCGCCCCGCGCAGCACCCCGAGCACGGGGATCGGCTTGCTCCAGCGTCGTCCCGGCCGGTCGCCGCCGAGGACCGCGAGGCTGTCGGCGAGCCGGCCGATGAGCGCGGTGCCGTGATCGAGGTGCAGCAGATCGCCGAAGACCCCGGCGTCCGCCCCGTGTCGCGACTCCATCTCCCGCAGTTCGCGCAACTGCCGGTTGACCACGGCCTGGATCCGCCGGGCGAGGTTGACGAAGGCCCGCCGCGCGCTCTCATTCGTGTTCTGATCCGACTCCCGCGCCGAGCGCGACCCGGCGAGGGCCTGGTCGAGCAGCGTCTCGAAGCGCCCGCGGATCCGCCGCACGCGCAACCAGGCCGCGCAGGCCGCGAGCGCACCCACGAGGAGCGAGATGAGTCCGAGCACGGGCGGCAGCGAAGCGGGCATCAATATCCTTAGAGCACTCGGCGGAGGGCGCGCCGGGTTCCGGCAGGCACGCGGGTACCGCCTAAGCCTTACCTGAACGACGCGAGATCCCGCACCGAAATGACACAGCTTTTCCGCGCCCATGAGAGGCGATCGCTCCGTGGCGCGCCGGGCGCGCGCCCTCGAACGGACTTGCGGAGGACTTCGCGGCCGATCCGGGTCCGCCGCCCCGGGCCCGCTGCGAGAGTGGGCCGGGTCAGCAGACGTCCGACTCACCGAGTGGGCGAAGCGGCTCGCGGCCGAGGTGGAGAGGCGTGCCTACACGCAGGAGAAAAACCGTACCGCGGTCCGAGGAGCAGTCCGCGGCCCCCGACGAGGAGGTCGGGGGACCGAGTATGGCGCCGCCGAACGCCGCGAAGCCAAGCCGCCGACCGCGTTCCACGGCAAGCACCCCAGCGAGAGCCCGTGCCAAACCCAGTGCCACAACTAAGGAGCAGTCAATGTCCATGACCGTAGACGCCGCGCTCAAGGAGGCGATGAGTGTCGAGGGCGCGATCGGAGCGGCGCTGGTCGACTACAGCAGCGGCATGTCCCTCGGCGCGGTCAGCGCCAGCAAGGACCTCGACCTGACGATCGCGGCCGCGGGCAACACCGAGGTCGTGCGGGCGAAGATGCGCACGATGGAGATGCTCAAGATGAACGACGCCATCGAGGACATCCTGATCACCCTCGGCCGGCAATACCACCTGATCAGGCCGCTGACCTCGCGCGCGGGACAGGGCCTGTTCCTCTACCTCGCGCTCGACAAGACCCGCGGCAACCTGGCGCTGGCCCGGCACCAGATGCGCATCGTCTCGGAGAACATCGAGCTGTAGCCGGGCCGACATGCCGAGGCGGGGGCGGGCGGCGTCGACCGTTCGCCCCCGCCCCTCGCTCACGCCCCGCCGAAGCCGGCCCGCAGCTCGCCGAGGATCCGGGTGAGCAGCCGGGAGACCTGCATCTGCGAGATGCCGAGCTCCTCGCCGATCTCGGACTGCGTCATGCCGCGGAAGTAGCGCATCAGCAGGATCCGCTTGTCGCGCTCGCCGAGCTTGACGACCAGGCCCTTGAGCACCTGGCGGTCGATCATCAGGTCGAAGGCCGGGTCGCGCCCCCCGAGCATCTCGCCGAGCAGCGCGGCGCCGTCGCCGTCGTCGCCGACCGGATGGTCCAGGGACGCGGTGGTGTACGCCTCGGAGGCCTCGATCGCCTGGACGATCTCCTCCTCGCCCGCCTCGAGCCGTTCGGCGAGTTCGAGCACGGTCGGCTCGCGGCCGAGTTCCGAGGTCATCTCCGCGACGGCCTTGCGCAGCGCGCCGGACAGCTCCTGCATGCGGCGCGGGACGTGCACCGACCACGTCGTGTCGCGGAAGTGGCGCTTGATCTCGCCGACGATCATCGGCGTGGCGTAGCCGAGGAAGCCGGTGCCGTATTCGGGGTCGAAGTTGTCCACGGCCTTGACCAGGCCGAGGTAGGCGACCTGGCGGACGTCGTCCTCGGCCACGCCGCGGGCGTAGCGCTGCGCGAGGTGCCGGGCGTAGGGCATGTGGTCCTCGACGACCTCGTCGCGCAGCCGGGTCCGTTCCGGATCGTCCGGGCCGAGCGTGGCCAGGTAGCGCAGGACCTTCATCGTCGCCGCGCGTTGCTCGTCGCGGGCGCTCGGGCCGTGGTCGACCGCTGTGGGCGGGGCAGTGGTGTTCATCGGATCAAGCCCTCTTCCGAAGGTCCGGTCACGCCCGGCCCGTGGGGATCGGTTCGGTCAGGGTCAGGGTGCCGACGCCGTCCCGCACCTCCCACCGCGGCGAGCCGACGATCGCGCAGAGCATCGTCCAGCCGAGGTCGTCCTCGTCCGGGCGGCGCAGCGGCACCGGGCCGCTCACGGAGATCCGCAGGTGCTCGGCGAGCCGGTCGAAGCGGAGGGTGAGGGTGGCGCAGGCGGCGGCCCGCGAGCTGGCCAGCAGCGGCGCGTCGGGTCCGGAGGGGCCGGCCAGGAACAGCGAGCAGGCCTCGTCGACCGCAAGACGCAGGTCGGTGACCCGCCCGATCGGCAGCCCGAGCAACCCGGCCACGTGCATCGCCGTCATCCGGGCGAGCGCCAGGTAGTCCTTGTCGGCGGCGAAGGTCAGCACGGCCAGCCGCCGCGGCTCGGCGCGGCGGGCGTCCACGGCTCCGCGCTCCCGGCCGAGCGATCCGGAACCGGGCTGGTCCAAGGAGATCCCACTCATACGATTCGCTTCGCTTCCGTTGGCGGGCTTTGTCGCGTGCAGCCCCGGGTAACCGGAGTGCAGAGGGTTAAACATGGCGAGCCCCATAGCCGGACAGTACTGATAAAGCGGGCAAAGGAGCGTAAACAGGTGGAGCGACTCGAGATCAAGGTCAGGTCGGACGGCTCGGAACGGCACGTCGTCGCGCTGCGCGGCGAGCTGGACCTGGCCGCGGCCGACCGGGCCTGGGCCGAGCTCGAGCCGTTGATCACCGCGGGCTCGCTCGTCGTGCTGGACGGCACCGAGCTCGAGTTCCTCGACTCCAGCGGCCTGCGCGTGCTGGCCCTCGCCGCGCACCGGGCCCGGGACGCGCGCGCCGGGCTGCGGCTGGTCGCCCCGCACCACGCCGTCCAGCGCGCGCTCGCGCTCGCGGGCGCCGAGAAGCTGATCGACACGCGCGCGAACCTCGAGGACGCGCTGGCCGACTGACGGACCCCGGCCGCCCGACGCGCCGACGCCTCACGCGCCCCTCGTCCCGCGCACCCTCGGCGCTCCGCCCCGGATACGATGACCTCGTCCGAAGGCGGCGAGCGGCCGGGAGATCGACCGGATGTCTCAACAGTCCCAACAGGAGCCAGAGCGCGTGCCCGAGTCCAGGCAGACGGCGTTCGTACTCGGCGGCGGCGGTGCCTGGGGCGCCTACGAGGTGGGCATGCTCCGCGCGCTGCTCGAGGCGGGCATCGAGCCGGACCTCGTCCTCGGCACCTCGGTCGGCGCGATCAACGGGGCCGCCTTCGCCGCCGAACCGGGCCTGGAGTGCGTGGCGCGGCTTGAGAAGGTCTGGACGGAGCTCGACTCGGGCAGCGTGTTCGAGGGCTCGCTGCTGACCAGGCTCGGCACGGCGGTGCGCAGCCGGACGCACCTGTACTCGAACGAGACGCTGAGGCGGATGCTGGTCGAGGCCCTCGGCGAGCCGCGGATCGAGGACCTGCCGCTGCCGTTCCAGTGCGTGGCCGCGTCCATCGAGCGGGCATCAGACCACTGGTTCACCGAGGGGCCGGTGATCGAGGCCGTACTCGCCTCGTGCGCGGTCCCCGGCCTGCTCCCGCCGGTCGAGATCGACGGAGAGCACTACCTCGACGGCGGCCTGGTCGACAGCGTGCCGCTGGGCCGGGCCGTGCAGCTGGGCGCCCAGCGGATCTACATCCTGCACGCCGGCCGGGTCGAGCAGCCGCTGACCGCGCCCAAGCAGCCGTGGGAGGTCGCGGCCGTGGTCTTCGAGATCGCCCGCCGCCACCGCCTCTCCCGCGCCTTCGCCGACCTGCCCGACGGTGTCGAGGCGCACCTGCTGCCGACGGGCAACACGCCGAGCGACGCGGACGAGGGCCTCGGCCGGTACCTGCGCTATCGCGACTACGGCCAGGCCCACGACCGCATCCAGCGCGCATACCAGGCCAGTGCCATGTTCCTGGAGGCGTTGCCGGCCGCGTGACCGGACGGGCTATCGGCCCTGGCCGCGGCGGCTCAGTAGTTCCTCCAAGGTCCCGCCGAGGACCCGGTCGCGCAGTTCACCCGGCCGCGTCACCCGTTCAACCACGGTGCGCGCCACGACGGGGTCGCCGTACGGGGCGTCGGAGCCGAAGAGGGTGCGCGTGGGCAGTTCGTGAACGGCGAGCCTGACCGCGAGGATGGTGGGGGCGGTCGAGAGTTCGATATAGATGTTCGGCCTGTCCTTGGCCAATTCGATCGCGGTGATCCAATGGAGGCCGCCGAGTTGGCTGATCACGAGGGGGACGCTCGGGTGCTCGGCCGCCAGCCGGGCGAACGTGCGCGCTCGCAAACCGGTGGGATCGCCTTGTCCTGCCCGGCGACCAGCGCCCAGGTCGGGATCGTCTTCCAGGCGGCGGCCGTGGTCGGGTAGCCGAAACTCCGCGTCACCCGCAGTTCGCCGACAGAGCCTTGAAGCCGATGTGGCCATCGGCGACATTTCTGTAGTGGTGAATTTACCTACGGGAAATTCCGGGACTGATTCATCCGGTGTAGACAGTCATCCATTCCGCCGTGCGTGGACGGTAACGGTGGCGTTCGGCCAGGCCCTGCGAGACAGCTGGCATGTGTCCCGCGCCGTACACGACGCCGACCTTGATCGGCTCCAGATGGCGCTGATCATGAAGGCGGCTCAGTGCTCGGGGGAGTTCGCGATCGCGCGTATCCGTGAGCATGTGCGCCAGCGGAGCGTCGGCCGCGTACGCCTCCCGTGCCGTGAACGCATAATCATGGATCTCCAGGTCCTTGTCGCACAGCACTCGCGGGCCCGCGATCGCGAGTGCCGTGCTGATCACCCGCGCGCTGGTGACCAACGCCAGGTTGATGCCAGCTTAGGCGCACCTTCTCATGTACACCGTTCCCGGTTCCACTCCGGTCGATACGGCGGTGAGCACGCGGATTTCAAGGGCTCGCGCACCTGCTCCTCGACCCGCCTAAGCCACATCCTTCGCCGCGGCACGTCCCGCCGCGCGGCCCGAGAACAGGCAGCCGCCAAGGAAGGTGCCTTCCAGCGCGTTGTAGCCGTGGACGCCGCCGCCGCCGAAGCCCGCGACCTCGCCTGCCGCGTACAGGCCGGGGATCAGCTCGCCGTCGGTGCCGAGGACGCGGGAGTCCAGGTCCGTTTGGATGCCGCCCAGGGACTTGCGGCTGAGGATGTGCAGCTTGACGCCGATCAGCGGGCCGGCGTCGGGGTCCAGCAGGCGGTGCGGGGAGGCTACCCGGCCTAGGCGGTCGCCGATGTATCTGCGTGCGTTGCGGATGCCCTGGACCTGGGCGTCCTTGCTGTACGGGTTGGCCGTCTGCAGGTCGCGGGCCTCGATCTGGCGGCGCATCGCCTCGGGGTCCAGCAGGGGCTTGTCGGTCAGCGAGTTCATCCTCGTGACCAGCTCGCCCAGATCGGAGGCGGTGACGAAGTCGGCGCCGCGCTGGATGAAGGCGTCGACCGGGGCGGGGGCGCCCTTGCCGAGAACGCGTTCCTTCAGGAAGGACTTGCGGTTTTTGGCCGTGATGTCAGGGTTCTGCTCCGAGCCGGAGAGCGCAAACTCCTTCTCGATGATCTTCTGGGTCAGCACGAACCACGAGTGGTCGTATTCGGCGATGTCAGGGGTCGTGCGCAGGTATCGCAGGGTGCCTAGAGTGTCGTAGCCGGGAAGGTACGGGGCCGGAAGGCGGCGGCCGAGCGCGTCGAACCACATCGAGGAGGGTCCCGGCAGGATCCTGATGCCGTGTCCCGGCCAGATCGGGTTCCAGTTCCGCAGGCCCTCGGTGTAGTGCCACATCCGGTCGCGGTTCACGAGCCTCGCGCCCGCCTGCTCGCTGATCTCGAGCATCCGGCCGTCGACGTACGCGGGGACGCCCGTCACCATCGTGTGCGGCGCGGTGCCGAGGCGCTCGGGCCAGTGCCTGCGGACCAGGTCGTGGTTCGCGCCGATGCCGCCGGTGGCGAGGATCACGGCCTGCGCGGTCAGTTCGAAGTCGGCGGTCTCGTCGCGGTTGGACTTCACGCCGCGCGCCGAATCCTCGGGGGCGAGGATCTTGCCGCGCACTCCGGTGGCCACACCGTCCGTCACCACGATCTCGTCCACGCGGTGCCGGTGGTGGAACGTCAGCAGCCCGCTTTCGGCGGCGTTCTTGGCGTAGCGGACGAAGGGTTCGACGACGCCGGTGCCGGTGCCCCAGGTCACGTGGAAGCGGGGGACGGAGTTGCCGTGGCCGTCCGCGCGCAGGTCGCCTCGCTCGGCCCAGCCGACCGTCGGCAGGAAGCTCAGGCCGTGGCCGACCAGCCAGGACCGCTTCTCCCCCGCCGCGAACTCGACGTACGCCCTCGCCCAGCGCAGTGCCCAGGAGTCCTCGTCGTCCCGCCGGTCGAACCCGGCGCTGCCGAGCCAGTCGTTCCAGGCCAGTTCGAAGGAGTCCTTGACGCCCAGCCGCCGCTGCTCGGGCGAGTCGACGAAGAACAGGCCGCCGAAGGACCAGTACCCCTGGCCGCCCAGGTTCGCCGCGTTCTCCTGGTCGACCAGCGCCACCTTCCGACCGCGCGAGGTGAGTTCGTGCGCGGCGGTGAGCCCGGCCAGGCCGCCTCCCACGATGATGACGTCGGCGTCCATGGGCTTGCTCCTCAACGGTCGGAGGACGGATGCTAAGCGATCGCTCAGCGCATCGTACGGCACCGGAGGGCCGCCGTCTCGCTCCCCGGTTCACCGCCCGGCGGCGACCGCCAGGTGGGCGCGCACGGAGGTGCCGTGGGCCTCGGCCGAACGGATGAGCAGGAGGTCGCACAGCCGGTTCGCGGTCCACAGCCCGGCGCCGCCGACGTGGTGCGCGAAGTCGGGCCGCCGCCTGCCCACCAGCGGATCGGTGATCACGCCCTCGTCGTGCACCTCGCAGATCGCGTACGCGCCCTGACGCCACAGCCGCAGCACCCCGCCGCCCCCGCCGTGCCGCACGCTGTTGGCGGCCAGTTCGTCGGCGACGAGCACGAAGTCGGTGGCGCGGCATTCGCCGAGGCCGAGTTCGGCGGCGTGCTCGCGGATGGCGGCGCGCAGCCGGGGCAGTTCGTCGAGGTCGAAGCGCAGTTCGCGCAGCGGCGGGCCGAGGTCGGGCAGCGGGTCGGCCAGGACATCGCCGAGGGCCGGGCCCGAGTCCGAGTTTGGCCGGTGCTCGCGATGGGCGGCGGCGACCACGTCGATCGGCAGCGCCTCGATGTCGTAGGGGCACAGCAGCGACCAGGCGGGACCGTCGGCGAAGGCCGCGTCGACGAGCTGCTCGTGCCGAAACCGCGCGGCACCCGGCGTCACCGGGTTCCGCGTTCGGCGGCATTCCGTGAGACTCATCGACGCTTGGTTCCCTTGCTTCGCACCCTCATTCCGCGTTCAAGTTACCGCTCCGCGCACTTGCAAACGCCCGTTCAGCCCACTCGCACCGCGTCGTGCACGCGATGGACCGGAGCGCGGCCGGCCGGCTGGCTCGGCGCCTCGCGTTCGGCGGGGGCCTTGACCGGTTGGATCACCGCTGCGCCCGGTTCGAGGCTCAGCACCGTGTCGCCGTGGCGCACCTCGAGCGTTCCCTTCCCCGAATACGTGTACGCGACGGTGTCCGGCTGCACGTCCACGCGCAGGTTGCCTTCGCCGACCACGAGTCCGAAGGACAACCGCGTCCAGCCCTCCGGCAGCCGTGGCGCGAAACGCAGCCCGGCGTCCGTGTGCCGCAGCCCGCCGAAGCCGGCCACCAGCGCGATCCACGCCCCGGCCAACGACGCCAGGTGCAGCCCGTCCGCGGTGTTGCGCTCGAGGTCGTCGATGTCCATCAGCGCGGCCTCGGCCAGGTAGTCGTAGGCCAGCTGCGTGCAGCCGGTCTCGGCGGCGATCACCGCCTGGCAGCAGGCCGACAGGGACGAGTCGCGCACCGTGAGCGGCTCGTAGTAGTCGAAGTCGCGCTGCTTCTCCTCGGCCGTGAACTCGTCCGAACGCAGGTAGAGGGCGAGTACCAGGTCCGCCTGCTTGACTACCTGCTTGCGGTAGAGCTGGAAGTACGGATAGTGCAGCAGCAGCGGGAAGTTCTCGGCCGGCGTGTCGGCGAAATCCCAGACCTCGTGGTCGGTGAAGCCGTCCGCCTGCGGGTGGACCTCGCGCAGCTCGTCGTAGGGGACGAACATCGACTCGGCCGCCGCGCGCCAGGCGTCCATCTCCCCCTCGATCACGCCCAGCTTCGCGGCCTCCTCCGGATGCCGCGCGGCGAGTTCGGCGGCGGCCCGCAGGTTCTGCTGCGCCATCAGGTTCGTGTAGACGTTGTTGTCCACGATCGCGCTGTACTCGTCCGGACCGGTCACGCCGCTGATCCGGAAGTCTCCGCTCTGGTCCAGATGGCCCAGCGAAGCCCACAGCCGCGCTGTTTCCACCAGCAGCTCGAGGCCCTCAGCGCGGCCGAACTCGTCGTCGCCGGTCGCCCGCAGGTAGCGGACCACGGCGTCGGCGATGTCCGCGTTGATGTGGAAGGCGGCGGTGCCCGCGGGCCAGTACGCCGAGCACTCCTCCCCGGTGATGGTCCGCCAGGGAAACGCGCAGCCGTCGAGGCCGAGCTGTTCGGCGCGATCGCGGGCGGAGGCGAGCGTCGAATGCCGCCAGCGCAGGGCGTGCGCGACGGACCAGGGGTCGAGGTACGTGAGCACCTGCAGGACGAAGGTCTCGGTGTCCCAGAACGCGTGCCCGTCGTATCCGCTGCCGGTCAGGCCCTTCGCCGGGATCGCGCGCTGCTCGGCGCGCACCGCGGCCTGGAAGATCTGGAACAGGGCGAAGCGCACGGCCTGCTGGATCTGGACGTCGCCCTCGATCTGGACGTCGCTGCGGCTCCAGAACCACTCGAGGCAGTCGCCCTGCTCGGCGCACAGCGCGTCCCAGCCGCCGTGCAGGGCGGCGGCCAGCGCGGCGTCCACCTGGTCGCGCATCGCGGGCAGCGAACGGTTCCCGGACCAGCCGTGCGCCACGAACTTCGTCAGCCGCACGGTCTGACCCGGCGTCACCATGCCGGCGACGGTGAAGCGGCCGAGATCGGGCTCGGCCTCGACCCGCGAGGAGAGCCCGTCGCGCTCGATCCGGCCGTCCTTCCCGACCAGCTCGACGGCGTGGTCCATCGCCGCCGCGACGCGCATGCCGCTGTGCCGCACGGTGTGCACGAGCGTGATGCGGGTGTCGCTGACCGAGTGCACGTCGTTCACCAGCGGGTCCGCGAGCGCGGCGGCGGCTCGTGGATCGTCCGGCCGGTTGGGCAGTTCCTCGTTGGCGACGAGTTCGGACTGCAGCACGATGCGCGCGGTGTGGTCCACCGGCTCGACCTCGTAGCGCACGGCCGCGATCGCGCGCTGGGTCAGCGAGACCAGGCGCGTCGAGCGGATGCGCACGGTCCGGCCGGCCGGCGAGGTCCACACGACCTCGCGGCGCAGCACCCCGGCGCGCAGGTCGAGGCAGCGGGTGTGCGAGACGAGGGTGCCGTAGCGGACGTCGAAGGGCTCGTCGTCCACCAGCAGCCTGATGATCTTCCCGTTGGTGACGTTGATGACCGTCTCCCCGGATTCCGGGTAGCCGTAGCCCGCCTCGGCGTACGGCAGCGGGTGCAGTTCGTGCACGCCGTTGAGGTACGTGCCGGGCAGTCCGTGCGGCTCGCCCTCGTCGAGGATGCCGCGCCAGCCGACGTGGCCGTTGGACAGGGCGAAGAGCGATTCGGTGTGCGGCAGGAGGTCGAACTCCAGCCGGTTCTCCGTCAGGCTCCACTCGTCGTTGTCGAAACAGGAGTGGTCGATCACTGCTCGACTCCGCCTTCCGGCTCGCTGATCAGATCGCTGAGATCCTTGACGACGACCGTCGCGCCGTGCTCCTTGAGCCGCTCGGCGTGGTCGTCGCCGACGCGGTCCACGCCGACGACCGTGACGAAGCCGCCCGCGCGGCCCGACTCGACCCCGGAGAGCGCGTCCTCGAAGACGGCGGCCTGCGCGGCGGTGGCGCCGAGCGCCTTGGCTCCGGCGAGGTAGCTGTCCGGCGCGGGCTTGCCGTGCAGATGCTGGGCGGCGACGTCGTGGCCGTCCACGGTCGCGTCGAACAGGTCCGCGATGCCCGCGGCCTGCAGGATCGCCGCGCAGTTGGCGCTGGAGGTGACCACCGCGCACAGCAGTCCGGCGGCGCGCGCGGCGTGCACGTAGCGCACCGAGCCGTCATAGACCTGTGGGCCGTGCTTCTCGAGCAGCGACATGAAGGCCCACTGCTTGGCCTGACCGATGCCGTAGACGGTCTCGGTGCCCGGCTCGTCCCCCGGGCCGCCCTCGGGCAGCACGATCTCGCGCGAGGCCAGGAAGGAGCGCGTGCCGTCCTCGCGGGTCTTGCCGTCCACGTAGTTCTCGTAGTCGGAGTTCAGGTCGAACGGGCGGTCCGCGCGACCGGTGCGCTTGTCGTACGCGTGCAGGAACGTGTCGAAGGTCTTCTTCCACGCCTCGGCGTGGATCTTCGCGGTCTGGGTCAGCACCCCGTCCAGATCGAAAAGGCAGGCGCGGACGCCGGGGGCGAGACCGAGCCCCGCGCCGGCGCCGGTTCCGTCGTCTCCCATGGAAAGCCTCCTCGGGCTTTGAGCCGCACTGAGACAGTGCGATACGGCGGGCCGCCGGGGCCCGCTCCCTAAGTCCGGTAACCGGACCCGGCACGCGCAAACCCGTTCGACCGCCCCGGTCCGGAACGGGGTGAGAGGAAGATCACAAACTCCACCCGGACGGCCGTTCCGCCGCAGTTCCACCGGCCATCACCGGAAAGAACCCGTGTTCTTCGGTTTCCCGCGGTACGCATGGTTCCGGGAGAACGGGATACCAGGCCGCACCGCTCTACCCGCCGAGGAGGGAACGCACCTTGACCGTCACCGAGCCGACCACGACCGCCGTCATCCGCGTCCGACGGGTCCCGCGAGCCGATCTGCACGACCCAGGGCAACTGCTCGTCCTGAGCGTCGACGGAGAACTCGACGGCCGGACTTCCGACAGCTTCAGCGTCGCGCTGGCCGAGGCGGCCGGAACGGCGGGCGGCCCCGACGTGCTGCTCGACCTAGGCCGGCTCTACCGTCTCGACGCCACCGGCGTGCTCGCCCTCGCCGAGGCCGCCGCCGTGCTGGCCCGCGCCGGACGCCGGCTGACCCTGGCCTCCGTACGCCCGCGGGTGCGCGAATTCCTGGCCTCCTCCGGCGCCGAGGCGCTGGTGCCGATGTTCCCGACGCTCGAGCAGGCCGGGGAGCACGCCCGCCTCAGCCGTCCGCTGCCCTAGCCGTCCCAGCCCCTTACGGCCCCGGCACCTGTCGCACATCGGCGCAGGTCCCGGGGCCTCAGTGTGCGTCGTCACGCCTCGCTGCGGTACGGTTCAGCATCGGGCTGTCGGAGAGCGCGCGCCGAGGGAAGGGCTTAAGAGAGTGCACGAAAGCGTGCGGTCGGGAGGCGGGTCGCCTCCCCCTCAGCCGAGGGCCGCCGCCGAGGACGCCCTGAGGATCCTGGTGGCCGAGGACGACCCGGCCGACGCCCTGCTGACCACCGAGCTGATCGAGGACAGCGGGCTGACCGCGCGGGTGACCTGCGTGGCCAACGCCCGCGAGGCCGCCGACCTGCTGCGCGCGGGCGGCGTGGACTGCCTCGTGCTGGACCTGCACCTGCCCGACCTCAACGGCATCGGCGCCCTCGGCGACTGGCTGCCGACGCTGCCGTCCACCGCGGTCGTCGTGATGACCGGCCTCGACGACCGGGCCGCCGGCCTGGCCGCGGTGCGCGCCGGAGCCCAGGACTACCTGGTCAAGGGCCAGGTCGAGGCCGAGTGGCTGGCCCGGACCATACGCTACGCGGTGCAGCGCAAGCGGGCCGAGCGGGACGCCTCGGACCTGCGCGCCGCGCGCTGGCGGGCCGAGGAGAACGTGCGGCTCGAGCGGGGCCTGCTCCCCACCCCGCTGCTGCACAAGGCCCCGGTCACGGTCACCTCGCGCTATCTGCCGCACCGCACCGGCGCACCGCTCGGCGGCGACTTCTTCGACGTCGTCGAGACGTCCGACGGGGCCGTGCACGCGGTGATCGGCGACGTCTCGGGGCACGGCCCGGACGAGGCGGCGCTCGGCGCCGCCCTCCGGGTGGCCTGGCGGACCCTGGTGCTGGCCGGCCGCACCGGACCCGACCTGCTCGACAGCCTGGAGCTGCTGCTGATGGCCGAGCGGCGCAACGAGGAGATCTTCACGACCCTCGCGACGATCACCTGGCAGCCGGGCGAGCCGACCGCGCGGCTGATCCGGGCCGGGCATCCGGGCGTGCTGCTGCGGCTGGGCAAAGAGGTGACGCTGCACGACTGCGCGCACGGCCCCGCGCTCGGGCTGCTGCCCGGCCTGTCCGACTGGCCGGTCGCCGAGCTGCCGATCGAGCCCGGCGGCGAACTGCTGTTCTACACCGACGGCCTGTACGAGAACCGGGACGAGGGCGGCAAGCTCTGGGGCATCGAACGGATGGTGTCCAGCGCCGAGGAGCTGGCCGGCCTGCCGGACCATCAGTTCATCGACGCGCTGATCGCCGCGACCCGGGACCGGACCGGCCGGGGCGACTGCGACGACGTGGCCGTGCTGCACCTGCGCATCGGTGCGGACGGCGCGGGCTTCCACGACGGAGCCGGCATGAACGCCCCAGACCTGTTCGAGGGGGCGTGAACCGGTGAAACCGACCGTGCACGTAAGCTCGGGCCGCCTCGGCATCCGCGGCTGGTTCTACTCGGTGATCTGCACGATGGTCGTGCTCGTCATCGCGTGCAGCGTGATCGGCGTGATCGTCTTCGAACGGGCTTCGCAGGCCTCGAACAGCCTGATCGCCAGCCTGGGCCCGGCGCGCACCTCGCTGGTGGACATGGAGGCGGCGCTGGTCGACCAGGAGACGGCCATCCGCGGCTACCTGCTCACCCACGACACCGACTTCCTGCAGCCCACCTATTTCCAGGGGGTTCAGGACGAGGCGCGCGACCTGCAGCAGGCGCAGATCCAGCTGGCCGGGCACGCCAAGGCGCTGGCCGAGATGCGCACGCTGCAGACGCAGATCACCGCATGGAAGTCCGAGTACGCTGTGCCGTTCCTCGAGGCGGCGCAGGCCGGCGAGAGCGTGAGCCTGGAGCAGCTGGAGGCGAGCAAGACCGCCTTCGACAACCTGCGCGTCCAGTTCACCGTCGTCGAGTCGGAGCTCGATGTCGAGCGCGGCGTGGCGATGCAGAAGCTCTCGCACATCAACGCGGAACGCGACTGGACCTTCGTCGGCATGCTCCTGGTGTTCCTGCTCACGGTGTGCGTCATCGTGCTCATGGTGCAGATCATGGTGCTGCGGCCGGTCGAGCGGCTGCGGCTGGAGGCCCGCACCGTCACCGAGGGCGCGTTCGACAGCCCGCTGACCCAGAGCGGCCCGCTCGATATCAGGGCACTGAGCTCAGGGCTCGATGCCATGCGGGCGCGGCTGGTGCAGGCGCTCGCGGACACCGAGCGGCAGCGGGTGGAACTGCTGGCGCAGAGGAACACGCTCGACGCGCAGGCCGAGGAGCTGCGCCGGTCGAACGAGGAGCTCGAGCAGTTCGCGTACGTGGCCTCGCACGACCTGCAGGAGCCGCTGCGGAAGGTCGCCTCGTTCTGCCAGCTGATCGAGAAGCGCTACGGCGAGATGCTCGACGAGCGCGGCAAGCAGTACATCGACTACGCGGTGGACGGCGCGAAGCGCATGCAGGTGCTGATCAACGACCTGCTCACGTTCTCGCGGGTGGGCCGCGTGCACGGCCGGCGCGAGCACATCGCGCTGCAGGCCTGCCTCGACAGCGCGCTCGACCGGCTCGAGTACTCGACGCAGGAGTGCGGCGCGCGGATCGAGATCCCGGAGCCGCTGCCCGCCGTGGACGGCGACCCGACGCTGCTCAGCATGCTGTGGCAGAACCTCGTCGGCAACGCGCTGAAGTTCCGCGACGCCGAGCGCGCGCCGGAGGTCCTGATCACCTGGGAGCCGGATCCGGAGCAGCCCGGCTTCGTGCGGGTCTCGGTCGCGGACAACGGCATAGGCATCCCGCCCGCGTTCGCCGAGAAGGTATTCGTGATCTTCCAGCGGCTGCACAGCCGGGAGGCGTACTCCGGGACCGGCATCGGCCTGGCGCTGTGCAAGAAGATCGTGGAGCACCACGGCGGCCGGATCTGGCTCGACCGGGAACGCGCCGTGGGCACCCGCTTCAGCTTCACCCTGCCCGCCGCCTCCGCCCGCGGCGCGGGCGAGGCCGAGGGCGATGACGACGGCAATGGCAACGGCGAGCAGGAACTCGCCCTGGAAGGATCCACCCCGTGAACCAGGAGTCCCCCGTGCCCATCGATGTTCTCCTGGTCGAGGACGACCCGGCCGACGAGCTGATCACCCGCGAAGCCTTCGAGCACAACAAGATCGGCAACACGCTGCACGTGGTCCGCGACGGCGAGGAGGCGCTGGACTTCCTCTACCGCCGCGCGAAGCACGCCGACGCGGTGCGTCCCGACCTGATCCTGCTGGACCTCAACCTGCCGAAGTACGACGGCCGCGAGGTGCTCCAGCAGATCAAGAACGACGAGAACCTGGCGGCGATCCCGGTGGTCGTGCTCACGACGTCCTCCGCCGAGGAGGACATCATGCGCAGCTACCGCCTGCACGCCAACGCCTACGTGACCAAGCCGGTGGACCTCGACCAGTTCATGGCCGCGATCCGCCAGATCGACGACTTCTTCCTGACGGTCGTGCGGCTGCCGAAGAGCCCGAAGCTCTAGAAGCTCTCCTCGTACCGTTCGGACCGCGCGGAGCGCCCGGACGGCCCGGACCGTTCGGATCGCTCGGATCCGAAGGCCTGGGAGCGGATCCGGCGGCGCTCGGTCTCGGTCAGGCCGCCCCAGACGCCGAACTTCTCGCCGTGCTCCAGCGCGTAGCGGCGGCAGACGACGAGCACCGGGCACTGCCCGCAGATCCGGATGGCCTCCCGCAGCCGTCGGCGGCGCTCGGCGGCGCGTTCCGCGGTGCTGTCGTCGTCGCCGTCGGGGCTGAAGAAAAGCGCCAGATCGGCGTCGCGGCAGGCGCCCGCCTCCTGCCAGCCGAGCGCGGCGACCTCGGTCGCGAAGCGGCGTGTCTGCAGCATGGACGCCGGATAACCGCTTCGGGGGAAACCATGCGTCCCGAACAGGTATCCGATCGCCCACGTCTTCCTCATCCCGCTCCCCCGGATGCTTACGGGATCTTGCTCACCTCACGACCGCGCCGCAGGCGGCGGCCAGGAGCAGGGTGGAGACGACGCCGCGGCGTGCGGCGAGCAGCCAGAGCGCGGCGGCGGGGAGCAGGATGTACTGCCAGCCGTGGCTGAGGGCGAGCGCGAGGGGGATGGCGGATCCGGCGATCGCGCCGATGACGGCGGGGCCCGCGCCGGTCAGGAACGCCTGGGCGCGGGCGTTGCCGCGCAGCTTGTCGAAATGGGGGCCGCCGAGCAGGACGAAGGCGAAGGACGGGCTGAAGGCGACGGCCACGGCGAGCAGCGCACCGGCGTATCCGGCCGCGGCGAATCCGACGACGGCCGTGGTCAGGACCACTGGGCCCGGGGTGACCTGGCCGAGCGCCACCGCGTCGAGGAACTGGGCGTTCGTCATCCAGTGGTAGGTGTGCACCGCGTCGTGCTGCATCAGCGGAATGATGACGAAGCCGCCGCCGTACGAGAGCGCGCCGACCTTGAACGCCTCCCACGCCAGCGCCGCGATACCGCCGGTCACGGCGGTGGCCGGCAGGGCGAACGGGAGCAGGGCGCGCACGGTCACGGTCGGACGGGTGCGCACGACGACCTCGACCAGGCCGCATGCGACGAGCACCAACACCAGGTACGGGCCGATCAGCGCGGCGGCCGTCCCGCCGAGCAGGGCGTAGCCGATCCAGCGGGCGCGGGGCGAGCAGGCGCCGTCGGGTGCGCCGGCACGGATCCGCTTCCAGCTCGGCGGGGCCAGGCCCCAGGCGGCATGCACCGCGACCGCCGGGACCGCGGCTCCGGCTCCGGCCGCCGCGCCGAGCACGATCGGCGGCGGGTGCGCGGCCAGGAACAGCGCGGTGAGCGCGAGGATCATCACCAGTCCCGGCGCGATGAAGCAGGTCCCGGCCACCAGCGCCCCGAGCCGCCGACGCAGCCGCCAGCCGCACCAGATCGCCAGCTGCGTCGAGGCCGGTCCGGGGAGCAGGTTGCACGTGGCGATCGCGTCCTCGAACTCGCTCGCCGCGATCCAGCCGCGCCGCTCCACGCACAGGCGGCGCAGCAGCGCGATGTGCGCCGGGGGGCCGCCGAAGCCGGTGATCCCGATCCGTCCCCAGTCCCGGGCGATCCGGCCGAGCGGGACCGGCGGCTGAGCGGAGTCGGGCGCAAGCTGGGCAGAGGTCACGGCGTGGTCCGGTCGCGTCGAAGGGAACTGCCGCCTCCCACACTATCCGGCCGCTTCATCACGCGTTGACCGCCGGGCTGTGGCCCTTCCCAAGGCCGTGCCAGTGCTGGATGGTGGAAACGGACGGCGGGCCGCACCGCGTCCGCCGCCTCCTGCATCCGGGAGGAAAGCTCATGAGCACGACTGACGAGCCCCGCCGCATCGTGGTCGGGGTCGATGATTCGGACAACGCCGCCGAGGCGGCCCGCTGGGCAGCCGACGAGGCCGCTGCGCACGGCTGCGAACTGCACCTGATCTACGGCCTGAACTTCCCCGCGCAGGCCGCGCTGTTCAGCGCCGTACCCTTCGAGGAGACCCGCGAGCGCGCGTTCAAGCTCGGCGACGAACTGCTCGCGCGGGTGAGCGCGCCGCTGGCTGCGGCCCACCCGGACCTGGCCATCACCGCCGAGGTGGCCGAGACCGGGGCCGCGGAGGTGCTGGTCGAGCGCAGCAAGGACGCCCGGCTCGTGGTCACCGGCTCGCGCGGCCACGGCGGCTTCACCGGGCTGATGCTCGGCTCGGTCAGCCTCAAGGTCGCCACGCACGCGCACTGCCCGGTCGTGATCATCCGCGACTGACGAAGGCGCCGCCGACGGCGACGGGTCGTCCCGTTCAGCCGAACGGTCGAAGGGGACGACCCGCCCTACGCGGACAGGACCAATGGCCCGTTGTGGCGAACCTGCGGCGCCGTGAGCCTCAAGAAGACACGCCGACTTCCGATCCCGAAGGATCCATGGCCATGACCGTGCCCACTTCCGCACAGCACGTGACCGCAGAACCGACTGCCGATTCCCCCTCCGGACCACTCACCCGCCGCGACTTGGACCTGATCGAGGCGTATTGGCGCGCCGCGAACTACCTGTCCGTCGGCCAGATCTACCTGCTCGCCAACCCGCTGCTGCGCGAGCCGCTGCTCGCCGAGCACGTCAAGCCCCGACTGCTCGGGCACTGGGGCACCACCGCGGGCCTGAACCTGATCTACGCGCACATGAACCGCCAGATCAAGGCGCGCGGCCTGGACGCGATCTACATCGCCGGGCCCGGACACGGCGGCCCGGGCCTCGTGGCCAACACGTATCTGGAAGGCACCTACAGCGAGGTGTATCCGGCGATCGGCCAGAACGCGGACGGGATACGCAAGCTGTTCCGGCAGTTCTCCTTCCCCGGCGGCATCCCGAGCCACGTCGCGCCGGAGACTCCGGGTTCGATCCACGAGGGCGGCGAGCTCGGCTACTCCCTTTCCCACGCGCACGGCGCCGCCTTCGACAACCCCGACCTCGTGGTGTGCTGCGTGGTCGGCGACGGCGAGGCCGAGACCGGGCCGCTGGCCGCCTCGTGGCACTCCAACAAGTTCCTCAACCCGGCCCGCGACGGCGCGGTGCTGCCGATCCTGCAGCTCAACGGCTTCAAGATCGCGAATCCGACGATCCTCGCCCGGATCCCGCAGCAGGAGCTGGACAAGCTATTCGAAGGGTACGGATACCGGCCGATCACGGTCGAGGTGACCGACCCCGAGGACCACGACGCCGCGCACCAGGCGTTCGCCGCGGCCCTCGACGACGCGCTCGACGAGATCGCGGCCATCCAGCGCGTGGCGCGGGAGAACCCTGACGTCGAGTCGGTCGAGCGCCCGCGCTGGCCGATGATCATACTGCGGTCCCCCAAGGGCTGGACCGGCCCGAAGGAGGTCGACGGCAAGCGCACCGAGGGCAACTGGCGTTCGCACCAGGTGCCGCTCAGCGGGCTGCACGACAACCCCGCGCACCTCGCCCAGCTCGAGCAGTGGCTCGCCTCGTACCGTCCGGCCGAACTATTCGACGACGCGGGCCGGCTGCGCGAGGACCTGGCCGCGCTGGCACCCGAGGGCGAGCGGCGAATGGGCGCGAACCCGAACGCGAACGGCGGCCTGCTGCTGCGCGACCTGGAGATGCCGGACTTCCGCGACTACGCGGTCGAGGTCAAGGAGCACGGCACCGGCTACGCCGAGGCCACCCGGGTGCTCGGCGCGTTCGTGCGCGACGTGATGGCGCGCAACGAGGAGCACTCGAACTTCCGCGTCTTCGGCCCGGACGAGACCGCCTCCAACCGGCTCGGCTCCGTGCTGGAGGTGACCGGCCGCACGTGGATGGCCGAGACCGAGCCCGACGACGACGCCGCGCTGGCCACGGACGGGCGGGTGATGGAGATCCTTTCCGAGCACACCTGCCAGGGCTGGCTCGAGGGCTACCTGCTCACCGGCAGACACGGTCTGTTCGACTGCTACGAGGCGTTCATCCACATCGTCGACTCGATGTTCAACCAGCACGCCAAGTGGCTCAAGACCACCCGGCACATCCCCTGGCGCCGCCCGGTCGCCTCGCTCAACTACCTGCTGACCTCGCACGTCTGGCGCCAGGACCACAACGGCCTCTCGCACCAGGACCCCGGCTTCATCGACCACGCGGTGAACAAGAAGGCCGACGTGATCCGCGTCTACCTGCCGCCGGACGCCAACACCCTGCTGTCCGTCGGCGACCACGTCCTGCGCAGCAAGCACTACGTGAACGTGATCGTCGCCGGCAAGCAGCCCGCGCTGACCTGGCTCTCCATGGACGAGGCCGTCGCGCACTGCACCCGCGGCATCGGGATCTGGGAATGGGCCAGCACCGACGAAGGCGACGAGCCGGACCTGGTCATGGGGTGCGCGGGCGACGTGCCGACACTCGAAGCCCTGGCCGCCACCGCGATCCTGCGCCAGCACTTCCCCGACCTGAAGATCCGCGTCGTGAACGTCGTGGACCTGATGCGCCTGGAACCCGACACCGAGCACCCGCACGGCCTGTCCGAGCGCGAGTTCGACGCCCTGTTCACCTCCGACAAGCCGGTCATCTTCGCCTACCACGGCTATCCCTGGCTCATCCACCGCCTGACCTACCAGCGGACCAACCACCACAACATCCACGTGCGCGGCTACAAGGAGGAGGGCACCACCACCACGCCCTTCGACATGGTCATGATGAACGACCTCGACCGCTACCACCTCGTCATCGACGCCATCGACCGCGTCCCCGCGCTGGCCGAACGCGGCGCGCACCTCCGCCAGCAGATGACCGACGCACGCCTGACCGCCCGCGCCTACACCCGAGAGCACGGCGACGACCTGCCCGAGATCAGCGACTGGGTCTGGCCGTTCGCGTAGCCCGCGCGCGGCTATTTCAGGCTACTGAGCTTGCTGCGGACCTCCTCGGCTCCGGGGTGCTGGAGGTCGTCGAGGACGGTCAGGGCTCTACGCCAGGCGTCGCGGGCGGCCTGTGTCGCCCCGGTCGCCTGGTGGGAGTCGCCGAGGTGGGTGAGGATGACGGCCTGGTTGTAGCGATCACCGGTCTGGCCGAGCAGGTCCAGGGCTTGGCGGTAGCAGGTCATGGCCTGCCGGTGGTCGCCGAGGTGGTGGTAGGCGAAGCCGAGGCTGTCCCAGATCTCGGCCTCGCCGTGAGCGTTGCCGAGCGCGCGGCACACGTCCAGGGCCTGCCGGCAGAAGACCACGGACTGCCGGTGGTCGCCGAGCAGCGAGTGGTACCAGCCGATCATGTTGAGGGCGGCGACCTCGCCGGATCGGTTGCCGGTCGCCCGGAAGAGGGTCAGGGTCTCCTCGGCGTGCTCGAGCGCCTCGCGGTGGCGGCCCTGTTGTTCGAGCACCCAGGCGAGGCTCTGGTGGGCTCCGGCCTGGCCGGGCCGGTCGTCGAGTCGGCGGGACAGCTCAAGGGCCTGACCCAGGTGGTCGTGGGCGAGCCGGTAGCGGCCGAGCCGGCTGGAGGCGTTGCCGAGATTGCGCTGGGCACGGGCCTGTTCGGCGAGGTCGCCGAGGCGTTGGGCGATGGACGAGTTCGACGGCGTAGGCGCGCAGCAGGTCGTGGAAGACGTAGCGGCCCGGGACGTGCTCGGTCAGCAGATGGGCGGCGGCCAGCTCGTTCAGCGCGGCGCGGGCTTCGTCGCCGCCGGTCGCGGCGAGTCTGGCTGCCGCCGGAGCGGTGATGTCAGGGCCGGGATGCACTCCGAGGAGCCGGAACATCCGGGCCGCGCGGTCGCCGAGGGCGTTGTACGACCAGGAGAACACCGCGCGCACGTCGGCCGCCGCGTCACCCGCGTCCAGGGCGGCCAGCGAGCCGGGGGCGTCACGCAGCTGACGGACGAGCGCGGCCACGGAGAAGCTCGGGTCGGCGACCAGGCGGGCCGCCGCGATGTTCAGGGCCAGCGGCAGCCGCGCGCACAGGCCGATCAGAGTGTCGACGGCGTCGGGTTCGACGCCCACGCGCTCGGCGCCGAGGCGGCGGGCCAGCAGATCTCGGGCGTCGCCGGGAGTGAGCAGGTCGAGGACCAGCGGCCGGGCGCCCTCGACGGCGACCAGGCCGGTGAGCCGTTCGCGGCTGGTGACCAGCACGAGGCAGCCGCCCGCGCCAGGAATCAGGGGCCTGACCTGCTCGGCGTCCCGGGCGTTGTCCAGCAGGACGAGCATCCGCCGGTCGGCCAGCAGGCTGCGATACAGCCCGGCCTGCGCGCCCGGGTCGGCCGGTGTCCGCGCGGGCGGGACGCCCAGGGCGGCGAGGAAGCCGCGCAGGGCCGCGCCGGCCCGCATCGCGGTACCGGTCCGGTCGAAGCCTCGCAGGTTCACGTACAGCTGGCCGTCGGGAAACGACTCGACGGCCCGCTGGCCCCAGTGCACGGCGAGGGCGGTCTTGCCGATTCCGGCGGTCCCGCTGACCACCACCGTTCCCCGGATCCCGTCGGCCTGTCCGGCCAGCGCGGTCAGCGCCTTGAGCTCGTCGGCGCGACCGGTGAAGTGGGGTATCGCCGCGGGCAGCTGCCGCGGCACCGTCGCCTTGCCCACCGCCGCGCCGACGGCGGCCCAGGCGGCATCGTCGCGCTGCGCCGATGCCACGGCCAAGGCCGGATCGTCTGCCAGGATCTGCTGGTGCAACTGTTGCAGCGCGCGGCCCGGGTCGGCCCCGAGCTCGGTGGCGAGCCGTTCACGGACCTGCTGATAGAGCCGCAGCGCGTCGGCCTGGCGACCGCTGCGGAACAACGCGAGCATAAGCTGACCGGCGAGGCGCTCGTCCAGCGGATACTCCTCGGCCCAACCCGACAACCGCGCGAGCAGCGCACTGTGCCGACCCTGGAGCAGCTGGATGTCGGTCGCGTCGCGTTCGGCCGCGAGCCGCTCCTTCTCCAGCGCGACCCGGACGCCGTTGAGCCACGGCGTGTCCAATGCGTCCAGCGCCTCGCCGCGCCACAGCCCGAGAGCCCGCTCGAACAGCGAAAGGGCGTCAGAGTCCTTATCAGCGGCACGGGCGGGCCCGACCAGGCCGCGGAACTCGTGCACGTCCACAAGCCGCTCGTCCACGTTGATCATGTAGCCGCTCGACTGCCGCACGATCGCCACGTCCCCGACTGCGGCCAACGCGCGCCGCAGCAGCGACACGTAGGTCTGCACGACGTTGCGCGGATGATCGGGAAGCCGACGATCGCCCCACACCCGCTCCACCAGCTGGTCCGTGGACACGCGGCGGTTGGCGGCGAGCAGCAGGACCGTCAGCACACCGCGTTGCCGGGCCGGACCGACGTCGACGAGCCGATCGCCGAGACGCACCTCCACCGGCCCGAGAAGGTGGAACTCCGCCACTGCCTCGCCCATGCGCGCCAGCCACCCTCCGAGCCGCTGCCCGTTCGGAGGGCTGATCGTAACACAGTGGTCTGCGATAAGATCAGACGGTCATCGGGAGCAATCGGCGGCGCGCGCGGGCGCGCCGCGGCCAGCCGGTGCAGGAAACGGTGAACTCGTTGCCGCCGACGGCCGCTGACGGCGTGTAGTAGGTGAGGCCGTTCTACACCAGGAACATCTCGTCGGCGCTGGTCAGCTCGGGGTTCTGCTCCGTGACCGCCTGGTTCGACAGGTACCGAGGCCGCCATCACCGCGACCGAGAAGACCACGGCCGGACGGCCGGGACGTACGTCATGTCGAGCCCTCATCGCTGATTCGCCTCTAGCCTCGCCCAACCTCTCGCACCAGCCTGACCGACCGGGCATTGGCGATTCTTTGGGGATCCTTCAGTCCGGCGCGCGGGGTCCGCGAGGATCTTCTCCGGTGCCGGATCGCGCTACAGTGGCGGTAGTTCGTGACGCTCTGGCCCCCGGCGCCGTGAAATCCCGGCAGCAGCACGTGGTCCAGGCAAACCCGACGCGCCAATCCGCCCCCGGTCCCGTCTCGTCTACGAACCTCCTCGCTCGACTGCACCCCGTCGCTCCTTCGCGACAGGCCTCGACGACCCTTCGGAGGGCCTATGGCAACCGACTACGACGCCCCGCGCAAAACCGACGACGACCCGGACCAGGAGAGCATCGAGGAGCTCAAAGCCCACCGCGCCAAGAAGGCCGTGGGCCGGGCCGATCTCGACGAGGGCGACCACGGGCCGATCGACCTGCCCGGCGCCGACCTTTCCGACGAGCAGCTGGTCGTCAGCGTGCTGCCGCGCCAGGCAGATGAGTTCACCTGTACCAGCTGCTTCTTGGTGCAGCACCGCAGTCGGCTGGTCCGCCACACGCGCCGCGAGTCGATCTGCCAGGACTGCGCCTGAGCATCGACCCGCCGGGCCCTGAGCCGAGGGATACCTCCGCCGTTTCGGGGCAGTCTGGGACGGCGTACGGTCCTCCACCGTCGAAGGAGTGGTCATGGGCAGAGTTCTGAGCAGCAAGATCCTGGGCAGGGAGCCGGTTCTCTGGCTCTCGCTGGTCGCGATCGTCGTCAAGGTGGTCTCGGCGTTCCTGGTGCACGTCTCCACGGATCAGCAGGCTGTCATCAATGCCACGGCGGCCGCGGTGGCGGGCCTGCTGGTGGCGCTCAGCACGCGCGACGGGGAATCCGGCGCGATCCTGGGCGTGGTGCAGGCGCTGCTGGCGCTCGGGGTGGGTTTCGGGCTGCGTTGGACGCCGGAACAGCAGGCGATGGTGATGTCGCTGTCGGCGACGGTCGTCGCGATGTTCCTGCGGACGCAGGTGACGGCTCCCGTGCCGGCGAGTGCGGCTCCGGTACCGGTGGCTGCTGTTCCAGCGCCTACTCCGGCGTTGCGTAGTCCCGCGGCGTAACGCGTCTCCGCCGGGGCAGCGATGATCCCTGCAGGCCGGTGGCTCACGGGTGTCCGTACTCCCGTGTCGCCTCGTCCCTGTCGCCGTCGACGGACAAATGCAGGCGGCCCCCGTGCCGCCTGGAAGGTCCGCTCTGCGCGGCCGGCGCGAGGCCGAGGTCGCGTTCGATGTCCGGCAGGGTGCGGTTCTTCGTTTCGGGCACCTTGCGGTAGAAGTAGCCGAGGGCCGCCATGGTCAGGGCGCCGAACAGGAAGAACGTGCCGGCGTCGCCCATGGCGGCGAGCAGGGTCAGGAAGGAGACGGTGACCACGAAGTTCGCGCCCCAGTTGGCGATCGCGGCCACGCTCATCGCCCGTCCGCGGATCGCGACCGGGTAGATCTCGCTGATCAGCAGCCAGAACACCGGGCCGAGCCCGACGGCGAAGGACCCGGTGTACACCAGCAGTCCGGCGATCGCGACGTACGCCCCGGCGCCGTGCAGGTGGCTGCCGCCGATCAGGAAGGTCAGGGCGAGCATGACCATCCCCACGGCCATGCCGCAGGTGCCGGTCAGCAGCAGCGGGCGGCGTCCGGTGCGGTCGAGCAGTCGGATCGCGACGATGGTCATGCCGACGTTCACGGCCCCGTTGCCGACGTTGGCCAGCAGGGCCGCGGAATGCCCGAACCCGGCCGCGGACAGCAGGGTCGGCGCATAGTAGATGATGGTATTGATGCCGGTGACCTGTTGAAATACCGCCAGCGCTATGCCGACGGTCAGCGCGGGGCGGATCTTGGGACCCAGCAGGTCGCGGGCGGTGGAGGTGTGCCGGGACAGTTCGCGCACCTCGGCGATCTCCGCGTCGGTCGCGCCGTGGTCCCGGCTGCGTTCGAGGATCGTCCGGGCCTCGTCCTCGCGGCCCTGGCCGATCAGCCAGTGCGGGCTCTCGCGCTGGAAGAGCATGCCGACGAACATCGCGATCGCCGGGATCGTCGCGAGCCCGAACATCAGCCGCCAGTTTCCGCTGGCGGACAGGCCGTAGTCGACCAGGTAGGACACCAGGATGCCGAGGGTGATGGCCAGTTGGTTGAAGCTGACCAGGGCGCCGCGGATCCGCGGGGGCGCGACCTCGCCGATGTAGAGCGGCACGACCATCGACGCGGAGCCGACCGCGAGGCCGATCACGACCCGGGCCGCCAGCAGCACGACGTAGCCCGGCGAGAACGCCGCCAGCAGCACCCCGGCGACGAACACCGCCGCGGTGCCGAGCACGGTGGGGCGCCGCCCGATCCGGTCGGCGATCCGCCCGGCCAGCAGCGCCCCGGCCACCGCGCCGAGCAGCAGGATGCTGGTGAGCAGTTCCTTCTGGGTCGAGGAGACGCCGTGGAAGTCCTTGCCGATGAACAGCAGAGCGCCGGAGATCACCCCGGTGTCGTAGCCGAACAGCAGCCCGCCGAGAGCGGTGATGCCCGCGCTCCACACCACATGCCGCCGGATCCCCGCCGACATCGCAGGTGGGGACGCCGGAGTCGCGCTTGGCGGTGTACGCGGAGGGGTAGCGGTGGTCATGCTCGCGCGACCTTAGAAAGGTGGAGACGGCGAGCGCCACGGAGGCACGAGGTCCAGACGGATCCAGGCGCGCTGACTTCGTTCAGCGTGTCACGACTCGTAGGGGAAAGATAGCCGCGCCTCTGGCCGGTTCCACAGCCGGGCGGGCACCGTCCGCGGATGCCCGCCCGACGGGGGGATGTCACATCACTTGCTGGGCGTGGGACAGGAGACCTTCGGGTTGACCCCGATGTAGTTGAGCGGGCCGACGATGACGGTGACGAAGGTCGTGCTGGCCTTGGCGCAGTTGGCGGTGCCCGAATCGAAGTAGTGGCGCTGACCTGCGGCTATCGCACCGATGATCAGCCAGATGACGAGAAGTATCGCTCCGATGCGCATTGCTTCCTCCGATGCTCTGGACTTTCGGGATGACGGCGCGCCGCACGGCGCCGGTGCGGGGTGCGGCGGGAATTCAGGCAGGCCATTGCCGCCCCAGATCTGCCGCCCGCCACCGGACGAGCCGACGCAGATGGAAGCCGCGACGCCGCTGCGGGTTCCCGATCAGCTTTGACGGGCGAGATCGCGCACGGCCACGGTCGTCGACCACCGCCGAGAGCCTCAACGGCCTGCGCGTGAGCAGGCGCCGGTCCCTGCGCAGTTTCCGGCGGGCCTGGTCACGGGCGACCACCGCGGCGCGCACGGCGGCCACGGCCTCAAGCGCCACGGTGCGGGCCACGCTGATCTGCCCGGGATCGCCGTCGCGCTGTGCGGCGATGAAGAACTCGAGCGCGGTGTCGCGGTTCTCGCGCTCGATGCGCAACACGAACTCCTGGCGCTCTCGCCGACGCACCAGCTCACGCGCCCACGCGCGGCGCACGAACCTCTCCGCCGTACGCACGGCTCGATCGGGTGCGGTACGGGATGCGTTCGCGCCGCGCTTGGCACGGGCGTCTTTCCAGCGCCGGAGCATCCTCGAACGCCTAGCTGCCGCTGCCGGGAGAGATGCGCCGCACGACGGCCGACGGGTGGCGGCGGTGTACAGCGCGTAGTACGAGCGTTCCGATGGGAGGTTCGAGAACGGGGGCAGGCCTGGTGCCGTCGTGCAATGGCGTCGCCATCGAGTCCACCTTGCGAGGAAGGGCGGGCAGCGAGGCGGGTCTCGAGACCGGCGTGGGGTCTAGACCTAATCGGGAACTCAGTCAGGCTGCATGAGGGAGTCGTTCCACCCTCAGTATGCACCCGCGCACGGGCCGGGAACAGGGCGATTGCGCGCGAGACGGGCGTGTGATCGGGGCCGGCCTCCGGGCAGACCATAGACTGCCCGGGGAACCCGCCGCTCAGGAAAGGTGACTATGAGTCCTGCCGCCGCAACGCGGAAGATCGCGCCGAGGGTGCCGCTGCGGCACGGCGAGGGCAGCAAGGACCATCTGACCAGTCTCGGCGGGCTGGCCGCGCTCTCGCTCGACGCGCTCAGTTCGGTCGCGTACGGCCCGGAGGCGATCGTGCTGGTGCTGGTGGGCGCCGGCACGGCCGCGCTGCACCTGACCCTGCCGATCGCCCTGGCCATCGCCGGGCTGCTGGCCGTCCTGGTCGTCTCCTATTGCCAGGTCATCGCGGCGCATCCGAGCGGTGGCGGGGCCTACGCGGTGGGCAAGCAGGAGTTGGGCGCCACGGTCAGCCTGCTGGCGGCGGCGAGCCTGGTGGTGGACTACGTGCTGACCGTCGCCGTCAGCCTGGCGGCCGGGGCGGCGAGCCTCGCCTCGGCCTTCCCCGCTCTGGCCCCGCATCTGCTCGTACTGTGCCTGATCGGCCTGCTGCTGATCGCCACCGTCAACCTCTGGGGCATCGCCGAGAGCGCCAGAGCCCTGATGCTGCCGATGGCGCTGTTCGTCGGTGCGATCTTCGCGGTCGTGATCCTGGGCCTGGTCCGTTCGCACCCGGCGGCCGTGGTCGGCACGATCGAGCCGATCCGTCTGACCGAGACGCTGGGACTGATCCTGATCCTCAAGGCCTTCGCGGCCGGCTGCTCGGCCTTGACCGGGATCGAAGCCATCGCCAACGGCGTGCCCTCGTTCCGCGAGCCCCGGGTCAAGCGGGCCCAGCGCACCGAGTTGATGCTCGGCGCGCTGCTGGGTCTGATGCTGATCGGCCTTTCGGTGCTGATCGTGCGCGAGCACGTGGCCCCGCGCGGCGGGGTGACCGTGCTGGCCCAGCTCACCGCCGGCTCCTTCGGCACCGGAACGGCCTACACCGTCACCAACATTATCGTCGCCCTGGTCCTAGCCCTGGCCGCGAACACCAGCTTCGGCGGACTGCCGGTGCTGATGAGCCTGCTGGCCAAGGACAACCGGCTGCCGCACCTGTTCGGCCTGCGCTCGGAACGGCCGGTGTACCGTTTCGGGGTCGTCGTGCTGGCCGTGTTCGCCGCGGTTCTGCTGGTCGCGGTCGACGCCAGCACCGACCGGCTCATCCCGCTCTACGCGATCGGCGTGTTCACCGGCTTCACCATCAGCCAGGCCGGGCTGGTCAAGCACTGGTTCACCCGGCACGGCAAGGGCTGGGCGCGGCGGGCCGTGCTCAACGGCACCGGCGCCGTGCTCACCCTGATCGCCACCGTGGTCTTCATCGCGAGCAAGTTCACCGAGGGCGCCTGGGTCGTGATCGTCACGATCCCCGCGCTGATGCTGCTGTTCTCCAGGATCCAGAACTACTACCGGACCGTCGGACTCGAACTGGGACTCGGCACGGTCCCCGGCCGTCCTCGACCGGCCGAGAGCCTGGTGATCGTGCCGGTCGGCGAGATCAGCAAGCTGACCGAACACGCCCTGTGCGCCGCACTCTCACTCGGCGAACACGTCGTCGCGGTCAGCGTCCACCTCGACCCCGATCGCTCGTCCGCGTTCCGCACCGCCTGGGACGAGTGGAACCCGGGCGTCCGCCTGGACATCCTGGAGAGTCCGCACCGATCCCTGCTCCACCCGATTCTGGAGTACGTCGAGCAGGCGCAGCAGGGCGGCCGGCAGATCGCGGTCCTGATTCCCGAAGTCGAACCCCGCAAGTGGCGCTACCGGATCCTGCAGAACCAGCGCGGGCTGCTGCTCGCCACGATGCTGCGCGCCCGCACCGACGTCCTCGTCTGCACCCTGCCGTACCGGCTGAACAGCCGCTGACCACCACCAGCCGCCACGGACCAGCCCACCCAGGTATTGGTGCGCATAATCCGAGGCGGCCTGGGCAGCCGGGGTTCAGGCCGCACGAGGGTGCAGCCGACGAGAGGAGAACGTCGTTCATGGCTGCGAAGAAGATCAAGGACACTGCGGAAAGCTCGAAGGGCAAAGCCAAGCCGGCGAAGGCTCGGGCCACCGACAACCCCGGTCCCGTAGCCGAGGACAAGGGCACGAAGGCCAAGGTCGAGGTGAAGGAGACGGCTTCGAAGGCGAAGGTCGCGGTGAAGAAGGCGCCTGCGAAGGTCAAGGTGGCGGTGAAGAAGGCACCTGCGAAAGCCAAGGATGCCGCCAAGCGCTAAGCCGCGTGTCTCGGCGGTGAGCCGCTCCGGGTTCGATCCAGTCGAGCGGGGTGGGTTGTTCACCCTGCCGGGCCCGTCCAGGCATGGACGGGCCTTCTGGATCAGACCTCAGCGATCAACGGATATACCGCCCGCTGATCGCCCGCGCGATGACCAGGCGCTGGATCTCGCTGGTGCCTTCGAAGATGGTGTAGATCTTGCGGATAGGAGGCGGCTACCACGGCGATCATGCCGCATAAGTGCTTCCACCTGCGCATTTACCGTTCATCACTTGCCGATTTCAATGGCTGATTTTCGGTCTCCAACGGAACAGCGACGGAACAGGAGAGCTCGACCCGACGCCTGGTGGATCGGGGTGGGCACCGGGGCAATCACCGGCGTCTCACCTGGGTAGTCCGAGGCCGTTGAACGGTCACACTCGGCTCTCCAGAACACCTACGACCGCTGAATGCCTTGGGAGCAGTGCTCTCAGGTATCCCGACACATCGGCCCACGACCGGGTAGAACACTACCTCCAGGTTCCCCCACGCTCCTCGGACCAGACGTCGGAGCAGGATCGATTGCGTACCCCCGGTATCAGAGGGCGTTATGTGGCATTCGATGGGGCGGGGAGTGCTCCGCAGCTACGCCAGCTTGAAGCTGAGCTGAGCGCCGAGTTCACGGAAGCCGAGCGCGGCGGCTACGCGGCGGGATTCCGCCGGTCGGGCTCGCCACTGTGGCAGCAGCCCCGCCGTGAGCGCGTGGCCCACCGCGTGTGAGGCTGCAGTGCGGCCGAGGCCTTGCCCGCGCCATCCCGGAGCGGTCAGCACACTGAGGTGCGCGGTTCGTTGAGGCCAGAGACGGTATCCGGAGGCCGCAACCACCTGGCCGTTGGTACGGATGACGAACACGGGCGAGGTGATCTCGTCCAGTCCTGCCTCGCCGGCGTCGTCCTCGCCTGCCGACTTCTCCAGCCTGCGCAACTCGGGGTCTCCGACGGCCAGTTCCTCGACTTGAAGTTCGACCTGCGCCGGGCGGAAGTCGTGTTCCCCGAGATATCCAAGCGTCGCCGGACCGAGCACGTCTGCGACAGGCAGGAGCGCACCAACCGTCTCGGTATCCACCAGCGCTTCGACCGCCAGCCCGGAGAACGCCGCTTCGATCTGCGCGGCGGCTGCCCGATTCGGTGCTGCCACGATCGCCGAGCCGTCAAGCAGTACGACTCCGACCCATCCCGGCGGACACATCCACGACTCCGGCGACACCACCACTGCGACACTGCCTGCCGGGTCGAACGAGACTGGCACGCGTGCCAGCTCTTCCCACAGTCCGCGAGCGTGGGCGAGCACGGGATCGATCGGCATGCCGTGATCCTCCCAGTCAGCCGGCTGCGGGGCTACGGCATTTCCAGGTGTCCGTTCCGACACGGTGTTTCCCCAGATGAGCAGAGTGCCCCTGCTTAATCGGTTGGCCCGTGCGGGGTGGCCTGAGCAAACAGGCCCGGTTCGGGCTCGGCGAGGATGCCGCGGGCGACGAGTTTCTTGAGCGATCCCACCGACCTCAAATCTCAAGCTCAGAAGTCCACCTTGCCCCTGGGCACTCGCCACAGCGGATTACCGTTCGTCTCCGAGGTGGAGCGCTCGACGGCGTGGGATGCGCGGCATCGGATCTAGCGTTGCTCGTGCCGCAGGCGCGCGTGAACATGGAAGGGTGCACGCTACCCTCTCCTGGAGGTCGAGGTGGTCGTCGGAAGGCGGGGCGTGTACGACGAGGTCCTGGTGCGGGTCGATGGGCCGGTGGCCCATCTCGTGGAGCGCACGGCGCTGGCCGATCTGGAGTTCACCGAGCGGGCGCATCTGCAGGAGTGGCTGCTGGCCAACCCTCAGGTCCTCGGTCCGGGTCTGGAGGTGGTGACCACGGAGTTCGACCGCTGGCAAAGCGCTGCCGGTGACGCGGTGCTCGACCGGCTCGACATCCTGGCGATCGGCCGGGACGGGCGGTTGGTGGTGGTCGAGCTCAAGCGCGGCCCCGCCCCGCACACAGTGCACATGCAGGCGATCAACTACGCGGCGATGGTCAGCCGCTTGACCCCGAAGGACGTCGCAGAGCTCTACGCCGCCTATCGCACGCGCCTGGGTACCTCGACCGACCCCGGCTCCGCGTTGACCGTACTGACCACGGACTTCCTGATGACCGCGGAAACCCTGCGCCGCCCAAGGATCGTGCTGGTCGCCTCCGACTTCCCGCCGGTCGTAACCGCGGCGGTGGTATGGCTCAACGAACAGGCAGTCGACCTCTCGCTCACCCGCTTCCGCACCTATCAGCTGCCCGACGGGCAGGTGGTGGTCTCCTTCAGCCGGCTCTTCCCGGTCCCGGACGTCGAGGAGTTCACCATCGGCCGGCGCGGCGAGACCCCCGACGCCGAGGCGACGGGCGAATCGGTCCCGTGGGACGAGCAGGGCCTGCGCCGCATGGCGGAAACCGGAAACTCGGCCACCATCGCCGTACTCGACCTGACCGCGCTCGCCGCACCCGGCGGCGTAGACGTCGGAGTCAGAGACATCGCGGAGCACGCCGGCATCACCCTCGGCGCGGTACGCGGGCAACTCGCGGGGCTGACGATGGTGCTCAAGAACCCGGACTACGGCTTCGCCCAGAGCGAGAAGCCGTTCACCGTGCAGTGGCTGTCTGGCGGATATGCAAGCTACAGCCTCGACCCGGTGCTCGCCGCTCTCTGGCGCGAGATCCGCGGCCTCGACCCCGCCACCGACCCTGGGCCCGAGCCTGACGACGCATCAGCGATCGGGCGGTGAAGGCCTCCCGGGAAGCCCCCGCGTCGGCCCAGGGCCGCTGGCGCGCTGTGTACGCACCTCACCTGGTCCCCCTCGTGCGCGCAGGAGCCCACTTCGAACTCGGCGCCCTGGTCGAGCACGAACTGGACGCCGCAGCCTGAGCCAGCCCGCGGACCCACCACACCGCGAACTGCCCGATCGAACCACGGGCCGCTATCGTGCAGCCATGGCCGACCGAACGCGACGCCCAATCCTCTTCCTCGATGTCGACGGGCCGCTCCTGCCGTTCGGCGGCAACGCGCAACTCGGACCGCGCGACAGCAGCACTGGCACGCACTTGGCGCGGCTCGACCCGACGGTAGGGCCGCGGCTCACGGCACTGGCGTGCGAACTGGTCTGGGCCACGGCCTGGGAAGACGACGCGAACACGGAGATAGCGCCGCGGATCGGCCTGCCGCAGCTGCCGGTGGTGAACTGGCCGGACTCCTGCGACGAACACGAGCGCGAGGACGAGTGGCTCGGACTGCACTGGAAGACCCGACACCTCGTGGACTGGGCGGCCGGACGCCCGTTCGTCTGGGTCGACGACGAGATCACCGACGACGACACGACCTGGGCGACGGCCAACCACCCGACCCGGGTGCTCCTGCACCGCGTCGAGTCATCCCGGGGCCTCATCGACGAAGACTTCACCATCCTCGACCACTGGCTACGAACCTCTACGACCATGCTCTGATCCACATGATTCGATCATTACTCGGTCGTCCGTGCAATCGCCAGTGCCGTATCAGACTGCGTTTGCCCGGTCGGGCCTGCTCGGCCGCGTGGCGTTCCAGCAAATCGACAACAATCCGTTGCCGCCATAGATCCAGCTCGGCATGATGGCGGCGTGTGCCTACAACCGAAGTACCGAGCATCCTGATCGTGACGGGCATACCCGCAGCCTGATACCGCCTATGCGTCGAGGTGGCGGGTGTCACCAAGGCGGACGACCTCGCGATTGCGGTAGAAGTCGTCCTGCCTGAGTCTCGTGATGCTGCCTGCGGGTGCGCAGAAGCGCACCGAACCCAGGGATTGGAACGGCATCTCGATCCAGGCCGAGACGACGAAGGTCAACGCACCGCCATGGGTCACGATGACCTGGTGCTCGCAGTCGTGTCCGAGGATCTCCTGTATCGCCGCGTAGACGCGTCGCGCGAACTCTCCCCTGGTCTCAGATCCCCGAATCCCCTCGTCGTGGTTCATCCGGTCGCCCAGCGCGGGCGGTGGGATGAACCGCTGATCCAGCCACTGCTGTGGTCTACCCTCGGCTTCGCCGTAGGACTTCTCCCGCAGTCGAGGCTCCACTATCGTCTCGAGGTCGAACAGAGCCGACACCTCGTCAGCCGTCTGCCTGGCGCGCAGCAGGTCCGAGGAGATCAACTCGACTTTGGCGCCGACGGGGATTTCTTCGCGCAGCACTCGGGCGATGGCTGCGGCAGCGTTCTTCCCCGCGCCCGTCAGCATCGAGTCATGCCACCCTCCGACGATCCCTTCTACGTGGTGAGCGGCCTCAGGATGGGTGACGACGTACAGGGAGCGCACAGCTGGACCTCCATCGGACGAAGTCTCGACAGTAGGCCCACGAGCACGGCCCACCTACAAGACGGCTGACATGGTTCAGCGCTCAGGATGTGCGCAGACGCTTCGCCGCCTACACGGCGCGAGCCTTGCTTGCTGCGGTACTAGCTAAAGGCCTTGTGAAGGACCTGCACTTCCCAACCGGGAAGCTGTGCCGGGAGAGGAGACAGCTCATATCCCAGGCAGTGGCTTGGTGAAGTAGACCAACGTCCACGACCAGTCCGGGCGGGTCTCCCGGCTCGTCTCGCGATACCCCAGCGACCGGTAGAAGGCTGTCGCTTCGGGCTGGTTGGTCGCGGTGTCCAGGAACATCTCCCGGAACCCGAACGCCTCCGCGCGCGACTCAAGACCGTCCATCACCGCCCGCCCCACCCCGATGCGGCGAACCGCCGGATGCACCCGCACCCGCAGCACCTCGGCCTGCCCACGCGAGTTGGGCCGGAACCCGCCCATGCCCACCAGATTTCCCTCGTGCTCGGCAACCATGAACGCCCCGCCCACCCCGGTGAACCGGGCAGGCACGTCGGCCAGATCGGCGAACGCCGCCGGCGCACTCGCTGCCGCAGGCAACGCCAACGGCATCCCCGGATCGGCGGTCGCCCCGATGTTCGGCAGCGTGCTGAGCGTCCACAGCACCGGCGCATCATCCTCACGAAACTCCCGGACCATCACCATCCGGCGATGCTGGCATCGAACCCTCGTCGAAGGCGACCCAATAACCACGTGCCGACCGCTGGCCTCGGAAATTCAGCCCGCACTGCCGATCTGACGACCCGTTGACGAAAGGTGCCCTCTACCTGCGATGATCTGTTTGCTTAGGACGGATCATGCGGGTAGAACGGACACCTTTCAGGTGAGGAAGCGTAGCGGCTGGGATGGCGGGCTTAAAGTCGAGGCGTCGGGCAAGGGCCTGGTCGGACACGCGGGCGCGGTGCTGCTGCACCGCACCGCCGACCGGATCGACCTGGTCGGGCGGTTGCGCGGGGGGGCTGCGGGCGAGCCCGTGGCTGCTCGATCGCGCGGACGTGCTGGTCTCGCTGGTCGTCGGGATCGCGCTCGGCGCGGTGAACCTGGCCCAAGCCGAACTGCTCGCGCGCCATCACGCGGTGCTGGTCGGCGGGCAGGCCTCGGACTCGACACTGTGGCGGGCGCTGGAGGAGATCGACGCGAAGACCCGGGAGAAGATCGCGAAGGCGCGTGCTCGGGTGCGTACGCGGGTCTGGACGCTGCTGGAGGCACGTGAGGCGGGATTCCCGTGGATCCAGGTCCTGGGCAAGGAGCTCGTGGGCTGGGTCGTGATCGACATGGACGCCACGATCATCACCGCCGCCTCGAACAAGGAACAGGCCACGGGCACGTTCAAGAAGACGTTCGGCCACCACCCACTGGCCGCGTGGTGCGGCAACACCCTCGAATGCCTCGCGATGACGCTCCGGCCGGGCAACGCCGGCTCGAACACCGCGTCCGAGCACATCAGCGTCCTGAACGAGGCACTACGGCAGGCCCCGTCCCGCTTCCGGCGCAAGATCCTGGTCCGGCTCGACGGCGCCGGCGCGAGCCACGCGTTCATCGAGCACCTCACACAGCTGTCCACCAGAGGCCGCAAGGTCTACTTCACCAGCGGATTCCCGATCACCGCCACCGACGAGCACGCGATCAGAGCGCTGCCGGCCGAAGCGTGGGGGCCGGCGTTCGACCAGGACGGCACCCTCGACGAGCACGCCGAGGTCGCCGAACTGACCGGGATCAGCCCGCGCACCGGCTGGGGCGAGGTCCGGTTCATCGTGCGGCGGGTCAAACCCTCACGGCGGCACGCGAAGAAGCTGACCGAGTACGAGAAGAAGGTCGGCTGGCGCTTCGCGCTGACCGTGACGAACATCCCCGCGCGCGGCATCCACGCGGTGCCCGGATCCCACCACCCGTTCTTCCTCGACGCGCTCCAGCGTCAGCACGCCGTGGTCGAAGACAGGGTGAGAACGGAGAAAGCAACCGGGATAAGGAACCTGCCGTTCAAGTCCTACGCACGCAACCAGGCATGGCTACTGGCCGCGAACATCGCCTCCGACCTGCTCGCCTACCTCCAACTACTCGGGCTTGACCAGGACGGGGAACTCGCCGCCGCCGAGCCGGAAACCCTGCGCGCCACGATCCTGCACATCCCCGCCCGCCTCACCGCGCACGCCCGCCGCCGCATCCTGAAGATCGAGCGATCCTGGCCCTGGGCCGAAGCCGTCGTCGCCGCCTGGAACCGGCTCGGCGCGATCCCCGCCCCGAGCTGAGCAACCGACCGGACAAGAAAGGAGGACAAACCGGCACGTCACCAGCGGCAATGGCCTCATACAACCCGGCCATCGCCGCGTCCCGTCACCGGCACCGCGAGCATAAAAGCCTCGAACCGGACGTCAACCCAGCCAGCCGAACCCACAAGTCAACCGATGACTACGGCTGAAGGATCGAGGCCAACGAACCCGCAACGCCACCTACACCATAACAATCACAGAAACGAATCTACCCGAAGCGGACCAATCGACCTTAACTTAAGGGCAGTGGCACCAACACCCCTCCGAACAACCGGGGGAAGCTCATCATGGCATCTTAGGGAAACCCATACCCATAACGGATGCGGCCACAACCGCCCGATGAGGTATCCATCCGGCAATTGGCCATAAGGTTCGCGAACGAGACGCGCTTTGATGCCGACTTTGAGGGTTGACAGCATATTAGGTACTGGGAGATAGTTGAGTGACCCCGATCCCCATGGCGAGTTACCCAACATAAGCCTGGTTCAGACTTCGGGCCGAAAGCGCTGCATTATAATGGCTCGATTATTGAGGCGCTGCCGGAAATACGAGCCTACAGCCACGTGGAACCCATCCCGTCCGAGCTGAACAAAGGCGCAGCACATGATTCAGATGGCAACTCACTCGACCCCAAATACTCCGAGCAATGCCGACCCGAATTGTTCTCCTGTTCCTCGCAGTGCATGGAGCGTACTGGCCGAAGCCCGGCAATCGGTATTGCCGGCTTATCAGGCCCTGGCGGACAGTCTGCCCGCGCAGACCCGCCATATCATCGGCTACCACGCCGGCTGGTGGGACGCCCACGGCCGCCCCGGCCAACCCGCCGACAAGTACCTGCGGCCGGCACTGACTGTGGCGACCGCGTCCGCGCTCTCACCCGCCACCGCCCACAACGCCCTCCCCGCAGCCCTGGCGGTGCAGCTGGTTCACGACTTCTCCCTCCTCCACGACGACATCATGGACCAGGACACCAGCCGGCGGCACCGCCCGGCCGCCTGGACCGTTTTCGGCGCCGGCCCGGCCCTGCTCGCCGGCGACGCTCTTCTGGCAGCGGCGTTCCACACCGTGGCCGAGGCCGAAAGTCCCGTCAGCGTGAACCAGACGAAAGTTCTAGCGCAGACCGTCAAAGACCTCTGTCAAGGGCAGTGCCTGGATCTGGAATATGAAAACCGCACGACCATCGAGGAAAGCCTCTGCCTGGCGGTGATCGAAGGAAAGACCGGAGCCCTCCTGGGCTGTGCCGCTGAACTCGGAGCGCTCGCCGCCGGAGCCGACCAACAGCGGGCCACGGCGGCGAGAGAATTCGGCCGACGCCTGGGTATCGCATTCCAGCTCACGGACGACCTCCTGGGTATCTGGGGCGATCCCACCGTCACCGGAAAATCCGCTCGCTCCGATCTGACGCGGCGCAAAATGACCCTGCCGGTGGTCACCGCCCTGGCGTCGGCCTCGCCCGAAGCCGCCGAACTGGCGGAACTGTACGGGCACGAAGAACCGCTCAACGAAAGCGCCCTGATCCGGGCCGCGGAACTGATCGAACAGCTCGGCGGCCGTGCGCAGACGCAGTCGCGAGTCGAACTCGCGTTGCACGAGGCCATCGAATTCGTCGGCCAGATCGCGCCCGGCGCTTCCGATGACGGCGATCTGCGTCTACTCGCGTTGCTTGCCGCCCGAAAAGACCGCTGAACGCGTGCCTCCGTCCGGAGAAGAGAATCACCGCTGACCAACTGGGGTGAAAGGCCTGATCATTGAACCAGCTCGAGGCTATGCTGTTCAAGGATATGCGAATCCTGCTGAATAATCTGGCTTCCGACGAGGGTCTTATCGGCCCTTCGGTCTACGATACCGCGCAGGTTCTGCGTGCTCGGCTCGGCGTCTCGGACGAGGATTCCGTCCTTGACTGGCTCATCGCGCAGCAGAACGCCGACGGAGGATGGGGGCAGCCTCATTTACCGTACACGCGAGACGTCCCGACTCTCGCCGCGCTACTGGCGATCGATATGCACGCCGCCGGTTCCCCCGCGCGGCGCGCGGCGGTCGAGCGCGGTACCGATTTCCTGTCCCGACATGCCGAACTCTGGCTTGCGGAGCTCACGGACGACCTTCCCGTGGCCATCGAGATACTCTTGCCGAATCTGCTACGCGACGCGCGCAACGCCGGCTTGCAGGTGCCTTCGAGCCCTTACCATCGGATCAGCTCACTGGGCACACGCCGATTGTCGAAGCTCGACCAGATACCGCTTTCCCCAGGCACCCCGTTCACGCATAGCTGGGAAGCCTACGGAAACGACCCGTTGGCCGACCTGGTGGACAAGCGCGGCAGCGTCGGAAACAGTCCGGCCGCGACCGCATGGTGGCTGCGCGCAGCGCGCGACGCGGGGACGCCGGCATCGTTCTGGGAAACCGGGATGGAGTACCTGCGCCGCGCGGCCGATGCCACCAGAACAGGCATCCCCGGAGTGATGCCCACGGTGTGGCCGATCGAACGGTTCGAGCAGTCGTTCACGCTGTACGCCTTGCAAATGGGGGGCCTTCTCCATCATCCGGCCATCCAGGACGTGGTGGGAACCCAGCTGAAGTCGCTGGGCCATGCGATGACCGCCGGCGGACTGGGAATGAGCGACGAGTTCATCCCCGACGGGGACGACACCGCCGTGGCACTCGCCGTGCTCGCCGGATCGACGCCCAGCCTTGAAGCTCTCGAGCGGTTCGCCGTTGACGATCACTTCGTCAGCTACGCCGGCGAGCTGCATCCGTCGATATCGGTCACCGCGCACGCCGTACACGCCCTCGCCCTTCAAGGTTCCTCCAGTCCGCGGGCGCGGGAGTACGTGGCGGCTAGCCAACTCGCGGATGGCCGGTGGGGTGCCGACAAGTGGCACACGTCCTGGATCTATACGACGTCGCATTCCCTCATCGCGTTGCTCGAGACCCCGGAACCCGACCGTGAGGTAGTCGAGCGCGCCACCCGCGCATTGCTGCGAAGCCAGCTCCCCGACGGAGCGTGGGGAACGGGCGGGAATGGTGGAAACACGGAGGAGAGCGCATACGGAGTACTGGCTCTCCGCGCCCTTGCGGCACACGGATCAGCCGACGCCGATGTCGTCGACGCGCTGCATTCGGGCGAGCAATGGATGCAAGCCGCATACCGAAGGTCGACGACCGGCGATGACGGTGAGCGCCGCTGGCTCGGAAAGGAGCCCTACCGGCCTGACCGGATAGTCCGCATGTTCGAACTGGCCGCCACCATGCCGACCACCGCATGCCGTCGACCTCGAGAAGATGACTGACTCAAGAAGATGACTGACACCCAGCAGCCCCGATGACGGGCCCGGCGCCCGGTCAGGAAGCCACAGCGAGGAGAACCTCATGCCCGCAACCTCGGATCCGACGACCGCGCCCGGCGAAGTGAACCCGTTCGCCGCGATAGCGGAACTGTTCAGCCCCCAGCTGCGGCCGAACCCCTATCCCGCCTATCGTCGGCTGCGGGAGACCGCGAGAGTCTCTCGGCTGGGTCCTCGTCACGTTCTGGTCTCAGGCCATGACGAAGCTGTAGAGATTCTCGGCGACCCGGCGTTCGGCCACTCCGAGGCCTGGAAGACAGCCGACACCGGATCCGGCCCGGACAACTCCGAAGGCGTGCTGGTCGACTCGTCAGGCCGGCCGATACGCGCGTTCTTCAGCCTCAATCCGCCGGATCACACGCGACTGCGTCGAACCGTTTCGAAGGTCTTCACTCCGAACATGGTCGAAAACCTCGCAGCTTACGTGGAAGAGCTCGTCGACGAGATGATCACGAATGC
>Ga0302314_10000881_pt1 | contig 55771 bp, 60 predicted proteins | sample III_Palsa_N2_3_FD_200533 | JGI IMG/M metagenome (GOLD analysis project Ga0302314, IMG submission 200533) | Peat permafrost microbial communities from Stordalen Mire near Abisko, Sweden - III_Palsa_N2_3 | ecosystem: Environmental > Terrestrial > Soil > Palsa > Peat permafrost | place: Sweden...
TATACGGCTCTGTGGTGTTCAGCGGCACCGACACGTACACCCTGAGCCTCCAGGCCCCGGACCAAGACTGGTCGCAGACCACCACCGTGAACCAGCCCGGTCTGGCCAACGCGTCAGCCGAGGTCATCACCGAGGCACCGACGGGGTCCGCGGGAGTCCTGCCCCTCGCGGAGTTCGAGCGCGCCCACTACCGGGTCTCGTTCATCAACGGCTCCTACATGGGAAGCGACGGAGGCCAGAGTCCGACCGCGCTCTACATCGTCGACTCCGCCGGCCAGGCCGAGGACTCGACCGCCGCGCCGCCGAGCCCCATCGGCGGGTTCTACAATGATTGGATACGAAGTAGCTAATTTGAATGGGGATCCCCCGCCGCTTCCGTGCGGACGACTTCCGTCCGCACGGAAGCGGCGGCGTTTCGGGGCCGAAGGTTACCGCCGATAGTTCCTTGACATTATTCAGCCACCGAATTTAGTATCCGCAGCATATTGAGCCCCTCGGTCCGGCGCCGCAGACGCCCGCACCTTTGCATATCGTTGGCCGACCTGGGAATGGCCGCCGCCGACACCACGACACTGCCGTCGACGACCTCGTCGGCGAGCGAGTACATCAACAACTGGTCGAACCTCACCGCGATCTGGAACGCGAGCAAGCTCAACCAGGACGACACCGGGACCTACGGCCCGCGGATCGCCGAACTGCGCGCGAGCAATCAGTGGTCGACGAACCAGATCGTCGACTACACCGGGTTCTTCGACGACGCCACCGACAACGTCAAGTACGACCAGGCGCACGACTTCGCGTCCACCAGCGACAAGGGGTCGAGCGTCTCAAGGAGCTGGCAGACCGCGGCGACCGGAAGGCCGCGGCGGTCTACGCGCAGGCGGCGGGCGTGCTGGCGCGGGCGGTCGCGGCGCTGGTCACCGTACTCGACCCGGAGGTGGTGATCGTGCTCGGCGAGGGCGCGGCGGCGTGGCGGCACTGGGACCTGGCGTTCCGCGAGGGGCTCGTCGGGGCGATCCCGTCCCCGATGGACGAAACGCCGATCGAGGTCGAGCCCTGGGACGATTCGGCGTGGGCGCAGGGCGCCGCGGCGATCGTGCTGGCCACGCCGTTCGACCTGGCCCGGCCCGCGGGCCGGCAGCAGCAGCAGGTGCTGGCCCGGTTCCACGGCCAGTCGACGGACTGAGCGGATTGAGCGGCGGCCGGGCACGCGTCGCGTCACGCGCACCCGGCCGCGTCTCTCGCCCAGGGTGTCAGAACCGGAAGACGCCGTAGGCGAAGGGCGCCGCCGTCGCGGACGTGCCGCCGATCTCGACACCGTGGCCGCGCACGAGGTCCGCGGCGGCCAGCTCGGGACGGTCGTACCGCAACTCGACCGCGCGGTCCGACGGGTTGACCACGACCAGGAATCGCCCGCCGCGAACGTAGGCGAGCGGATAGCCGTCGTGCAGGACTTCCAGGCTCGCGGCCGGGCCGAGCTCGGGATTGGCCCGCCGCAGCTTGATCAGATCCCTGACGAGGTGCAGCAGCGAGTGCTCGTCCGCGCGCTGCGTGGCCACGTCGGGTCGCCCGGGGTCCGGGTCGATCGGCAGGTAGACGTGTTCTGCTGGCACGCCGGAGAACCCGGCGTTCGGGCCCTGATCCCACTGCATCGGCGTGCGCGAACCGGCCCGGTTGTAGTGCGGGCCGAGGACGCTGCCCTCCTTCTCCGGCAGGCCGGGCACGAAGCGCATGCCGATCTCGTCGCCGTAGTAGTTGGCGCGCGGGCCCTCGGCGTCCACCGGCTGCCGCCACGGCTCGTCCGGGTGCTGCCGGGCGTAGCCGAAGTTGAGCGCGGGCTGGAAGTCGAAGAAGTTCGGCAGGTAGCCCCCGGGCCGACTGCCCGGCGAGGCGACGAAGCCCTCGGGCGGACGGCCCCCCGCGCCGTCCGCCCAGACGTACCGGTGGTCCGCCGGGTCGTTCGCCGAGGCGAGGAACCAGGGGTGCAGGTCCGAGGTGTGCCCGGGCACCAGGTCGAGCAGGACCCTGATGCCGCGGGCGCGGGCCTGCTCGACCAGCTTGGCCAGCTCGTCGTTGTCGCCGTAGCGCGCGGCGATGCTGAAGTAGTCGGACACGTCGTACCCGGCGTCGCGCATCGGGGAGGCGAAGCACGGGTTGAGCCAGACGGCCGTGACCCCGAGCCACCCGAGGTGGTCGAGGTGCTCGGCGATCCCGCGCAGGTCGCCGATGCCGTCCCCGCCGGAGTCCGCGAAGGACTGCGGATAGATCTGGTAGAGGACGGCGTCGGTGAGCCAGCCGGGTGCGGTGGGCGCGGACACGAGTGCGGTCGGTCCTTTCGAGGCGTGGTGGTTTCTTTTCAGCCCTTGACGGCGCCGGCGGTGAACAGGCCGGGCAGCGCCTGCGGCAGGATCATCTGGAGCACCGTGCGCACCGGCCCGGCGCCGTCCACCCGCGCGCTCTCCTCCGTCGCCTTGGGTATGCCCAGGAAGAAGTTGCGCAGGATCCAGATCGCGAACGGCAGCATCAGCGCCGTGTAGGACAGCACAAGGCCCTGATAGCTGTTGAGCCAGCCGATGTCGCGCAGCAGCAGGTACAGCGGCGCGACGACGGCGATCGTCGGGAACAGCGAGATCATCAGCAGCGCAGTCATGATCGCGGTCTTGCCGCGCATCGGCAGCCGGGCCAGCGCGTACCCGGCGAAGGTGCCGAGCGCGAGCACGATCGCGGTGGTGGCGACCGCCACGATGGCCGAGTTCATCAGGTAGGTGCCGAAGTTGTAGTTGGAGAAGGCGTTGCCGTAGTTGGCCGTCGTCGGGTGCGGCGGGACGGCGGCGGACGAGGTGATGTCCGCCTGGCCCTTGAAGGACGAGGCGACCATCCAGTACAGGGGCAGCGCGACGAACGCGGCGATGGCGATGGCCGCGATGTTCGTGCCCAGATTCCTTCTGCGTCTTCTGGCCATGGTCAGTCCTCCTGCTCGCCGACCTGGGTGCGGAAAACCTTGAGGAACAGCAGGCAGACCACGAGCACGACGAGCGCGGTGCTCGCGGCCACCGCCGCGCCGGGACCGAACTCGAGGTCGTTGAACAGGACCTTGTAGCCGAGCACGGCGAGCGATTCGGTGCTGGTGCCCGGACCGCCGTTGGTGAGCACGTAGGGCAGGTCGAACAGTCCGAAAGCCTGCAGAATGCGGAACATCACGGCCACGGCCAGGGCCGGGCGCAGCAGCGGCAGGCGCACCCTCCAGAAGACGGTCCACGCGTTCGCGCCGTCGATGCGCGCGGCCTCGACGACCTCGCCGGGCAGCATGACGAGCCCGGCCAGCACCATGATCGCGACGAACGGCGTGGTCTTCCAGACGTCGGCGACACCCATGGCGACCGAGGCCTGCATCGGGGTGCCGAGGACGTTGAGGTTGTGCACGCCGACCGAGTTCATGATGGTCTCGAACACACCGTAGACCCCGTTGTAGACGTACGCCCACAGCTGCGCGGACACGACCGTGATCAGCGCCCAGGGCAGCAGCAGCAGTAGCGCCATCAGCCAGCCGCGCGCCACCGTGAGCCGTTCGAGCACGAGGGCGACGAGCGTGCCGAACGACGTGGCCGTGCGCCTGGGCGGGATGCTGAGCGCCTACTCGCGGCTTCACCATGAGGCCGAAGCTTTGGAGCCCGGGCCGGAATCAGACCTGTTAGACGTGCGCCGGGAGCTACTCGAATTGCTCTCCTACCATCTCCATATGCTGCGCGACGCAGGCGATCTGGTCTTCTCCGGCCGCGACGTCCCGCGCAACGAAAGGTTCCGGCGCGAACTCGCCGAAGGTCTCGGCCCGCGCGCCGGGGAGTTGACGCGCTTGCGCGACCAACTCGTCTGGGACTGGTGAACACCCGTCGGCTTCGGACCCCGAGGACCTCCAGGCCCTCAGCCTCCCGAACCGAGTGTGCTGAACGGGCCGGGCGGACCGATTCCCGGCCCGCCCGAACCGCGCTCGCGGGATCAGATCAGTGGTAGGAGACCAGGTTGACCGGTCCCGCGTTGGTGGAGCTGACGGCCGCTCCGGTTCCGTTGATCACCGACTCGATGCCTCCCGAATTGTTGAGCCACACCGTCAGCAGGTCGTTGAACTGGACGCCCGAGGTGTCCGGGGCTTGGAAGACCTCCGCGTTCTCGATGGGCACTCCCAGGTCGAAATTGGAGTAGCTGCCCATCCCGTAACCCTGGAACGTGGTGACGCTGTCGGGTATATAGAAGGCCGGGTAGCCGTCCTGGGTCGAGCTGGCCATCCAGGCCGACTGGCTCGGGACGTCGTAAGGGTTCTCATTCTGGAAGAAGACGACGGTGCCGCCCTGGCCGTTCCAGACGGTCTCATACTGCTGATAGTGCTCGACGGCCAGACCGTAGGCCGTGACGTCGTTGCCGTTGACGGTCAGGCCGGTCGCCGCGGTGTCGGAGGTCCAGGAGCCGGCGCCGGAGCCGTGGTCGGCGCGCCAGGACCAGATGTCGTCGAGGTAGACGTAGCTGCCCTCGATTCACGCGGTCAGCGTGTAGGACGAGCTCGGCTGCACGCTCACCGTCTGCGAGCACTGCGCGTCATCGCTGTCCGTCGGCGTGCCGAGCAGGGCGTACGAGCCGGAGTGCACCGGACTGGTGACCACCGAGCCGTTGTCGCCCGAACACGACCAGGGCGCGAGCGTGCCCGACTCGAATCCGGGATTCTGCACGAGGTTTCCGGTGGCGGCCTGGGCGCTGGTCGCCAGCGTGACACAGGCCAGGCCTGCCGTGACGAGGGCGCAGACGGCGGCGATCACGCCGACCCGATTGGGCGTGTGACGGCTCATCAGCAGGCTCCGTCGTTCTGCCAGACGTCCCACGAGGCGGGAGAGTTGGGCACCGCTCCGGTGGAATACCAGGTGGACGTCCACAGGTCGCCGGCGTACGAGACCTGGTTGCCGGGGACGTACGAGGTGGTCGCGCTCCACGCCGTGACCCCGTCGCAGCCGCCCGAGCTCGCGGCGCTGACCGTCCAGCCGAACGAGGCGCTGCCGGTCGCTCCGCTCGAATCGGTCGCGGTGACCGTCGTGCTGTAGCTGCCCGCTGTGCTCAGCGTGCCGGTGATCAGTCCGGCCGAACCGATGCTCGCTCCGGCGGGCAGCCCGGCGGCGGTGAAGGTGAGCGCGGCACCGCCCGAGTCGGTGGCGCTGACCTGGAGGTCCGCGGCGGCGCCGACGGTGCTGGTCTGGGCGCCCGGAGAGGTGACGGTGACCGTGTTGCCGGACGAGGTGCCGCCCGATGATCCGCCGCCCAGCGTGATCGTCCAGAGCGCCGGACTACCGGAGCTGACGTAGCCGGACTGGTTGGCCCCGCCGGCCGGGGCGACGTCGTCGTAGGGGAAGGCGTAGCCGAGCCCGTCCGTGTTCGCCGCGTGCACGATCCGGGCGTAGTGGTTGGTGATCGAGTTCTTATAGTAGTCGGCTGAGTTCTCCCCGTCGGGCTGGTCGGAGTCGGTCAGCAGGGTGCTGCGGTTGAAGGCCGCGCAGATCCGCGCGGACACCGCGCCGATCTCGCCCGCGGTGTTGGAGAACGGCCCCGTGCTGCAGCTGAAGATGTCCGCGGCGGCCGGCTGGGCGTAGCTGACCAGGCCGGGGAAGTCGAGCACGCCGCCGGAGACCTGCCCGGTCACGCTGCCCCAGGAGGCCTGGGTGTCGATTGTGAGGGTCTCGCTCGCGTACTGGGACCAGACCTCGTCGATATAGGGCTGGTAGTACCCGGAGAACAGCGAGGAGTCCATCACGATCCCGTTGTTCGGGCTCAGGGCACGCAGATTCGCCCCGCCGGAGGTGACGATCAGCTGGTTCCAGCCGGCGCCGTCGGCCGCGTTCTGCGCGATCAGCCCGGAGCACACGGTGTCCAGGCCGCCCGCGGGCATCCCGGTGACGCTCTGCACGTTGCCCGAGGTGTCGGTCAGGCTGATCGCGATCGGCAGGGAGACGAAGTCGACGTAGGTGATGTCCGCGTACAGCTGCGAGGTGTTGTAGGTGAACTCGCAGAAGTCCCACATCAGGTCGATATTCGGGTCGGACGGGTTGCTCACCGACGGCTCGACGAGACCGGGTCCTGGGTTGAGCAGGAAGGTGATCGGGTTGTCGATCGAGAACCAGACCCGGCCGCCGGCGATCTGCGGAACGGTGATGGTCGTGGTCGAGCCGGGACCGCCGAGCGGGATCGCGCAGTCCACCGCCAGCGGGGTGCCGGTCGTGCTCGGCGAGGTCGGGTAGTACAGGCTCTGGCCGTCGGCTTCGAGCAGGACCAGGGCGTTGCCGTTGTTGATCGCCTGTCCGGTGACGAAGGCGTACACGGTCTGCGAGCTGGTGTTGTTCTTCAGCGCGACGGACAGCGTGGGCGCGGTGGCGGCCGACGCGCGCGAGCCCAGCGGGCCGAGCCCGACGCCGGCGAAGAGCGCGGAGCCGCCGACGAGGGCTGAGGATGTGAGGAATCTTCTGCGGGTGACCGTCATGTGGGCAGACTCCTTGAAGGTATCGGATACGACAGTGGATCCGGAACCAGGCGCGGCGGCGCCATGACGGGGGGCGGGGCGAGGTACGGGGTGGCGGCGGCAGTCGGCCCGCGCGGACGGCCCGCGCGGGCTGGGTTGGACTCCCGGTTCCCTGAGGTACGACGCCCCGGCCTGCCGGAAACGTTTACGGGACTGGTTCGCTGAAAGTATTGGAACCGACCGCGCGACTTGTCAAGGCCCTGGCCGGCAGTATTCGGCCAAGAGGTCAGCTGCTCGGAAGGCCGAATATGGCGTTGTGCAGCGAGGCGTTCAGTTCCAGGAAGAGTTCGTTCGCGATGGCGTTCTTGGCCGACTCCGCGGTCGACCACCACACTCCCCCGCCGCACGTGCCGGTATCCCAGTACTCGTCCATGTAATTCGCGTCGTACTGGGCCGTTTGCAGGCAGGCGGTGTTGCCCGTGTATTGATAAGCGCGCAGCCAGGCCATGCCCCACCAGCCGGTGTCATCGATGTACGAGTCGGTGAAGTCGGCGCCGTCGTTGTCCTGGTAGATCAGCGAGATCGCGTAGGCATAGGTCGAGTCGCCGGTCAGCTGCATGTAGTCGATCAAGTCGGTCATCGCGTTCGCGTCCTGCCAACTCGGCCCGCCGGACCAGGAACCGTTGGCGGGGTTGAAGTACTGCATCCGCCGCGGGCACGGCGGGCAGCACGACGGCGAGTCCGGATAAGAGTGCTACGACGCTCAGTGAGGTGATCAGGGGACGTGGGCGCATGGAGTTGTATGGAAATGCCGACCGATCTCGGCGTCAAGGGCTCCGGCGCGAATTCGTGGGCTGAATCGTCCCCGATGGAGCATGCGCCGGGGCCGTCTCCGGACGTGGTCTGAGATCGGCCCCGACCGCCCGCGCTGCTACGCGTCGATGGGCGTGAGGACGAAGATGGGCATCTTCCGGGTGGTCTTCTTCTGGTACTCGGCGTAGTCCGGCCAGGTCGCGACGGCCCGCTCGAACCAGGCGTCGTACTGCTCCCCGTCCACTTCCGCGGCCTGGTAGTCCTTCTTGCCCGGGCCGTCCTGGAGTTCCACGTGCGGGTTCGCGATCAGGTTGTAGTACCAGACGGGGTGCTTGGGCGCGCCGCCCAGCGAGGCGACGACGGCGTACTCGCCATCGTGCTCGACGCGCATCAGCGGGGTCTTGCGCAGCTTCCCGGACTTCGCGCCCACCGACGTCAGCAGGATCACGGGCCTGCCCTGGTTCTCGACACCCTCCGTACCGCCGGAGCGCTCGTAGAGGTCGACCTGGTCGCGGGCGAAATCAAACGCGCTCGGCTCGTATTCCCCGGCGAGAGGCATCTCTGCACCATCCAATCCGTCGATTGACTCGGTCGGCCGCGGCGGGTCGCCACCCGGCTACAGCCATAAACGGACTATACCCCGTTTCGTCCTCCGGTCGGTAGAGTGAGCCCATGGATCAGCCCGTCATGCTGGGAGCGCCGCCGGCCGAGCGCGCCGACGCCGCGCGCAACCGGCTGCACCTGCTGACCACGGCCCGCGACATGCTCGCCGAGCAGGGCCCGGACCGGCTGACCATGGACGCGCTGGCGCGGCGGGCGGGTCTGGGCAAGGGCACCGTGTTCCGCCGGTTCGGCACCCGGGCCGGCATCTTCCAGGCGCTGCTGGACGACGACGAGCGGGCCTTCCAGCAACGGGTGCTGTCCGGACCGCCGCCGCTCGGCCCCGGCGCCGCGCCGCTGGAACGACTGATCGCCTACGGCCGCGCCCGGGCCGGCTTCCTCCTCGGCCGCCGCGAGATCGCCCGCGCCGCCCTCGACGGCAGGCAACCCATACCGGCCGGCCAGTTGGCGCCGATGTCCCAGCTCCACATCTGCATGCTGCTCGGGCAACTGGACCCCGACGGGGTCGACCTGGACATGCTGACCATCCAACTCGGCGCCGCCCTCGACGGCCCGGTGCTGCTCTACCTGTCCTCCGACGAGCTCACCGGCGCCGTCGACGAACACGAGCAGCGGATCGGGCTGGCCTGGCAGAACCTCGTGGAGCGCGTCTGCCGGCCCTGACGCGACCGGACGACGGCGCTGGGGATCGAGGCCGGCGCGATGTCCGCGGCACACCCTCCGTATGGCGTATCCGCGCGTCATTCTCCGGGCTGATGGAACGGACGCGGGCCGCCACCAGGCTCCCAGACATGGCGAAGCGGCTCGTGTCCCTGGCACGGGTGGATTTCGCCCCCTCCCATCAGCAGCCATCGGCACTGCGCGTACTCATCGCATCGGTGGCCGCGATCGTCGGTTCGCTGCTGGCGGACGCGATCATCGTGGTGATCGCCTGCATCGCCTGGCCGATCGTGACGCGGCTGTGCTCCGCGCCGCGCTGGTTGTTCTTCCGGCTCGCGATCCTGGTCACGCTCGTTCTGCTGCTGCCGGACGTGTACATCTGGGACAAGGGGAACCTCCGCCGCCGCGGCGCCTACCCACGTCCGCGCGCGGCCGTCGGCCGGGACTGGCCTGTCCTCGGTCGCGCCGCGTCATAGCCCGCTGCGCCGGCCCACCCACCTCGCCGGCCTCGGGTTTCGCTAAGGAGCGCTGATTCGATGACGAGCGAGATCCGCCCGCCTGCTTTCGCACGCCCGCGTCCCGGGGGAGGACGCCGATGAGCTCCCGCATCCCCGCGGCCCCGGTCGACCTCAACAGCCCGGGGCACTACTTGACCTGGGGCTTCGTCCAGATCTCCGCCGCCAACCTGATCGTGCTCGCCGTGATCGTGGTGGCCTTCGTCGCGGCTCTGCTGCTGCCCTTCCCGGGAAGGCGGCACGACGATGACTGATCAGCTGATCAAGCAGCCCGCCGCGCCCGTCGCACCGGAGGGCGGGGGCTGGACCGGGGCGCTGCGCCGCCGCGTCGAGCGCACGCTGCCGCTGGACAAGCTCATGGCAGACCGCCAGCCGTCCTACGTCTCCTCGTGGATCTACGTGTTCGGCGCCCCGTTGAACCGGCACGGCCCGCGGATCGTCAGAACCTTGTACCTCCTGAACAGGTTTGCGACAGGTCTCCGGGAAGTGACCGCGCACCCTGGAGGTCAGGAACCTCAGCCGAGAGCAAGGTCCGCCCAGGAGGACGCAGATGCCGCATCAACCCGTGTCCGCGAGTCGGCGCGAGACGTCCGACGGCGACGCGACGCCGGACAAGCCGCGTCGGCGGACGCGCCGCGTGCTCAAGGTGCTCTTCCGCGGGACCGTGGCGGCGGTACTCGTCATCGCCGTCTACGTCGGGGTGACCATCTACCCCTACCTGAGCGGGCCGGGTACCGACAGCGGCTCCGCGCGCGTCGCGGAGTGGGCGCGCGACCATCATCTGAGCTGGGCGGTGACCTGGCTGGAGAACGAGACCTACGCCCCGCCTCCCACCGGAGGAGCGTTGAACACGGTGCAGCGCAAGGCGTTGCTCGGCCCCGGGGTCGCGCCGCGCCCGCACCCCACGGCTCCGGCCACCGCCGCCGTCGACCTGCCGACGAACATCCCGGCCCAGGCCGCCGGCCCGTTGCCGGGCGAGGGAGCGTGGCACGCGGTCACCTACAATTCCGCCGGAAACCCGGTCATCGAGGAAGCGGCGCTGCGGCCCGACGCCAAGCACACCTCCGAACTGGCCTACGCCGTGTGGATGAACCAGAAGGCGCTGACCTTCACCCTCCAGCCCGGCTACCAGCAGCCCGGCGGGAACTGGCCGGTTCCCGACTCGCTGTCCGGCCCCGCCCTCCAGGGGCTGGTCGCCACCTGGAACGGCGGGTTCAAGGTGAATCCGGACGACGCGCTGGGCGGCTACTACGCCGACGGAGTCACCGCGGTCCCGCTGGTCTCGGGCAGAGCCGCTGAGGTGTTCTATCGTGACGGCTCGCTCCGGATCGGGGCGTGGGGCTCGGATCTGACGATGAACCCGAACGTGCTCGCGGTGCGTGAGAACCTCAGTCCCCTGGTACGGGCGGGCGTCGTCCAGGTCGATGCCGGCGCCGGATCCGGTACGCAATGGGGCTACACGATCAGCAACGACTACTACATCGCGCGCTCCGGGGTCGGGATCACGGCAACCGGCGACATCGTCTACGTGAGCGGCTCCGCCCTGTCCGTCGCCACGCTCGCGCAACTGCTCAAGGCCGCCGGCGCGGTGAACGCGATGGAGTTGGACATCAACCCGGACTGGGTCTCCTTCATGACCTACAGCGACAGCGAAGCCAAACCCGACCCGGTCAAGCTCTGGAACTTCATCCAACCCGCCGACCGCTACCTGCAGCCGGCCAGCCGTGACTTCGTCTCCGTCCACCTGCGCTGAGAGTGGAAGCACGCATGGACACCATGCCTGCGCGGGCTCGGACGCGAGTCTTTCCCCTTAGGGGGCGGGATGAGAGCCGGCCGGGTACGACCGGGACATCGAGTTGCTGCCCGCGATGGGATCCGGTTCACCGTCGGCGGGGGCGGCGTGCAGGGCGGTGACGCAGTGGTGGAACGCGGCCGACTCCGGCTTGGCCGCCTTGATCTTCCCGGAGAACGCGAGATAGTCCAGGTTGCGCAGCCAGGGCTGGGCCGCGAGGAACGCGTCCGCGTGATCCGCGGGGATGTTGGAGAGCACGGCGACTGTGGAGCGGCTGCGTAGGGATTGGGTGAAGGTGACCATGTGCCGGTCGACGCGTGACCAGCTGTCGATGTCGGCGAGCCGCAGCTTCTCGATCGTGCCGGGGTCGGCCGAGCGTGACAGCAGCCGTAGTACCGCGGCCCAGTGCTCTGGCGCGGATTGACGTCCAGCGTCGTAGGGCGGGCGCAGGTCCCAATAGGCCTTGGTGAACGCGTCCGCGGGCGCGTCGCAGCAGGCGGCCATCTGTGCGAGGGCGCCCGGGCGCTGCTGCAGGGCGATGACTCCGAAGAGGTCGAACAGCACGACCTGCCGACTTGTGGACATGGGGATTCCTTCCTGCTGTGGCGAGGAGTGCATTCAGGAGCGGCGCGCCAGTTCGGGCTCGGGTTCGGACTCGCGCTCGGTTCCGGTACGCAGGATCCCGGCGGCGAAGGCGGCGACCACCAGCAGCAGCGCCGGGAGCAGGAATGTGTGGTTGAGCCCCATAATCCGGGTCATCCAGCCGATCAGCGCCGGACCGGCGAGCATCCCGAGGTAGCCGAGGCCTGCGACCCGGGAGACGTTGGCGCCCGCGGCGGCGGGATCGGTGTGCCCGGCGGCGCTGAACAGTTGCGGGACGCAGCCGGACAGGCCGAGGCCGAAGATCGCCCAGCCCGCCAGGGTCGTCCAGATCCACGGTGAGAAGGCCACGAGCGTGAAGCCGACGGCGCCGGTGGCCGCGCCGTAGCGCAGGACGGCCGCCGACCCGAAGCGCCGGGAGACGCGATCGGCCAGCAGCCGGCCGATGGTCATGGTCGCGGCGTAGGTGCCGTAGGCGAACGAGGCGGTGCTCGCTGACGCGTTGAGGACGTTCTTCGCCTCCAGCGCGCTCCAGTCGTTGGCGACGCCCTCGCACAGCATGCAGATCAGCGCCAGGGCGGCGAGGATCCAGATGCGTCTGGGGACGGCGCTCCGGTCCGTCTCCGGCGTGCTCGGGCGTCCCGTGGCCGTGGATTCGGGCGGCACCGGGGATGTCGGTGCGGGCGCCAGCAGGCTGCGGGCCGGAAGCAGGGCGATGACGATGCCCACGGCTCCCGCGGCGCCGAGGGTCGCGGCGGGACTCATCCCGGCGCTGGTCGCCCGCGCCCCGAGGAGTGTTGCGATGACCCCGCCGATGGAGAACGTGGCGTGGAAGGTGGACATGATCGGGCGGTTGTAGGCCTTCTCCACGTGCACGGCGTGGGCGTTCATGCTCACGTCCAGGCAGCCGTTGCCGAAGCCGAACACCAGCAGCGCGCCGGCTAAGGCCCATGGCTCACGGGCCAGGCCCGGCAGGACGAGAGACGCGCCGCACAGCACGCCGGAGGCGGGGACGACTAAGCGGGTGCCGAACCGGTCGGCGAGCCGTCCCGCGACCTGCATGCCGAGGAAGGCGCCGAGACCGAGGAGCACCAGCAGGCTTCCCAGCGTCGCGTGGCTGATGCCCACGCGTCTCTCGACGACCGGGATCTGCACCAGCCACATGCCCATCAAGGTGCCGTCGAGGACGAAGTAGACGAAGGTCGCCAGCCGGGCGGCTCGCAGGGAACGTTCCATGCGACCACCGTAACGAACAAGCACAGTGTTTGAAAGGTCATCTTCCGAACAGCTTGCATGTTCGTTCTGGCGTGGTGTTCAATCACGGCATGACCAACGCGAACCGGCACCGACAGATCGCCCAGGCCGTGAAGGACTCGGGCAGTGCCACGGTCCCGCACCTCGCCGAGCTGACCGGCTCCTCGGAGATGACCATCCGGCGCGATCTGGACACCCTCGCCGCGCAGGGCGTGCTCGAACGCTTCCGCGGCGGGGCACGCACCCTGCTGCTGCGCGGCGAGGAGCCGCCCTTCGCGCTGCGCGCCCACGAGGCCCTCGACGCCAAGCGCCGGATCGCCGCCGAGGTCTGCCGGCTCATCGCGGACGGCGAGACCGTCCTGCTCGACAGCGGCACCACCTGCCTGGAGGTCGCCCGGCTGCTGCACGGCCGCCAGGTCACCGTGATGCCGCTGTCCCTGCAGGCCATCCACATCCTCAGCGACGCCCCCGCCCCGACCGCCCTGATGGTGCCGGGCGGACGGCCCCGCAACGGCGAGGGCGCCCTGACCGGCCCGCTCGCCCTCGCCTCGCTCGCGGCGCTGCGCTTCGACACCGCGGTCCTCGGCTGCTGCGGCCTGAGCGCCGCCGAGGGGGTGACCGCCTACGACCTCGACGACGCGGCGGTGAAGCAGGCGATCATCGCGTCCTCACGCCGCGTCATCGCCGCCGCCGATGGCAGCAAACTCGGCCGCACCGCCCACGCCTTCGTCGGCCCCACCGCCCTCGTGCACACCCTTGTCACCGACACCACCGCGCCCGCCGACGAAGTGGCAGCGCTCGAAGGAACCGGCACCGCCGTCAAGACCGCATAGATCCGAGAGGTCTCTCGCATGCCGTCCGCACTCGCCGCTGCCGAGCTCGCGAACACCCCGTCCGCGGCGCGCTCGGTCTGGGCCTCGCCGCTCTACCGCGGAGCGACCCTCGCGCTGTTCCTCTCCGGGCTCGGGACGTCCGCCACCGGCGGGATCGCCGTCCTCGGCCGCTCCCGGTTCGCCGCGCGCTAGGCCGGACATCGTGGCGGGGCTTGCCCCGCAGGCCGCACGTGGTTACCTCGCGGCGGGTGAAGCAACAGGGCAAGGCGCAGCTGGACGCGCAGTACGGAATGCTGACGAACATCGCCACCGAGGCGGGAGTGTCGCTCAGCACCGTCTCCAAGGTGGTACATCGACGCCACGATGTCAGCTCGTCCACCCGCGACCGCGTGGAGGAACTGCTCGCCCGCCACGGCTACGTCCGTCCCTGGGACCGCGACCCGGCGACGCCGCGGCAGATGGTCGCCGTCTTCCGCGACCTGTCCGGGCCGTACACGCTCGAGGTGGTGCGCGGCATCGTCGACGCCGCCGGGCTGATCGGCATGGAGGTCGTCACCGGCACGACCAGCATGCGGCCGATCTCGCACTGGCTCAGGGAGTGCGTGAACGTCGGCGCGCTCGGCCTGATCGTGGTGATCTCGATGCTGACCGAGGAGGACCAGCGGCACATCGTCGAGCACGAACTCCCGGTGGTGCTCGTCGATCCGCTCAGCACGCCGAGCCGGGAAATCCCGACCATCGGCGTGACGAACTGGAGCGGCGCGAAGGAGGCCGTGCAGCACCTGCTCTCGCTCGGGCACACCCGCGTCGGGATGATCGCCGGCCGCTCGCACTCCCCCGCCGGCTCCGCCCGGCTGCACGGCTATCGGGCCGCGCTGGAGGAGGCCGGGATCGCGTACGACCCGCAGATCGTGCGCTCCACGGACTTCGACTACGACGAGGGACTGTCCGCGACGCCGCACGTGCTGCGCGCCCCGGATCGGCCGACGGCGCTGTTCGCGGCGAGCGACGCGCAGGCCATGGGCGTGCTCGAGGCCGCGCGGCAGTGCGGCCTGAGCGTGCCGGGGGACCTCGCCGTCATGTCCTTCGACGACTCGCTGGTCGCCGCGATGGCCTGCCCGCCGCTGAGCGCGGTGCGCCAGCCCTTCGAGGAACTGGGCCACGAGGCGACGCGCGTCCTGGTCCAGTTGGCCGAGGGCCGCCCGCCCGCCTCGCTCCGGATCGAGTTGGCCACGCGGCTCGTACTGCGAACCTCGGCGACACGGCGGTCAACGCGTACGCCCACTTCGGCGGCTCGGGCTCGCAGGACGCCTTCAGCCAGCCCATCGACTTCACCCAGTGGCACACCTACACGCAGGAGTGGGGGCCGGGATACCGCAAGTACTACCTCGACGGGGTCCTGATCGGCACGTCGACCAACCAGGTCACCAGCCTCCCCGAGCGCTTCCAGCTCCAGACCGAGCCCAGCGGCTCGAACGACGGCGACAGCGGCCACCTCTACGTCGACTGGGTCTCGATCTACTCCCGCGCCAGCTGAGTTCTCAACGACTGCTCGGCGTGGGATCAAGCTCACAGCCGCACGGCCTGGTGAGCGGCCACCGACGTCAGCCATGCTGAGGCCGACAATGACACTCGCCGATGCCTTCATCCTGCTCGCGGCCGGCATCCTCGGCGGCCTCGCCAGCACGATCGCCAGCGTGGCAAGCGTCGTGTCCTATCCCGTTCTGCTCGCGCTCGGCCTGCCGCCGCTCGCGGCCAACGTCACCAACACGATGTCGCTGGTGCTCACCGGCGTCGGATCCGTGCTCGGCTCCCGCCCCGAACTGACCGGCCAGCGCACGCGCGTCATCCGACTCGGCGTCATCACCGCGCTCGGCGGCGCCACCGGAGCAGCGATCCTGCTTCTCGCACCCGCCAGCGCATTCGCGGTGGTGGTTCCGATACTGATCGCCGGCGCGTCCGTGCTGCTGCTCGTACAACCCATGATCCGCGGCCTCGCCCCGACACCGGACGCCGAAAACTCCCGGGCCCGGCAGTTGAGCGTGTTCGCCGTCGCGGTGTACGCCGGGTACTTCGGCGCGGCGGCCGGAGTGCTGCTGCTGGCCGTCCTGAGCACGATGCTGACCGAGTCCCTGGTCCGTATCAACGCCCTCAAGAACGCGATCAGCGGATTCGCGAACGGCGTCGCGGCGATCCTGTTCGCGGTGTTCGCCCCGGTGCACTGGGCCTACGTCCCGCTGCTCGCCGCCGGATTCCTGATCGGCGGATACACCGGCCCCAAGCTGGTCCGCCACCTACCGGTACAACCGTTGCGCATCCTCATCGCCGCGGCCGGAATCGCGCTCGCGGTGAAACTCGGATGGTCCGCCTACCGGTAGCGGCTGTCAGACAGCGAGCGCGACGACGTGCCGGACCCGGGGCTCGCCCTCGATCAATGCCCTGGCCTTCTCCTCGAAGGCGCCGTCGAGACCGGTGTAGCGGACGTGGTGCTGGGCCAGGTGCTCCGACCAGGAGCGGACCTGGAACGCCTCGATGAGGACGCCGGGATTTACAGGGTCCTGATAGAGCGACCAGGTGGCGGCGCCGGTCCGTCGCCGGGAACGCTCCACGAGACGCATGGCCTCGGTGAACGCGGCCTGCCGCTCGGCCGCGACGTCGTACTCGACCAGCACCAGCACCGGGCCGCCGGTCGGCTCGGGCTCGAGGACGAATGCGCGGTCTCCTTCGCGGCAGGGGCGCTCGGGCGCCTGCCCCAGACGACCCTATGGCCTCTATCCCGCGATGCCCACGCCGACACCTGCGTCGACCCCGACCGGGGCGTCCCAGTCGATCCGGTACCGCTGCTCCCACCCCATGGTCTTCTCGAAGTTCATCACCTTGAAGAAGATCGGCATCAGCGCGTGCATCAGCTTGCGGCCGACGGGGCCCGGGGTCTTGGCGCTGTTGGTCCGGGCGCCGCGCTTCGTGATCCGCTCCACCCGCTCCCGGCGCAGCCCCTCGTACGCGGCGAACGCCGAGGCGGCGTCGGGCAGGTCGCGCAGGCAGCGCGCCAGTTGGATCGCGCTCTCGATCGCGAGTGAGGCGCCCTGGCCGGTGCTGTTCGACGGCGCGTGGACGGCGTCGCCGACCAGGACCATCCGGCCGCGATGCCAGTGCGGGACCGGGGGCATGATGTGAATGGCCCCGGTGATGTCGAAGTTCTCCGCGGTGGTGCGGCCGGCGAGCAGTTCGCCCGGTGCGTCCCCCGCGTACGTCTCGCGCAGGGTCCGCAGCCACTGTTCGGCCGGGATCGCCCGGGCTTCGGTCAGGGACATGTACGACTTCGAAGGAAGGTTCGCGCCCCAGGTGATCCGGCCGTCCGCCATCTTCCAGTAGAGGTAGTACGCACGCCGGCCGAACGCGAACGTCATGACGCCGGGCTCCGGATCGAGGTCGGGACCGGCTTCGAGGTAGCCCTGGAAGCCGAGCATGCCGGTGTAGCCCGCGCCGGGGGCCTGCGGGTCGATCAGCGTTCGCACGGTGGAGCGGACGCCGTCGGCGCCGATCAGGATGTCGGCGGTCGCGGCGGCGCCGTCCGCGAAGCGCGCGGTGACGGAGTTCGCCCGCTCGTCGACGCCGACCAGCCGCTTTCCATACTCGAAGCGGACCCCTGCCTCGACGGCCCGGTCGCGCAGCACCCGGTGCAGGTCGCCGCGGCCGACGACCTGCAGCGGCTCCACATCCGCCAGGGTCGGCAGCCGACGGCTGTTCCCGCCGACCGCCATGACCTGGGCGGTGATCGGCGTGGCCAGCGCGCGGACGGCGGCGTCGGCGCCGATGAGGCCGAGCGCGGCCAGGCCGTTGGGGGCCAGGGCGAGTCCGCCTCCGATGCCCTCGGTCAGGGCGGGGTACGCCTCGTATACGGTCGCCTGGATACCGGCCTTGACCAGGGCGGTCGCGAGGACGGGTCCGGCGATGCCGCCTCCGATGACGAGTGCGGTGCGGACCTTGGTCGTTATGTCTGCGGACATGGCTTCTCTCCCGTGATTGAGTCGCGTCGGTGGTCGGGGCACCGGGGACGCGCACGGGAACCTGGCTATCCTTGGTTTGCCACCTCGTGGCCGGGTCCGTTTCGTGCGGTCTGCGGTGCGAGAGCGTTGCGAGGGGTCGGCAGCGTGCTGTCGCCCCGGGCCCCGACGGCGGTGTTGGCGCACCGCCGCGGGGCCGCATTTCAGTTTTTGCCGAGGCCCCTCTCCGCGAGCTCGACCAGTTCCGGGGGCAGCTCGCCGCTCTCGTGGAAGGCGCGCCACATCGCGAGATCGGGAAACGCTCCCGAGGTCAGCTCGTCGAGCAGGGCACTGACCCAGACCGCCTCGGCCTGGAGCATCGCCAGCCCGAACTCCGACTCGATCAGGAAGAGGCGGGGTACCTCCTCGCGGCTCTCGGCGAGCACGGCGCGACGCGCGGCGAGGGACTCCTCGAGCGCGCCGAGCCTGGTGCACAGCAGGGCGATCACCTCGTCCGGTGGCAGGATCATCTGCACCGAGAGGCCGGCGGCGAACCTCGGATGCTCGGGCTCCGGCGTCGAGAGCAGCTCCCTGGTCCAGTCGAGCAGTTCCTGCCGACCGGCCTCGGTGATCCGGTAGACCGTGCGCTCCGGGCGGGCCCCCTGCCGATCGGTGCCCACCACTTCCAGGAAGCCGTGCTTCGCCAGGTTCTGGACGACGGTGTAGAGCGAGCCCCACTTGACGTCCATGTCCTGGTCCTTGCCGCGGGCGCGGATGAGCGAGGCGATCTGGTAGCGGTGCATCGGCTGCTGGACGACGGTGCCCAGCACCGCCAGGGCCATCAGGTTCTCGACTTTGCGCTTCGCCGCCATCGCAGCCGCCTTCCGTTGGACTACTCGTCAACAAATATACGTCGACGAGTAATTGGGCGCAAGTGCCGCTGAGACGCGGAGAAGACGCAGTGGGGCGCGGCTTCCGCCGCGCCCCACGTCATTGGTGCCTGCTGCCTGGCAGCGCCTCGCCCTAGTCGAAGAAGGGCATGCCGGGGCCGGCGTTCGCGGCGCGGCCCTTGGGCTCTTCCCAGTCCTCCTGACGGCCCAGCGCGGTCAGGTCGAGCAGGGGGTAGGTGCCGCCGAGGTACTCGGTGCCGCGGGCGAAGGAGGAGTAGGTGTGGAAGACGGCGTTGCCGTCGCGGAGGAAGCAGCTCAGGCCCGGCTGCTCGGAGGGCTCTTCGAGGAGCCAGCCGGCGTTCGCCCGCAGCAGTTCGTCGGGCGAGCGGAAGTTGAACTCGACCGGGGTCACGTCCTTGTCGATGGAGACGTGGAAGTCGTAGTTGAAGTCGCCGCCGAAGGACGAGTACCACGGGGTGGTCCAGCCGTGCTCGGCCTGCTTCTTCTGGATGTCGGGGAACGCGGCGCGGGAAACCAGCACGAAGTTCGTGCCGCGGCTGCGGACCTGGTCGACCATCGCGGGGTTCTGCACGGCCAGGGAGCCTGAGCAGCCGCGGCACACCTCGTCCCAGCCGGGGGCGAACATCACGTGCTGCACGATCAGCTGCGGCTTGCCGTCGAACAGGTCGAGCAGGTGCACGGAGCCGTCGGGGCCCTCGAAGACGTAGTCCTTCTCGACCCGGACCATCGGCAGGCGGCGGCGGTCCGCGTTGAGCCGGTCGCGCTCGCGGGTCATCTCCTTCTCCCGGACCAGCAGTGCCCGGCGCGCCTCGAGCCACTCCTCGCGGGTGACGACCTCGGGTAGAGCCATGGGAGTACCTCCATCGAGTCACAGATGCTGTCACCGGGTTAGACCGCGCGAAGGGCGCGAAATCATCGGTGCCGGGCGAAGTACCTCGGTCAGCTCGTCGATGGCTCCGCGTCGAGCGTGGCGGGGAAGCCGTAGGCGGGGAACAGTTCCGGGAAGACGAAGGCGTGCAGGGCGCTGATCCTGCCGCCTTCGACCTCCACGACGGTCAGCGACCAGGGCGTATAGCCGCCCCGGCCGTCCGAGCGGTACTGGGCGTAGGCCGGGCAGCCGTTCGCCCGAAACGGGACCAGCCGCGAGCCACGGCATTCGGCGCCGGGGCCGAGCATCCACGCGACGATCTCGTCAGCGCCCTGAAGCCAGATCGGAAAGGGCGGCATCGACTGCACCGCGTCCGCGCGCAGCAGGGCGGTCAGCCGCTGCATGTCATAACGCTCGAAGGCGTCGACATAGTCGTCGAGCAGTCGCCTGGTCTCTTCGGATTCCCCGGCGCCTTCCGATTCACCGTGCACGGCGGGGATCTCGGGTCCCGGCACGGTGGCGCGGGCGCGTTGCAGCGCGCTGTTGACGGCGGCGACGCTGCTTTCCAGCAGGTCAGCGGTCTCGGCGGCGGAGAAGCAAAGCACGTCGCGCAGGATCAGCGCGGCCCGTTGCCGGGCCGGCAGGCGCTGCAGCGCGGCCACGAAGGCCAGCCGCACGCTCTCTCGAGACACCGCCAGTTGGGCCGGGTCGGCTCTGTCCGCCAGGATGCCGGCATCGGGACCGGGCAGAATCCACTCGCGCTCGGGCAGCGGGCCGCCGGGATCGGCGCCGCGCGCCGGGGTCGCCGGGCCCAGGTCCATCGGCAGCGCCCGCCGACCGCGTTCCTTGAGCAGGTTGAGGCAGACGTTGGTGGCGATCCGGTGCAGCCACGTGCGCACGGCCGAGCGTCCCTCGAAACCCGCCATGCCGCGCCAGGCCCGGATCATCGTCTCCTGCACCGCGTCGTCGGCGTCCGGGAACGAGCCGAGCATGCGGTAGCAGTAACCGGTCAGCTCACGCCGGACATGCTCGTACTCCGCGCGCGCGAGGCCGCCGAAGATCTGCTCGTCGATTGCTTCGGTATCCACCTTCCGGAGTCTAAGCGCGGGGTCCGACAAATGCCGCGCTTCCGGCACCGCAGGGGCCTTTGCATCGGCGCGAGATCTTCGGGTAGGCAGAAGCAATGGCGCAGACGACCGACCCCGCGTCCTTCGACCGATTCGCCCTCGATTACGACCGTTTTGTAGAGCTGCTGCCCGGCCGCAACACGTCGTGGCTCGCCGGCCTGGGCCTCAAGGGCGCGCGGGCGCTGGACGCGGGATGCGGTTCCGGACACGCCGTCGAACTGCTGTCGCGGGACTTCGAGGAGGCCAGGCGGGCCGCGCCCGCAGATCACGCAGGTACGGCTTCGTGTTCGACATAACAGACTCGATCCCTCCGAAAGATCGAGCCTTGACGCAACCCTGATCGACAACGTGTGCGACCACTACCCCATTCGGCGCAGTGCGCGGAGCCGAGGTGCGCGGGGTCGTTCGGCGGGGTGTAGTCGAACTCGTAGACGTAGGTCGCGTTGCCGGTGTTGGCGTGGTGGTCGGCGATGGCGAGCGTGCCGTCGCGGAAGACGATACCGGTCTCGACAGTTCCTTGGAGGCCGCCCGACTCGGTCTCGGCAATGGGGCAGGTTGTCTCGTTCATGGTGTGCCACCTTTCTTCCGGCTGCGGTGGTTCTGGTTTATCGCCTGGCGGAGGAAAGGTTCGATAGATTCGCCTTCAGCGCAAGATACACGCCATCGATCATGAGATTTTGATGGATATGAGATAGGTGCGACACGAGCTGGACGAAACGGAGCGACGGATCGCCGCCGTGCTGATGGCCTCGCCGCGAGCCTCCTGGCGCACGGTCGCGGGGGTGCTCGGCGTGTCCGAACGCACGATCGTGCGACGCGCGGCCCCGCTGCTCCACGACGGCACGCTGCGCCCCACGGCCGTGCGCAATCCCGACCGTTTCCCCCGGCTGATCCCGATGGTGCTGCGGATCCGGTGCCGCCCCACCCGGATCAAGGCGATTGCGGCCGGCCTGGCCCGGCGGCCCGACGCCATATGGGTCGACATCCTCGGCGGCGGTGACGAAATCAGCAGCGTGCTGTTCCTCGACGGCCCCGAAGCCCGCACCTCGCTGCTGCTGCGCGACCTCCCCGCCACCGCCGACGTCCAGTCCTGGGACGCCTACGACCTGATGAAAGTTTTCCCCGCCAGCTTCGCCTGGAGCGCCGGACTGCTGACCCCCGATCAGTTCGACGCCCTCACCCCGCTGTCTCGCGAGCCCGTCGACGCCCCGGACGTCGAACCGTTGGACGACGCCCTGATCGACCAGCTGACCCTGGACGCGCGGGCCGGCTACAGCAAGCTGGCCACGCGCCTCGGCACCTCGGCCTCGACCGTGAGCCGACGCCTGGACCAGCTCGTGTCGGGTCACGTGGTGCGTCTCGCGTGCGAAATCGACCTGCGACTGCTCGGCGCCGACACCGACGCGCTGCTGTGGATCTCCACCGGCCCCGGCAGCATCGAGGCGATCGGACGCGAGCTGAGTCGGCACCCGCAGGTGCGGTTCGCCGCGGCGACCACCGGAGCAGCGAACCTCCTGGTGGCCGTCGCGGCCGAAAACCTCGCCGGGCTCTACACCTTCCTGACCGAGACCATCGGTTCCATCGACGACGTCCGCGGACTCGAGGTGACCCGGATCCTCAGCTCGGTCAAACGAACCGGCCGCATCCGCCGCGACGACAGCTGAGGACAGTCAGTCCTCTGTCAGTCGTAGATGAGGTCGAATTCCTCCCATTGCCCGATGGCTGTCCTGTTGGCGATCAACGGTGAGCCGTCGGCGTTCTCCGCAGTGACGTAGTCGCCGTCCGAGTGCGCGCGTAGGCTGACGGTGCCGTCGGGGTTGGTGAGCAGGTCGAAGGTCTCATTCGTGCCGATGCTCGTCGAGTCGGCGATCAGCGACGTGGTGCTGTTGGCCGAGTCGACGTAGTCGCCGTCGGCGTGCGCCTTGAGGCTGACCACGGACGCGGTGGTCGGGACGTCGGTGACGTTGTGGGCGTATCCGGCCGCGACGAGGTTCGCCTGGACCGCGTTCTCGGTGGCGTCGGACGGGTAGCCGGCCGTGACGGCGCCTTCGAAGAACTCTCCGTCGCCCCAGAGGCTGTTGTCCCCGCCGGTGCCGAGCTCGATGGAGGGCTGCACCTTCATCGGGTCGTAGCCGCTGGGCAGCGCTCCCGAGTAGGACTCGGTCAGGCCGCCTTGCTGCCCGTTGCCGTACTTGAGAGTGAAGTTGGTCGTGCCGTTGTTCTTCTCCCACGCCGAGAGGAACGAGCCGGTCTCCGCGGGGATGCTCGCCGGGTTGGCGCCGGTGTTGCTGAAGTACATGCCGTTCTCCAGATCACCGCCGACCCACGGGCCCGTGCCGCTGCAGTTCCGGGTCCAGCAGTCGGTGCCGTAGTAGATCGCGTTCATGGTGGCGTTGCCGTCGTCGGTGTCGTTCGCCTCGGCCGAGCCGAAGTCGAAACAGCAACTACCGCTCGTGACGTTCGACGAGGTCATCATGTAGATGCCCTCGGGCTGCGAGCCGGTGGGCACGTTCTCGGCGTCGTCGATGCGATAGCCGGTGCCCTGGGCGTTGAATAAGGCCCCGTAGGCAGGCTGGCCGTCGACGGTCACCGGCAGCGCCATGGCGGGCGAACCGATGTCGGAGCCGTTCGGGCCGGGACCGGACCACCCACGCGAACAGCCTGAGCAGGCAGTGCCCTGCGAAATGGGCAAGTTGTTGCCGTTGGAGGTCTTATCGTAGATCTCTGTGATGGTGCAGCTCGTGCCGGAGCAGAACGAGACCTGCGGCGCGGAGTCGACGACGCCGCCTGCGGATTCCAGGCCGATGTTCAGATAGCTGTCATCGGAGGCACGCTGGATCTGGTAGAGCGAACCGTCGTAAGCCCCGAACAACGCGCGGGTGGTGCTGTACGCCGCTTCGCACGGCGTGCCCCCAGCGGCGTAGATGTCGCACGGCAGCGAAGGCGTCGCCGCGGTCGCGGTGGTCGCCGCGCCGAGCGCGGGCAGAGCGATCGCGGCCGCCAGCAGGCAGGTGGCGGCCAGCCGCACCCGTCGTCTGAGCAGATTCATCAAGCGCATCAAGATCCTCCGTCGTTGGAGCGGGTATGACGCAGCACACATACTTAGACGACCTTCGGCATAAGTCAAGAGTAATCAAGGCCATTTCGACGCCAGATCGAAGATTCTTTTGCTTAAGAGCAGTTTTATCAACGCGACGCTGCTACCGTGACCCCGTGCCCACGACCCAGAGCGACCTCTCGACCGAGACCGACAGCCCCATCGGCCTGACCGACCTGGGGCGAGTACGGGTGCTGCGCGCGCTTGCCGAGCACCGACAGCTCTCGCGCTCCGAGCTCGTCAGCCGAACAGGGCTGGCCAGGGCGACAGTAAGCTCGATCATCTACGAGTTGACCAATGGGAACCTGGTGCAGGAGAGCGCCGCCGCCGACGCCGCCGGAACCAGAACGGGACGCCCGCCGCAGGCCCTCTCCCTCGTCCCGGATTCCGCCTATGCGCTCGGCTTGGACATCGCACACGACCACGTCCGGGCAGTTTTGACTAATGTCGTCGGAACGGCGCTGTGGGCCCGGACCCGTCCTATGGCCGTGGACGGCGATCCAGAGCGGGCGCTGGGCACCGCCGTGCAGCTGATCGACTCAGCACTCGAAGACTTCAGCGTGCCCCGGGAGAAGATCCTCGGTCTTGGGGCCGGCTTCGCGTGCCCGGTCGACAAGGACCGCCGGCGGCTGCACGCCGAGGGGATCATGCCGGGCTGGGTCGGCGTGCAGCCCGCCGACGAACTGGCCGGCCGGACCGGGCTGCCGGTGCAGATCATCAACGACGCCAACGCGGGCGTGCTCGCCGAGCGGCGCTTCGGCGCGGCCCGAGGCTGCGACAACGTCGTGTACCTGCGCCTGTCCACGGGCATCGGGGCGGGAACGATCTGCGACGGCCGGATCCTCCTCGGCCACGGCGGCATCGCCGGCGAGCTCGGCCACGTCATCGTCGAGCCGCACGGCACGCTCTGCCGGTGCGGCAACCGCGGCTGCCTGGAGACGATCGCCAGTCCCCCGGCGATCGCCGACCTGCTCAGCCGCAGCTGGGGCCGCGAGGTCACCGCCGCCGAACTGCCCGGCCTGCTCAGTGCCGGAGACCGCGGCACCGCACGCGCGATCGAGGACGCCGGCGACGCCGTGGGCGCGGTGCTGGCCATCACGGTGATGATGCTGAACCCTGAGATGATCGTGATCGGCGGCGACCTGGCCGCGGCGCGCGAGACGCTGTTCGAGCCCATCCGCCGCAAGCTCAACCGCAACACCATGGTCTGCCACACCGAGGAGCTGCGCATCGTCCCGAGCGAGCTCGGCGACAGCGCCGGCGTGCGCGGGGCCGCGGCGCTCGTGCTCGAGGGGGCGCCGGAAGCGCTCGCGCTGTCCCGCGCTAACTGAGCCTGATCAGGAGCCTGCCACGTCGGACGCATCCGCCGATCCGGATTCCGGGTCCACGCGCCACTGCTGGCCGAGCCCGATCAGGAATCTGCGACGTCGGACGTGTCGGACGGGTCAGCCGATGCGGATTCCGGGTCCGCGCGCCGCTGCTGACTTAGCCCAATCAGGAATCTGCGATGTCGGAGGCGTCGGACCCGTCGCTTGAGGCGGATTCCGGGTCCACGCGCCACTGCTGGTAGAGCGCCATCAGGTCGACGCGCGCGGCCGGGGCCAGGTCCTCGGGCTCGACTTGGGCGGCCGTCTGCCGGACCAGGCGGATCTGCGCGAAGTACTCGTCGCAGTGCTCGCAGCCGGCCAAGTGCCGCTCGAGCGCGGCGCGCTGGCCGGGTTCCAGGGCGTCGTCCAGGTAGGCGGTGACCAGTTCCACCGCCTCGCGGCAGACAAGGTCGGCGGACTCGGAGCCAGCCGGGCCGCAATTCTTCCCGCGCCAGGGCGCGAACCACGAAAGCTTCACTTCGTCGCCACCTCCTGTTCGAGGAGCGCCCGGACCCGCGCGCGGCCCCGGTGCAGCAGCACCCGTTGATTCCCCTCGGTCAGCTCAAGGACACGGCACACCTCGGCCGCGCTGAGGCCCTCGACGTCCCGCAGCGTCACGACCTGCTGCTGGCTGTCCGGCAGCCGGGTGATCGCCACCCGCACCCGTTCGACCAGTTCAGCGTCCTGCTCCTGCTCCTGCGCCGCCGCGTCCGGCCAGGGCGAGGGCGGCTGGGACCACGCGCCGTCGGGGCCGAAGCGGGCCGGGTCGACGGTCGGGGCGTCCGGGTCGGTCGGGTCGACCGGGATCAGCCGGCCTTCCTTGGCGGCGAGGGTGCGGGCCCGGTTGGCGCAGATCTGGAAGAGCCAGGTGCGCAGCGAGGCGCGGCCCTCGAAGCGGTCGAGGCCGCGCAGCAGGCCGAGCCAGGTCTCCTGCGCTATGTCCTCGGCGAGCTCGGCGCGCGGGGTGAAGGAGTGCGCGAAGCGGGTGAGCCTGGTGTGGTACCGGTCCACGAGCACGGCGAACGCGTCCTGATCGCCTATGCGCAATCGGACCACGAGCTCGTCGTCGCTCTCCACGCGGCCAAGCATAAGCCAGCCCCGGCTCGGGCCGGGCCGGGGGCCTGGTGGGGGCGGCCGTTACAGGGCTTTGTCACCGTTGCGTAACAGCCGCGGGTTTCCGGGCCCCGGACTGTAACGCCGGGCCGAAAACCGGGACTACACGTGCGTCGGATCCGACCCCGCTGTACCCCGACGAACCGCATTCAAGGAGTGACCTCCACCATGTCGTCCACCAGCTTCGCCCGCATCAGCCTGCCCGCCGGCGCCCTGCTCGCCGGTTGCGCCGCCCTCGCGCTCGGAATCGCTCCCGCCGCCGAGGCCGCCGCGTCCCCGTCCACCGCCGCCCAGTCGGCCCACGTCGGCGCGTCCGACGCCGTGTTCGTGCAGACCGACAACACCGCGGGCAACCAGGTCGAGGTCTACCAGCGGGCCGCGGACGGCACGCTCAGCCTGACCAAGGGCTACTCCACCGGCGGGCTCGGCGGCGCGCTGACAGGCAGCGTCGTCGACCACCTCGCCTCGCAGGGCTCGCTCACCTACGACGCCAAGCACGGGCTGCTCTACGCGGTGAACGCGGGCAGCAACACCGTCTCGGTCTTCGCCGTCCATGGCACCGAGCTGACGCTGCGTCAGGTCGTGGCCTCCGGCGGCACCTTCCCGGTGAGCGTCGCCGTGCACGGAAACGTCGTCTACGTGCTCAACGCGGAGAACGGCGGCAGCATCCAGGGCTTCCGGGTCGCGAACGGCGGCCTCGTGCGCGAATCCGCGTGGAACCGTCAGCTCGGGCTCGAGACCGACGCGACCCCGCAGTTCACGCACACTCCCGGCCAGGTCGGCTTCACCGCGGACGGACGCCAACTGCTGGTGACGACGAAGGCCGCGGGCAACGACGTGTACGTCTACCGCCTCGGCGCCGACGGCTCGCCCTCGCAGTCGCTGACCGTCAACTCGCTGCCCGGCACGGTTCCGTTCGCGTTCGTCAACACCGGCAGCCACCAGATCGCGCTGGTCGAGGCCGGGGCGTCCACCGTACTGACCTACGACGTCAAGGCCGACGGCACGCTGACCGCTCTCTCCTCCTTCGCCACCGGCGAGGCGGCCACCTGCTGGATCGCCGGCAGCGGCGACCTGCTGTTCGCGTCCAACGCGGGCAGCGCCACCGAGACCGGGCTCAAGCTCGGCGGGTACGGCTCGCTGGCCGGCCTCGGCAACACCTCCACCGACGCGGGCACCGTCGACGCCGCGGCCAGCCCGGACGGCCGGAACCTCTACATCCAGACCGGCGGCACCGGCACCGTGGACGAGTACGCGATCGGGTCCGGCGGCTCGCTCACGAAGATCGGTTCGGTCGTCGTCGCGGGCGGCGTCGGCGGCGAGGGCATCACCGTAGGCTGATACGCAGCCGACTGACGACGACTGTGGTCCGGTCCATATCCGTGGACCGGACCACAGCTGCCCACCGGGCCGACGCCGGTCAGCGGAGCCGGCCGGCCACCCGCGTGAGCAGCGCCCTGAGCAGGGCGATCTCCTCGATCGTCGCCAGCGCCATCGTCTTTGTCACCTGAGACCACACCGCGCCGCCAGCACCATGTTCGGTGGTTCAGAACTTGACCGGGCCCTCGCTCTGGCCCTGCTCATCTTCGTGGTCAACGGCACGCTGCTGACGACCGGCCGTATCCGAGCCTTCTCGCTCATCCCCGGCATGTTCTTCGGCTTCGCATCGCTGTTCGGCACCTACTTCGGCGGATCCGGCTTCAATTCGGGCAATCTCGCAGCTGCCTTCGTCAGCAGTACCGCGATGAACGCGCTCGGCCCGCTGTGCTCCTGCCTAGGTCGCTTTTGCTGCTGAGTTCGTTGTGTTTGAGGCAAGTTTGTGTCGTGTCTGGTCAGGCGGCTCGTGGGAGTCTGGCCAGGTCGATGGTGCGGGTGACGTGCCGGTCGAGAGTGGCGAGGGCTTGGCGGATCTCGGGCGGGGAGGGTGGCTGGTCGGCGGCCATGAGTGGGCGTAGCAGGCGGTTGTGGAGCTTGGTGTAGAACACGGCGAAGCGCTGTCCGTCGGGGGTGACGCGGTAGGCGTTGGTGCCCTCGACCCGTTCGATCAGGCCTTTGAGGCGCAGGCGGCGTAGATCGTAGCTCATCCGGTTGCTGGTGTACGGGGCGCCGAGCAGTGTGGTCACCAAGGCGCGCAGGCTCTTGTTGGTGATCTGCCCGGTCACGGTGTGCACGGATGCGGTAAGGGCGCCGGCCAGGGCCATGACCCTCGGGTCGCCGAACCGCAGGGCCGGGGCCCGCTGCCCGCCGTCTTCGACGCTCGGGGATGCGACCCGCTCAAAGGCTGGGCTCGCAAAGACACAACCCTGGCCGACACGCTCAGTCTGCAACAGTCGGCCGTTGGCGGCGCGGGATTTGGCCTGTAGATCGTCGAGGTGTTCCAGGCGGCGGCGGATGCCCAGGTCGTTGGGGTCGTTGACGACGGTCTCGATGCGCAGGGCGCGTCCGTCCTTGAGGTACTGCTTGATCCGGGAGTGCTTGTAGAACGCGTTGATGACCACCCCGTCGTTGTCCCGGTCGACCGCGGTGCGAAACTCCCCGGCGGTGTTGCGGCGGATCTGCCGGTCGAAGATGATCTCCATGTTGTCCGGGCGGCCCAGATCCAGGTTGTCCGCGCACAGGGCCTCGAAGAACGCCCGGGCCCGGCGTGGGGCGTCGAACACGATCGTGCGAGAGGTCTCGACTTGGCGCATCGAGGTCTCCCACCAGTACCCGGCGTCCCGGTCCGCGGTGTCGAAGGGCAACGGCAGTCGGGCCCACCAGCGTTCGAGGAAGACTTTGATCGTGCCGGGCCCGAGCCGATCGCAGATCGCCTGCAGCCCGGCCGGATCGTCGCAGGAGGCGAACCCGTTGGACAGTTCGGTGAAACCGATCCCGGCCTTCGTCGCCTGCCGCTTGGCCCACTCGTGCCCGTTGACCCAGACCTTGCCCGGATACGGGAAGTACGCGCACAGCTTGATGAACGCCGGGCCGAACTCCTCATCCCACAGGTAGAAGTAGTAGCAGGTGGTGCGCCGGTCGGTCTTGGCGAAGTTGAACCACACGATGCCGCCCGGGCTCGTGCCCTTCGATCCGGTGAACACCCGCTGGAACTCCTGGGCCACCCCGATCACCACCACCTGCGAGTGTCCGGTGCGCGCGGCCTGATCGAGCAGCGGGCGCATCACATCGATCTTCCGGTCGGTCTTCGCGAAGCGCACCACCGGGATCGCGTTGGACTTCGCGAAGGACTCGACCGCCGCCCGAACCTGGGTACCGCGCTTCTCGAACAGCGCCGGCGACGGTATAGGCGCCCCAAGATGCCCCCTGAGGAACACCGCGACCTGGCCCGGGGTCTGCAACCTGGGCACATACGTGTTCAGGTAGATCCGGTCGAGACACTCGAGATCCAGCACCGCGTGCTCGTCAAGCAGATCGTTGACCGTCACCGCACGCGAGACCGAGTACCTTGACGCCATCACCATCACCACCACGCCGCAGGGAGATCCTGCGGGCAGCATCCACCCGATGACCAGGCGCGTTAAGGCCAACGCCACCATTCACCTCGGCGGTCCGAGGCGAAGCCTCACTGGAGCTGCAGTGGATGATGGTATCCGGCATGACGAGCTTGCCGGTGCCGTTGATGATCCCGTTGCTGTAGACCCAGGCGCCGGAGTCGCTGTTGATCTGCTCGCTGCTGTTGATGGGCAGACTCGCGCTCACCGGGCTGAGGTAGCGGGGCCTGGCGAGGGTTTCGATCAGTACGCGTACCACGGCGTATCCGGCGAGGGTGACACCCATCGCAGGTACGACCTTCTTCCACAGAGTGCCGGCGAAGACGCCCAGGGCGACGGCGAACAGGGTGTAGCCGATGGGCACGATGCCCTGGACGTCGAAGAAGATGGGCACGATTCGGCCGTTGCCGTTGGCCGTCAAGGGGCCGAACCACCAGCCCATGCCGAGCGCGTAGGCGGCGGCCAGCAGGAGAGCGACCGCGCCGACCAGGCCGAATTTCACCAGCGCCCAGTGCTTGCGGCTCACGCCCTGCGTCCAGACGAGGCGGTGGGTGCCCTGCTCGACCTCGCGGGCGACCAGCGGGGCGCCGAAGAAGATCCCGACGAACACCGGCAGGATCACGAACAGGATCCCGATGAACGTCATCGCGTTGTACTGGCTCTGGAACTGGCCGCCCAGAGTGCTGCAGTCCTCGGCTCGTCGAGCAGCAGCAGTCGGGGGCGCTTGGCCAGCGCGAGGGCGAGGGCGACCTGCGCGCGTTGCCCGCCGGACAGCTTGCCGACCGCCAGATTCGGCGCGATGCCCAGGTCCGCGAGCCGGGTCCGGGCCAACGCGGCGTCCCACGTGCGATTGAGCTTGCCGCCCATGGTGATCAGCTCTTGGGCGGTGAAGTCCCGGAAGAGCGGGGTGTCCTGGGCGACGAAGCCGATCCCGGCCAGCGCCTTCGTGTTTCCGCGCGGGTCCTGCCCGAAGACGCGAACGCTGCCGGCGTCGGGGGCCAGCAGGCCGACCGCGAGGTGCAGCAGCGTGGTCTTGCCCGCGCCGTTGGGGCCGACCAACGCGGCGATCCGTCCGGTCGGCAGGTGCAGCGTGCAGTCTTGCAGCGCCCAGGTCCGCTTGTAGCGCTTGCCAAGCCCGGCGGTTTCGATCGCGGTGTCGGTCATGTCTGCTCCCACCTCATTCATCAGGCCTCTTACCGCGCGGGGTCGTCGAGGACGGCGCGCATGGTCGTATCGATCAGGGCTGTGATGTCCTCGCGGCCCAAACCGGCCCCCTCGGCCTTGCGCAGCCAGCCGACCAGGTCCTCGCGCAGGTCGACGTGGCTGGTCAGGGAAGGCCCGGCCAGGGTGCGGGTGATGAACGTGCCCACGCCGGGGCGGCCCTCGGCCAAGCCCTCCAACTCCAGCTCGCGATAGGCCTTGAGGACCGTGTTCGGATTGATCGCGAGGGACCCGGCGACCTCGCGCACCCTGGGCAGCTGATCGCCGGGGGCCAGCAGGCCGACCCGCAGTGCCTGCTTGACCTGCAGAACCAGCTGCATGTAGGTGGACACCCGCGAGCGACCGTCGAGCACGAATTCGATCACCAGTGCTCCGCCTGTCCTATTGTCTTACGGTGGTAGGACAATAGGGCGGCGCGCGACGGGTCGTCAATACCGAATCGTCGAAGCGGCGGCCGTCTTGGTCACGGGGTGAGGATCGGGAAGTCCCGGTCCGGGTCCGCGAGCAGCGAGCGGAAGGTCAGCAGGGCCTGGGCGTCGCCGTCGATCCGGCAGTTGCCTTGCGCGATCTGGTCGACGAACGTGGTCTGCTGGTTCAAGACCGCGTCGAGCACCGGCCGGGCCAGCCGCAGAGTGACGTGCGGCTTCTCGGCGGCGCGTGGCCCGTCGACGCGTACTGCCATGGAGCGGAAGATCTGCTCGCAGGTGAGTGCGGCGATGATGTCGGCGGCCTGCCGAATGGGCGTCGCCGCGATGCTGCCGCGGGCTGAGCAAACCGGCCGCCGCGCGCGCGATCAAACGGATTGTCCTGGCGCTGCTCAGTCCGTGACCGTGACCCGTTAATTGCGGTGCTGGAGGTCGGTCGTGATGGCAGACTTCCCGGATGGGCGAAATTGAAGCGGAACTCGGCGGCGGCGCTGTTCAGGGCAACGGTATGACGGGGAGATCAATGTCTGCTGGCGGTTCGCGTTCGGAGCAGCGGATGTCGTTCAACCGCGCCGCGAGCACCTATCACCGGGGTCGGCCGCCGTATCCGGATGCCGTGTTCGACCTGCTGGCCGAGCGCTGCGGGCTGGGGCCGGAGGCGCGGCTGCTCGAGATCGGTGCCGGAAACGGGTTGGCGACGGGGCCGCTGCTGGCTGCGGGAGCGCACGTGGTGGCGGTGGAGCCGGGCAAGGAGCTTGCCGCGATCCTCGCCGCCGAGCACTCAGGCGACCGGCTCGAGATCGCGATCGCCGACTTCGAGAGTGCCGACCTCGGCGGCTCGGTCGACGACCCGCGTCTGACGGTCATTTACACCGCTGCCCGGACGTCCGGATGAGGCGAACACATCGGGGAGAGCGTCCACACCGATGCTGGGCCGCACCACCGGACACCGCGTTCCCGACACCGCGTTCCGGGCTCGTCAGACGGCTGCCTCAGCCTCCTCCACGGCCAGGATTCGGGCGCGCAGCTCGGCCGGGTAGACCTCGTCGAACTTGGCCTGGGGCGCACGTCCGGGGGAAGGCTGCCCGCGCGGCTCAGCGGCTACCGCTTACGGCAACGGCGCTATCGACCGATTCGTAGACGGCCAGGACACTGGTCAGCCGCAGGATCACGAGCATCGCCCGCAGCATCGGACGTGCTCCGACCAGACGCAGCGAACCGCCGTTGCGCGCCGCCCGACCGGCCGCGCCGACCAGCACACCGAGACCGGCGGCGTCGACGAACGCCAACTGCGTCACGTCCACCACGATCTGCGCCCGGCCGTCGAGGATCGCGGCATCGAGGAACGCGCGCACCTCAACGGCGTGCGCGACATCCAATTCCCCGCCGAACCAGACGAGCGCGCACCCGCCAAGGCACGACTTGCGCATCCTCAGGTCCCCACCCACGAAAACATCCCCGCCGACATCGTGCACGACCATGACTGACGCGGCGCCCGAGGTCTGGGGGAGCCAGCGGACAGCCTAGAAGCGAACACGCGAACCCGACCCGGCACGAGACCTTATTCACCCGATCGAGGGACACGCGCGGCCCTCTGGCGTCAGTCGCTCAGCCATTCGATCTGGCGGATCTTGTTCATCGCGTCGAGCGCCGCGACCTTGTAGGACTCTGCCAGGGTCGGGTAGTTGAACACCGCGTCGACCAGGTAGTCCACGGTGCCGCCGCAGCCCATGACGGCCTGTCCGATGTGCACGAGCTCCGTCGCGCCGGTGCCGAACACGTGGACGCCGAGTATCGAGCGGTCCTCCGGGGAGACCAGCAGTTTGAGGACGCCGTACGAGTCCCCGATGATCTGCCCGCGGGCCAGTTCGCGGTACCGCGAGACGCCGACCTCGAAGGGGATCCGCGCCGTGGTCAGATCGTCCTCGGTCCGGCCGAGGAAGCTGATCTCCGGGATCGTGTAGATGCCGATCGGCTGCAGCGGCGAGATGCCCTGGACCGGTTCGCCGCACGCGTGGTGGGCCGCGAGCCGGCCCTGTTCCATCGAGGTCGCGGCGAGCGCGGGGAAGCCGATCACGTCGCCGACCGCGTAGATGTGCGGCACGGCCGTGCGGAAGTACTCGTCGACGGAGATCCGGCCGCGCGCGTCGGCGCTGAGGCCGGCGTTCTCCAGCTGAAGGCCCGCGGTCATGCCCTGGCGGCCGGCCGAGTACATCACGACCTCGGCCGGGATCCTCTTCCCGCTCTCCAGCACCGCGAGCGCGCCGCGCGGATGCCGTTCCACCGCGGCGACGGTCTCGCCGAAGCGGAAGGTCACCGCGAGGTCGCGCAGGTGGTACTTGAGCGCCTCGACCACCTCGATGTCGCAGAACTCGAGCATCCGCGGCCGGGACTCGACGACGGTGACCTTGCAGCCGAGCGCGGCGAACATCGAGGCGTATTCGATGCCGATGACGCCCGCGCCGACCACGACCATGCTCTGCGGGACGCGGTCGAGGCTGAGGATGCCGTCGGAGTCCACGACCGTCGCGCCGTCGAAGTCCACGGTGGACGGGCGGGCCGGGGTGGTGCCGGTGGCGATCACGATCCGGTCGGCCGTCACCCGGGTCGCACTGCCCGTACCGTCGGACACCTCCACCGTGTGGTCGTCGACGAACGAGCCGAGGCCGGGCAGCAGGGCGACGCGGTTGCGCGAGAGCTGGCTGCGGATCACCTCGACCTCCCGGCCGACGACGTGCTGCGTGCGGGAGAGCAGGTCGGCGATCGTGATGTTCTCTTTGACCCGGTAGCTCTGCCCGTACATCTCGCGCTGGTTGAGGCCGGTCAGGTACAGCACCGCCTCGCGCAGGGTCTTGGACGGGATGGTCCCGGTGTTGATGCACACCCCGCCGACCATGTCCCGGCGCTCGACCACCGCGGCGCGGCGGCCGAGCTTGGCCGTGGCTATCGCAGCCTTCTGACCTCCGGGGCCGGAGCCGAGGACCAGCACGTCGTAGTCATACACAAGCGCCAGTGTGCCAGCGCCAGGCGTCCGGGCGAAGACCTCAGCGTTAACGAAACCGCGTAATACGCGTCAGGACCGCCGCGTGAGCAGCTCGTCGATGAGTTCACGCGGCAGGCCGTGCGTCTCGCGAAGGAAGCGGTAGTCGTCGAGGCGGAGCGGTTCGTCGGTGGATCGCCGGGACAGGACCTTGCGCCCGCGGTCGAGCAGCGTGGAGAAGCGCTGCTGCTCTTCGAGGAGGACGCCGCGCACATACCGCGTGTCGGGGCGCTGGCCGAAGTGCTCGAGCGTGTGCCCGATGAGCCCGACCGGGAGTTCGTCGAGGCTGCGCGTCGAATCGCCGCGCCACAGGATGGTCAGCACGCGGCGCAGGAGTCGGCGCAGGACGTAGCCGCGTCCGGTGTTCGAGGGGGTCACGCCGTCACCGATGATCACGATGCTGGAGCGGAGGTGGTCGACGACGACGCGGAACGAGGTCTCGTCCAGCTGCCAGACGGTCGGCACCGTGCCTCGCCAGGGTTCGAAGATGTCGCACTCGAAGACCGAACCGGTGCCCTGCAGAATCGTCAACAGGCGTTCGAGGCCCATCCCGGTGTCGATGTTGCTTTGCGGCAGTGGGACGAGGCTTCCGTCGTCGCGACGCAGGTAGCGCATCATCACGTGGTTCCATACCTCGACCCAGCACGGGTTCTGGGTCGGCGTGCCCGTCGGCTCGCCTTCGCCGGTCCACACGAAGATCTCCGTATCGGGGCCGCACGGACCCGTCGGGCCGTTGGACCACCAGTTTTCCTCTTGGCCGGTGAGCTCCACCGGCACGCCGAGTTCGCCCCAGGTCTCGAGGGATTCGACGTCCGGCCCGACCTGGTCGTCCCCGCCGAAGACGGTGACGTGCAACTGCTCGGGGCGGATGCCGAAGCCCTCGCGGAGCAGCCCGTGGCCCCAGCGCAGGCTCTGACCACCGCCGTAGTCGCCGAGCGACCACGAGCCGAGCATCTCGAACACTGTCAGATGGCTGCGATCGCCCACCTCGTCCAGGTCCGTGGTGCGCAGGCAGCGTTGCACGCCGGTCAGCCGACGTCCCTGCGGATGCGGCCGGCCTTCGAGATACGAGGTGAGGTGGTGCATGCCGGAGGTGGTGAACAGCACCGGGTCGCCGGGCGGCGGGATCAGCGAGTTGCCGCTGAGCCGCTGGTGGCCGCGGTCACGGTAGTAGTCGAGGAACGTTTTGACGGTCTCGTGCGAGTCCATGGTCTCGGGCCCTTCGGGGATCGAGACGGCCGGAGGGCGGCACGGGTGCACGACTTGGGATCAGACAGGTGACTGATTGGCGCACCGGCGGGCCGATCCGGCCGCCGGTGTTGTTGGGGGGAGTGCGGAGTTCAGGCAGCGGCAGCCGTCGACGAGCGGGTAGCTCGCGCGGCCGCGGCGACGGTATGCCTGACGATCTCCATGCCCTCGACGGTAACCCACGTCGAGCCGATGGACCAATGCTTTACTTACCCGGGGGGCCACGAGGAGAGACGAGGTCAGCTGGTGAAGCTCAAACTCGACCTGCACGACATCTACAACAAGGGCACCGAGATCGAGCGGGCGCTGGACGACATCATGGCCGAGGCCATCGCGAAGAAGGCTCCGCTGGTCGAGATCATCCCGGGGAAGGGCTCGGGCCAGCTGAAGAAGCGCGTTCTGCGCTACCTGGACCGCAAGGACGTCAAGGCCCTCTATCACCGGGTCGAGAAGGACTCGGACAACTTCGGCCGCGTGTTCGTGCACTTCCGGCACAAGTAGGCATGGGTAGGTACCAGGGCGCTCGAGGGGATCGGCCGGGCAGCCCTCGGGACCGCGATGCCGAGATCATGATCCGTAAATTCTTGCAGGCTCTGTTGCAGATTTTTTGAAAGTCTCTTGCGATTATTGCGGCGACGTATCGGAAGTTCTACGCTCCACCGCAGCACAATTGCCCACTCCTGTGCTGGAGCTCTCTCCACCGTCGCCGAAAGGTTCAGCCTCCTGATGAACATACATGTGCGCCCATCGGGCCGAACGCCCACCACGGCCGGTCGCCGGGGCAGGCTCACCGCCCTCGTCGTGGCCGCCGCCACCGCCCTGTTCACCCTACCCATCGTCTTAATCTCCCCCGCCACCGCGTCCGCCGCCGCGGGCACCCCGCCGTACTGGGCCCAATCGCCCTTCAGCGTCCCGAGCGGGACCGGTGTCAGCATGCCGTTCACCGAACTCGAGGCGGAGAACGCGAGCACCGACGGCACGATCATCGGCCCGAGCTTCACGCAGGGCGCGCTCGCGACCGAGGCCTCCGGGCGCGAGGCCGTGCAGCTGACCGCGCAGGGCCAGTACGTGCAGTTCACCATGACGAGCACGACGAACGCCTTCGATCTGCACTACGCCGTCCCGCAGGGCGACAGCGGCACGCTGTCGGTCTACGTCAACGGCACCAAGCTGAGCCAGGAACTCTCGCTGACCTCGGCGTACAGCTACATCACGACCTCCGACATCACCGGCAGCGACACCCACAAGCTCTACGACGACGCCCGGATGCTGCTCGGCCAGACGATCAACGCGGGCAGCACGGTCCGCTTCGAGGTCGACTCGGGCGACAGCGCGCTGCCGTACACGCTCGACGTCGCGGACTTCTACAACGTCCCGGCCGCGCTCACCCAGCCGTCCGGCACGGTCTCGGTGGCCGGCTACGGCGCCGACCCGACCGGCGTGAACGACTCGACCAGCGCGTTCAACAGCGCGATCACCGCGGCGAACTCGGCCGGGGAAGCGGTCTGGATCCCCTCGGGCACCTACCTCGTGGGCAGCCACCTGAACATCACCTCGGGCACCATCGAGGGCGCGGGCGACTGGTACACGCAGATCAAGACCAACGAGCTGATCGAGAACACCTCGGCGGTCTCCGGCGCGGTCAACCTGAGCAACTTCGCGATCCTCGGCTCCACGGTGGGCCGGCACGACGACAGCACCGCCAATGCCATCGACGGCTCGCTCGGCAGCGGCTGGACCGTCAACGGCCTGTGGATCCAGGACACCAACGTCGGGTTCTGGCTTCAGTACGGCAACAGCAACTGCACCGTGGAGAACACCGTCATCGAGTCCACCGACGCGGACGGCCTGAACTTCAACGGCAACGCGTCCAACTGCACGGTGAAGAACAACTTCATCCGCAACACCGGTGACGACGGCCTGGCGATCTGGTCGTATCCGACCGCTGACTCAGGCATCACCTTCGCCAACAACACGATCGTGCAGCCGACGCTGGCCAACGGCATCGCCGACTACGGCGGCTCGAACAACACGATCTCGAACAACGTCGTCGCAGACACCGAACCGCTCGGCAGCGGCATCGACATCTCCAACGAGGCGTTCCTGCAGCCGTTCACCCCGCTGTCCGGGACGATCACCGTGTCCGGCAACTATCTGATACGCACCGGCGCGTACAACCCGAACTGGAGCCACCCGATGGGGGCGGTCCAGTTCGACGCGTACGACACCTCGTTCACCGGAGTGACCGTCAACTACAGCGGCGGCGCGATCCTCGACAGCCCCTACGAGGCCTTCGAGTTCGTTGGCGGCGCGGGTACCGGAAACACCGTCAGCGGCGTGAACATCAGCAACGTCCAGGTGACGAACACCGGCACCACCGTGATGCAGGCGGAGACCGGCGGCTCGGCGAGCGTAAGCGGCGTGACCGCGAGCGGCATCGGCGTGGCCGGCGCGTACAACTACAGCTATCCGGGCGACGTCTCCGGCGCCTTCACGTTCAACCTGGGCAGCGGCAACTCCGGCTGGAGCACGACGCCGGTGCTGACCGCGTACCCGAACCCCGTGCAGGCTGGCGCGCTGAACGCCTCGCCGAGCAGCCTGTCGTTCGGCGACGTGGCCTCGGGCAGCACGAGCGCCGCGCAATCGGTGACGATCTCGAACCCGGGCACGTCCGCCGCGCCGATCAGCTCGATCAGCGCGAGCGGCGACTACGCGGAGACGAACACCTGCGGCAGTTCGATCGCCGCGGGCGGCTCGTGCACCGCGTCGGTCACCTTCTCGCCGACCAGCGGAGGGCCGCTCACCGGCTCGCTCACCGTGAACACCAGCGCGCCGGGAGGCAACCTGACGGTCGCGCTCTCCGGCGCCGGCGTCACCTCCACCACCAACCTCGCGCTGAACCAGCCGATCACCGCGAGCAGCTCCTACGAGACGTACGTGGCTTCGAACGCGAACGACGGCAACACCAGCACGTACTGGGAGAGCACCGACGGCGCAGGCTACCCGCAGACGATCACGGTCGACCTCGGGTCGGCGCAATCGATCGGCTCGATCACGCTGGATCTGCCGCCGTCCTCGGCGTGGGCCACGCGCACCGAGACGCTCTCGGTGCTCGGCAGCACCAACGACACCTCGTTCAGCCAGATCGTGGGGTCCGCGGGCTATACCTTCGACCCGTCCTCCGGGAACACGGTGACGATCAGTCTGCCGTCCGGGACCAGCACCCGGTACGTGCAGCTGAGCTTCACCGGGAACACCGGCTGGAGCGCGGCGCAGCTGTCCGAATTCGAGGTCTTCCCCGGCGGTTCGAGCAGCGGCGGCAGCAGTGCCCTGACGTCTAGCCCGTCGAGCCTGTCCTTCGGCAATGAGACGACCGGCAGCACGAGCGTCGCGCAGTCGGTGACGATCTCGAATCCAGGAACGTCCACCGCGTCGATCAGCGCGATCTCGACCAGCGCGCCGTTCGCCGAGACCAACACCTGCGGCAGCTCGATCGCCGCGGGCGGCTCGTGCACCGCGTCGGTGACCTTCTCCCCGACCGCCGCGGGCGCCTCCACCGGCACGCTGTCCGTCAGCAGCAGCGCGACCGGCAGTCCGCTGACCGTCGCCCTGAGCGGCACCGGCGTCTCCGCAGCGACTACCAACCTCGCGCTCAACCAGCCGGTCACCGCGAGCGGCTACACCCAGAGCTACGTCCCGGCCAACGCGGTCGACGGCAACACCAGCACCTACTGGGAGAGCACTGACAACGCGTTCCCCCAGTGGTTCCAGGTGGATCTGGGTTCGAGCACGAGCGTCAGCCGCATCGTGATGGACCTGCCCCCGTCCACGGCCTGGACCACCCGGACCCAGACCATCCTCATCCAGGGCAGCACCGACGGGACCAACTACTCCACCCTCGTCGGCACCGCCAACTACACCTTCAACCCCGCCACCGGCAACACCGTGACCGTCACCTTCACCGCCGCCAGCGTGCGCTACGTGAACCTGACCTTCACCGCCAACACCGGCTGGCCCGCAGGTCAGCTCTCTGAGCTGCAGGTCTACCAGAGCTAGGCGGTAAGTACACCCAGGGTCGGCGGTCCACGGATCGCCGGCCCTCGGCGTATCCGTGCCCTGGTTTCCACGAGCCGGGCACCGTGCTTCAATGTCGATCATGCCGCTGATGATGCTCGATCTAGACAACACCTTGATTGACAGGGATGCCGCGTTCCGGAGCGCCGCCGAAGAATTCCTTGCTCAGCACTGACTTCCCGGCGAAGATCTCGGATGGCTGCTCGCCGCTGACGCGAGCGGGTATACGGCGCGGCCCGACCTCGCCGAGACGGTGCATTCGCGATCCGGTACGTGCTGGGCGCTCAGCGCATGTAGAGGCCGCCGTCGGCGTTCGGGCAGACGCCGGTTACGGAGGCGGCGAAGGCATTGGGCGCGGGCGTTCTGCGCGTCCGACACGAACTCGCCGGACAGCACGATTTCCCAGATCTCGTGGGTGAGTTCGTAGAATCAGGCCCGCGCCGAACCGAGCTCGGCAGACCGGCTTCGGCAGAGCTCATTGGCTGGTGCTGTCAGCTTTGCGGGCGCGCCAGAGCCAGTTGCGCCGGAGGTAGAGACGGTGCAGGCCGGCGCTCACCAGGTTGTCGAGCGAGGGGTTCTTCCTGGGCTCCCTGGCCTCGGTGTCCGGGTACTGTCCCGGCGGAGTTGAGGGAGGCGACGTAGCCGTGCACGAAGAGGCCTGCGGCGGCGACCATCTCGTCACCGTCCCACGCGGCGTACGCCCGGAAGTTCGGGTGCGCGGCACCTGCGGCGAGCATCCGCGCGACGCCGTCGATCGGGGCCTCGTTGCCGCGCAGGACGGCCGAGGCCCATTCTTCGGCGTCGCCCGGCTCGATCGGGCCGACGCGCAACTCGGTCAACGCCTTTCGCCGCGGGTCGTCGATGGCGGCGCCATCGTGTGCGCCGGCACTTCGATGGGGCGCGAGATCGTAAGCTCGCCGGTGAGCGGGCATAGCTTGGGGTGCGCGGTCATCGGGGTGCGCAGGCGTCCGCCGAAGTCGTAGACGCCGACGGTGTCGAGTTCGTGCCCTGACCCGTGGCTCAGCTCGTAGGGGTATGAGGACTCGACGAGGGCGCACGTGCGACCGGCGCCCGAGCGCGGTCACGCTGGGTTCCGAAACCCCGGGAATCCGTTGACGCGCCGTAACTCCGGCGTTAAACACTCCCTAACTTGGAGAGCGCTCTCCCAGCGGTACTCCCACACTCACTCCCCTCCATCCTTGGAGCAGGCAATGACGCTTGGCCCCTCGCGCAAACCACCTGGATCCAGAACCCGTATCCGGGCCCTGATCGCCACCCTCGCAGCGGTCGTACTCTCCGTCTCAGCCCTCGTCATCGCGGCCGCGCCCGCGCACGCCGAAACGACGAGACGGTGAGCCAGCAGGCTCTGCAGGAGATCTACTTGCCGCCGTTCCAGACCGCCATCGAGCAGGCCGACGTCGCGTCCAGAACGCGGTGAACCTGGCCGCCGCCTCGACGGACGCGGTCATCGTGGTCAACGTGGCCGAGGACGAGGAGATGGACCTGAGCACGCTCGACCTGTCCAGCGCGGACGAGACGATGATCTCGGGCGTCGCCGCGGTGAACAAGAACACGATCGTGGTGCTCAACACCGGCTCCCCGGTCGTGATGCCCTGGCTCCCGCAGGTCGCCGGTGTCTTCGAGACCTGGTATCCGGGCCAGACGGTCGGCACCGCGCTCGCGGCGCTGATCTTCGGCAAGGCCGACCCCTCGGGCAAGCTGCCGGTCACCTTCCCGGCGAGCCTGAGCCAGGTCCCGGCGCAGACGACCGCGCAGTGGCCGGGCACCTCGGCCGGGGTCGACTTCAGCGAGGGCGTGGACATCGGCTACCGCTGGTACCAGCCCCAGAACATCACCCCGCTGTTCCCGTTCGGGTTCGGGTTGTCGTATACGGACTTCTCGTTCTCGAATCTGGGTGTCGGGGCGTTCGACGCGAACGGGGAGGCGACCGTGACCGCGACGGTGACCAACACCGGTTCGACGGCCGGAGCAGAGGTCGCGCAGCTGTACGTGGGCGATCCGGCAGCCAGCGACGATCCGCCGGAGCAGCTCAAGGGTTTCGACCGGGTGCAACTGAATCCGGGTCAGAGCCAGACGGTGACCTTCCCGCTGTCCATTTACGATCTCGCATCCTGGTCGACGAGCGCGAACGGCTGGGAGGCGCAGGCCGGCACGTACACGGTGTCGGTGGGCGACTCCTCGGCGAACCGTCCGCTGCAAGGCACGGTCAGCCTCGCCCAGACGCTCACCGGCCAGGTCGCGGCGGGCAGCTCGGGCGCGGGCGTGTCCACGGCGAACACGGCAGTTTGGCCCGGTCCGCCGATCAGCGCCCGGACCTCGCTGTCGTTGAACGTCATTCCGGTCGCCCCGGCCCCCAGCGCGTAGGCCGCCAGATGGATCCGTCCCTCCGCGATCCCGCCGGCCAGTTGCGCCTCCCGGTACTCCCGGTACTCCCGGTCGGACAGTCCCGAGACGTCGGTCGCGGCGATGACGACTCAGGCCGCGTCCCGCGCGAGATCCTGGTCCAGGCACACCCGATAGAGCTCCGCGCGCATCTCGGCCTGACTGCCCGAGCTGACCGGCTCGCCCGACTCCGGCCACCGGCAGATTCCCGGGGCGAGCCCGGCCACGTCGTGCACGGCAAGCCAGTGATCGACGCTGATCCCGCGCAGCGCGACGGCCATGCAGGTGCGCAGCGTCTCCAGTGGCAGACCTCTGCTGGGATCCATCCGCCGCTGCGACCCGCGCTTGGCGATCACCTCGTCGAGCGAAGCAGGCACGCTGCTGGAGATCTCCACAGCCGCGCCCGGAATCCAAGCATCCCCAGCCGATCCATGTCTCCGGCTCGCTGCGCCGCGGTGACGAGCGGGAACTCCACAGGAGCGGGGCCGACGTCACCGACCACAGCCGGTTCCGTGACGTCGATCGCCGGCGCTCCGTCCCCGAGCGTGACCAGCGCGACGGGCCACTCCTGGACCTGATCCGCACCTACGAGCGCTGATACGCCGCCATCAGGGAAGCGGGTATAGAGCCGCGGCCCGAAGCCCGCTGAGTCCGCGAGCGCCAGCAACTGCGAGAGCACCGTCCCGGCATCCCCGTAGACATGCCGGAATCCGCGCTCCCGGTAACGCCAGCCGGTGCGCCACGGGATGCCGGTGACGATTAGTTGCCGATTCGACCCCGTCGATATCCATGGCCCCAGTGTTATCGCCAGATCACCTCCTGCCGCAACGCGGTTGCGCGCAAGCGCGCACGCCAACGGCCTAGAGGCACGATCCTCGGTCTTCGCTGTCCCCGATGATTTCGAAGAGCATGCGCCGGAAGACTTGCACCTCGTCGTCGCTGTAGCTGTTCAAGACGGCCGCCTCGACACCGGCGCAGGCGCCGGCCACCGTCGCGCGGAGGGCGTTTCCCGCCTCGGTGATTTCCGGGACTCGCGCGCGGCGGTCGCGCGGGTCGGCGCGGCGCACGACGAGACCCCGCTGCTCGAGCCGGTCCAACTGGCTCATGAGCGTGGTCTTGTCCAGCCCGAGCGCCCTTCCCAGTTCGCCTTGGGTGAGACCCGAGGTCAGCTCGAGGGCGCTGAGCACGATGTACTCGCGCAGCTGGAGTCCGTGCTTCTCCGCCTGCTCGCCGGTCGCGCCGTGCATCCGCTGAGCCGCTCGATGCAGAAGCCAGGTGATTTCCGAGTCGGCTGAGGGGCCCGGGCCCGTCGCATCAGGCTCTGTCCGATCGCTGTGCATTCGGGAACCGTACTTCAGCGCGGCCGCTCGGCGGCCTCGGGGGTCGCGAGGGGTGTCAGGCGGGCGGGAAGACGGGGAATTCCGTCGTAGGCGTCGCGATCGTGGGCGGGAACGATCTGCATCAGATCGGCCAGGGCGAACACGCGGAGCAGGCCCTGACGCACCTCTTCGGGATCGCCGTCGCGGCGAAGTGACGCTTGTCGCGGAAGGACCCGCCGCGCACGGCGAAGGCCGCCCGGGTTTCGTAGGTGCCGGTGGGCAGTTGGTAGACGGCCATGTCCGATGGCGGGGTGGCATCGGGAAGGGGCTTCGCCCAAGCGGAAGGCGCGGGAAGGGAGGACATGGGGAGATCATATGAACCAAGAACATCTGAGTCAAGATGATCCGAGATGAGATTACTTTCCGCATGGCCGCCGGGGGAGGCGGCGGCCAAACCGGGACGGCCGGGCCTACGGTCTACCAGGGCACGGTCTCGAAGGTCTGGTTCGGCTGGTCGTTCTGGTACCACAGGTCGATCGCGGCGCCCTCGTTCCAGCTGTAGCCGCTCACGTCCAGGTACAGGCCGCTGCCGACGTTCTCGAACGAGTCGTAGCCGCCGAGGCTGCCGTTGATGGAGAACTCCTCGTTGACGTTGCCGTAGTAGCAGATCTCCTGGTCGAGCTGGTCGCCGGCGACGCCGTCCGTGTTCAGGCACAGCCTGCTGTTGTCGTTCATGATCACCGTGCCCTCGTAGACGCCGTCGTACGTCTCGGTGCCGAACAGCCACACCTGCTCGTTGCCGTCGTCGGCGGGCCACTGGATGATCGGCGCGCCGCCGGTGGTGGCACCGCCGGACACGGCCACGTTCTGCAGGTCGTAGCTCGCCGTGATGAGGTGCGGCGAGCTCCACGAGATGGCCCAGCCGGTGCTGTCGGCCTGGGCCGCGCCGGCGGTGGCGCCCACGCCGGCCAGGCCGACGGCGGCCACGGCCAGCAGGCGCGCGGCGCGGTGGTCGATCCGGTTGGGGATCAGCTGACGGATCTTCATGGTGCGGACTCCTCGAGTCGGGAGCGGTTGGTTGACACCCCTGACGGTAGGAGGCGGGCAGGGGCGCGCTCCTTTAAGCGTTCTGCGTTATATCATCCCAGGTCAGCGCGATGGGGCGGCAGAAACCGGCGGAAGGGCGGGCCACGGATGGGTGTGCCGGCGCAGCTGCCGCCGCCTTCACACAACCGCCTGGGCACCGGACAGGCGCGCGCGGACGCGGTCCGTCCTGCGGCGCAGCACGACCGAGTTGGCGCGCGCGGCCATGGCTTGCGCGTCGCCCGCGACGAGCATCGCGTCGTCGGGCTGGCCCAGCGACGCGTGCGTCTCGGCCAGGTCCATGAGCGCCTCGGCCGTCTCCCGCGCCGCGTCCACGGCTCTGGCGATGTCCAGGGCCCGTTCGTGCTCCGCGAAAGCCCGCCCGGGCTCCCTGGTCCGCGCGAGCAGCGTGGCCAGGGTGCTGTGCGCCGAGCTCTCGCTGAGCAGGTCCCCGGAGTCGACAGCCATCCGCAGCGCCTCGCGGGCCAGGTCCAGCGCGCGGACGTCGTCGCCGAGCTCTCGATGGACCTCGGCCTGCAGCCGCACCGTCATGGCGTCGTTGCGTCGGTCGCCGATTCCGCGATGCAGTTCCCGGGCCAGGTCGATCAGGTGCAGTGCCTCCTCGAGCAGGGTGCCGCGCGCGTCGTCCGCTTCGCGGGCCTGCTCGATGCGGGCGGCGGCAAGGTTGGCGAGCGTCACGGCCTCCCCGGCCGCCCGGCCGCCCAGCCGGTGCAGCACGAGCGCCTCCCCGAAGCGCTCCACCGCCTCGTCGACCCGGCCGAGCGCCCACAGGGAGGTGGCCAGGTTGTTGAACGCCACCGCTTCGCCGGCGGGCCAACCCGCCCGGCGCGCCGCGTTCGCGGAGCGGATGAAATGGCCCGACGAGGCGTCATAGTCCGCTGCCGCCTTGGTGGCCATCCCGCACTGCAGCCATGCCATCGCGAGCCACACCTCTTCCCCGTGCATCGCAGCCGCCTGCAACGCGATCCGGGCGATCGTCGGCCAGTGGACGCGGTCCGCCCGCAGGAAGAAGTAGCCGTTGAGACGCCCCGCGAGCACCAGGGCCGAATGTGCGGCACCGGTGTCGGCGAGCTGCGCCGTGAGCGCGACGAGGCTTAGCCGCTCCGCGTCGAGCCAGGCGAGAGCCGCGCGGCCGTCGACGAGGGTCGGGCCCGCGCCCGGCGGCGTCTCGTCGGCGTCCGGATCCGGGACGGCCAGCAGGTGCGGATAGAGCAACTGCGCGGCACGCGACGTGCCCGCCAGGAAATACGCAGTAAGCCGGTCCACGGCGGCGACGCGCGCGGACGTGCTCTCCGTGGCGCACGCCAGTTCGAGTGCGTACAAGCGGACCAGATCGTGGGCCTTGAAGCGGCCCGGCGTGTGCTCGAAGAGCAGGTTGCGATCGGCGAGCCGGTTCAGCGCCGCGCTCGCCTCGGCCACGGTCAGCGCGGCCAGGGCGGCCGACTGGGCGGCTGTCACATCCGGTCCCGGCGCGAGGCCGCTCAGCCGGAAGACGCGCAGATCCGCGGGTTCCAGCGCGGCGCACGAGAGGTCGAACGTCGCCCGCACGGCGGTCTGCGGATCGCCCTCGACGGCGAGCGCGTCCAGCCGGGCCCCGGCGGTCAGCCGAGCGACGTGATCGCCGACGTGATGCGTGGGCCGGGTGGCGAGGTTCGCCGCGGTGATCCGCAGCGCGAGCGGCAGGTGCGCGCACAGGTCGGCGATCTCGGCGACGGCCGCGCGTTCGGCCTGCGCACGCGCCGCCCCGATCGCCCGCGCGAGCAGTTCGGCGGACTCGGCGGCGGTCAGCGGCCCCACGGCGAGCAGCCAGGCGCCGTCCCTGGCCACCAGGCCGCCGAGCCGCCCGCGCGAGGTCACCAGGGCCGCGCACCCGGGTGACGCCGGCAGCAGAGGCCTGACCTGCTCGGCGTCGGCCGCGTTGTCGAGCAGCACCAGCACGCGCTTGCGATCCATCAGACTGCGCAGCAACGCCGAGGCCTGATCCTCTTCGGCGGGCACGCGGTCGGGCGCGACCCCGAACGCGCGCAGGAATCCGGCCAGCACCTCCAACGGCCGGGCCGGGCCGCCGACGCCGTGGCCGCGCAGATCCGCGTAAAGCTGGCCGTCGGGGAAACGCTCGCGGGCCGCACGCGCCCACCGGACGGCGAGCGCGACCCGGAGCGCCGCGAGGGCGACCGCCGCCGGATGCTGCGCTCGCCACGCGCCCTCGCCCGCCAACAGCGGACCGCGCCAGCACGCCAGCGCCTCGCCATAGAGCTGCCAGGCGGACTGCGCGGCACCGGCCGTGGCCGCGCGACGGGCCCGCGCCGCCAGATCCGCGAACCGCGCCGCGTCGGATTCGTCCGGGCCGAGCCGAAGCCGGTAACCGGTCTGCTCACGGCGCAGCGGGGTGGGAGACGCGGGTGCGGCGAGCAGGCGACGCAGGCTACTGACGTACGTGTGCACGAGTTCGCGGCAGGTGCGCGGCGGCACGCTGCCCCACAGCGTGTCGATGATCTCTTCGACGCCGGCCACCTGGTCCGGCTGGACCGCGAGGAGGCTGAGCAGCGTGCGCTGCATCGTCGAGGATATGGAGATGACGGTGCCAGGGCCGCGCCGGACCGTCAGCGGGCCGAGCACGTCGACCCGCACCTGCTGCGTGGCGTGCCGCCCTTCCGGCTCTTCGGCGGCGGGCCCGCGTACGCGGTCACCGTCACCGCCGTGGGCGAGCTTGTCCAACTGCTCGACGTCGATGCCGAGCGCCGTGGCGAGCCGATTCAACGACGACGCCCGGGGCCGCGCCTCGCCGCGCTCCAGGTCGCGCACCGTGCGGATGCCCACCGAGGCCTGCGCGGCCAGTTGAGCCTGCGTGAGCCCCGCGCTCGTCCGAAGGCGACGCAGCCATGCACCATCCGCCGGTTCGGCACCCGCCATCGCGTACCCATCCTCCCAATACTCTGATTCCCCATTCTGGCACCCCGGGACCGAAGATCGCCGCCCGTGCCGAAGGAGGTGCCCTAGACTGGCCAGGCAAGATCATCCGACCGGTGGAAGGATCCGTCCCATGGCCGAGACCGTGCTCCCCGAAGGCGCGGCGCCGCAGACCCCGCAGACCCGCCAGGAACGCATCGACTACGGCCGCAGCGTGTTCGACGCCGTGAACGCCGGGGCCGGACAGCGCGTGCTGGACGCGCTCGAGGACGTCTCCCCCGCCCTCGGCGAGCAGGTGCTGCTCGGCTTCGGCGAGATCTACGCGCGTCCCCAGCTGAGCCCGCGTGACCGGCAGTTGCTCACCCTCGGCATACTCACCGCGCTCGGCGGCTGCGAACCGCAACTCGAGGTGCACGTCAACACCTCGCTCAACGTCGGCCTGTCCCCCGAGCAGATCATCGAGGCGCTGCTGCACTCCGTGGCCTACTGCGGCTTCCCCCGCGCGCTCAACGCGACGTTCGCCGCGAAGCGCGTCTTCGAGGAGCGCGGCCTGCTTCCCCTCAGCGACGTGAACGAACGCTGAACTCGCAGCTCACAGCCGACCTGCGAGCTCTGACATGATCTCGGCAGGATAGGCTTCGGGGACCACTACGAACACTGCCGATCGCGGACCGCAGACAGATGGGTCCGGGGGCAGTGAACCCTTTGGGAGGCACTGCGAATGTCCACTGTCACGCTGCAGGGTAATCCGGTCGACGTCAGCGGGGCGCTCCCGCAGCCGGGCAGCCCCGCTCCTGAGTTCTCCCTGGTCGACAAGGGCCTGGCGGATGTCGCGCTGGAGTCCTTCGCCGGCAAGCGCAAGGTCCTCAACATCTTCCCCAGCGTGGACACCCCCACCTGCGCGGCCTCGGTGCGCAGGTTCAACGAGGCGGCGGCGAAGCTGGAGAACACCGTCGTGCTGTGCGTGTCCGCGGACCTGCCGTTCGCCCAGGCGCGGTTCTGCGGCGCGGAGGGCCTGGACAACGTGCTGACCCTGTCCACGCTGCGTCACGCCGACTTCCTCGCCGACTACGGCGTGGCCATCGCCTCCGGCCCGCTGGCCGGCCTGGCCGCGCGGGCCGTCGTCGTGCTCGACGAGAACAACACCGTCACCCACGCGCAGCTGGTCGCCGAGATCGCCGACGAGCCCGACTACGACGCGGCCATCAGCGCTCTCGGCTAGTCGCGATCCGCTCGGAGTCCAGGTGCCGCACAGGTCGCAGCCGCCCTGTGCGGCACACGCGTTCAGCAGGGGTTATCCTCCGAGGAATCTCAAGGAGCACTGACCCGAGGAGTCCGACGATGCATCCCTTCCGCAAGGCCGTCGAGGAGCGCGACGAGGCCGCGATCGAAGCGATGCTCGCCGAGAACGTCGTGTTCACCAGCCCGGTCGCGTTCAAGCCGTACCCCGGCAGGGCGATCCTGCGCGGCGTGCTGCGGGTGTTCGAGGACTTCCGCTACGTACGCGAGATCGCCGGGGCGGACGGCCGGGACCACGCGCTCGTGTTCACGGCCACGGTGAACGGGAAACTGGTCAACGGCTGCGACTTCCTGCACTTCGATGACGACGGCAAGATCGACGACTTCATGGTCATGGTCCGCCCGCTGTCCGGCGCCAACGCGCTCGCCGAGGCCATGGGCGCCCAGTTCGAGCGCATCGCGCAGGAGGCCGCGGCCTTCGGGCAGTGAAGGGCTGTGAGCGCGGGTAGGTTGTGCGGACCTACCAGGAAGGTTAATCTCCTGGTGGCCGTGATCGCGCCTCGGAAGGTGGAAAATGTCCTCGCTGCCAGCTCCCGCGCCCGTCGAGCGGCGGCGGGTGGCGGACCAGATCGTCGAGGACCTGCGTACCCAGATCCTCGAGGGCAAGCTCCCGGACGGTTCCAAACTGCCATCCGAGCGAGTGCTGGCCGCGCACTACGACGAGAGCAACTGGGGCCGGGTATCGGACTCGGTCGCCGAGATGCGCGTGGACATCGCCAACGCCATCGCCGAACACGACGGGATCCGCGCGGTGAGCCTGGTACGCGAGTATCACCGCCGCGTCATCGAACACATTCAGTCCCTGCCCCGCGCGCAGGAACTCGCCGCGACCGACCCGGGCCTCAGCACCGTCCTTGCACGCTGGCTCAACCAGAACATCGGCCTCGCCACGCAGTCGCAGTAGTCGTAGTCGTTCGGGAGGTGGTGAAGCGGACTCAGCCGCCGAGCACGATATTCGCTCGCAGCCAATCGTGCGGCGCCTCGCCAAAAGCCTCCTGCTCGGGGCCGGTTTCCCGCCGGATGGACAGGACCCGCTCGACGGCCTGCGCGTGGTACTCGCGCACCAGCAGCGCCGCGCGCTCGGGATCGCGCGCGGAGATCGCCTCGACGATGCCCTCCCGCGCAGGCTGAAGCGCACCCGCGATTCGGCTCCAGCCGCCGTTGTCCGCACGGGTGGAGTGCGCCACCGCGAACCCGATCTGCACGTCCGTGAAGAACTTGCACAAAGCGGCGAGGAGCGTGTTGTGCGAGGCGTCGGCGATCGCGGCGAAGTAGCGGCGCAGCCTGTCCCCCGCGTCCTCGATGCTCGACACCGCCTCGCCTGCGGCCACGACGGCCTCGGCGAGCGCGGCGATCTCGTCGTCGGTCGCGTGTCGCGCGGCGAGTTCGGCGGCGTACGCGTTGAGGGCGCCAAGCAGGCCGAGTTCCGGGTGGATCAGCCTCTTGCGCTCTTCGGTGAGGGACACGCCGATCTCGTGCTCGTTCCAGCGGGCCTCGAACTCGGCGCTGCGCTTGAGGAGGTCCTCGGCGAGCTCGGCGGCGCGCGATCCGCGGCCTTCGCGGGTGACCGCCGCGCGCAGTTGGGAGGTGAACCCGCGGCCGTGCCGGTCGTGGTCTCACGCCTCCGCCGATGTGACGGACACGATGAACAGCCTGATCTCCCTCCGGCCCACAGCGTTGCCGCACCTCAAGAGCGCAGCCCGAGCCATCCGGAGTCCAGCCGCGCACGTCCGGCTGAGATCTTCCCGATGGCCGTTGACCTTGGCTTTCTTACCAGCCACCACCGGACACAGGGAGCCGATGCGCCGGCACGCGCGACGGCTGCGCGCGCTCCGGAGGCCTGCCGGTTGTCCTGCTTCAGTTCAGCATCGTGAATAAATTGGCACGGTATACGAGGATCTCCATTCCGTCGATGGAGTATGTCTTGGACGGAGCGCCGTAGGCGGACTCCGCGTCGTTGATGCTCATGCCCGCAATGCGCGGGTCGGCGATGAAGAAGTTCGCATCACCGGCCGCCGGGGCGTACCACGCCGTGTTGGTATGCCATCGGTAGATCTGATATCCGCGACCGTCGGGTGTCACGGCGCGTACCTGGACGCGCCCCCCGGAGTCGACCGTGACCGCGGCGGCGTCCCAGTAGTCTGCTATACCCTGCTTCAGCCCATGCGACTTCAGCCAGCCGGCCAACGTCGGAGGTGGAGCCCACGGTGCCTCCGTGCGCGGGGCGAGCGCGCCGGTGGCCAGGACGGCGACCGCGGCGGCGGCTACGAAGATCGTCGGGCCCCTGAGCGGCACGCGGGCGAATTCGGGCAGGTTGCGAGCGGCCAGCACGGCGAACATCGGGATGACGCCGATGAACTCGTAGCCGCGCGAGGCCGTGTCTGCGGCCATCGCGGACACGGCGAAGGTACCTAGGTACAGCACGACGGCGATCCAGGCGAGACGGTCGACCCGGTCCGCGACGCGCCAGCGCGCGAGCACTCGCACGAAACCGGCGACCCCGGCGGCGAGCGCTGCCGCGCCGACCGCCGCGGCGGCGTACTGCTGCGGTGTGTGCGGACCCTGCTCGCCCACCTGAAAGACGTTGTAGAGGAACAACAGGGACTTGAATGTCCCCGCAATGTTGCCCGGCAAGGCCGAAAGCGGTGCGAAATTCGTATTCGGCGGTATTAATACATAGGCGCCGAAATGAATCGCGATGTGTCGCAGCAGGAGCGCGCAAGGATACGACAGCACAGCCGCCACGGCCATGCGGAGTTCAGGCACGGCCAGTCGCCTGTCCTGCACCACGCACGACGCCGCGATCAACACGATCGCGGTGATCCCGACGTACAGAATCGTCGCGTCCTCGAACTGCCCCGCGGTGAGGACGGCCAACAACCCCGCCGCGCCACCGAGGTAGCCGTTCCAGCGGACGTACACGAGGAACGCGAGCATCAGGTACGCGGCGGTGCCCAGGTGCGTCGGCATCTCCAGCAAGAGGTAGGTCTGGCCACCGAAGCAAAGCGGCGCCGCGAGCAGTAGCACCACGATCGCCGATCGCCGGGCCGCGCGCGCACCGACGGTGCCCCGCACTGCCAGCCCCACGGCCGCCAGCGCGACGATCAGGTACGTCAACGTGGCGACGAGTCTGGCAGCGGTCGGACCGAGCCCGACGAAAGCCTCCACCACCGCGTACAGCGGCGTCTCCAGCGCGTAGAACGGCGCATCGGCCATGTACCAGTTCCGCAGCAGCAAGTTTCCGTGCAGCATGTCCCAGCCGGCCAACGCGAAGCTCGCACCGTCCGAATTGAGCGTCGAGGAGAACGAGGCCGCGAAGCACAGGCCCGCGAAGCAGATGGACGCGACGAGCACAATCCACACTGTGGCCGGCTTGCGGGGCTTAGCCGTCCCGGTCGACGCGGCAGCCTCGCGCCTTCGATGAGACCCGGGCGAGACGGGAACGTACGGTTCGTCGCCAACGGAGCTGGTCGCAGCCCCCCGTGCTAGATCGCTCATAGCCTGCAACCTTGCCCTAGGCGCTCCTGCGCAGCGAACTCTCCGCCGCGATCCTACAACAACGCAGATCGCGGCTCTCGCGGAGCGACCAGGGTCGCCGTGGAGGCGAGGGGTTGCCGCTTCCGGCAGTTCGATACGTCATCGATACGTCACAGGCGGTCTCTTCGGACCGGCTGCCTATGCGGGACTGGGAAGCGGTCGAGTACACTCAGCCGAGTTTTCCTCACCAAGCGGACTGGCATTCACCCTTCAGCTTGAACAAAAGACTAGGTCCCCGGGGGCGAGCGGTGCGGTCCTTCAGATTACCGGCGTACACAAAGGCGCTGCCCCTGCTCGTGGGCGTCGTGGCCGCCGTGCTGATGTTCGTGCGCCTATTCGTGCCGCATCCGGTCGGAATGGCGAACAACGGCGACGGCGCACGGCTGATGTGCCAGATCGGCGCCGACGCTGACGCCCTGCCGAAAGCCACCGCGAAGTGGTACTTCGTCCGGCTCAACTACCAGGCGCTGACTCCGGGCACCGTCTGCCAGAACTACCCGAGCACACAGACGCTGGTGGTGCGGATTACTTCGTGGATCCACCAGCACGTCCTCGGCCTGCCCGGCGTGATCGACGCGCGCGAGCTCGCGGTCGAGTACTGCGTGCTGGTGGGCATCGTTCTCGGCGTGTTCGCCTACCTGCTCAGGTCGCTCAGGCCGCTGCCGCGGGCCGCGCTGCTGTGCGGGCTGTTCCTGGTGCTCTCGGAGGCCGTGTTCGCGGACTACGCCGCGTCCCCGTTCAGCACGCCGATCGCCCTAGACGGGATCCTGGTCGTCGCGGTCGCCGGGCTCGCCTTCGTCTCGGACAACCGCGTCCGCTACCGCAAGGCCGCGTACCTGGCAGCCTGGGCCGGCGCGATCCTCGCGGTGGGCGCGCTGAACGAGACCGCTACCCTGATCATCCCGCTGGGCCTGTTCCTCGGCACGCGACGGTTCGAGATCAAGCGGCTGACGTGGCGATTCGCCTCACGGATCGTGCCCGCGCTGTGTGTGCTCTCGCTCGCGCTGACGGCGGCGTGGAGCCTGAGCAACGAAGTACCGATCGACAAACGGGTCAACTTCGCCAACGAGGTCACCCTGAGCATCATGCCGTTGACGAACGACCCCTCGGCGGTCGCGACCGGCCTCGGCCTGCCCGCCTCCTGGGGCAAGTACAGCGGGTCGAGCTGGTGGAGCAAGTACTCGATGGCCAACGACCCGCGGTACCCGGAGTACCAAAGCAAGTTCACCGACGGGAACCTGGGACACTTCCTCGCCGAGCATCCTGTGCTCGCGGCGCGGGTCTTCGCCGGCGGAGCCGGGCCGTACCTGTCCTTCCGCGAGACCAATCTCGGTACGTATCCGGCCAACGCCGGATACGCGCCGGAGAGCCAGGAGTGCCGGGACTGCCTGTTGCAGGACGTTTCCCACTCGCTCGAATGGACCGGGTTCACGGGGGTCGCGTTGTACTGGCTCGCCTGCATCGCGGCCGCGGGCTACTTGTGGCGCACCTCGCGTCCGGGCACTCGGCGGCGCGCCGTGGCCCTGACCTCCGCGACGCTGATCGGCTGCGTCTTGGCCCAGTACGTCACCGCTGTCTACGGTGAGGGCGTCGAGGTGGTCAAGCATCTCTCGATCGGGCTGTTCGCCGCCTCGTTGACCCCGATCTGGCTCGGCGTGGGCGCGCTGACCGAATCGCGCGGCCGGTGGAGCCGTTCGGTGAAAGCGGAGTCGGAGTCTGAGCTCAGCGCCGGTGATCGACGCCGGTCCCGGTCGGCTCCCTCTCGCGCGTCCGCATGACATGAAGCGAGCCTCGAAACGCGTGATTCCCAAGTTCGTGATACCCAAGCTGTGGCTGGCGATGTTCGCGGTGTTCTTCGCGATCACCGGGGCCTACGCCTTCGCGACCCCGCTCGGCGCCGGCAGCGACGAGCCGGCGCACATGGTGTGGGCCGCCGCGACGAGCTCCGGCCAGTTCGACCCCGCACGCAGCGTTATCCACTACCCCGGGGTGACGCCCAAGGGCATGGTCGACCACTGGCTCGTCGCCGAGCCGAAGGCGCCCAAGGCACTCGCCGTTCTGCAAAGCGAGGAGTGCTTCCAACGCGGCGAGACGACGACCGGCGCGTGCGGTCACCTCGACGGCTCCGGCAAACTCGTTCCGGCGGTGACGTACGTCGAGCAATACAATCCGGTGTATTACGCGATCGTCGGCTTCCCGATCCACTTCGCGAGCGGGGTCGCCGGCATGTACCTCATGCGGCTGGTCAGCGCGGCCCTGGTCGCCGCGCTCCTGGCCGGCGCAGCCGCGCTGGCCTGGCGCTTCGGCAAGCTCCCGTTCGCCGGCGTGATCTGCGCCGCGAGCCCGATGGCATTCATCCTCGGCGGCATCGTCAACCCGAACGGGATCGAAGCGGCCGGCGGGCTCCTGGCCTGGAGCGCCCTGGCCGCGCTCGCCCTCGACCGGCGTGGCGAGCACGCCCGAACCCGCCTGATCGGCCTGGCCGTCGGCAGCGGCGTCTTCGCAATGGTCCGGCCGGCCGGACTCGAATGGCTCGCGCTGTTCGCGGGCGTCGCCGTGCTCCTGCTCCGCCCCCGATACACGCGGGAACTGCTGCACCGCACCGACGCACGGATGTCCCTGGCCGCGCTCGGCGCCCTTGCCGTCCTCGCCGAGGCGTGGAACCGCCTCTACGGGGGACTCAACGTCATCCCCGTCAGCCATACCCACACCTACACGCTCGCCGACTCGCTCATCGACACCGCCCAGAGCACCCCGAACTATCTGCTCGGCCTCATCGGCATCGCCGGCGGCGCCGGCGTCGCCGACGCTCCCGTGGGCACCATCGCCCTGTGGTGCGCCGCCCTGGGCCTGCTCACCCTGCTCGCCCTCGCCCTGTCCACCCGTCACCAGGCGCTGGCCCTGGTCACGACCGGGGCGGGAATCCTGCTGATCCCCTTCGCGGCGAACGCCGTCAAGGCGGCGCAGGTCGGCAACATGTGGCAAGGCAGGTACCTGCTGTGGTGGGCCGTCGGCCTGCCGGTCCTCGCCGCGGCGATCATCTCCACCCACGCGCACCGGCTGCCCGCAACCCTCGTACGCAGGCTCCCCGTCATCGTCATTGGCGCGTGCGCGCTGGGCAACCTCGGCATGTACTGGCGGCTCATCCAGCGCTACGGCGCCGGCACCAACACGCTCTTCCTCTCCCACCTCTCCTGGTCTCCACCGTCCGGCTGGGCCGTCCCCGCGCTGGCGCTGCTGGCCGCCGTCGCCGTCCTGATCACCCTCAGCCTGCCGACGCCGGCACGCAAACCCACCGACCCGCCCCTGGAAACCGCCTACCCCGGTGAAAACGCTGTGCTCGTCGGCTCGTAGGCAACACGCTCACGTGCCAGAAGCCTGAGTAACTCCTCACCTGGCACGCGCGGCACCGGTCGGGACCGGGGTTGGGGCGGCGGGGGACGACTGGGGGCGGCCGGGGACTACGAGGCCGCATTCGTAGGCGAGGACTACTACTTGGGCGCGGGAAGACAGGTTGAGCTTGGCCATTGAGCGGTTTAGGTGCGTCTTTACGGTGCCTTCGCTGACGACCAGGCGCTCGGCGATCTCGCCGTTGGACAGACCTGTCGCGACCAGGCGGAGTACGTCGGTCTCGCGGGCGGTCAGGGCGG
>Ga0302314_10000882_pt1 | contig 55727 bp, 56 predicted proteins | sample III_Palsa_N2_3_FD_200533 | JGI IMG/M metagenome (GOLD analysis project Ga0302314, IMG submission 200533) | Peat permafrost microbial communities from Stordalen Mire near Abisko, Sweden - III_Palsa_N2_3 | ecosystem: Environmental > Terrestrial > Soil > Palsa > Peat permafrost | place: Sweden...
CAACTCGGCTACACCGTCACCCTGGCCAAGGCAGCCTGACCAACCACCACCAACCCTCCGGACGCCAAAAGCAGCCGGACAGATCACCCCTGCCCCACAACTACCTCATTTTCCGATGAGCCGGGCCCGCCGGAGGCGCCGTTGATCTTGATCTTCCGGCACAACACCCCACGTCACGAGCTGACGCGACGGAAGACACGACCCAGAAGTACGCGTAGAGGACGACCGCAGGGAGGACGAGAGAGCGCCGACGCAGGCAGGCCCCCGTACGAGGTCCGGCACGAAGCGCAGCGAAGCACCGGAACGCAGGAAGGCCAACCACCACCCACAAGCAGACCTAGAGGCCGTAGACGCGGGTGGCGGTGCCGCCGAAGACGGCCGCGCGTTCGGGGGCGGACAGGGCATCGGTGAGCTCGCGGGCGGCGGCGAAGACTTCGGTGTAGGTGCCAGCGAGGACGCAGACGGGCCAGTCGGAGCCGAACATGAGGCGGTCAGGGCCGAAGGCTTCGAGGGCCACGTCGGCGTAGGGGCGCAGGTCGGGGGCGGTCCAGGTGGACCAGTCAGCCTCGGTGACCAGGCCGGAGAGCTTGCAGACGACGTTGGGCTCGGCGGCGAGTTCGCGGAGCCAGGCTGCCCAGCGGGGGTCCGGGGAGGCCTCGGAGTTGGCGATGTCAGGCTTGCCCAGGTGGTCGAGTACGAACGTCAGGTCGGGGATTGCTCGGACCACCTCTAGCGCGGCGGCGGCTTGGGGCGGCCTGACCAGGAGGTCGTAGGGAAGGCCGGCGGCGGCAACCTCTCGCAGGCTCCTGCGTACGTCGGGCCTTGCCAGCCAGTTCGCGTCTGGCTCGTCCTGGACCAGGTGGCGGATGCCTCGGAGCATCTGGCCGCCGGGGGCACGGCGCAGGGCGTCCAGTTGCGCCGCGGGGTCTTCGGCGGTGAGGTCCATCCAGCCGACCACGCCGCCGATCAACGTGTTGCAGGCGGCGAAGGCCAGGAACTCCCTGGTCTCGTCCAGGGACGGCGCCACCTGGACGAGGACGGTCTTGGTCACGCCCGCCGCGCGCGCCTCCGGCTCCAGCTCGCTCAGGCTGAAGTCGCGCCAGATCGGCTTGAGCTCGGGGGCTCGCAGCCACTCGTGGGCGCGGACCTTCAGCTCCCACAGGTGGTGGTGCGCGTCCACCACCGGCGCCGATGCCGTCGATTCCACCGCAGACGCAGCCGTCATAGATTCACTCCGTTGACTCAGACCTCGTTGTCCCTGTCACGTGTACCGACGCATATCAGACCCGAATCAGCCCGCGCTCGCGCAGGTCCCGCCACAACGTCTCCGGTACCGTTACCCCGGCCATCGCCGCGCAATCGCGGGCCTGGTCCGCGTCGCGGATGCCGACCAGGGCACCGGCCACGGCCGGATGGGTGGTGAGGCCGAACTGGAGGGCGGCGGCACGGAGCGGGACGCCGTAGTCCGCGCAGGCGGACTCGATGTCGAGTGCCTTCCGGATGAGCTCGGCGGGCGCCGGGACGTAGTTGTACGTGGCGGTGGCGCGGGGGTCGGCGAGCAGGCCGGAGTTGAAGACGCCGCCCAGGATCACCGCGACACCGCGCGCCTCGGCGGCGGGCAGCAGGTCTTCGGCACCGCTTTGGTCGAGCAGCGTGTACCTGCCGGCGAGCAGCACGACGTCGATGTCCGTCTCGGTGACGAAGCGGGTGGGCACGGCGCTCTGGTTCATGCCGACGCCGATCGCGCGGAGGATTCCTTCTTCGCGCAGCTTCTCCAGAGCCGGGTACGCCTCGGTCAGGGCCTGCTCAACGTGGTCGTCGGGGTCGTGGAGGTAGGCGATGTCGATGCGATCCAGGCCGAGCCGGACGAGACTGTCCTCGATGCTGCGGCGCACGCCGTCTCCGCTGAAGTCCCAGCGACGGGTGTGGGTGGCGGGGACGTCGAAGCCTTGGTCGTCGCGGGCGGCGCTGTGTCCGGAGGCGGGGTCGAGGATGCGGCCGACCTTGGTGGACAAGACGAACTCATCGCGGGGGCGGTCGCGGAGGACAGCGCCCAGTCTGCGTTCGGACAGGCCTAGGCCGTAGTGCGGCGCCGTGTCGAAGTAGCGGAAACCGGATTCCCAGGCCGCGTCGACGGCGGCGCGGGCGCCTTCGTCGTCTACCGCGGTGAACAGGTTGCCGATCGCGGCGCCGCCGAAGCCCAGGCGGGATGGAATGGTGAGCATGCTGGTGCGGGTCACTCGGCGGGGCGGGGGCGCAGGCCGGTGAAGCCGCCGTCTACCGCGAGGGACGTGCCGGTCACGGACGCCGCCAGCGGGGAGGCCAGGTACGCGATAGCGGCGGCGACCTCTCCCGGGGTGACGAGCCTGCCGATCGGCTGACGCGCTTCCAGTGCCCTGCGCTCGGCCTCCGGGTCCTCGGCCGCGTCGAGCAGCCTGCCGACCCACGGCGTGTCGGCGGTGCCGGGGTGCACGCAGTTGACGCGGATGCCCTCGCGCAGATGGTCCGTGGCCATCGCGAGGGTCAGCGCGTGCACCGCCCCCTTCGTCGCGCTGTACAGCGCGCGCAGCGGGAGGCCGGCGACGGCGGCGATGCTGGCGGTGTTGACGATGACGGCGTTGTCCGACTGCCGGAGATGGGGCAGCGCCGCACGGGTCACCCGGACCATGCCGACCACGTTGACGTCGTAGACGCGGTGCCACTGCTCGTCCGGGTTGTCCTCGACCGTTCCGGCTGCGCCGATGCCCGCGTTGTTGATCAGGATGTCGATGCCGCCGAGGGCCTCGGCCGCGTCGGCGACTGCGGCGCGGACGGACGCGTCGTCGGTCACGTCGGCGACGAAGCCGAGCTTCGGGTCGGGGGCGGAGGAAGGGTCGAGGTCGAGCACTGCGACCCTGGCCCCGCGTTCGGTCAGGAGGTTCGCGGTGGCCAGGCCGATGCCGGAGCCGCCGCCGGTGACGATCGCTTTGAGTCCGGATAGTTCGGGGCTGCTCATGCCGTAACTCCTTCGTTCAGCTGACGCAGGTCTTCCAGCCAGAACGTACCGTCGGGGAACCGGTACGTGGCGATAGACGCGGGGTACATCTCGGCGGAGAAGCCGGGCGCGGTCGGCGCGAGGTACCGGCCGCCGCTCATCCGCACCGGGTCCGTGAAGTGCCCGTGCAGGTGGTCGACGAACTCGATGACCCGGTCCTCGGTGCTGCCGGACAGGGCGACGAAGTCGAACATCGACAGGTGCTGGACCAGTTCGCAGAGGCCCACGCCGCCCGCGTGCGGGCACACCGGAATGCCGAACTTGGCCGCCAGCAGCAGGATCGCCAGGTTCTCGTTGACCCCGGCGACGCGCGCCGAGTCGAGTTGCAGGATGTCGATCGCGCCCGCCTGGAGCAGTTGCTTGAAGACGATGCGGTTCTGCACGTGCTCGCCGGTCGCGACCTTGATCGGCGTGACGCCGCGGCGGATCGACGCGTGGCCGAGCACGTCGTCGGGGCTGGTGGGCTCCTCGATCCAGTAGGGCTCGAACTCGTCGAGCGCCTTGACCCAGTCGATGGCCTCCTGCACGTTCCAGCGCTGGTTGGCGTCGATGGCGATCCGCAACTCGGTCCCGACCGCGGCGCGCGCGGCCCGGAAGCGGCGGATGTCGTCCTGCAGGTCCGCGCCGACCTTCAGCTTGATCTGGGTGAATCCCTCGGCGACGGCCTGCTTGGCGAGCCGGGTGAGCTTCTCGTCGCTGTAGCCGAGCCAGCCGGGGGACGTGGTGTACGCGGGATAGCCCTGGTCGAGCAGGACACGCGTGCGTTCGGCGGAGCCGACCCTTCCGGCGCGCAGCAGTTCGAGGGCCTCCGCGGGGGTGAGCGCGTCCTCGATGTAGCGGAAGTCGATCTGCGCGACGAGCCACTCGGGTTCGGCCTCAGCGAGCAGTTGCCAGACCGGCTTTCCGGCGCGTTTGCCGGCGAGGTCCCAGACGGCGTTGACGACGGCGCCGATGGCCATCTGCATGACGCCCTTCTCCGGGCCGAGCCAACGCAGCTGGCTGTCGCCGACCAGGGCGCGGCTGATCACGCCCGGGTCGGCGCAGAGCTCCTCGACCTCGCGGCCGATCACGTGGTCGCACAGCGCGCCGATGGCGGCCACCTGGACGTCATTGCCCCGACCTATGGTGAACGCGAAGCCGTGCCCGGCGAGTGCGTGCCCGCGCGCGTCCACGGCGTCGGTGCGGAGCACCACGTAGGCGGCCGAGTAGTCAGGGTCCGGATTCATGGCGTCCGACCCGTCGTGCTCACGCGAGGTGGGGAACCGGATGTCATAAGTGTCCAGCGCGACGATGCGCGTGCGACCGACCGACATGGGCGCTCGTCCTTTCAGCCTTCTGGTGGGACAGAATCTAGAAGGCCGAAGGGACTGAGCGCAAGCCATTCATCGGATGTATTCAGGATCCGGCGGAGACCTCCACTCCCTCGCCGGAGAAGTCGAGGTTCGCGCCGCACTCGGTGATCCGCGCGTACTGGGCCAGGGTCGAGGTGGCGTCGAGGTGCACGTTCCGCAAGGTCAGCACGGTCGGATCGGTCGCGTCGTATCCTTCGACGACCTCCTGGGCGCCGGACAGCGAGTGCGTCGAGACGGCCCCGTCGATGAGGATTCCGGCGAAGTCGGGGACGCTGGCGCCGGTCGGGGCCGAGTAGAACGGGTCGATGTCGACCGGATTGAGCAAGTCGGACATCGACGTGTCGCGGTAGACGACGTCCCGCACCAGACCTCCGACGCCCTCGTAGGACTTGATGCGAAGATGAACGGCACGCAGCCGCTGGACGAGGCGGCGATGGTGCCGCAGCCCGCGCCGTAGTCAGAGGCCTGACGCGAGGCGTAGAGCGTCACGTCGGTGTCCAGGACCAGGAACTCGTGCGTGCCGATGGTCAGCGGGGCTGAGAGGAACGCGTCGTCGGAGCCGGACGCGGCGAGCACGACGGCCTTTCCGCTGCCGGCGCAGTCGTCGAGAGCGGTCTGGATGCGTGACGTATCCGGCGGAGTGGACTCCTCGGAGCTGGAGAATTCGCGGGAACCGGGCGCGGCGAGCGTCGCGTCGAGCGTGGCGCAGGTGCCCGGCAACGTGGGCTCGGTGACGGTGCGCTGGTCGCCGAGGCTGCTCGCCGCGGCGGGGCCGGCGGGCAGCGCTGCCAGTGTCAGCAGCAGCGAGGAAAAGGCGACCGGGGGGATGAGTCGGGAGAGGGTTCGCGAAGGGCGCATGACGGCCAATCCATATCGACGTTGATATGAGCGGTGGGTTCCGTCACGCGGCTCCGACACCCTCATACCGGGCACCGCGTGCAGTCGGGGACGCTAGAGGTCGGTCCCGGAGCCGTCAAGAGCGTTGACGGAATCTCGTGTCACGGATACGTTGCACGGCACGTCGTATATGAGACATCAGAGCGACGGCCCACTCCCGCGCGGACGGCTTCCGGCACACCCTCACTCGGCCGGAATCCGCCCGCGCGGGTCCGTTCACCGGGGTGGACGGAGCCAGCCATTGACACGGTCGGGATCGCGGCGCTAGCGTCCTGTCACATCGTATACGAGATACGCGATATGGAAGTGTGCTCACCCATGACTGACTCGGTGATGTCCTCGGTCGCGGTGCCCTCGCGCACCGAGGCGGTGCTGGACGCGGTGAAGCACGCGATCCTCACCGGCCGGCTCAGCCCCGGGCAGCCGCTGATCGAGACCGAGCTCGCCGCGCAGCTCGGCGTCTCCAAGACCCCGGTCCGGGAGGCGCTCAAGACGCTCGCGGGCGCGGGCCTGGTCACGATGAGCCCGTACAAGGGCGCTTCGGTGCGCACCGTGGACGACGCGCTGGCGCACTCCGTCTACGACATCAGGATTCTGCTGGAGCCGGAGGCGGTACGCAGGTCCGCGGCCCACGGCGAGGCGGCGCGGGCGAACTGGGAACTGGCGCAGGCGGCGTTGGACGCGGCGGATCGGGCGATCGGCCGGGCGGACCGGCAGCAGGCCAACCGGGAGTTCCACCGGGCGCTGTACGTCGGCTGCGGCAACGACCTGATGGTCGGGTTCCTGGACGGGCTGCGCGACCAGACGGCGCTGGTGTCCACCGTCGTGTGGACGCGCAACGCCAGCTGGGAGCAGGAGGCGGGCGAGCACCGGGCAATACTCGAAGCGATCAAGGCGGGCCGCGCGGATCTCGCGGCGAGCCTGCTGGAGGAGCACATCCGGGCGTTCGTGGACCGGAACTTCTCGGCGACGTAAGAAGGAAATGATGCGGTCCGGACCGCTGCAACGATCCGGACCGCGACGCTACTGCACCATCACGAGTGGGGACACAGTATGCAGTCCGATGATGGCACGGCCGAAGCGCCGACGCCTATTGCACCCGCCGATTTCCCGGCGCAGCGGGCCGCGCTGCGCGGGGTCGTCGCGATCCCGGTCACGCCCTTCGACGCCGACGGGGCCGTGGACTGGGGTCGGCACGGCGCCCTGCTGGCCCGGCTGACCGCGGCCGGGGTCGGCGCGGTCACCCCGAACGGCAACACCGGCGAGTTCTACACACTGGATGCCGCGGAGGCACGGCGCGTCACCGAGAGCACGGTCAAGGAGGTCGGCGACCGCGCGCAGGTGATCGTGGGCGTCGGCCTGGACACGGCGGGGGCGATCGCCGCGGCCCGGCACGCGCGCGAGGCCGGGGCGCGGATGGTGATGGTGCACCAGCCCGTGCACCCGTACATCTCCGGCGAGGGGTGGACCGAATACCACCGGCAGATCGCCGAGGCGTTGCCCGAGCTGGGCATCGTGCTCTATGTGCGCGACGCCCGGATCACCGGCGCGCAGATCGGCCGGCTCGGCGAACTGTGCCCGAACGTGATCGGCGTGAAGTATTCGGTGCCCGATCCGGTCCGCTTCGCCGCCGTCGCCGAGGACGCGGGCGGCGACCGCTTCGAGTGGGTCGCCGGACTGGCCGAACTCTCGGCGCCGGGCTACTTCGCCATGGGCGCCACCGGATTCACCTCCGGCCTGGTCAACGTCGCGCCCGCGATCTCGCTGGAGCTGTATCGGACGCTCGTCGCCGGGGACTACCCGCGGGCGCGGAGGATCTGGACCCTGATCCGGCCCTTCGAGGAGCTGCGCGCCGCGGACTCGTCGGCGGACAACGTCAGCGTGGTCAAGGAGGCCCTGGCCCAGCTGGGGTTGTGCCGGGCCGACGTGCGCCCGCCGTCGCGACCGCTGCCGCGCGCGATCCGCGACCAGATCAAGGCCATCCTCGCGTCCTGGGGCGAGCGGTGGACGATTTGACATCCTCCCTTCCCTAAACGGAGGGGATTCCAGCCGTCACCGGTTGGGTTTCCTGCTTCGTCGCCGAGTGCCCGCCAGGAGGTTTCCCTTGAGGTCTTACACCGGCTCCACAGGCAATCACGGCGAGCCCCGCCGCTTCCAGGTTGCAAGCCGCGTTCACATCCCGGTCGTGTACCGCGCCGCATCCGGCGCAGGTCCACTCCCGCACCTCCAGCGGCAGCACGGACACCCGGTACCCGCAGTCCGAGCAGGTCTTGGACGACGGGTGAACCCGGTCGACCACGACCAACGTCCGCCCGTACCAGGCACACTTGTACTCCAACTGCCTGCGCAACTCGCACCAGGCGGCGTCCGAGATCGCGCAGGCCAGCGTGTGGTTGCCGAGCATGTTGCGCACGGCCAGGTCCTCGATCACTATCGCTTGGTTCTCGCGAACGAGTCGAGTGGTCAGCTTGTGCAGATGGTCCCGACGCCGGTCGGCGATCCGCGCGTGCACGCGGGCCACCTTCACCCGCGCCTTGTCCCGGTTCCTCGAACCCTTCTCCTTGCGCGCCAACTCCCGCTGCGCCCGGGCCAGGCGCTCACGGTCCTGCTTCTCGAACCTCGGATTCCCGACCTTCTCCCCGGTAGCCGATCCGACGCGACTCCTTGGCCCAGGCGATGGTTCGAGCCTCCAGTGCTTTGTTGTACACCAGGCGCACACAACCGAACGTGCGGCTCAACTCGGCCGCCTGTTCATCCGTCGGATAGAAGCGGTATTTCAACGCCCGCTTCATCGCCTCTCGCCCCATACCTCACACGGTATCAGATGTGTTTACCAGAAAGGGAATCTCATGCGAAACACCGGAGGGAAGGGCTTCCTCCCCGTCCTGAAGGACGGGGTCTCCGCCCTAGATTCGCGATGAGCGACTCTCCTCGGTCCACCGCGTGGTTCGGCGAGGGCCCCACCGGCGGCCATCTGCGCGCCTTCTCGCACCGCTCGCGGCTCGCGCAGCTGGGCTACGAGCCGAGCGAGTACGAGGGCAAACCGGTCATCGCGATCCTCAACACCTGGTCCGACATCAACCCCTGCCATATGCACCTGCGCGAGCGGGCCGAGCAGGTCAAGCGCGGGGTCTGGCAGGCGGGCGGATTCCCCCTCGAGTTCCCGGTCTCCACGCTGTCCGAGACCTTCCAGAAGCCCACTCCCATGCTCTATCGCAACATGCTGTCGATGGAGGCGGAGGAGCTGCTGCGCTCGTACCCGATCGACGGCGCGGTACTCATGGGCGGCTGCGACAAGACCACGCCCGCGCTGCTGATGGGCGCGGCCAGCGCGGACCTCCCGGCACTCTTCCTGCCCGCCGGGCCCATGCTGCGCGGCGACTTCCGCGGCGAGCCGCTCGGCTCGGGCACGGATCTGTTCAAGTACTGGGACGAGCACCGCGCCGGACGGATCGCGGACTGCGACCTGGCCGAGGTCGGGTGCGGTCTCGCCCGCTCCGCCGGCCACTGCATGACGATGGGCACGGCCAGCACGATGACCTCGATCGCCGAGGTTCTCGGCGTGAGTCTGCCCGGCAGCGCGTCGATCCCGGCCGTGGACAGCGCGCACCACCGGATGGCCACGCGCGTCGGCACAGCGGCCGTGGAGCTGGCCCGGGACGGCCGCCGGATCACCGGGTTCCTGACCCGCGAGGCCTTCGAGGATGCGGCGGCCACGGTGTTCGCGCTCGGCGGCTCGACCAATGCGCTGATTCACCTGATCGCGATGGCCGGTCGCGCGGGCGTCGAGTTCACGCTCGACAACTTCGACGCGATCTCGCGTCGGGTTCCGGTATTGGCGAACCTGCGTCCGTCCGGCGAGTACCTGATGGAAGACTTCTACTACGCGGGTGGTCTGCAAGCCCTGCTCAAGGAGTTGGGCAAGGTCCCCGGTGCGCTGCATCCGGACCGGCCGAGCGTCGGCGGCGGCACCGTCGGCGAGCACTGGTCGCGGGCTGAGGCGCACAACCGGGACGTGATCCGCACCGTCGAAGAGCCATGCGGCGCCGCGGGCGGGCTGGCCGTGCTGCGCGGGAACCTCGCTCCGCACGGCGCGGTGATCAAATACATCGCCTCGCAAAAGCCGAGCCTGCTCAAGCACACCGGGCCGGCCGTGGTCTTCGACTCCTACGCGCAACTGCGCGCCGGGATCGACGATCCGGTGCACGCGCTGACCGAGGACTCGGTGCTCGTGCTGCGCAGCGCCGGGCCGATCGGCGGACCCGGCATGCCCGAGTACGGGATGCTGCCGATCCCCAAGTACCTGCTGGAAGCCGGAGTCACCGACCTGGTGCGGATCTCCGACGCGCGGATGAGCGGGACGAGCTACGGCACCTGCGTGCTGCACGTCGCCCCCGAATCGCACGTCGGCGGCCCGCTCGCCCTGGTACGCACCGGCGACCCGATCACCCTCGACGTCGAGGCGAGGACTCTGACGCTCGAGGTTGACGAGGCGGAGCTCGACCGCCGCCGCGAAGCCTGGCAGGCCCCCGCGCCCACGTTCGAACGCGGATACGGCGCGCTCTACCAGACCCACGTCACCCAGGCCGACCAAGGCTGCGACTTCGACTTCCTGGCCCGGCCGGGGCACAACCCGCAGCCCGACCCGCACTGACGGGTCCCCCCGCGGGACTTTCTCAGCACTCTCATATCAACCCGGCACCGGCCGGCCGTCTCACCCTTCCCTGAAGACACCCTCTGAACCAAAGGCGGTTCGACACGTCCTCATCCTCCCCTGCCCTCAACCGGCGGACACTGCTCGGCTCGGCGGGCCTCGCCGTCGGCGCGGCCGCGGTCTCCCCGTTGCTGGCCTCCTGCTCGGCCCCGAGCTCGGCGGTCTCCGCGAGCACACCGGCCGCCTCCCTCGCGGCGACGCCGAGTTCGCCGGTGTTGCTGAGCTGGGCGCAGGCGAACCCGGGCAAGGACAAGTACGCCGAGCCGCGCAATTCGGGCCCGGGACGCACCTGGCTGATGGGCCTGCCCTACCTGCTCGGCGACTCGGACCCGACGGACCCGACCAACGGCTGGTCGAAGACGTGGGCCTACCTGACCGAGCTCGACAAGTACGTCAGCCAGTACCCGTCGGGGACGACCGCGACGATGAAGAACATCGCCTCCGGAACCGTGGACATCATCGCGTCGACGACCGGCTGGTACATCAACGGCCGCGCGATCGGCACGGTGCCGAAGGCGATCTCCGTCGCCAAGTTCCAGAACCTGACCTGGGTCACCGACGCGCAGTACGGCAAGGTGCCGATAGCCGAGGTGAGCCGCCGGGTAGACGCGGTTCTCGACTCCTTCGGCCGGACCTGGTTCAACGGCTGGGCGCCGCAGGGTTATACGATCTCGAACTACTCCGAGGCCTGGAACGAGTTCGACCTCGGCCAGGTCATGACCGTCACCTTCCAGATCACCCTGCTGGTCGTGGGAATCTCCCTGCTGCTGGGCATTCCAGCGTCCTACGCGCTGGCCCGGCGCGACTTCCCGGGCAAGCGCGCCGTGATGCTGCTGTTCGTGCTGCCGATCCTGGTGCCGCCGATCGCCTACGGCATCCCGCTCGCCACGATGCTCTACAAGGTGCACCTGGCCGGCTCGTTCACGGGCGTGGTGGCCGCGAACCTGGTGCCCTCGATCCCGTTCGTGGTCTACACGATGACGCCGTTCATCGAGCAGATCGACCCGAGGCTCGAGCAGGCCGCGCGGATGTGCGGCGCGCCGACTCGCGGCGTCCTGACGAGGATCATCGCGCCGCTGCTGCTGCCGGGCATGCTGGCGGCCGGAATCCTCGTGCTCGTACGCGCCTTCGGCATGTTCGAGCTGACCTTCCTCACCGCCGGGCCGACCAGCCAGACGCTCGTGGTGAGCCTGTTCTCCGCGGCCACCTCCGCGGGCATCCGCTCCTCGCAGAGCATCGACGCGATGGCGGTCATCTACACCGGCTCGATGCTCGTCCTGCTGGTCATCGCGCTGCGCTTGGTCAACCCCACCCAACTCGTCGCACGCTCACGGGACTGAGCCGTCCGCGCCCCCGACCTCCTATCCGGGGAGGGCCGGGGGCACGGACGTGTGTGGAGGGCAGCTCCACGATCCGGGGTTCGGAATCGTCACCCGATCGCGGACTCCAGGGCCTTGGCCATCGCGGCCTCCCCGAGCGCATTCGGGTGGAAGGGCGCGGCGAGCGAGGTCGGAACCAGTCCCTCGAACCATTTCGTCCCGATCGCCTGGCACACGTCGTGGCCGATGGTCGGGGTGTATGTGTCGACGTAGGTGGCGCCGTTCGCGTCCGCCTCGCCGGCCAGCATCGCGTTCAACTCCGTCTCGGTCTGCCTGAGGTACGCGACGTCGCCGTAGGCGATCGGGACGATCGGCCAACAGCCGTCGCTGTCCTCGGGAAGGATATCCGGATATCCGACAACATACACCGCTGCGTGCGGGGAGCGCTGGTGGATCTCCTGAAGCACCGCCTCGACCTTGAGCCCGGTCGCCTTGATGGCGGCGAGCAGCTGGTCGGTGCCGCCGGTGGTGTAGTGCTCGGTGCACGGATCGCCGAAGGGGTTGCCCAGGCTCTCCTCGGCGCAGGTCTCGATGATGTCGATGAAGCCTATGTCGTTGCCGCCGACCTGCAGCGTGACCAGGCTCGTGCCGCTGGTCAGCGAGTCGAGCTGGGGTGCGTTGATCTCGACGCCGAGGTCGGTCTGATCCTGCGCCATATTGACGGTCGTCGCGCCGGCGCAACTGGCGTCGACGAGCGAGTAGCCGAGCGCGGCGGCGGTGAGCGAGGGGTAGTTCTCGCTCGAACGCAGGCACAGGCCGCCGGACTGTATCGGGATCAGCGGACCGGAGGTGTAGGAGTCGCCGAGGGCGACGTACCCGCCGCCGGTCGCCGGCGCCGCCGCGGTGGTCGCGGCGTTCGCGGACGAGGTGGAGGCCAGGGCGCCGGCCAGGGCGAACGTCAAAACGCCGCCGAGCGCGAACGCCCTGCGGACATGCACTACAGCGGGCATGAAGGAGCTCCGTGAAGAGGAAGAACGGGGGTTACTCTTCGGTAGCTGCGCAGCTGTGCTGAATGATGTCTCTACGGTTACGCCGCGTCAACGAGGCTGGCCGAAGCCTCCCGCGAATTGGCCAATCCTTTACGCCGCGTCGCAAAGCGCTGCCAGAGAGTGCGCATCAGCCGTTCGGCGCCGAGCGAAAGCAGCAGCAGCGCGCAGGCCACGATGCCGTCGGACCAGTAGTGGTTGCCGGTGGCCACGACCACGAAGACCGTGGTGACGGCGTGCAGCACGGCCAGGTACCGCCAGCGCGACTTCGTCACCGAGCACACCGCGACCGCCACCAGCACGGCCCAGCCGACGTGCACCGAGGGCATCGCGGACAGCTGGTCGGGCTGGAATCCGCCGATCGTGCCGTAAACCGACTGGTGGTAGGCCACGGCCGTGTCCAGCATCCCGGTCGCCGGGACCATCCGCGGCGGCGCGACCGGCAGGAACTGGATCAGCAGGCAGGAGGCGGTGAGCAGGGCGAGCACCGTGCGCCAGCGGCCGTAGGACTCGCGGTGCCGGGTGAACATCCAGATGAGGAAGATGATCAGAACAGTGAAGTGCATGGTCGCGTAGTAGAGGTTCGCGGCCTGTACGAGCAGCGGGTGCGGCAGGATCCAGCCCTGGATCGTGTGCTCGCTGGGCAGTTGCAAAGTGCGCTCGAGGTTCCAGATCCACTGTCCGCGCCCGACGGCCGTGTAGTCCCCGTTCCCGGCGAGCGCGCCGACGAGCTGCCACAACCCGTAGAGCAGGATGATCAGCGCGGCCTCGAACACGAACGGCCGAGTGCGCGGCGCCGCGTTACGCCACCTGAGCAGGCCCCACACGACGGCGAGCGCACCGGCCACCACGGCGGCCTGCTGCCAGCTCCACATCAGATTCGGCAATGCTCAGGCCCATCCGCGATCGGCGACGACGTCAACGTGCACTTGCGAAACGCTTACACGTATGACAACTGTACGAGCAGATCATTATCCCACGCGGCTGCGGGCTGCCTACGCTGGGCCGTCGGTGGCGCTCCCGGCCTGCCGCGAGGGCACATGCCGCAGGCTCCGCTCCGCGACTCCGGCGAGGTGCCGCCGGAAGACGTCCCGGGCCTCGGGGTTTACCCGGGTCAGCGCGACCATCGCGGTGATGACGACGTCGCAGAGCTCGTTCTCCACGTCCTGCCAGCTGTGCGAGTAGCCCTTGCGCGGGTTCTGCCCGGTGACGCCGATCAGCGCCTCGGCCACCTCCCCGGCCTCCTCGGTGATCTTGAGGATCTGCAGGATGGTCTTGGTCTCGTCGGGCAGCGTGCTGCCCTGGTCGAGCCAGGCCGCAAGGTGGTCGATGAGCTGCCAGGTCGCGTCGTCCATCGGCCTAGTATGACGAGCCGCGCGGCAGCGGGAACAGCGGTCGCAGCGCCTCGTCCAGGTCGGCGGGCTCCCGGAAGTGCACCGCGCGCATCCCCGCCGCCCGCGCCGCCTCCACGTGCCCCGCGGTGTCGTCCACGAACAGGCAGCGCCGCGCCGGAACCCCGACCTGCTCGGCGGCGTATGCGAAAACGCGCGGGTCCGGTTTGGCGAAGCCGATCCGCGAGGAGTTGACGAGGTTGTCCGTGAAGTTTCCGAGCCCGGCCTCGGTGAGGTCGGATTCGAGACGATCGGTGGCGTTGGAGACGAGTGCCACCGGAACGACCTCGCGCGCCAGCTCCAGCAGCGCGAGAGCGTTCTCATCGGCGGCGGGACGCAGCGCCGACCAGCCCGCGACGAGGGCACGCGCGGTCTCGGCGGTGAGCTCGGCGGAGCCGGCGAGGTCCTCGATCACGAACGCGCGCCACTGCGCGTCCGTCACCTGGCCGGTGATCACTGGCAGCAGGCGGTGCGGGGCGAAGGCAGCGGCGTAGAGCGTCCCCGGGGCGACGCCGTTGGCCCGCTCGATCGGCTCGAGCGAGGGCCAGTGCCGCAGCACGCCGTCGATGTCGCAGAGGACTGCGTCGAACGGCCGGGACGCGTACCCGCGGACGGTGCGTTGGAACTGCTTGACCAGGTCGTACACGCGGTCGTAGCGATCCAGCTCGAGGCCGATGTCGAAGCTGGAGATACCGCGATCCTCCTTGAAGAACTCGTTCGCGGCGACGAGGCGGTAGATCAGGGCCCGGATCAGCTCGTCGGCGAAGAGCCCGGCGTCCTCGCTCTCCGCGTCCAGCGCGGTCGCGGGCGCCTCGTACCGGAGCAGCCGGTCGATCGTGGCGAGCGCCGCCTCGAACGCGGCCCTGTCCCCGTCAGCCGGCCGCCGCTGCCTGAGCAGGGCGTCGAGGAGCAGCCGGGACTTCGGGACCGGATCGGGATACGGCTGCCCGTCGAAGGCGACGCGCTCGGCGCGGAGAAGGTGATCGCTGTTCACCCTCGCATCCTGCCGGATCCCTGCCCGCCCGGGCGCATCCGGGGTCGCCGCGTCCGGGCGGGCAGGTGCGTCCCGGCCGGGTCAGCCGCCGTACTGCACGATGATCTTGGTGTAGTCGTAAGCGTTCTGCGTCACCTCGGAGCAGGTGCCCGGGGCCCACGGCTCGACCGCGCCGGCCGGGCACTCGAAGTCCCGGTTCGCCGACCAGAAGGAGAACCGGGCCGGATGGTTGGCCTGCGCGAAGGAGAGCAGGTTGGTGAAGTCCGACTGCAGGAACAGCTCGGAGGGCTGGTCGGTGTGGCCGTTCATCAGCGTGATGCCGAGGTGCGACCAGGCCTGCGCGGCCGACCAGCCGTAGCTGGTCTCCAGCTGCGAGATCGCGTCCTCGGCGATGGCCTCGGTCTGCGCGGTCTCGGTGCCGGAGGTCAGGCCGGTGTCGAAGTCCATGATGTTGATGACGTCGAGCCGGGCGCCGTCCGCCTTGGCCTGCTGGATCTCGTCGACGCCGGTGCCGGGGAAGCCGACGGTGGTCATCGGCACGGTCAGCGAGACCGTGAGGTTCGGGTTGTCCGCCTCCAGGATCGCGATGGCGCCGAAACGGATCGCGGTATTGGAGTCGAGCGCGCCGTTCTCGTAGTCGAAGTCGACGTGCGTGAGACCGTACTTGGTGACGACCTGCTGGTACGCGGCGGCGAGCGCGGAGGCCGAGCCGCAGTCCGTGCCGAGCTCAGTGCCGTTGTAGCCGCCGAAGGTCACGGCCACGTTGCCACCGGCCGCGCGGATCGCGTCGACGTCGGCGAGGACGGCGGTGTCGTTCGAGACCAGCTCACTCGCGCTGCCGTCCCAGGCCGGGGTGCAGTTCCCGGAGTCGAGGACGAAGGAGAGGTTGAACTGGGTCTCGCCGGAGCCGGAGACGATGGACGAGATCGACTGCGGGTCGTTGTCGAGCGGCATCCAGTAGACGGAGTGGGTCCACGCGCCGGAGCCGCCGGTCGAGGTGCCGGTCCCGGTCGGGGTGGTGGCCGTGGGAGTCGGCGTGGCGCCGGCCGGGCCGGAAAGGTCGAGGTCGTCGGCGTAGTAGGTGCCCTCGGCGTACCAGCCGTGCACGTACACCTGGATCGAGGTCTGCGGCGCGCCGGTGGTGAAGGTCGTCGTCAACTGCTGCCAGGACGTGGCCGAGGGGGTCCAGATATCGGAGCCGCCGGTGACGCCGAGGTAGACGTATGAGCCCTCGACGTAGCCGGACAGCGTGTAGGAGGTGTCCGGCAGGACGGAGACGGTCTGCGTGCACTGCGCGTCGTCGGAGGACGAGGCAGCCCCGGCCAGCGCGTACGTGCCGGAGTGGACGGGGTTGGTGACGATGGAGCCGGTGCCGGAATCGCAGGTCCAGCCGGACAGGTTCCCGGTCTCGAAGCCGGGATTCGTCAGCAGATTGACGGTGGCGGCGCCGGCCGCGCCGGACAGCACGCTGACGCTCACCGCCCCGCCGACCACGAGTGCGGCCGAGACGAGAACGGCGAGTCGCTTGCGTGAACCGGCGGCGCGCGGGGCGGGTGCGGGTGCGGGTGAGTGACGCAAGGCACTGACTCCTTGGGCCGAACGGCAGGCGTCGCGGTCACGAAGCCTGCCGAGAATATGGTCCAGACCATTGAGCCTGTCAAGGGTCTAGACCAAACCGCCCCGCCCGGGAGTACCGGCCGACTGCTACTTGTGCAGCCAGGTCGCGCCGAAGGAGGTGCCGTCGAGCGCCCCGTCCTCGGTCAGCAGCGTGCCGTTGCGCTCGAGGTTCGTCGTCTGCAGGGTGCCCTCGTCGGCGAAGTCCTCGCCGTTGGCCGTGACGTCGCTGAACTTGATCGAGCCGAAGTCGGGGACCGGCGGGATCGCCTGGCTGCCTATCGCCTCGATGATGACCTCGGCGGAGCTGAGCGCGGCCGACGTCAGGGTCTTGGTGTAGGTCTTGGTCCAGCCCTGCGTCGGGTCGGCCAGCACCAGCGTGAACGACCCGCTGCCGTTCGTGGTGACGGAGGAGGTCATCGTGTCCCCCGCCTTCACCGTCTCGGTGAAGTAGATCGAGTCCGCCGGGTACATCTCGACCCACGGGTTGTACTCGATCTTGCCGCCGCTCGCGCAGACCGCGTCGAGTCCGATCTGCTCGACGGTCGAGCTCGTCCATCCGTCGAGCCCGGACCAGAAGGACACGTCGCCCTTGGTCACCGCGCAGTCCAGCGAGGGCACGACCCAGTTGCCGGTGACGGCGTCGTAGGTGTCGCCCGTCACGGCGTAGCCGCCCAACTGTTGTCGGCGCCGCTGTGCGTGAGTCGGTGCGCGTAGTGCGGCACGACCGTCGTGGCGGCTGCGGTGGTGGTGGCACCGAAGGCCAGGACCGGCGCGAAGGCCGTGGAAACGCCGAGCAGACCGACGAGGGCACGCCGAATCTTGTGCACGAAAAGCCTCCCAGGGATGTGGGTTCGACAAAAGCCGAGGCTCCGCGCGACGTGGGTGTGGTGGGATACGGCGCGAAGCCCGGTTCTCACGAGGCTGTCCGAGATCGGCGTCGTGATCTACCGCGCAACGGTAAAGACCGAGCCATGGAAGGGTCATACAATGCGTGTGCTGCTCACGATGCGGCTGCGGACGGGTTAGGCGGCGGCCTCAACCATCGCAGTGTGCTCACGGCGGTATCCGCCGGGCGCCTGGCCGTACTCGCGCTTGAAGGCCTTCGCGAACGCGAACTCGGAGCCGTAGCCGGTGCGCGCCGCGACGGCCGCGAGCGAGGCGTCCGACTCGCGGAGCATGCGCGCGGCGGTGGTCATCCGCCAGCGCGTGAGATACGTCAGCGGCGGCTCGCCGACCATCACGTTGAACTTCTTGGCGAACGCGGCACGGGACAGGCCCGCGCGGGCCGCCAGCGACTCGACGGTCCAGCGGTTGGCCGGGTCGGCGTGGATCGCGGCGAGGGCGGTGGCGACCGCCGGGTCGCGCAGCGCGCCCGCCCAGCCCGGCGCATGGCTCGGGCAGTCGTCCATCCACGCGCGCAGGATGTAGAGCAGCAGCGAGTCGATCAGCGCGGGGACTATGCCGCTCGAACCGATGCGCACACCGTCCAACTCGGCGCGCAGCAGTTCGACGGCGGAGGTCAGCTGCGGGTGGCGTCCGCCGCTGGTGCTCAGGTGGATCAGCTCCGGCAACTGCTGCACGAGCGGGTGCGGCCGGGCCTGCCCCAGGTGGTAGTTGCCGCACAGCAGGCTGGTGAGCTCGCCGTCCCCGCCGACGTCGAACGTGCCGATCAGCTCGTCATGGTGGAAGCGCGCGGGCTTGGACACCCGGACCGGGGTGTCCGGGTCGTCGGCGATGACGTGCTCGGCGCCCGAGCTCAGGAAGACGACGTCGCCCTCCTCCAGCCGCACCGGCTCGGCCGGGCCGGTGCCGAGCTTCGGGATCAGCCAGCACCGGCCGTGCAGCACGACGTGGAACCCGGCTCCGGGGCCGGGAGGATGGCGGACACTCCAGGGGGCGCGGCCGTTGGTGCGCACGGATGAGGGCCGCTCGGTGCGCATCGAGGCCAGCGCCTCCGTCAAGACGTCCATTAACCCGCCCTTCCCCGTATCCGTTGCCGGATATACCTGCCTGGTCCCCTTGTTCCCTAGTCTTCGCCCAAGGTCAACACGATCTTTCCGACCGTGCTCCCCTCGTCGAGCACCTGATGCGCCCTGGTGACGTCCGCGAGCGGGAGCAGCGTGGACACGTGCGGCCGGATCTTCCCGGCGTCCACGAGCTCGGCGATAGCCGCCAGCTCGGCTTCTCGGCCTCGACGACCTCAAGCACCTCGGGTCCGCCGAGGCTCCGCTGAGTCACGATACGCATGGGTACCACTTCCTCTTCGATCTTCCGAATCGATGTCTTCCTTGTGCCGGCTCCTCGAAGATAAGCGGGTCGAGCGAGACGCAGAATGGTCCCGAGTCTCGGTTTCATGTCCCAGCGTCCACGCCTGCGGTCAGGCGCGGAAGAGCGGGGTCTCCGGCTCGACGATCAGCGCCCCGGCCTCGCGCAGTTCCTGCTCGATTTCCTTCTCGATCGTCTCCGCCGACCTGCCGTCCGCGTCGTACGCGCCGTGCGCCCCGCGGACCAGCCGCACCTCGTGGCCCCGGTCCAGCGCCGAGAGCAGCGTCGCGCGCACGCAGAAGTCGCTCGCCAGACCGGCCGCCACGATCGTCGAGTCGACCGGTATCAGCTCGGCGAGATCGGTGTCGGCGAAGGCGTCCATGCCGAACTTGTCCACGATCGCCTCGCCCTCGACCGGCTCGTGGTACAGCTCCCAGCCGGGGGTGCCGGGGAAGTCGAGTTCCTCTTCGGCCCCGTTGTTGCGCACATGGACGACTGGGACGCCGACGGCCCGCGCCCGCTCCAGCAGCCCGTCCACCAGTTCGATCAGCCGGGCCGCACCGGGGGCCTGCTCCGGCGGCTCCAGCATGTTCCTCTGCAGGTCGATCAGCAAAAGTGTGGTAGCCATGGGTCCAGCTTAGCTCAAGTGTTCGAAGAATGTGGCCGCTCGGAAAAACAGGAACGACCAGGGAACGGCGGCCGGCTCGCGGAACCGACCGACGCTCCCCGGTCGCGCCAAAGGTCTCGCCCCGCCGGGCGGTGCCGGCGGGGCGAGGCAGGGGGCGTGGATCTCACGCCGAGCGGGCGGGTTACGCGGGGTCGGCGGACCACGCCCCTGTTTTCTCCCCCTAGCTGTAGTTCTTCCAGACGTCCGAGAAGGTGCCGCCGGAGATCGAGCCGGGCTGAGCCTTGATGTCGGAGTTGCCGGCCATGACGATCTCGGTCGGCGAGTAGCTGCCGAGCGAGGTCCCGTCGGCCTCCGCGCTGGTGAAGGACATGGTGCCGAAGTCCGAGAGCTTCGCGATGGAGCCGTTGACGTCGGTGGCCTCGGCGATGACCTCGGCGGAGGAGTCCTCGTAGCCGGAGGAGCCGTCGGCCGTGGTGGACTTGGACCAGCCCTCGGTCGAATCGGTCAGCGTCATCGTGAAGGTGCCGTCGCCGTTGTCCACGACGCTGGCGGAGAGCGAGTCGCCCGCCTCGACGGTCACCGAGTAGTCGGACTCGGAGGCCGGCAGGACCTCCCACCAGGCGCCGTACTCGGCCTTGCCGCCGATGCAGTCGGCCTCGGTGCCGGTCTGCTCGAGCGCGGAGTTGCTGTATCCGTCCAGGCCGACCCAGTAGGACGAGTACGTGGTCTTCGACGAGCACTTGATCGTCGGCTGCGTCCAGGAGGCGGAGACGGAGGTGAACTCGCCGTCGCTGCCGGTGGCCGCGTAGCCGGACCAGTTGCTCGACTCGACCGAGGAGTTGCTGCGGCTGCTCAGTGAGTGCAGGCCGTGGCTCTCGTGGTGCGCGATCGCGGTGATCTGCGCCGGAGCGGAGGTGGCGGCGGCCGATCCGGTGGCGGCGAACGCGGCGGGGGCGGCGAACAGGGCCGTGGCGCCGGCCGCGCCGAGCGCGGCCATGCGGACGAAGGTCCTGTGGTGCATGTGGAACTCTCCCTCTTGGTGGGTGCTAAGGGACACGCCGGGCATGGGTGGCGGGGTGGGTGCCCGGCGCGGTTTAGCGCCGCACCGACGTCTGTGGGCAATCGGTGCGGCGATGAGCACAGCTTGCGGGCCGAAAGCGTGGCCGGACAAGGGTTCGGGCGCCGTTTAGTCTTGAGCGAATTGCCGGTCTGTCCTGATAAATCGTGATTCTGCGGGGCATTCGGCCGACAGCGTGGTGACGTTTTCGCCGTGTCCGGCGCCCGAAGCGAAGATCAACGTAAGGTCACGATTGTGAAAACTCCTGAGGAAAGTCCTCACCGTTCAGGGGGCGACGACCGATACGTTGCTCTTTGAGACGTGGCCGCGTGGGTTGTGAGTACCGGGGAAGGACGTCCGCGATGCACCCGAGTCCGGTAGAGCCCGCGGAGTTGCGGAGCGGATCCGGCGACGGGGGCGGGGGCGGGGGCGGGGGCAGAGATGGCGCGGGCGGCGACGCGGACGGTATCCCGCCGCAGCTGGACGACCGTCTCGCGCGGCTGCTGCGCACCGGCCCCTTCGATGAGGCGCTGCGCACGGCCGTGGCGGTCAGCGGGCTCAGCCTCGACCGGATCCAGGACCGGCTCAAGCGGCGCGGTTCGCGGATATCGGTGGCCACGCTCAGTTCCTGGCAGTCCGGCCGCTACCGGCCGGAGCGTCCGTCCTCGCTGCTGGTGCTGTCCGAACTCGAAGAGGTCCTCGGCGTTCCCCCGGAGGCGCTGTCCGCGCTGATCGGTCCGCCGCGTCCGCGCGGCCGTCGGCTGGCGACGACGACCGACAACCGGGGATTGGCCGCGTTCGGAGCCACCGACGTGCCCAGCGCGCTGCGCCAGGTGGACACGCGCTGGGACGAGTCGCTGACCCGGCTCAGCACGCACTGCCGCCTCGAGTTGGACGCGCGTCGCCGGGAGCGCCGGATGCACAGCCGCCTGCTGCTGCGCGCCGAGGTGGACGGTCCCGACCGCTGGATCACCGGATTCCAGCGCGAGGATCCGGGGCCGCCGCCGAAGCTGAAGGTCGAACCGCCGCACCGGCTCGGCAAGGTGATCGAGAACGCGGCGACCGGCCTGGTCGTCGCCGAGGTCATGTTCGACCGGCCGCTGCGGCGCGGCGACATCGTCATCGTCGAGTACACGCACGAGAACCGGACCCCGCGGCCTTACTCGACGGTGATGGAGACGACGCTGCACGTACCGGTCCGCGAGTACGTGATCGAGGTGCGCTTCGACCCGGGCGTGCTGCCCGAATCCTGCCACTCCTTCCGCACCGCGGAGATCGACGCGGACGCGCGTCCGCAGGAACGGCTGCTCAAGCCGGACGCGATCGGCTCGGTGCTGACCGTCGCGCTCTCCGCGGGACCCTGCCGCTTGGGAATCCGTTGGGACTGGGGTGAGTCAACCACCCAGCCGTAAGCGGCTGGGCTTGCAGTGCGCTCCACCACTGGCGGTGATGTCGCGTCCGCATCTAAGCACCCGCCTATACGGCGGGCGCTGGGACCGTTGACCGGGCCCCGCTCTCCCACACTCTGGCCGCTCGCGCGGCCAGGTTGCGGGAAGAGTTCCGGTCCGCGTGCGCAACGACGCCGCAGGCCCGGCAGATGAACACGGCCTGGGAAGGCCGATTGCGTTTCTCGGTGTGCTGGCAGTCAGCGCACTCCTGCGAGGAGTACGCCGGATCTACCTGGAGCACAACCACTCCAGCCAGGGCCGCCTTGTACAGGATGAACCGGCCGAGTTGGTCGAAGGACCAGGAGTGCACCGCGGCCCGTTGAGGTTTTCGAAGCCGTACCCGCTCGCGGATGCCCTTGAGTTCCTCCAGGGCGATCCCGCGACCGGTGCGTGCTGCCTCCGCCACGATGCTCTTCGAAATACAGTGGTTCGTATCCGTCACGAAGCGCTGCTCTTTGCGGCGCTGCCGCTTGAGCACCCGCTTCGCCGACTGGGTGCCCTTAGCCTGCAGTTTTGCCCGCAGGTCCTGCTGGTGTTCGCGGTACCGGTTCAGCCTGCGTCCAGCCGCGAGTTGTCCGTCGGACGTGGCGGCGATGTTCACGATGCCCAGGTCCACGCCCAGCCACCCGGACGGCTCCCGGCTCGGCTCCTTCTCGGGTACGTCGCAGACCGCGTACAGAAACCACATTCCGTCCCGGTGTACCAGATCCGACTCGCCCCGCCGGTACTCCCGCAACTGCTTGAGCTGTTCGGCCTGCCGGTGAATGCCAGATCCTTCGCCCGGCCCGCAACTGTCCAGATCGAGACGGTTCCGGCGTCGTACTGCCAGGACAGCATCCGATCGTCATACGGCTGTGCCGCATCCTCCCGGAACACGACCGGCTTACCCTCGGCCTTGACCCTCCGCGCCGATCGCGCCGGTCCTAACCGCCCGGCTCTGATATTCCCGTGCAGGGTCGCGTACGCGTCGCACGTCTTCTTGATCACATGTTGGGCGGCCTGAGCTCCGAGTCCGGCGACCTTCAGCTCGCCGTACACCAGCTTGCGCAAGGCGAAGTTCCGGAACACCTTTCGCTCGAACGCGACCTCGGAAACCCGGCAAGCCGCCGCGTTGCACGCGCGCAAAGTCGCGCCCAACGCCGCCGCCTGCTTCGGCGACGGCAGCAGCCTGACCTGCACCACCAGCTTCACACCACGAACCTACAACCTGCCACCGACAAAACCCGCGACAGCCGGATCAAGCGGCCGCGCAATAGGGTGGAGGCATGACTTCCGGACAGAGCACTGAGATGACGGCGGCGGCGCTGCTCGCCGCCGCGAACGAAGCGCTGATCGAAGCGGGCTTCCAGACCGGCCGGTTCGACGAGGCCGAGCGGCTGACGCGGTCGGCGCGCGAGCACGCGGGGGTAGAGCGGGACCCGGCGGCCGAGGCCGAGTCGTCGATCCTGCTTGCCCGCATTCTGCACTACCGGTGCATCACGAAGCTGATGAGCGGCGAGAAGCCGGACCCCGACGACGTGGCGGGCGAGCAGGAGGAATGCGTCCGCGCGATGGCCGAGTACGAGGCGCTGGGGGACGAAGCGGGGATCGCCAGGGCGGCGTTCAACTACGGCGTGTTCGAGCAGGTCCTGCACGAGGACTGGGACGCCGCGATGCCTTACTACCGACGTACCGAGTCGCTGATCCCGGCACTGGAGGCGACCGGGGACCTGTATACGCGCTCCGAGATCCACCGGCACCTCGGCTTCTACCACCTGGTCGCGGACAAGCAGCCCGAGGTCGCCGTGGAGCACCTGCAGATCTCGCACGAGCTGCGGGAGCAGTTGGGCGAGCCGCGCTACGAGCCGAGCGGCATGGTCGCGCTCGCCTGGGCGGAGCGGGAGAACGGCAACCCGCGGCGGGCCGTCGTGCTGCTGCACCGGGCCGTCGAGGTCGCCCGCGCGCAGGGCCTGCTGCCGGGCCGGATCGCGGACGCGGAGGCCGAGCTGGCGCAGGCCGAGGCGGAGCTCGCCTCGCTCGGGGGGCCGGAAGCAGGGCTCTGAGCTCGGTAGGCGCCTGCTGTTTATCGGAGCCTTATTTATCGGAGCCCTACGCGCGGACTGGGATGGTCTGACCGTCAGCCTCAGTACAAGCGGTACGAGCGGGATGGGCGCGGGTCAGACGATGAAGAAGACGTGCATCGGCACGGTGGTGGCGGGCGCGGTGCTGTGCGCGCTCGCGCTGGCCGGCTGCCAGGGGAAGAGCGCTTCGGGCGGCGGCTCGTCGGCCGTGCCGGGGGCCGCGGTCGCCGCGACGGGTGCCGCTACCGGCGGCGGGTCGCAGGGCTCGACGGGCGCGGGTACGGGGGCGGGCGCGGGCAATCCGGGCGACGGGGTGCCGAGCGCGACCCCGACCGGCACGGCGGCGGTCGACAGCGAGCTGAACACCGTCGACCAGCAACTCGGCACCGCGGGCAGCGATCTCGCGCAGGCCACCCAGAGCCCGTCCGACGGCGGCTGAGCCGGGCCCCGGCACCCTAAGGCAGTCCTCCGACGAACAAGACGACCGAGACGAAGGATCCGTGATTCGACGATGAAGGCAGCACTGAGAATCGGCGCGACGGCCGCCGCGGCGGCGCTCGCCCTGGGCGCGGCGGGATCGGCCTACGCGGCCACGCCCGGCGCGACGGCAAGCGCGACCGCGTCCGCCACGTCCGCGGGCAAGACGACGGCCGCGCAGGCCAGGCTGACGGCCGCGAAGGACCTCGCGGCCTCGCGCATCCAGGGCCGGCTCATCGGAAAATAGGCCCGTTCCGAGAGCGTGCGGCCCCCTCCCCGTCACGGACCATTTTCGCGCCACTACGACGGCGCGGCAACACCGTGCCAGGACCACTCAGAGACCGGAGCAGCCACGGCGGCCGTTCCCCGCCGCGGCTGCTCCTTCGGTCTTTTTGAGGCCCCCTCACGCGGAGACTCATACGGAGACCGGGAACTCGTACTCGGACCAGCGTTCCGCGGGTTCCGCTCGAGTTCCCCGTCGTAAAGCCCGATCCCGAGGACCGTGCCGTCCGGCGCGATGGCGGCGAGGGTCTGGCTGAACTGCCCGTCGCGGCCGATGGCCCAGGTGCGCAGCCGGGCCCTGCCAGGGGGCGGGAAACCGGACTTGGTCTCGATCGACCCGACGCGGAAGGCCGGGAACGCGGCGGCCAGGTCGTTCGCGTCCTCGGCCGGGTTCAGCTGCTTGATCCGCATCATGATCCGACCTCCCCGACGACGCCTGCCTTTCCCCTCCTCCAGCCGTCAGTTCGCGAAGTCCTGCGTCATCCAGACCGTGCCCGAGCTGTCCCGGGTCACCGCGATGCCGACCTCGGTGTAGGAGCTGCTCAGGATGTTGAGTCGATGTCCGTCGTCCGGTGGCTGCTCGGCGAGCATGCTGTTCGTCAGCGACACGGCCATCGACGCGATTGCGCTCTGCGTGTCGTCCTCCGGACCGCCGTCGCCGATGTTCTCTCCGGCCGCCGTCCACTGCACGCCGGCCGCGGTCTCCCGGTCGCCGAGCGCCGCCTCGCCGGGGCACTGGTGGGACAGGCCGCAGCCGTTCTCCTCCATCCGCGTGTTGTGCGCGGACGCGCTGTTGATCAGGTCGGTGCTCATCGTGTACGGCGCGAGGCCGGCCGCTTTCCGGGCGTTGTTGATGACGTCGAGGACCTGCTCGGCCGCCGTCTCCGAGTTCGAACTCGCCGCGCTGCTCGAGGTGACCGCCGCCGCGCTCGTCCGCGGGGCCGCGCTGGATGACGTGACGGCAGCGCTGGTCGGCGGCGCGACCACGGCCGGCTTCGTCGGCGGCGCCGCGTGCGTGCTGAGCTTGGGTGAAGGGGAGATCGTGGGCAGCACGACGGTGTTCGCCGTGGGCTTGCTGCTCGGGATGATCGAGGAACCCGTGGCCGTCGTCGTGATCGCCACGGTCTTCGGCTTGCCCTGCATCGCCTCCACCGCGACCGCGCCGACGGCCACGACCGCGATCGCCGCGAACGCGACGCCGATCGGCTTGGCCAAAGTCATCCCGGTCTTCGCCGCCGCCTTACCGCCAGCGCGTCGATGCGAGCCGCCGTGCCGACCGCGCTCGGCGGGGGTCGGCGTGCTGGAGGGCGTCGTCGTCTCGATGAAGAGCGTCGAGGCGCAGAACGCGGCGTACGCGGCCGGAAGCGGAAGCAGCGCGAGACCGGCAAGTAGACGCTCCGGCGGGATCAGGCCGCCGCTCGCCGCATCGCAGACCGGGCATTCGCGGATGTGCCGCGCGAACCGCTTGCGCCAGACCGAGGACGTCTCGCCGTCCCACTCGAAGGAGACCTCGTCGAGGCTGCGGCAGCGCGGCGTCATCGCGAGCGCGCGCACTACTCTGCGCGAGTAGTCGAGCTGCTCCTTCATCCTGCTGACGCGCACTGCCACGTGATGCGGATCGGCCTGCAACGCGTCGATGAGTTCGGGGCGCGTCAGGTGCCCGGAGGCCTCCAGCCACCACAGCGCCAGCAGTTCGCGGTTGTCCGGGTCGAGCCACTGCGCCGCCTGCTGGGTCTCCCGGCGTTGCCCGGAGACGTCGAGCTGGATCAGCGTGTGCTCGACGAACTCGCCACCCGGATCGGGGAAGTCGAGGTGGTCGTCGAACGGGGTCGGCGCGCGGACCGCGGAACGCTGGTGGTCGCGTATCTGGTTGACGGTGATCGCGACCAGCCACGCGCGCAGCCGCTCCGGATCGCGCAGGGATCGCACGCCGCGCACGAGCTGGAGCATCGTGTCCTGCACGACATCGTCCACGTCGGCGCTCTGCCGCAGCGAGCGGCGCACGATGTTGTAGACGAGCGGCAGGTATTCGGTGACGACTGCGTCGAGGGCGGCCGGATCGCCTGCCCGCGCGGCGGCCACCCGCGCCGTATCCATCTGTAGGACCACGTTGGAACCACTCCCATCGCGCACCCGCGCACGTCCGCCGTACTGCTGAGTCCTTCTAACTCGGAGACGACCCGGACCCGGGCCAATCACGGAAACTTCAGATATCTCGCCGTTGGCTCATCACACCATGGCCTCGGCAAAGCCGTGGCAAGCTGAATCCCATGTCTACGAAGCTCACGCTCGAACCCGCGCTGAATCGGCCCGAACTATTGGCGAAATCAACCCTCGACGCCCTCACTGAACTCGGGCGGACCCGGGGATCCGAGCTCGTCGCGGACGTCGAGGTCGCCGCCATCGACCCGGACCTCGCCGACACCGCCGCCTTCTGCGCCGAGTACGGCGTGGGGCTCGAGGAGTCGGCCAACTGCGTCGTTCTCGCGGCGAAGCAGGCGGGCGAGGTCTTCTACGTGGCCTGCATGGTGCTCGCGACAACCCGCGCGGACGTCAACGGCCTGGTGCGCCGCCATCTGGGCGTACGGAAACTGTCGTTCGCCTCGATGGACGACGCGGTCGGGCTCACCGGCATGGAGTACGGCGGCATCACGCCGATCGGCCTGCCCGAGGCCTGGCCGATCTTGGTCGACCGCGCGGTCGCCGAGGCCCCGCGCGTCGTCGTCGGCTCCGGCGTCCGCGGCTCCAAGCTGTGGCTCCCCGGCGCCACGCTGGCCGCACTGCCGACCGCGCAGGTGCTCGACGAGCTCGGAAAGCCGGTCGATCCGGCCTGATCTCGACCTGACCGATCGCGTCGATTGGGCCGATCTCGAACGGGAACGCCGCGGCGGAATGCGTTTTTCGTCCCACGCTCCGGCCGCGAACTCGCTTCCCGTCGGAACGAACCTGTACAAAAGACAGCATGAGCAACTCACCAGCCGCCCCGAGCGCGCCGCCGACCCGCGAAGAGGCCGAGGCGGTGCTGCGCCGCCTCGCCGGGGAGTCCGCGCGGCTGCGCGAGGACCAGTGGACGGCGATCAGGGCGCTGGCCGCCGAGGGGCGCCGGGCGCTGGTGGTGCAGCGGACGGGTTGGGGCAAGTCGGCGGTCTACTTCGTGGCCACGGCGCTGCTGCGGGAGCGCGGCGCCGGGCCCACGGTGATCGTCTCGCCGCTGCTCGCGCTCATGCGCAACCAGGTCGAGGCCGCTGCGCGGGCCGGAATCAGGGCCCGGACGATCAATTCGGCGAACCTGCACGAGTGGCAGGAGATCGAGGGGCAGATCGCCGAGGGCTCGGTGGACGTGCTGCTGATCTCCCCCGAACGCCTGAACAACCCGTCCTTCCGCGACGACGTGCTGCCCAAGCTGGCGGCGACGGTCGGCCTTCTGGTCGTCGACGAAGCGCATTCGATTTCTGATTGGGGACACGATTTTCGCCCCGATTACCGGCGGCTGCGCGAGCTGATCGGCTCACTCGCCCCCGGCCTCCCGGTGCTCGCGACGACGGCGACGGCGAACGCGCGGGTGACGCAGGATGTGGCCGAGCAGCTGGGGACCGGCGGCGGATCAGCACTCGTACTGCGCGGGACCCTGGATCGCGAGTCGCTGCATCTGTCGGTGCTTTCGTTGCAGGACAGCGCGAGTCGGCTGGCCTGGCTCGCGGAGCGGCTCGCCGAACTGCCGGGCTCCGGGATCATCTATACCCTGACGGTCTCGGCCGCCGCGGAGACCGCCGAGTTCCTGCGTTCGCGGGGGTATCCGGTGGCCGCGTATACGGGGCGTACCGAGGACGAGGATCGGCGGCAAGGCGAGCAGGACCTGCTGGACAACAAGATCAAGGCGCTCGTCGCGACGTCGGCGCTGGGCATGGGGTTCGACAAGCCGGATCTCGGCTTTGTCGTGCACCTGGGCGCGCCCTCCTCGCCGATCGCCTACTACCAGCAGGTCGGGCGGGCCGGGCGCGGGGTCGAGCGGGCCGAGGTGGTGCTGCTGCCGGGCGTGGAGGACAAGGAGATCTGGCGGTACTTCACCTCGCTCGCCTTCCCGCCGCAGGCGACCGTCGAGCGGGTCCTCAAAGCACTGGCCGAGGCGGCCAAACCGCTATCGACGATGGCTCTCGAGCCGTTGGTCGATCTGAAGCGATCCCGTCTTGAGCTGTTGCTGAAGGTCCTGGACGCCGACGGCGCGGTCAAGCGGGTGCAGGGCGGCTGGATCTCGACCGGCCAGCCGTGGTTCTACGACGCCGAGCGCTACGCCCGCATCACCGCCGCGCGCGAGGAGGAGCAGCGGGCGATGCTCGAATACGCGCGGATAAGCGGCTGCCGCATGGAATTCCTGCGCAAGCAGCTCGACGACAACGAGGCAGAACCCTGCGGTCGCTGTGACAACTGCACGGGCCGCAAGATGGAGGCCGGCGTCACGCAGAGCGTTGTCGAGGCGGCCGGGTCGCACGCGAAGCGCGCGTGGGTCACGATCGAGCCGAGGCGGCAGTGGCCGACGGGGATGCCGTCGGTCGGCGTCGCGCTGAAGGGCAAGATCCCGGCCGATGAGCTCGCCGCCGAGGGAAGGGCGCTGGCACGGCTGACGGACCTCGGCTGGGGTTCGGCGCTGCGCGAGATCCTGGCCGCCGGGGCGCCCGACCGGCCGATCAACCCGCAACTGCTCGGCGCGATGGTCAACGTGCTCAAGGAATGGGCGACGGAGGCGGCCGACGGAATGGGATCGAGCGCCAGACCGACAGCGGGCTCAGGCTCCGGGCCGGCAGCGGGATCCAGCGGAGTAACACTCGGATCGAGCGCCCGACCAGCAGCTGGTGCGAGTGCCGGATCGGCAGCGGGTGCGAGCAGCGGATCGGCGACCGGCTCGGCGTGGAGCGGCGTGGGCAGGCCGGTCGGCATCGTCAGCATCGCCTCGCGCACCCGGCCGCGGCTGGTCACGTCCACGGCGGAGGGCGTCGCGGAGATCGGCAAGCTCCCCATCGCGGGCTCCGTGCAGCGAATCGTCGATGAGGGACACGCGGGACCGGGCAACAGCGCGTGGCGGCTGCGCGCGGTCCACGACGCCTTCGCCCTCGACGACGAGCTGCGCGCGCGTCTCGCCGAATGCCCGGGTCCCGTTCTGCTGATCGACGACTTCGTGGACTCCGGCTGGACCATGACCGTCGCCGCGCGAATGCTGCGCCAGGCCGGCGCCCCGGCCGTCCTCCCGCTCGCCCTGGCCCTGGCCGGCTGAGGTCGACGTGCCGAATGACGACGCGAGCTAAGTAGGCTGCCTCCATGAGAGCGTTCCTCGAGTCCCTGCACATCTACCCGGTCAAATCCTGCCACCGGGTGGATCTCGACGCGGCCGAGCTCGAGCCGTGGGGGCTGGCCGGGGACCGGCGCTGGCTGATCACCGATCCCGAAGGGCAGCAGCGTACTCAGCGTGTTCTGCCCCGGATGGCGCTGATCCGGGCCTCGTACGGCGAAGACGGCCAACTGCGGCTCCACGCGCCCGGAATGCCCGACCTCGAGGTCATTCCGCCGAAGCGTGGCGAGGGCGCGCAGGAGGCAGTCGTCAACGTGTGGAGTTTCACCGGGCCGGCCGCTCGTGCCGGGCTCGCGGCGGACGAGTGGCTCAGCGCGTTCCTCGGCGAGCCCTCGCAACTGGTCCACATGGACGACACCTCGGTGCGACCCACCAACCCGACGTATTCGCGAGCGCAGGACCGCGTCTCCTTCGCCGACGGTTACCCGCTGCTGCTCGCATCCGCCGCATCGCTGGCCGCGCTCGGCGACTGGATCGCGGAGATGGGCGGCGATCCCGTGCCGATGACCCGGTTCCGGCCCAACGTGGTCGTCGAGGGCACCGAGCCCTGGGCCGAGGACCGCTGGCGGCGCGTGCGGATCGGCGAGCAGACCTTCCGCATGGTCAAGCGCTGCGACCGCTGCGTGATGACCACCGTGGACGCGGATCGCGGCGTGTTCACCGGGCAGCAGCCGCTCAAGGCGCTGCGCAAGCACCGGCGCGAGGGCAAAGGCGTGTTCTTCGGCGTGAACCTGATCCCGGACAGCGTCGGGCCGATCAAGGTCGGCGACGAGTTCTCGGTGCTGGACTAGCCGGATGGCCGGACTGCCGGCCGAGCCCTCGAGTCAGCCGAACGGCCCCATCACGACGGCCTGAGACACTCATGAAACGACGCTTCGCACAGGCCCCTTTCATGGCCGTGCACGCGCGCCGACCGGCCAATTCTGAATTTCCCACAGCTGTTGTTCGGCGAATTCTTAGCCTGGTCACGACCGTCTCCGGGGACCGCGCCGATATCCTCCTGCCATGTCGATACCCGACCCCTCGCAACCCGCAGCCGCCTCCGGCTGGTACCCGACCGGAGAGACCGGTCCCGACGGCCTGCCCGTGGAACGGTGGTGGGACGGCGCCGCGTGGAGCGCCATGGTCCGGCCGCTCGGCGGCGGCACTCCGGGTTCCGGCCGGGGCGGGCCGCGCAAGTCGCTCGCCACGTCGCTGATCGCGGCCGCGGTCGTCGTCGTGCTGGTGGGCGGCGGACTCGGGATCTACTTCGCGGTGCACAAGAACAACACGAGCAACACCGCCTCGACCACCACCGCCCAGCCGACGCCGAACAACGCGCCGACCGGCAACGGCGGCCTCGGCGGCGGCGCCACCACGTCGCCCACGCCCGAGTCGACCGTGACCGGCGGCAGCGGCCAGACCGTGAGCGACCCGATCGACGGGCTGACCATCCCGGTGCCCAGCGGCTGGACCGGCACCTCGGGCTCGACCAGCGGCAGCTGGCCCGCGCTGAGCACCGGCTCGTACACCTGCCCGAGCGCGCTGGCCTCGGAGAACAGCAGCGGCAGCAGCGGCTCGGCGTCGACGGCCTCGTGCACCCGCGGCAGCGTCGGCTTCACCACCACCCAGGGCTCGACCTCGAGCGCGACCGCGCAGAGCGTCGCCACCTCGACCATCGCCAGCATCGCCAAGGACAACTACGGCACCCTCTCCTCGCACAGCGTGGTCAGCCAGGGCGCGGTCACCATCGCGGGCCGCACCGGCTACCAGATCACCTGGAGCGTCGTGCCGAACTACGCGGGCGTCGGCGGAACCGTCGAGGACATCTTGCTGCCGGTGCCCAGCGAGACCGGTTACTTCACGCTGATCGACATCGGCGTGGACAGCTCCTCGCAGGCGCCGAGCCTGAGCAGCGTGAACTCGCAGATCATCCAGGGCATCACGGACTCGAGCGCGGCGGGAGCCTGATCCGCCGCACGAGAAACGGGAACAGTAAAACCACGCGTCCGGCTGCGCGCGCTCTCGGCTTCGGCTAGAGCTTGCGCAGCCGGACGCGTTCGATCCGGTGGTCGGCGCCCTTGCGCAGCACCAGCGTGGCCCGGCCGCGCGTGGGCAGCACGTTCTCCACCAGGTTGACCCGGTTGATCTGAGCCCACGCCGAGCGCGCGAAGTCCAGCGCCTCTTTCTCCGGCACGTCGGTGAACCGGCGGAAGTACGAGTTCGGGTCGGTGAACGCCGTGTCCCGCAGCTTCCGGAACCGGTCCAGGTACCACTTCTCGATGTCCGGCTCGCGCGCGTCCACGTAGATGCTGAAGTCGAAGTAGTCGGCCAGCGCCATCCGGGTGCGCCCGTCCTGGCCCGGCAGCGCGGGCTGGAGCACGTTGAGCCCCTCGACGATCAGGATGTCCGGTCGATGCACGACGGCCCTCTCACCGGGCACGATGTCGTAGACCAGGTGGGAGTAGACCGGCGCGGGCACCTCGTCCTTGCCCGACTTGATGTCCGCCACGAAGCGGGTGAGCGCGCGCCGGTCGTAGGATTCGGGGAAGCCCTTGCGCTGCATCAGGCCGCGTCGTGCCAGCTCCGCGTTCGGGAAGAGGAAACCGTCGGTCGTCACCAGTTCGACGCGCGGGTGCTCGGGCCAGCGGGCGAGCAGGGCGCGCAGCAGTCGCGCCGTGGTGGACTTGCCGACCGCGACGCTGCCGGCGATGCCGATGACGAACGGCGTGTCGCGGCGCCCGGCCTGCGGGGCGTCGCCGAGGAAGGTGCCGAGCGCTCCGCGCAGTCCGTGCACGGCGCCGACATAGAGGTTGAGCAGCCGCGAGATCGGCAGGTACATCTCGCGTACCTCGTCGAGGTCGATCTCGTCGCCGAGGCCGCGCAACTGCTCGACCTCCTCCGCGGTGAGCGGCAGCGGGGTACGCTCGCGCAGGCCGCTCCAGGTCTCACGGTCCAGATCCACGTACGGGCTCGCCGGGGCGAGGTCCCCGGCCTGCGGCAAGATCGGCACCCGCCTATTGTGTCCGATGCCCCGGCGGCGGGTGTCACCAGGTGCTCCCCCGGGCTCGGACGACCCCGGCCAGGGCGCGCTCGAAACAGCCGCGAAATTCGCGACGGCTAGCGTGCCGGGCATGCTCGATTTCGACCTCGTCCCTATGACGGACGAGCACGCGGACGAAGTGCTGGCGATCTATCAGGCCGGGCTCGACACCGGAAACGCCTCCTTCCAGACCAAGGCCCCGGATTGGGCGACCTTCGACGCCGCGAAGCTGCCCGAGCACCGCTTCGTCGCCATCGCGGCGGACAACGGCGCCGTCCTCGGCTGGGTGGCGCTCTCGGCGGTCTCGGGGCGGCTGGTCTACGCGGGCGTGGCCGAGGTCTCGGTCTATGTCCGCTCGGACGCGCGGGGCGGCGGCGTCGGCCGGGCCTTGCTGGAGGCGCTGATCGAGTCCACCGAGGCGGCCGGGATCTGGACTCTGCAGGCCGGAGTCTTCCCGGAGAACACCGCCTCGATAGTGCTGCACGAGCGGGCGGGCTTCCGCGCCCTGTGCGTGCACGCGAAGATCGGCAGGCACGGCGAGCGCGGCTGGCGCGACGTGGTCCGGCTCGAGCGGCGCAGCCTCACCGTGTTCTGAGTCGGCTCCGCCCGGCTCTAGACCAGGCCGAGGGCGATCAGCGTGCCGAACAGCAGCAGCGTGCCGGCGGTCAGCAGGTTCGCGCGGCGCTCGACCCAGGGCGCGGTCAGCCGGGCGACGCCGAGGGACGCGGCGACGGTGAGCCCGACGATCGTCGCCACCGTCACCCCGGCGAACACGAGCAGCGAGCCGACCGCCGTGGCCCCGCCGAGCGCGCTGGCCGCGAGGAAGACCGGAAGGATCGTCAGATCCGGTGAGGCCGCCGCGCCGAAGGGGACCGCGAGGGCCGCGGCGGACTGGATACGTCCGCCGCCGCTCGGGGCGTGGTCCTGGTGCGGGTGGGGGTGGCCGTGGTCGTGCGGGTGACCGCGTTGATGATCGTGGCCGTGGTTGTGGTCATGGTCGTGGCTGTGGCCGTGTCCACGGCCCGTCAGTTCGAGGACGAGGAACACCGCGCCGGTCGCCAGCAGCAGCCCTCCGACGAAGTAATCCTCGTACCGCACGACCGTGCCGCGGAAGCCGAGACCGACCGCGATCAGGATCGCGCCGAGCAGCAGGGAGAGGGCGACGTGCGTGCCGGCCGCGGCGAGCGACCTGCGCAGGACGCGGCGCAGCGGATCCTTCCTGGTGCGGCTGAGCACGGCGAGCGGGGCCCAGTGGTCGGGCAGGACGGCGTGGCCGAAACCGACTCCGGCGGCGGCGAGTACGAGCGCGAAGGCGGAGTTCATAAAGCCACGGTAGCAGTTCATCTACGCATCAGTGAAGATGTGAAGATAAATGCGGAGGGCTGGTTCCTGCGGAAAGTTCGCAAGTGAGAGGATGAGGCATGGCTACCTCAGCAGCCCCAGGCGATCAACCTCAGGAGCACCACAGACCCATCCCCGGTCGCACCCTGCCCGACGCCCACGTGCAGACCGCCGTCGCCTACCTCGACATGCTCGCCGAGCCGACCCGACTGCGGCTGCTGTGGGCGCTGCGCGACGGGGAACTCGGAGTGAGCACCCTCGCCGAGACCGCCCGCTGCACGCCGACCGCGGCGAGCCAGCACCTTGCCAAGCTGCGCCTGGCCGGACTCGTCGACCAGCGCGCCGAGGGCCGCGCGCGCTACTACCGGCTGCGCGGCGAGCACATCAAGAGGCTGCTGGACGAGGCGCTGGGCCAGGCCGAGCACGCGGTCGAGGGCATCCCGCACAGCTGAGGATTTCCCGGGCTGCTCCGCCAGGCGACCGGCGCGGCCGGGTAGCCTCGCCGGCATGCGAGAACCAGACGCCCCGCGGTATCCCCCGAAGCCCGAGCCCGGCGACAAGGTCGCGATCGTCTCCCCCTCCGGCGGCCTGCCCGAGGTCTTCCCGCTGCCCTACGAGCTGGGCCTGCGTCGGCTGCGCGAGGAATTCGGTTTGATCCCCGTGGAGTTTCCCACCACCCGGACGCTCGGCTCCGCCGCGGCCGACCGCGCCGCCGACCTGCACGCGGCGTTCGCCGACCCGGAGATCAAGGCCGTCATCTGCCCCATCGGCGGCGAGGACCAGATCACCGTCCTACCGCACCTCGACGCCGAACTGCTGCGCGCGCATCCCAAGCCGTTCTTCGGGTACAACGACGCGACGAACCTGCTGACGTACCTGCACGCGCTCGGGATCGTCGGGTACCACGGCGGCTCGATCATGTGCCAGTTCGGACGCGCCGGCCGGATGCACCCGCTGACCGCCGACTCGCTGCGGTCTGCCTTGTTCGGCTCAGGACCCTTCGACCTCGTCGAGAACAAAGAGTTCGGCGATGTCGACGTGCCCTGGGACGACGCGGCGGCGCTGGAGCACGAGCCGCCGACGACCCCGTCCTCGGGCTGGAGCTGGCTGCGCGCGGACCGCGTCGTGGAGGGGCCGAGCTGGGGCGGGAACCTGGAGATCCTGTCCTGGCTGGCCATGGCCGACCGCAACATCGGCGACCCGGCGCGGTTCGCGGGCGGCGTGCTGTTCCTGGAGACCAGCGAGGAGCTGCCGAGCCACGTCGAGGTCTACCGGATCCTGCGCAATCTCGGCGAACGCGGGCTGCTGCGCCGTTTCGACGCGGTGCTGCTCGGACGGCCCAAGGCCTGGGCTCTGGACCGGCGGCCGAGTCCCGAGGAATCGGCACGGTACCGGGCGGACCAGCGTGCGGCGGTCGAGAAGGCGTTCGCCGAGTACCACCCGACGGCGATGCTCGTCTTCGACCTCGAAATCGGGCACACCGAGCCGCAGGTCGTACTGCCGTTCGGCGGCCGGATCCGGGTGGACGGCCCGGCCCGGCGGATCACGGTCCACTACTGAGCCGAGCGTCGGCTGCTCACACCGCGAGCGGACCGCCGCCGAGGAATGAGGCGGTGGCCCGCACCCAACGCTGGTCGGGATCGCCGTTCGACGGTCCCCAGATGACGACGCCCGAGCACAGGCGCGTCGCGGCTTCGAGCTCGTAGTGCCAGTAATCCGGCGTCAGATAGCGCCCGGCCCACTTGGTGCCGCCGTGGTACTGCGGCCAGAGGTAGGCGTAGACGGGCTTGCCGGGTGCGACGGCGGCGGCCTCGGACATGATGCCGCGGAAACGCCGGCTCCAGGCGGCGCGACTGTCGGTGAACGTGTAGAGGCTCGGGAACAGGGCGTCCTCGCCGGTCGCGAGCTGCCGCTCTAGGTCGACGTAGCGCGGCGCGGTGTTGCCGAGGACGCCGTAGTAGCCGACCGTGTGCCCGGGTACGGCCTGGTGTGCCCAGGCCAGCAGCGTCCGCAGCTTCTGAAAGCGGCGGCGCGCGATCGCGGCTGATCCCCTGAGGTACAGCGTCTCGAAATCCAGCACGACCGGGCCGGGGTTGCGCGCCGTGCGCCGGACCAGTGCCTCGTACGCGGCTTCAGGCGGGAGGCCGAGTTCGGCCCAGTACGGCCGGGCGCCGCGGAAGTCGCCCGGGTTCTGGCCGGCCAGCTGCGCGACCGGCGCCTCGTAGACGACGTTCGACTTCACCGCGCCGAACTGCTCCAGGTCCACGTTCGGATAGAAGGTGTTGTCGTAGACGGTGAACGAGGAGTCGTCGTACGCGGCGGCCGACGCGGAGGCGCTGAGCCCTCCCGCGACGCTGCCGAGCGCGAGGACCGCCGTGGCCAGGGCGAGGCGGATGTGACGGGAAATCATGATCGACTCGCTACCCGGCACCGACGCAGGGACACCGCCCGTCCCCCGTTCGCGCGCGTCCGAACGGAGGCCGACGCAGTTCGCACCGACGTCGAGAAATTGTCGGAAGGCGGTGGCAGAGTGGCACAAGTAGGAGCGAACCACTCAGACTCGGCAATCACCCCCTCTAGGAGGCCGAAGACCATGCCCGACACGACGCTCCCCCATCCGCAGGGTTCCGTCTGCTGGCTCGACACGTTGCTCAGCTTGCAGGAGGAAACCCTCGAGTTCTACCAGCCGCTGTTCGGCTGGACCGGGGATCCGGATCCCGCGGACCACGTGCGCTACGCGGTGCAGCAGGTGCACGGCAAGGCGGTCGCCGGGATCGGCTACATGCCGCCGGAGGAGCCGACGATGCCCTGGACGGGGTACTTCGCGGTGGACGACGTCGCCGCCGTGGTGGAACGGATCCCGGAGCTCGGCGGCACGGTGATCTGCCCGGCGACCGAGGCCCCCGGCGTGGGCCGCTTCGCGCACGGCATCGACCCGGGCGGCGCGCACTTCGCGCTGTGGCAGGCCGACCCGTTCCCCGGCTTCCAGCTCTACGGCGAGCCCGGCTGCCTGACCTGGTTCGAGCTGGTCACGACCGAGGGCAAGGTGTCGGCGGAGTTCTACGGCGCGCTGCTCGGCGCCGAGGTGCAGGCGATGGAGGAGATGCCGGACTCGTACTGGACGCTGCACGTCGGCGGCCAGCCGCGGGCCGGGATCTTCCGGGTGGACGAGGTCGAGAAGCCGCACTGGCGACCGTACTTCCAGGTCGCGGACGCGGACATCTCGGTCGCCGCGGCGCTGGCGGGCGGGGCGCACGTGACAGACCCGGTGGCGGACACGCCGTTCGGGCGGATGGCCGGACTGCTGGATCCGAACGGCGTGGAGATCAAGCTGTGCGTCCCGCCGCCGGGGATGTGAGCGCGGACTCGGCGCGGAGCGGGAATTGAGGATCGAATGACGATCGACTAGGAGGCGCGACGGGCCGGGCCACCCGCCCGAGGGGTCGTTCGGCCGGAAATCCGACCCGTCGCACAGACGCCCCCCGGCCACCATCCGGGGTTTCTCACAACCCCGGACAGGTGCGAGCGCGGCCGGCGCCCCTCCGTCGCCGCCCGTGCCACCGGTCCAGAATGCCGGGCGGCTGGCCGCCACGGGAGTACTCCGCCGTGGCGGGAACCTGCCGTGGCGCAACCGCGCCACGATTTCGCGGCCCACCATCACGCTGCGTGACGAAGATCGGGGGCGGCGGGCTGGCCCTGGCCACGTACGGTGTGGTGTGGGTAGTCTGACCTGCCGTCAGCTTCGGGTATGGCGCGGAAGGGCGGGCATGGACGCGCGGGGAACGACGGCGGGGACGGAAGCGGACATCGTCGACAGCGGGAACGCCGAGAACACGGCGGCCGAGCAGGGCGGGAGCGTCCTGGCCGGGAGGGTGGCCGCTCCGCCGACTCCGGGCCTCGCGGATCTCGATCCGGATTCGGCTCTGGCCCCGAACCCGGGCCCGACCCCGAAGCGGCCGACGCTGCACGGGGAGTTCTGGCGGGTGGTGTGCGCCCGGCCGGACTGGCTCTACGGGCTGCTGTGCAGCTGGGGCTTCGGGTACGGCTTCCTCGCGTACATCGTGCTGTTCACCCACCCGGACCTGACGCACGATCCGAATCCGACCGTCGTGCTCGTCGTACTCAGCGCCATCGCGGACGGGTCGCTGACCAACCAGCTCGCGGCCGAGCCGGATTGGGCCTCGGCGCTGCTGCGCTCGGGCGAGGACCCGGCGCGGATCCTGCGCGTGCGCAACCTGATGCTCTACATCTGCGAACTGTTCTTCGTCTGCACGGTCGTGGCGCTGGTCGCGCGGCTCGGGCACGCGGACGGGTGGATCCCGCGCGCGCTGCCGCAGCTCGCCGTCCTGCCGCTGGCGCCGATCGCGATCGGGAACCTCAGCTCGGTGCTCGTGCCCACCCCGTTCATGCGGCTGCGCCACCGCTTCCAGGCGCCGGGCACGTGGGTGCGCTGGGCCATCTACGTCACCATCCCGTTCGTGCTCAGCTCCCTGTCGCTCGCGCTCTACTGGCTGCCGTCGAAGCTGGAGCAGCGCTACCAGCAGAAGGTGCTGCGGGCGGTCGGCTCGTTCAAGCACATCAGCGTCACGCTGTCCTCGGCCACCCACGTGTACGTCGCCATCTGGCTCGTGCTCATGCCGCTGTGGCTGCTGATGATCTGGCTGCTGTCGCTGCGGCTGGCGGACGCCATGGCGCGGATGCGGCGGCACGGTCTCGCCCGGCTGATGGACCGGCACACCGAACTCGTCTGCGCGCTGCCCGATCTCTCGCTCTACCAGTCGGCCAGGCAACTGCCGGAGCGCGTCCGGGAAATCCCCACCGACCTGCGCGCGGAGCTCAAACTGATCAGCTCGGAGCTGCTGGAAGCCTCGGCGACGTTCTCCCGTCTGTAACAGCTTTATGCCACGAACGGCCGCGTATGCCAGAGGGTGTCTGCTGACAGGGAGTCTCGGCCTGTGGCAGGGTGGCAGCCGGTACATTTACCCGCCACCGACGAAACGGCGGGGCACGTCGTGGGGAAAGAGCACGTGGACAAGGGCACATCCGGGCAAGGCGGCGGACGAATACGCGTGCCAAGGCCCGTGCTCGCGATCCTCGCGGCACTCCTGCTGGCGCTGGGAGCGGCGGCGCTGACCTCGGCGCGCGGGTCCGCGGAGCGTGGTCTCGGGCCGCTGGACAAGCAGTGGTGGCTGTTCGCCGCCGCGGCCGTCGTCCTCGGCCTCGCCACGCTGGTCAAGCTGCGTGAGCGCATCTCCGCGACCGACCCGGAGTCGACCGCGCGGGCCCGGCTGAACCGGGGCGTGCTGGTCGTGGCCGCCGTGCTGACGGCCGCCGTGCCGATCGTGCTCTTCCTGTCGCGTTTCCAGTACACCGCCCAGACGGACTCGTGCGCGCCGCAGTGTCCTTCGATTCTCCTCACCAACACCGCGCGGCAGGGCGGGACCCCGCTCGCGCTGCCGTCGAAGGCCGCGTCGCATACCGGGACGCTCAAGCTTCCGCTGGGCCTGATCCTGCTGATCATCAGCTGCGTGCTGGCCGCGCTGATCGTGCTGGGCCTCGTCCTGCTCTACCTCAGGACCCGCAGGCTGAAGAAGATTCAGTTCGGAATCGAGGGCGCGCCGCCGCCGCCGATCGGCGACGAGCCGGACGACGAGGCCGCGCTCGGCGCCGCGGTGCTGGCCGGACGCGGTGCGCTGGAGGGCGAGGCGCGGGCGGCGATCATCGCCTGCTACGCCGCGATGGAGGATTCGCTGGCCGAGGCGGGCGTGACCCGGCTCGACTCCGACAGCCCCGCCGATCTGCTCAAGCGGGCGACGGAGCGCGGCGTCGTGAGCGGCCCGGCGCCCCGGCTGCTCGCGGCCCTCTTCCGCGAGGCGCGCTTCTCGACGCACCCGATCGGCGCGCGGCACCTCGACCAGGCACGCGGTGCGCTGGACGAGATCACCGCCCAGCTGACGGCCCGACGGACGCAGGCCGCGAGCCGGACCGCGGCCGAGGACGCGCGCACGGAAGCGGGAACGGCCGCGGCCTCAGCGTCACCCGGCGCGGCGGCCGACGACGCACGTACGGAAGCGGGTGCGCCGTGAGCTTCGACCGGCCTCCCGCGCCCCGGCCGCGCGTACTGGTCTCGCTGCTCGTCGGCGCCGCGCTGGGCATCGAGGTGGCGCTCGCGCTCGTCGGCGGCTGGATCACCGCGAGCTTCGGACTCGCCGGACTGATCGCGATCGGCATCGCGCTGGCCGGCTACGTGTCGGGCGCAGAGGTGCTCGACGGCCAGTTCCGGCGGCCGCTGCGGCTGGTCCGGCAGCGCGGCATGAGCATGCTCGGCTGGACCTCGCTGGTCGCCGCGGCCCGCTCGTCCTCCAGCAGCTACGAGCACGGCCTCAAGCCCGAGCTCACCCGGCTCTACGCGGTGCGGCTGGCCGAGAAGCACGCGATCAGCCTGCACACCGAGCCGGAGCGGGCCGCCGCGCTGATCGGCCCGGAACTGTGGCCCTGGATCGACCCGCGCCGCGCGCCCGCGCAGCCGAGCCCGAAGAGCGCCCGCCAGGCCCTGGACCGGCGCAGCGCCGGGCAGCCGCCGCCGGACGCCGTGCTGAACGCCCTGGTGGACCGGTTGGAACAGCTCTGACCCCGCCGCCGCGCCCCTCCCAATCCCCAAGCCGAGAACGACGACCGAGGACCGAGGATCGACCCGAGATGACGGACGAACTGACACCCCGCCAGGCGGGGCAGCGGGCGCGGAGCGTGCTCGACGAGGTGGAGCGCGCCGTGGTCGGCAAGCGCCCGGCCCTCGAGCAGGTGATGATGGGCGTGCTCGCCGGCGGCCACGTGCTCATCGAGGACCTGCCCGGACTCGGCAAGACGCTGCTGGCCCGCTCCTTCGCCGGCGCGCTCGGCCTCGAGTTCACCCGGATCCAGTTCACCCCGGACCTGCTGCCCTCGGACGTGACCGGTGCGCCGTTCTACGACCAGCGCAGCGGCGAGATGGTCTTCCGGCCAGGACCGGTCTTCACCCAGCTGCTGCTGGCCGACGAGATCAACCGGACCCCGCCGAAGACGCAGGCGGCGCTGCTCGAGGCGATGGCCGAGGGGCAGACCACGGTGGACGGCGTGACCCGGCCGCTGCCGCAGCCCTTCGTGGTGATCGCCACCGAGAACCCGATCGAGTACGAGGGCACGTACACGCTGCCCGAGGCGCAGCTCGACCGCTTCCTGCTGCGCACCCGGATGGGCTACCTGCCCGCCGAGGACGAGACCGCGATGCTCAAGCGGCGGATCGAGCGGGCCACGCCCGAGGCCGTGCTGGAGGCGTGCACCGACCCGGCCGAGGTGCTCGCGATGCGCTCCAGCCTGGAGAAGGTCGAGGTGGACGACGACCTGCTGAACTACGTCATCGCCCTGATCACTGCGACCCGCGCGCACCCGCAGGTGCAGGTCGGCGCCTCGCCACGGGGAGGGCTCGCGCTGGTCCAGCTGGCCCGGGCGCACGCCGTGCTGCGCGATCGGGACTACGTGGTGCCGGAGGACGTGAAGGCGGTCGCGGTGCCGGCCCTCGCGCACCGGATCACGCTGCGGCCCGAACTGTGGGTGCGCCGGATCAGCTCGGACGACATCATCGCCGGGCTCGTGCAGTCCGTGCCGACGCCGCGCACCACGCCCCGCGCGCAGGCCGCTGCTCCGGAGCAGGACGCGGTGGCCGTCACGGACCCGGGCGCGTGAGTCGTGAGTAGTGCCGCGCCGTCCGCCGCGACCGATACCGCGCCGCCACCGACCCCGGCGCTGCGCCGGGCGCTGGGCCGCGCGGACGCGCCGCTCGAACCGCTGGAGCCGCCCTCGGCCCGGCCGGTCGGCTGGCGGCTTTCCGAGCGGGCGTACCGGCTCGTGCTGGTGGCCGTGTGCGCGCTGGTGCCCGCGCTGCTCCTCGGCCGGCCCTGGGCCTTCGCGCTGGCGGCGGGCCCCGTCGTCTGGCTGCTGCTGGCCGCGGTGCCGGGCGCCAGGCCGGAGAACGTCACGCCGCTCACCTCCGTGCCGATCCGCCGCTGCTTCGAGGGCGAGACGATGACGGCGCGGGTCGAGCTGGCGTACACCGGTTCCGCGGGCGGCCTCGACCCGGCGGTCTACCCGGGACCCGGCGTCGAGCTCGTCCGGATCAGCCAGCACGGCGCGGTCATCGACCTCGAATTCACCGCGCGGCGCTGGGGACGCTGGAGCCTGGGCACCGTGGACGCGGACCTGTACGACCGCGGCGGGCTCGCGCGCCAGACCACGCGGATCGACCTGGGCGAATGCGAGGTCTTCCCGCTGCCGGCCGACAGCGCGCTGACCCCGATCCCGACCCGGCTGCCGAACCGGCTCGGCGAGCACACCTCGCGGCAGCACGGCCAGGGGCTCGAGTTCACCGGCGTGCGCCCCTACCGCCACGGCGACCGGCAGCGGCGGATCCACTGGTCCTCGACCACCCGGCGCGGCGCGATCCAGATCAGCGAGTTCGCGGCGGAGAAGGCGACCGACGCCGTGGTGCTGCTCGACGCGTTCGGCGACGTGGCCGGCGTCCGCGGCGGCAGCACCCTGGACGACTCGGTGCGGGTCGCCGCCGGGATCGCGAAGGCCTATCTGCGCAGCCACGACCGCGTCGGCATCGTCTCGCTCGGCGGCCGGCTGCGCTGGCTGACGCCCGGCACCGGCTCGACGCACCTGCTGCGGATCGTCGAATCGGTGCTCGAGGTCCGCCGCGACCTCGGCTACCAGGTGCCCGACCTGGACCGGGTGCCGCCGCCCGCGCTGCCGAACGGGGCGCTGGTATACGCGGTCACGCCGCTGGCCGACGACCGCTTCGTCGACGCGCTGCAGGACCTCGCGCTGCGCGGGAACCCGGCCGTCGTCGTCGAGATCCCGGCCGGCGAGCCGCGGCCCGACCCGGACGATCCGGGCGCCCCGCTGGCGCTGCGGCTGTGGCGTCTGGACCGCGAAGCCCTGCGCTTCAGCCTGACCGAGCGCGGCATGCCGGTGGTGGCCTGGGACGGCGAGGGCACGCTCGACCTCGCGCTCGCCCCGCTGCTGCGTCAGCCGGTGCACGGGAGGACCAAGTGAGCGACGTACCCGCGGACCCCGCGACGCCGGTCGCGCCGGGCTTGGCCGCGCGCTTCGAGGCGCTGCCGATGTGCGTGCTCGGCGCGCTGCTGCTGGTCGGCTCGCTCGATCCGGCGCACTGGCCGGGCTACCTCAGCCCGCAGTGGTTTTCCGGCGCCGCCGCGCTGGGCGCCGGGTTCTGGGCGGGCCTGCCGATCGTCGACCGGCCGGTCATGGTCTCGTACCGGCTCAAGCACCAGATGCTGCGGCAGCGCAACACGCTGCTGGTCGCGGTGAGCGCGCTGCTCGCGGCGCTGCGGGAACCGCCGGTCTGGCTCATGGTCGTCGAGGTGCTGCTCCTGCTGACCTACCTCACGCTGATCGACACCCGGAGCGCGCCGGCCCGGCCGGTGAACCGGCAGGTGGGCCAGGCGGCCTGCGCGTACGCGGCATCGGCCCTCGTGCTGCTGTCCGCCCTCGCACCGATCACCGGCGGCTGGTGGGGACGGCTGGTGGCCGCGGTCGCCGTGCTCGGCACGCTCGGCCTGCTCTGGGCCGCGCTCAGACTGCGTCACCCGGCCGGCCATCCGCACTCCTCTCCGGCGGACCCGGGCACGCGGCGGCACTGACGCGTACGCACGGCGGCCTCTAAGGTACCTAGACGATCTCCGCCGATCTAAGGTAGCCAGGCCGCCGTCTGAGGTAGCCGCGCGCCCGCACGAGGGCCGCGGATTCGGGAGTTCGCCCGATCCGCCCGGCCTACCTGGGGCGGGAATCTTGAGTCAGCAAGGCACGACCAAGCCGAGACTCGAGGAGATCCCATGTCCCAGACCCTGCATCACGCCTTCGCCCGCGAACTCGCCGCCATGCGGCAGGCCGAGTACGAGGCCCAGGCCCGACACGCCGGTCTCGTCCGCGGGCTCAAGCGCGCCAGGCGGGTTCAATTCGCCCCGGCCGCGCGGTCCGCGGACGCGGCGGATGGCGGGGACGCCGCGCCATCGCCCGCACCCTCGACCCGTCCGGCGCGCGCCTGCTGCGCCACGGACCTGGGATGAGGACCGCGGCGCCGCGTCTGGCCCCGATCATCGCTCTCCCGCTGTCGGCGGGCCATGGGAGACTCACGACTGTGGCAAGGGAAGTGAGTAGGGAGTTCATCGGCCGCCGGAGAGAGCTGGCCCAGCTGCGGGCCGCCTTCGAGCGGGCCGCGGCCGGGACCCCGCGGACCGTGCTGCTCGGCGGCGAGGCGGGGGTGGGCAAGACCCGTCTCGTCGAGGAGTTCGCCGAGCGCAGCGGGGCTCGGCTCGCCTTCGGGTCCTGCATCGAGGTCGGCGGGGACGGCGTGCCCTACGCGGCGTTCACCGGGGCGCTGCGCTCGCTGGCCGAGGCCGGGCTGGTGACCTGCGGGGGCTGGGAGCGCGACGAGCTGGCCCGGCTGCTGCCCGAGCTCGGCGCCGCCCCGCCGGCCCGGATCGACGACCAGTTCGCCCGGCCCCGGCTGTTCGAGGCGGTGCGCACCGCCTTCGTCGGCGCGGCGGCCGAGCAGCCGCTGCTCGTGGTGCTCGACGATCTGCACTGGGCCGACCGGGCGACGCGCGACCTGTTCAGCTACCTCGCCCGAGTGCTGCGGCAGGGCCGGGTGCTGCTGGTCGGCACCTACCGGGACGACGAGCTGCACCGCGGCCATCCGCTGCGCCCGCTGGTCGCGGAGCTGGCCCGGGTACGCGAGGTGGAGCGGATCGACCTGTGTCGGTTCAGCCGCCGGGAGTCCGCGCAGCACCTGTCCGCGCTGCTCAGCAGGCCGGTCACGGCCGAGATGGTCGACGAGGTCTACTGCCGCGCCGAGGGCAACGCCTTCTTCACCGAGGAGCTGGCCTGCAGCGTGGAGTGCGGCCAGGCGGACGACCTGTCGTGGACGCTGCAGGACCTGTTCATGACGCGGGTCGAGACGCTGCCCGAGCCGACCAGGCGGCTGCTGCGGCTGATCTGCTGCGCGTATCAGCCCACGCACACGGGACTGATCGCCCGGCTGGCCGACCTGGACGAGTTCGAGCTGGCCGAGCGGCTGCGCCCGGCCTTCGAGGCGCACATCCTGATCGGCGACGGCGAGGAGGACGGCTTCCGCTTCCGGCACGCGCTGATGCGCGCGGTGCTGCGCGAGGACCTGCTGCCCGGCGAGCGCGCCCGGATCTGCCGCCGCCTCGGCGAGATCCTGGAGGCGGAGCCAGGACTGGTCTGCCACGAGGCCCGCGACGTGCAGATGGCGCACTACTGGTACCGCGCCAGCCAGCCGGACAAGGTGCTGGCCGCCTCGTTGCGCGCGGCCAGGGTCGCCAACGAGCGCTTCGCCTTCGCCGACGAGCTCGCGATGCTCGAGTGGGCCCTCGAGTCCTGGGGCTCGGTCCCGCACCAGCCGCAGGACCCGGCCGACGAGATCTACTGGATGTACCGCGCGTCGCTGGCCGCCTCGCGGGCCGGGGCTCCGGAACGCGGCCTGTCCTTCGCCGAGGCCGGGCTCGCCGCGATCGACGAGGCGGCGCGGCCCACGCTCGCCGCGCACCTGCACGACCAGCGCGCCACGCACCTGTGCGACCTCGGCCGGTCGGGCTACGAGGGCTGGTACCGGGCCGTCGAACTGCTCCCGGCCGAGCGGTATCCGGCCAAGCGCGCGTTCATGCTCTCCCGGCTCTCGGCCCACCTGAACCTCGCCGGGCGGATCGGGGAGTCGCTGACCGCCGCCACCGAGGCGGTGGCGCTGAGCGAGCGGTTCGCCGAGCAGGGGGACCAGATCCTGGCCCGCTCCGCGTACGCGTCGGCGGTCTTCCACTCCGGCGACTGGGAGCGCGGCCTCGAGCTGCAGCACGAGGCGCGGGCGCAGGCCGAGGCGATGGGCCGCACGCCGGCGCTGCTCTCCCGCACCGAGATCCAGATCTCGGACCAGCTCTACAAGGTCGGCCGGTACGCGGAGGCCGCGGGCGTGGCCGAGAACGCGCTGGACACGGTGGCCGCCTCGAACCGGGTGCAGAACGGGCTGCTGCGCAACAACGTCGCCGAGCCGCTGATCGCGGTGGGCTGCTGGCAGGACGCCGTCGAGCAGATCGAGGAGGGCCGCGATCAGAGCCTGCCGGGCATCCACGACCGCGGCCTGCTGCGGCTGCGCGCGACCGTCCAGACCGCCCGCGGCGAACTCGACGCGGCCGAGCAGACGCTGCGCGGCGTGCTGCCGCACCATCGCGCCGGACGGTTCGAGCCGACCCTGCAGTACCTGATCTCCGATCACATCGCGCTGATCCAGCTCGCCGTCGCGCGCGGCCGGTGCGAGCAGGCGCGGGTCTCGGTGCACGCCGTGCTCGACGGCGGGGTCCGCGAGGGCTACGAGTGGTGGGCCTGGGAGCTGCTGCACGCGGCGGCGGTCGCCGAGACCGAGCTGGGCGACGGCGGCGCCGACTCGACGGTGCCGCTGCTGCGGGACGCGGCCGGGAAGCTGCCGCGGCACGCCCCGATCCACGAGCTCTACGCGGCGCTGGTCGAGGCGGAACTGGACCGCGCGGCGGCGGACTGGGGCGCGCTCGTCGCCCGGGCCGAGGCGATCGGGGCCCCGGTGTACCTCACGGCGCAGCTGAGGCTCCGTCAGGCGGCCTGCGCGGCGGGTACACCCGGCAGGCGGCAGGAGGCCGCGAAGGCGGCTCGCGCGGCGCGGGAGACGGCGGTGCGGCTCGGCGCGGTCACGTTGCTCGCCGAAATCGACGAGCTGGCCCGCAGCGCGCGGCTGATGAGCGTGGTTCCGGCGCAGGAGGCCGCGGCGGCCGAGACACCGGCCCGCGGTCCGCTGCTGACCGCCCGGGAGACCGAGGTGCTGCGGCTGGTGGCCGAGGGCCTGTCGAACGGTCAGATCGGCGCACGGCTCTACATCACCACGAAGACCGTGTCCGTGCACGTCTCGAACATCCTGGCCAAGCTCGGCGTGTCCTCGCGCACCGAGGCCGCCGCGGTCGCGCACCGGGACCGCCTGCTCGGCGACGCGGCCTGACGGCGCGTCATCGAGCGGACGGTCCCGGGCACGGTGCGTGCACGTGCAGATTCACCGTGTGCAAAACCAAAAAAATATCAGGGCTTGCGGCCCACGGCGCCGGCGATGCAGCGCTGAGCGGCCGTCAGCGGCTTCAGGCGCGGCCCGTCCGGCCACCAGTCGGCGCAGCGCACCAGGCCGGGCTCGACCAGCTCGAGGCCATCGAACAGTTCGAGCAGCTCAAGCTGGGTGCGGAAGGTGCCAGAGCCCATCGGGCTGTGCAGGAAGGCCTCCTCGGCGTCCCGGGCGGTGGAGCTGAACTCGTTCTCCGGGTCGAGGAAGTGCGAGAGCCCCACGTAGGAGCCGGAGGGCAGCGCGGCGACGTACTCGCGCATGATCTCGGCCGGGGCGGTGCGCGGGCCGTTGAAGTGGTGCAGCGTGCCCATCTGCATCAGCGCGAGCGGCCGGTTGAAGTCGATCACGCTGGTGATCTCCTCGTTGGCGAGGATGGCCTTGGGCTCGAAGATGTCCGCCGCCACGAACTTGCAGTTCTCGTTCTCCTCCAGCAGCGCGAGGCCGTGGGCCAGCACCACCGGGTCGTTGTCCACGTAGACGACCTGCGCGTCGGGCCGCAGCCGCTGCACCACCTGGTGCACGTTCTCCGAGGTCGGCAGGCCGGAGCCGAGGTCGAGGAACTGGTCGACGTCGGTCTGGGTGGCCAGGAAGCGGCAGACCCGGATCAGGAAGCTGCGGTTCTCGACGCCGAGCTCCTTGGCGGAGGGCATGTGCTCCTCGACCTGCGCCAGCACGGCCCGGTCGATCTCGTAGTTGTCCTTGCCATTGAGGAACGCGTCGTAGACCCGCGCGATGCTCGCCCTGGTGGGGTCCACCCCCACGGGAACTCGCTGAGCTGGTCTTGAGGCGGAGGGGGCGGAGGCGGGGCTTTCCGTCATGAGGCTGGCTCTCCTTAACCGGCTATGGTTTTCACAGCTCGGCACTGGCGTTCGGGCGTGAGGTAACTTAGCGTAGATTCCTGCACCACGTTCGTAAATCAGCGAATCCTGATTCGCACCGAGGAGGATCGAGGATGGCGGCCGCTGAGAGCAACGTAGGACGTGCCGGACCTTCGGTACGGCGGCTGATCCTGGGCAGCCAGCTCAGAAGGCTGCGGGAGAAGGCCGGCATCAGCTGCGCCGAGGCCGGTTACAGCATTCGCGGTTCGGCCTCGAAGATCAGCCGGATGGAGACCGGCCGGATCAGCTTCAAGGAACGCGACGTCCAGGACCTGCTGACTTTGTACGGGTTGAGCGACCCGGACGAGCGTGCGCAACTGCTGTCGCTGGTCGCGCAGACCAGGCAGACCGGCTGGTGGCACCGCTACAACGAGCGGATGCCGAAGTGGTTCGAGGACTACGTGGGCCTCGAGGAGGCCGCGTCCCGGATCCAGAGCTGGGAACTGCAGTTCATGCCCGGTCTGCTGCAGACCGAGGAGTACGCGCGGGCCGTGGTCACGCACGGCCACCCGCGGGCGGCGGGCGAGACGATCGACAGCATGGTCGACCTGCGGATGCGCCGTCAGAAGATCCTCGGCGGCCAGCATCCGCCGCGGCTGTGGATGGTCGTCGACGAGTCCGTACTGCACCGCAGCCTCGGCAGCGTCGCGATGCTCAAGAAGCAGATCGACAAGCTGCTCGAGCTGACCGAGCTCTCGCACGTGTCCCTGCAGGTGATCCCGTTCGCGAAGAGCGGCTACGTGGCCGAGGGCGCGTTCTCGATCCTCCGCTTCGCCGAGACCGAACTGCCGGACATCGCATACATCGAACACTTGACCGGCGCGCTCTACCTGGAGCGTCCGGACGAGATCGAAGTCTACGGCCGAGCATTCGACCGGCTGGTAGTGGACGCGGAGACGCCGCGCGGCAGCCGTCAGTTCCTTGAGAAGATCCGCGCCGACCTCTAGGCCTGAACAAATTTTCTGATCGCTGAGAACGGTGAATTTGTGTGATCACCGTTCTCTGATGCCCTCTTGCGTGCTACCGTTCGTGCACGAAGCACATGCAATTGCAGAACAACGGTGCACGTACCATCGAGAGGCTGCTGACCATGAGCAAGAACACGGAGATCACCGGCTGGCGGAAGAGCTCGTACAGCGGTGCCAACGGCAACTGCGTCGAGTTCGCCCCCTTCGGCGAGGAACTGGTCGCGGTGCGCAACTCCCGCGACCCCGAGGGCGCGGTGCTCTTCTTCGACCGCGCCGAAATCGGCGCCCTGCTCGCCGCGGTCAAGACCGGCGAGCTCGACAACCTCAGCTGAGGCTTTGTCACCCCCACCAATCCCACTACATCGCAGCTGAGGGCCGTGCTCTCCGCGTCACCCGACGACGCGGAGGGCACGGCCCTCGTTCATCTTGGCACGTACTCAGCCAGCGGCGCTCAATGCGCGCAGGCCCAGGAGGAGCCCGAAGTGGCCTTGTCCGCCAGCGCGCGCAGCTCGCGCACCGCGCGATCCCGGTCGTCCGCCGCGTAGACCGCGGAGCCCGCGACGAACACGTCCGCGCCGGCGTCCGCGCAGCGCTCGATGGTCTCGGCCGACACGCCGCCGTCCATCTGCAGCCAGATCTGGCCGCCGTGCCGACCGATCGCCTCACGGGTGCGGCGCACCTTGGGCAGCACCGAATCCAGGAACCTCTGCCCGCCGAAACCGGGCTCCACGGACATGATCAGCACCATGTCGAGCTCGGGCAGCAGGTCCTCGTAGGGCTCGATCGGCGTGGCGGGCTTGAGCGCCATCCCGGCCCGCGCCCCGGCCGCGCGCAGCGTCCGGGCCAGCCGGATCGGGGCCGCCGCGGCCTCCACGTGGAAGGTCACCGAACGCGCCCCGGCCTCGGCGTACGCGGGCGCCCAGCGGTCCGGGTCCTGGATCATCAGGTGGCAGTCCAGCGGCAGCGCGGAGACCTTCAGCAGCGATTCGACGATCGGCAGGCCGAGGGTCAGGTTGGGCACGAAGTGGTTGTCCATGACGTCCACGTGCACCCAGTCGGCCGCCGGGGAGATGGAGGCCACCTCGTCCGCGAGGCGGGCGAAGTCGCTGTTGAGGATCGAGGGCGAGATCTGTACGGCCATGGATCTATTCTGCACTACCGCTTTCGGGCTACCTGCGCTGGAGCAGCGCGAGGTACATCGCGTCGGTGCCGTGCACGTGCGGCCAGAGCTGGACGTCCGGCCCGTCGCCGAGTTCGGGCACGCCCGGCAGGTAGGGGCGCGCATCGAGCTGCCGCACGTCGGTCCGCGCCCGCAGCACGTCCTCGACCACGAGGCGGGTCTCGGCGAGGTGCGGCGAGCAGGTGACGTAGCCGACGATGCCGCCGGGCCTGGCCGCGTCGAGCGCGGAGGCGAGCAGCTTCTTCTGCGTCTCGGCGAGCAGGGCGACGTCGGTGGCCGCACGACGCCAGCGGGCCTCGGGCCTGCGCCGGAGCGCGCCGAGTCCGGTGCACGGGACGTCGGCGATGACGCGGTCGAAGATCCCGGGCCGCCACGCGGGTTCGAGGGCGTTGGCGGTGATCACCTTGTGCAGGCCGGGGATCGGCTGCAGCGCGCGCTTGACCAGCCGGGCGCGGTGCGGGGCGAGTTCGGCGGCGACGAGCCGGCCGCCGCGTCCGGCGACGGTCGCGGCCAGCAGCGCGGCCTTGCCGCCGGGCCCCGCGCAGATGTCGAGCCAGAGCTCGTCCTCGCCCTCGATCGGGGCCGCGGCGACGGCGAGCGCGACGAGCTGGCTGCCCTCGTCCTGCACACCCGCGCGTCCGCGCCGGACCAGTTCGAGGCGGCCGGGGTCGCCCTGCGGCAGATAGGCGGCGGTCGGCGCGAAGCGGCCGGGCTCGGCGCCCTCGTCCAGCAGGTCCTCGAGCGTGGCCAGGCCGGGCCGGGCGACGAGCGTGACGCTGGGACGCTCGTTGTCCGCGGCGAGGAGCTGGTCGATCTCGTCGTGCGCGGTCTTGCTGCCGCGGTGCGCCGCGAGGCTGTCCCAGAGCGCTGAGACGATCCACCGCGGGTGCGCGCGGTCGAGCGCCAGGTAGCCCTCGGGGTCGTCCTGCGGGTCCGGCGCGATCTGCCCGATCCACTCGGCGAAGGTGCTCCGGCCCACCTTGCGCAGCACGGCGTTCGACATCCGCGCCGCACCCTCGTGCAGCACCTCGCGGGCCAGGTCCACGGTCGCGGCGACGGCGGCGTGCGGCGGAATGCGGGTGGCGAGCAGCTGGTGCGCGCCGAGCCGCAGCAGGTCGAGCAGTTCGGGGTCGAGCTGGTCGAGCGGCCGGTCCACGCACTGCGCCAGGATCGCGTCGTACGTGCCCTGGGCCCGCAGGGTGCCGTACGCGAGCTCGGTCGCCAGCGCCGCGTCCCGGGAGTCGAGGCGGCGCTCGGTCAGCAGCCCCGGCAGCACAAGGTTCGCGTAGGCGTCGTGCCCGGACACCGCGCGGAGCGTGTCGTAGGCGGCCCGCCGGGCGGGATCTGCTGTCTCTTTCGAACCTGGGCGCATCAGGGGATCTTATCTGCTCGCGAGCCGGGGGCTTACTCGAAGTACGCGGAGTCGTCGGCCAGCCGCAGCCCGCGCGCCCAGTCGGCGGCGCTCATCCGCTTGCGGCCCTGCGGCTGCACGTCGCCGAGCCGCACCACGTGGCCCGAGCCGGTGCCGACCGTCATCCCGCGCTTGTCCAGCACGATCCGTCCCGGATCGACCTCGGCGGCGCCGGGCAGCGGGCTGAGCGGGAAGAGCTTGACCCGCTCGCCGCCGAGCGTGGTCCACGCGCCGGGCGCCGGGGTGCACGCGCGCACCTGGCGGTCGATGTGCTGGGCGGGCGTCTTCCAGTCGATACGGGCGTCCTCGACGGTGATCTTCGGGGCCAGCGAAATGCCCTCGCTCGGTTGCGGGACCGGGCGCAGCGTGCCGTCCTCGATGCCGTCGAGGGTGGCCACGAGCAGCCGGGCGCCGTCGGTCGCGAGCCTTTCGAGCAGGTCGCCGCTGGTGTCGGTGCGGCGCACGTCCTCGGTGATGGTGCCGTAGACCGGGCCGGTATCCAGGCCCGCCTCCAGCAGGAAGGTGCAGGCGCCGGTGATCTCGTCGCCGGCCATCAGGGCGCGCTGCACGGGGGCGGCGCCGCGCCAGGCGGGCAGCAGCGAGAAGTGCAGGTTGACCCAGCCGTGCGCCGGGATCTCGAGCGCGGCCGGCGGGATCAGGCCGCCGTACGCGACGACCGGGCAGGCGTCCGGGGCGAGCTCGGCGAGGCGTTCGAGGAACTCCGGGTCGCGCGGGCGGCGCGGGGTGAGCACCTCGATGCCGTGCTGCTCGGCGAGCTGCCGCACCGGCGAGGCCTCCATCCGCCGGCCGCGGCCGGTCGGCGCGTCGGGCCGGGTGAGCACGGCCACGACCTCGTGCCGGGACGAGGCGAGCAGCGCCTCGAGCGAGGGGACGGCGGGCTGCGGGGTTCCCGCGAACAAAACGCGCATCAGCGTGCGCCGCCGAAGGTCGCGTGCGGGGACTGCTTGACCCGCACGGCCTGCCCGGCCCACTCGGCCTGCCGGATCGCGCGCAGCGCCGCCTTGCGCTGCTCCCGGTCGAGCCGGTCGACGAAGAGGATGCCGTCGAGGTGGTCGGTCTCGTGCTGCACGCAGCGGGCGAGCAGTTCGCTGCCCTCGACGACCACCGGCTCGCCGTGCTCGTTGAAGCCCTTGGCCACCACGCGCAGGGCGCGGGTGCACGGGAACTTGAGGTCCGGGATGGACAGGCAGCCCTCGTCGCCGTCCTGGGTCTCGTCGGACAGATCCAGGGTCGGGTTGACCAGGTGCCCGAGCACGCCCTCGACGTTGTAGGTGAACACCCGCAGCGACACGCCGAGCTGCGGGGCGGCGAGGCCGGATCCCGGGGCGTCGACCATCGTCTCGGTCAGGTCCTTGACCAGGACGCGCAGTTCCTTGTCGAAGTCCACCACGGGCTCCGCCGGGGTGCGCAGTACCGGGTCGCCGAAGAGCCGGATCGGTCGGATCGCCACGGAAGAAGCCCCTTAAGCCGTGCTGGACGTTGTTCTACCCGAGTTTACCGATCCGTCGACACGGTCTGGCCCTTCTTACGCGAGGTCCACCGGGTCGATCCGGATCCACACCGGGTCGCCGCCGTGCTTGGCGGTGCGCACGCCGAGCGCCGCCTTGAGCGCCTTCGCCAGCCGCGCCCCGTCGGCCCGCTCGCAGCGCACCAGCATCCGCTCGGTCTGCTCCCCGCCCCGCTGCACCGGCACCGGGCCGAGCAGCTGCGCGCCCTGCGGCAGCTCGGTCAGGTCCAGTATTTCGCGCAGCGCCGGATACCCGCCGGTCAGCTCGGCGATGCGCGCGCTCGGCGGATAACCGAGCTCGGTACGGTCGGCCAGCTCGCGCCGGGCGAAGCCCGCCGGGTCCCAGCGCAGCAGCGCCTGCGCGGCCGGCAGCGCCCCGTCCGCGCAGAGCAGCACCGCTCCGCCGCGCGTGGCCGGTCGGACGAGCGCCGCCGCGCCGAGCCAGCGGCGCAGGGCCTGCTCGGCAGCGCGCAACGTGGGCAGGTTCAGCAGCTCGGGCGCGTCGAGCAGCAGTGCGCCCGCGTATCCGCCGTCGGCCAACGGTTCGGCTCCGGGCGTGGCCAGGATGAGCGCCGATTCGCCGGACACCGTGTCGATCACGCCGCGCGCCGCGTTGCTCTCGCGCACCAGCACGCCGGGGAACGCGCGCCCGAGCTCCTCCGCGCTGCGATGCACGCCGGTCGCGCGGCTGCGCAGTCTGACGCCGTGACAGTTCCGGCAGCTCCACGGCGCCGCGGTGCGTCCGCACCATCCGCACTTCGGGTCCTGCTGCGGTCCCGCCTGCGACAGCGGACCGTTGCAGTGCCCGCAGCGCGCCGTTTCCCGGCACTGCGCGCACGCCAGCCGAGGCCGATACCCCGAGCGCGGCACCTGCACCAGCACGGGCCCATGCTGCAACGCCTCCCGGGCCAGTCGCAGCGCCTGCGGCGGCAGATGGCCCCCGACGGCGCCGGGATGCAGCTCCCGGTCCCGGCCGCGCTCCTCGCCCAGCGCGGAGACCCGAGGCGCGTGGTCACGCACGACCGTGCGCGCCGCCGTCAGCGGACGCGCCCAACGCCGTTGCACCAGATGCGCCGCCTCGGCTGTCGCCGTGTACCCCGCGATCAGCGCCCCCGCCTTCGCCTGATGCGCGCGCATCAGCAGCACCTCGCGCGCGTGCGGATACGGCGCGAGGCGCACGGCGTGGCCGGAGTCCGCGTCGTCCCAGATCGCGACGAGCCCCAGGTTCTCGATCGGGGCGAACTGCGCGGCCGCCGTCCCGACCACCGCTCGCACCTGACCCCGGCTCAGCGCCAGCCAACGCCGGTACCGCTCGGCCGGCCCGAGGTCGGCGGTCAGCGCGACGTGCCGCCCCTCCCCCAGCGCCTTGGTCAGTGCCAGGTCGATCCGGGCCACGTCGCGCCCGGTGGCGGCGATGACGACCGCGCCCCGGCCCCCGGCGAGCGTGGCCTGCACGGCGGTCGCGAGCGCCGCGTATGCGTCCGAGTTCGGCAGCACGGTCCAGACCGCGCGCGGCGCCTGACCCTGCGCGAGGGCGTCGAGGAACTCCGAGCCGCCGGGGTACGCGGCCCACGGCGCGGCCTCGGGCAGCGGCAGCGGTCCGAGCGGGCGCGGATCCGCGGGCTCGGCCTCGGCCGCGGCGTGTCGCGGCGGGACGACGAGCCGCAGCACGTCCGCCAGCGTGCCGCTGTAGGCCTCGGCCACCTGCCGGGCGAGCGCCAGCATCTCCGGGCCGAGCACCGGCTCCGCCGAGACGACGCGCTCGAGCGGCTGAAGCGTCCCGGCGAAATCGGACACGTCGCAGCGCTCGACGAGGAATCCGTCGACGAGCCGCCCGGCGAACCTGACGCGGACGCGCACGCCCGGCTGGGCCGCCGTGGCCAGCTTCGCCGGAACGGCGTAATCGAAATACCGGTCGAGGTGCGGCGGCTCGAGATCGACGGCGACGCGGGCGACGGGCCGGTCCTCGGCCGGGCTGACCGGCTTGGGCGGAGCGGACACGCGGGCACGGACCAGCGCCAACTGCTCGTGCATATGGTTCGCTCCGCTCACAAACCGCATTAAACAGCAGCCGACCGACAATCCGCGTCGGTCGGCTGCTGAAACGTCTGTCGTGAGCGAAGCGAACTACGCAGTGGCGGCTTTGAGGGCGTCGACGCGGTCGGTGCGTTCCCAGGTGAATTCGGGGAGTTCGCGGCCGAAGTGGCCGTACGCGGCGGTCTTGGCGTAGATCGGGCGCTTGAGGTCCAGGTCGCGGATGA
>Ga0302314_10000883_pt1 | contig 55725 bp, 55 predicted proteins | sample III_Palsa_N2_3_FD_200533 | JGI IMG/M metagenome (GOLD analysis project Ga0302314, IMG submission 200533) | Peat permafrost microbial communities from Stordalen Mire near Abisko, Sweden - III_Palsa_N2_3 | ecosystem: Environmental > Terrestrial > Soil > Palsa > Peat permafrost | place: Sweden...
CGCACGGTGCGGGCCGTCCGCTTCACCGGCTCGGCGAAGGGGTCCGTCGTGGAGAAGCCCCACTCGGCGTCGAAGCCCGCCCGGAAGCGGGCCAGCGCGTCGGCCCGGGCATGGCCCTCGAGGGCGTAGGCGTTGGAGACGTGGCGGGCCAAGTCAGCGAGGACGATGCCCCACGCCGCCGGGTCCCGGTACGCATCGGCCCGGACGGTGACGTGCAGCCGCCCGCGCGCAGACCAGAAGCGGAGGACTTCGCGGGCCTCGTCGTCGGAGGCAGCGCGCGGGGGAATGGAGAGTTCGTTTTCGTGTGACATCCGTCCTTCTCTCTCGAAACGGTTTCTAGTCTCTTTGGCCAGCGGGGCTCAACGGCTTCCGCGAGGGGCGGGCGCCCGGCGTCGGAGCGGCTTGCGTCGCGCGCGGGCGGAACGACTCCGCTCGCCCGCTGGCGGTGCCAGCGGAGCTGCCTGCTTCTCGGGGCCCGAAGAGGCGACTTCCCACTCCGCGTCCAGCCCCTCGCGAATACGCTCCAGGGCCAGCGCCACCGGAAGCCCCCTTCGCCCGTAGGTGCGCGCGGCCGCCAGCGCGATGTCCACCAGCGCCACCCCCCAGGCCGCCGGGTCGACCCACAAGTCCTCGCGCAACGCGACGGCCACCTGCTCTCCGGACACCCACGCCCGAAGGAACTCCAGCGAGGCTGGATCCGCCCTGGACAGAGCGGGGGCCTCGAGGGCAAAGCCCTCGCGAGAAGCCCCCGGGGATGGGTCGGCGGAGAGACCGTCATTCATGTCCGTCCAAGAAGCAGTCGCAGGAAACGTGCCGTCCCTTTGGAATGCCTCTGGCCCCACGTCCACGCACGGCGCGAGCGTTCAGGTTGTGGGGGGAAGGCGAAGCCGAGGCTGACTGTCCCCCACAGTGGAACGGACCCAGGGGCCGGAAAAACCCCGCTATGCTGGCCCTTCCGTGACGCCGCATGTCGAAGCCTTCGGCTGGGACATCCCCGTCTTCCACGCCCTCAACCGCGACTTCGGCCCCCTCGTCGATGCACTGGTGCGCTTCTGCCACCGCCCGCTCTCGGGCGTGCTGGGCGCCTGTGTCCTCATCCTCTGGGCCCTCTGGAAATGGCGTGCCCGCGCCGCCCCCCTCATCCTCGCCGCGGTGCTGGCGGTGGTGGCGACGGACCTCGTCGGCGCCCGCCTCCTGAAGCCGATGCTGTCCCGCTCGAGGCCCTGTTACACCCTCGCCCGGGGCTCCGTCCGTCAGGTGGTGCCGGCGGCCAACGCCGGCTCTCTCCCCAGCCTGCACGCCGCCAACTGGTTTGCCGCGGTGACGCCCTTCGCCGTCGCTGCGCCCCCGGCCGCGCCCGTCCTCTACCTTCTGGCCACCCTCATGGGGCTGAGCCGCGTGGTGGCCGGCGTGCACTGGCCCTCGGACGTCCTGCTGGGCGCCCTCCTCGGCCTCTTGATGGGCCTATTGGCGCGACGGCTCGTCCAGGCGCTGGCCAAGCGGTGGCGCGCGGACGACGGGGCGCCCTCCACCGCCACCGAGCCCGCTACGGGCCCCCAAAAATGACGGCCAGTGTGCCGTAGAAGGCCCGCGGCGGCGCGGCGGTGAAGGTGTACGTCGACGTGGTGCGGTTCGCCGGAATATTGCCGATGGGGAAGTTGGCCGGGCCGTAGAAGGGCGTCAGCGCGTACTGGAGGTTGGTGAGGTTCTCCGCCCGGAGCCCCACCTCGAAAATACGCCAGCGCAGGGTGGCGTCGGCGTCCAGGGTGAAGGTGCTCGGGGAGCGGACACCGCTGACGATGGGCCGGCCGCCGATGAAGCTGGCCTTGCTGGCGAGCTTCCCGACAATGGGAGCGCCGTCCAGCATCAGGCCAGGAATGGGTCCAAAGACGGCCCCGTCGATGCGCGCCACCCAGGCCGGGACGAGCGTCGTCAGAAGGCCCGAGTCGTTGTCCGTCGCATGGGCGAAGGTGAGGGTGCCGAGGAGGTCGAACCACGTCCCCGTCGCCCGGCTCGAGCCGACGAAGCCCACCCGCGTCGTCCCCGTCGTCAGCACGGCGGAGCCGAAGTCTGGGTCGAACTGGTAGGAGCTCGAGAGGATGCTGTAGAAGCCCACCCCGCGCGCAGACAGGTCCACCGTCCCCACGCGGCGCTTGTAGAGGATGCCCCCCTCGGCGGCATGCTGCTCGGAGAAGGGCGCGACTTTGGGTGCTCCGACGTACTGGGCATCGAGGGATTGGCTCCCGACGCCGTAGCTTCCAGACAGCGTCACGCTGGGCGTCACCTGGACCAGGACGGTCACCCGCGGCTCGAAGAGGGACGCGGCGGTGGACTTGCGCTCCGGGACCCCGCCCGAGCCGCTGCAAATGTTGGCGATGGGCGTCAGCGGCACCATGTCCCCGCCGAAGTCGCCGCAGTTGAAGAGGACGTTGTAGCCGAAGTACTCCTCGCGAAAACCGCCGCGCAGCCGCAGCCACTCCAGCGGGTGAAAGTCGGCGTCGGCGTAGGCGGCCAGGTTGACGATGTCGGCGGTGGTGTCGTTCTCCGCGGCGTAGGGCGTCGTCGTCCCGGAGATGAGCCGGGCGACTTGCGGCGTGGCGTGGTCATACCGGGCATAGGTGCCGAGCTCGAGGCCCTGCTCTCGGCCCAGCCACTCTCCGGTGATGCGGTAGCTGGCGCGGCTCCCGGCGGTGAAGGCCGTGTAGGACTGCTGGATGCCCTCGCCAGCGACGCCCGGCGGCGTCGACACCGGCAAGGTTGGCGCGAAAATCCCCTCGAAGTTCTCGAGTATTTTCAACGTGCGCGAGGTGGCGAAGGCCTGCAGCTTGAAAACGCCGTCCCCGGCCGGGACCTCGATGTCCCCGCCCAGGTTGAAGGTTTGCGCGTTGCCGCCGAGGAGCGTGTCGTAGGTGCCGTAAAACGGAATGAGCCCGGCCTGCACGTCGTCCTGCCGCACGGCGCCCGCCATCTGGTACTGGACGGCGTAGCCGGTGGCCAGGATGTGCCACAGCCCCCTCGCGCCGAGCGTCCCCTCGTACTGGCCCATGGCGCTCGCCGCTTTTCCGGAACGGTTCTCTCCGTAGCCATTGGTCTTGATGTACTGGAAGGCGAAGAAGGTGCCCGTCCGCTCCTCGGTGGGGGCGATGATGGCCAGGTAGCGCTCGGTGCCAAAGCTTCCGTAGCCGAATTGCAGGCGCGTCCCGCGCTCCGTGACGCCGAGCTCGAAGTCGGCGGTGCCGGCGGCGGCGAAGTCCCCCTGGCGCGGGTCATACGGGCCCTCCAGCACCACCACCTCGCGCACCACCTCGGGGATGAGGAAATTCAAGTCCGCGTAGCCCTGCGCGTCGGTGTTGGAGGCCTGGTTGATGGGGATGCCGTTGAAATTCATCTCCACCGCCGTCCCCTGGTCCGCGTTGAAGCCGCGCAAAATAATTTGCTGCGCGTGCCCTAGGCCTCCTTCGTTGCCGATGACGATGCCCGGGGCCATCTCCAGGGCCTTGGCCGCTGACGACCCCACCGTGGAGGCCAGCGCGCCGAGCTCAATCTGAAAGTCCCCGCTGCCGAAGTCCTGTCGCCGGGTGCCGCGCACGGTGACTTCCTCGATGGAGGCCTCCTCCGGGGCGGCCTGGCCTGGCGGTGGCGCGATGGGCACCACCACCGGGGCGTAAGGCGCAGGCACCGGGCCACTGGCCTGAGGAGGGCCGGCGTCGGCCAGCGCGAGCGGGGGCGCAGGAGGCTCGAAGCGGAAGGGAATGCGAATGCGGGCCGGGATGGGCGTCCCGTCGCGGGTGGCCGGCGCAAACTTCCACCGCTTCACCGCCTCCAGCGAGGCGGCGTCGAAGGCCGGCCCGCCGCTCTGCACCACCTCGGCGCCCGTCACCTGGCCATTCGCGTCCACCGTCACCAGGGTGACGACGGAGGCCGTCTCCGTCGAGCCCTGGGGGTACACCGCCGTCGGGCTGTCGATGACTTTGGGAGCCGCAATGTCGGCCAGCGCCGCCGAGGCCGACAGAAAGACGCAGAGAAGGAGGAGTCGAGGAGTCATCGGACGAAGTGCACCGAGATGGGTGGGGTGAGGCCGGCGACGCTCTTGCCCGCGTCGTCCAGCTCCGGACGAAACGGCTCGGAGAGGGCGCAGGCGCGCGCGGCTTCGGCGAAGGACGGTTTCGGGCTGTCCAGGACGTCCACGGCGCGGGCCCGTCCATCCGCGCCGACGTGGATGCGGATGTGCACCGAGGCGTCATGGAGGTCCCCGGTTTGCTCCTCGTCGGGCCAGGGGCAGCTCCAGTCGCGGCGGGCCGGGCTTGCCGCCCGCGCCTTGCCGCTCGGGCGCACCACCCTCGGCGGCTCGGCCACCGCCACCGTCGACGTCCCCGTCGGCGCGGTGAAGCCCCCGGCGTAGGCGTCACTCTTGCCCACCGGCATGGTGAAGGACGTCATGTCCACGGGCTGGCTCGGGTCCACCGCCGCGGCCACCACCTTGGCTGCCTCCGCGGACGGGGTGTGTGGACGCTTCGAGGGCGGTGGAGGTGGCGGCTCTGCCTCGGGCTTGGGCGGCTCCTCGGGCGGGCGCTCGAGGGTGACAATCTGCTGCGGCTTGGGCGGCAGCACCTTGTCCTCGTGGTCCCCGAGAAAGGCCAGGTAGCCGAGGACGAGGTGCAGCCCCACCGTCACGCCGAGGGCGGTGGGCCAGCGCCAGCCGGCGCTGTAGCGGCCGATGCGCTCGGCGATGGCGTAGGGGCCTCCGGACGCGTCGCCGACAGCCGCGTGGGGGACGCGGTACTTGAGGACGTACCCCTTGCGCCGCGCCGGGCTCATTTCTCGGCTGGCACACCCGTGTCCGGATGGACGGCAAAGGCAATCTGCGTCACGCCGGCCTGGGAGAGGAGGTCCATGGCCTTCACCACCCGGGCATGGTGCACGTCCCCGTCGGCCTGGATGACGGCCCGGAGGTCCGGGTGGGCCTCGTGCTGGGCGCGAGCCCGGGCGAGGAAGTCCGCGTCCGTGGGTACCGGCTGGCCGTTGACGCGCGTCGTCCCGTCCAGGGTGAGGGTGACGGCGAAGACGGGCGTCACCTGCTCGCCGGTGGCAGCGGTGGGCAGCGTCAGCTTGAGGGCGGCGTTGGGGGCCACCACCATGCGCGCGGTGACGAGGAAGATGATGAGCAGCACCAAGGACACGTCCACCAGCGGCGTGACGTTGATGCCCGAAATCATCCCGGAGCCACTGTCGCCATTGCCGGAGGCCATCAGCTGGCCCTCGCCGACTCGGGCGGCACGGGCGCCGCGGCCGAGACGGGCTCCTCGGCGTTGAGGTGCGCCAGAAGCACGCTGGTGAGGGCCTCGCTGCGCGAGAGGATGTTGGCGATTTTTCGCTGGAAGTAGTTGAAGGCCGCCACCGCCGGGATGGCGACGAAGAGGCCCACCGCCGTCGCCACCAGGGCCTCAGCGATGCTGCTCATGATGGCCTGGGGCGCCAGCGCTCCGCCGGCGGCCCCGGCGCCATCCCCGGCGGTGCGACCGAGGAGCTCGAAGGCCTCGATGATGCCGATGACGGTACCCAAAAGCCCGACGAAGGGGGCGTTGTTGCCGAGCGTGCCGAGGAAGGCCAGCCCGCGCTCCATGCGCGTCCGCTCCAGGGCCAGGGCGCCGCCGATGGCCTTCTCCGCCGCCACCGGGCCGAGGTCCGCATTCCTGAGGCCGGCCAGCGCCGCGGCCGCCTCCGGAGACGGTGAGCGCGCCATGCGCTCGATGGCCTCCCGGTAGCGCCCGGCGCGCAACAGCGCGTCCAGCTCCCGCGCCAGCGCGCGGACGTCGTCACGCAGGGAGTGGAAGAAGAAGCTTCGCTCGGCGATGAGCAGGACGCTGGCCACCGAGAGGCCAAGGAGAATCCACATCACCCACGCGGCGCGCAGGTCCAATAGGACGTGTTTGAGATGCTCGACGATGCCCATGTGCTTCCTCGCGGGAAAACGGCTGGGGCCTCCCCGGCTGGGGCAAGCCCGCTTCCAGTCAAATTGAGACGGCTCGCAACGGACGGGGGGTGCTCGGGGTGGTGCGCGCCACAGCGGAATCCCCCCAGGGCGGCTGCCCAGAGGAGGCTGCTCGCAAGCGGACGCGCGGGCCCCCGTTGAGGTGCGGGGCGCCGCCCGAGCTTCAGGTCAGAGGAGGCGACTGCTTGGGGGCGCGACGCAGAAGGCCGTCGTCGGCACGCCAGGCCCATGCCTCGCGAACGGCGTCGCGAGGCCCTTCCACGGCCAGGAGCAACGCAGCTCCGGCCGGCGGCATCGCCCAGCCACGGCGCGAGGCCTGGACCGGGCAATGGTCGTCCCTGTCGTCTTCCAGCCGGGCCGTGGACGTCCCGCCATGGAGGCCGGGCGACGAGGCCTCCGAGGGCGTGAAGGAGGCCGAGTGGCGCGTGGAGCCGAGCTCCGTGAGGGTGCCGTGCTCCCAGCAGACGCCGTGACGCTGGAGCGTCAGGTGCGCCAGCCCCAGAAGCTGAAGGCCGAGGAGCAAAAACGAGAGGCCGTAGGCCACGGGGCCGCTCCCGCGGGTGCTTCGGCACAGTCGGCGATGCGTCTGCATCCTGAGGAGGCGCGTCTTCGCGCCTCGACGTCTGTAGTGCACTCCTGCCCGCGCACGCAAGGCCGAGGGACGGCGCCTCGCCTTGGGGCTCCTAGAAGCGCCGGTGCTGCTTCAGGCCCGTGTCGACCCCGAGCCACGCCGGAAGGCCCCTTCCGGGGACCGCCTCGCCTTCCGGAAAACACACTCGCCCGAAGCAGCGAGCGGCTAAGAGAGGGGCTTCATGCGTCCTCACCCTTCGCTTCTGACTGCCCTCCTCCTGCCGGCCGTCCTCTCCTGTCAGACGGCCAGCGTGGACAAAGGCCCTCCGGCCTCGGCGCCGTTGCGCTTCAGCGTGCAGTACGCCCCGACGCTTGTCCCCGGGCCACTCGATGGGCGCCTCCTCGTCCTCATCGCCGCCACCGGCGACGTCGAGCCGCGGCTCCAGCTCAACGTCGAGGACAGTGGCGACAACACGCCCGAAGCCTTCGGTGTGGACGTCGAGGCCTGGAAGCCTGGCACCGACGCCGCCCTGGAAGGTGGCGTGCTGGGCTACCCCATCGCCTCCCTGTCCGCGCTTCCGCCAGGCGACTACTTCGTGCAGGCCGTCCTGCACCGCTACGAGACGTTTCACACCAGCGACGGCCGGGTGGTGAAGCTGCCGCCGGACAGGGGCGAGGGACAGAAGTGGAACGAGGCGCCGGGAAACCTCGTCTCCCAGGTGAAGCACCTGCACATCGACGCACAGTCGAGCGGCACGGTGGCCCTGGAGCTCGACCACGCGCTGCCCGAGCTGCCCGTGCCCAAGGACACCAAGTACCTGAAGCACGTGCGTTTCCGGAGCGAGCGGCTCTCCCGCTTCTGGGGTAAGGACACCTTCCTCCACGCGCTGGTGCTCCTGCCCGAGGGCTTTGACACGCACCCGGCGGCGCATTTCCCCCTCATCATCTACCAGTCCCATTTCTCTGCGGACCTCCAGGGCTACCGGGGCGAGCCGGCCGACCCGGCGCTGCCCAGGGTGGACCTGGAGAACCTCGCCCGCCACTGCCCGAATGGCCACGAGGACTGCGAGAGGTACGGCTACATGCGCATGGTGCAGGAGTACGGCTGGCACTTTCACCAGCAATGGACGGGGCCGTCCTTTCCCCGCGTCCTCCTCGTCCAGCTCCAGCACGCGAACCCCTACTACGACGACTCGTACGCGGTGAATTCGGCCAACGTCGGCCCTTACGGCGACGCCATCACCCTGGAGCTCGTCCCCTACCTGGAGAAGACGTTTCGCGGCCTCGGGCCCTGGGCGCGGGGCATGTACGGCGGCTCCACCGGAGGGTGGATTTCCCTGGCCAGCCAGGTGCTGTACCCGGACGCCTACAACGGGGCGATTGGCAACTGCCCGGACCCGGTGGACTTCCACGCCTTCATGACGGTGGACCTCTACGCCGACACGAATGCCTACTTCAGCGAGGGGCCCTTCCGCCGCACGCCTCGCGCCTCCACCCGCACCGCGGACGGCTACACCAGGGCCACCATGGAGCAGGACAACCAGGTGGAGCTGGTGGTGGGAGGACACACCCGCTCCGGCGGGCAATTCGACGCCTGGGAGGCCGTCTACTCGCCGCTCGGCGAGGGCGGCTACCCGCGTCGCTTGTGGGACAAGCGCACCGGCGTCATCGACAAGTCGGTGGCCCGTTACTGGCGCGAGCACTTCGATTTGGCCCACATCCTCGAGCGCGACTGGGCCACCCTCGGGCCGAAATTGCAGGGGAAGCTCTGGGTCAACGTCGGCAACATGGACACCTACTTCCTCGACGGCGCCGTCCGGCGCCTGGAGGCCTTCTTCCGCTCCACCGAGAACCCGCACTCCGACGCCGTGGTGCGCTACGGCATCCGCGACGGCCACTGCTGGAGCGGGGATGCCGAGCACATGAATTTCGAGTCGCGGCTCACCTACCACGCCCGCTTCATCCCCCTCCTCGTCGAGCACTTCCGGAAGACGGCGCCCCCGGGCGCGGACACCACGAGCTGGCGCTACTGAAACGACGGCCACCGGCACAGTGCGCGCCCGACCTCCAGGCGCCAAGGGCCCACTGTGCTGGTCTTCCCGCGCCCCCGGGAGCTAAGTGAGGAGACAGAAGCACCGGACAAGAGACGACGGAGCGAGACATGGCATCGCCTGCGCGGGCCCCGAGGACGCTGCTCTTTGAGCGGGTGGCGGAGAAGCTGCGCGAGGCCATCTCCGCCGGCATTCTCGCCCCGGGCGACAGGCTTCCCTCGGTGCGCGAGCTCGCGCTGCAGGAGCGGGTGAGCGTCTCCACCGTGCTGCAGGCCTACCAGCTCCTCGAGGCGCAGGACTTGGTGTCGGCCCGGCCGCAGTCCGGCCACTACGTCCGCCTTCCGGCGCGGCCCGCGCCGGCCCCCGAGCCGGCCACCAGCCGCCCGTCGCGGAGGGCCGCCGAGCCGGAGGTGAGCGACCTCGTGCGCCGCGTCTACGCGGCGGCACGGGACGGGCGACTGGTGCAGCTGGGGGCCGCCGTCCCGTCCACCAAGCTGCTCCCGTCCAAGCCCCTCAACCGGCTTTTGGCGGCGCTGGCCCGCGAGGTGGGGGAAGTCGGCCTCGAGTACGACATGCCTCCCGGCTGGCCGCCCCTTCGCCAGCAGCTGTCCAGGCGCTCGCTCAGCTGGGGCTGCGCCCTCTCGGCGGATGACTTCATCACCACCTGCGGGGCCAGCGAGGCCGTCTCCCTGTGCCTTCTGGCCGTCACCCGCCCGGGCGACATCGTCGCGCTCGAGTCGCCGGCCTACTACGGGACGCTGCGGGTGGTGGAGGCCCTCGGCCTGCGGGCGCTGGAGATTCCCACCCACCCGAGGGACGGCATCCAGCTCGACGCGCTGGCCGAGGCCCTGCGCCGCCACACGGTGCGCGCCATCCTCGTCGTCACCAACTTCTCAAACCCGCTGGGCACGGTGATGCCGGACGAGCGCAAGCAGGAGCTGGTGGAGCTCGTCCGGAAGGCGGAGGTGCCCCTCATCGAGGACGACATCTACGGGGACCTCCACTTCGGCCCGTTGCGCCCACGGGCGGCCAAGGCCTGGGACAAGGACGGCTGGGTGATGCTGTGCGGCTCCTTCAGTAAGACGCTGGCCCCCGGCTGGCGGGTGGGCTGGGCGGCGCCGGGACGTTTCGGCGAGCAGGTGGAGCTCCTCAAGTTTGCCCAGACGGTGGCCACGCCCACCCTTCTGCAGATGGCCATCGCCGAGCTCCTCCAGGCCGGCGGCTACGACAGGCACCTGCGCCAGCTGCGCCGGGCGCTGTCCGGGCAGATGGGGCGCATGCGCGAGACGCTGAGCCAGTCGTTTCCGGAAGGGACGAGAATCACCCGCCCCGACGGCGGCACCCTCCTCTGGGTGCAGATGCCGGACGGCGCCGACGCGCTGGCGCTTCACGCCGAGGCGCTGGAGCGCGGCATCGCCATCGCCCCGGGCCCCATCTTCTCGGCCACCGGCACCGGCTACCCGAGCTGCATCCGCATCAACACCGGCATCCCGGACGACGAGCGCATCCACGCCGCGCTGCGGACGCTGGGGGACATCGCCCACCAGCAAGTCCGGCGCGCGCGGGCGGCCACCCTGCGTCGCGCCTGAGGCGCGCTTTTCCGCCTTCCCCTCGGCCAGGGTTGCTTGGGATGGTGCGCGTCCACCATGCGCCTCGTCCGCCTCCTGCGTCCCCTCCGCGTCGTCCTTCTGGCCCTCCCCCTCGCCGCCCTGGCCGAGGAAGCGCCCGGCCCGCGCCCGATGCCAGCCGGGCCGCTCACCACCGCCGTCCCGGGACTGCCCGAGCTGCCCTTCGTCGGGCCGCACGGGACGCTGGGCGCGGACGTCTACCGCCGGCGGCGGCTCGCCCTCATGGAGAAATTCAAGACCGGCGCCGCGGCGGTGGTGAACGAGATGAGCTTCGACGGGCTGCGCCAGGGGATGGACTTCTACTACCTCACCGGCATCGACGAGCCCGGGGCGGTGCTCTTGCTCCAGCCCACCGCTCCGCCCACGCCCGCTTCCACGACGACGCGGGAGGTCCTCTTCCTCACCCCCCTCGAGGTGGAGGCCGAGCGCGTGCACGGCGCCCGGGCGGAGCTCCCCTCCAATTCGCTGGAAGTCGCCACCGGGTTTCCGTCCCTCCGTCGCCTGTCGGGGCTTCCCGGGGCGCTGGTGTACGCCTGCGTGCACCGCGGAGGTTTGAGCTACCTCGGGGGCTTCGTCGCCGAGCCCGCGCCGCGCCCGAAGGTGATGGACTATTACTCCAAGGCCCTGGAGCGGACGTACGGCTGCAAGGTGAATGACTTCAACGGCTCCATCGCCCGCATGCGCGAGGTGAAGGAGCCGGCCGAGCTGGCCCTCATGCGTCAGGCCATCGTCTACACGGGGGCCGGGCACGCCGCCGGGCTTCAGGCGGTGCACCCCGGCGCGCGCGAGTTCGAGGTGAAGGACGCGGTGGAGAATGCCTTCCGCCGGGCGGGCTCGCGGCACGTGGCCTACGACTCCATCGTCGGCTCGGGGACCAACTCGGCGTTTCTCCACTACGGCAAGGATGACCGCGTCATGAAGTCCGGCGAGCTCATCCTCCTCGACGTGGCGGCCGAGGCCGAATACTACGCCGCCGACGTCACCCGCACCCTTCCGGTGAATGGGAAATTCAGCCCGGACCAGCGCGCCATCTACGACATCGTCCTCAAGGCGCAGGCCGCGGGCATCGCCGCGGCCAAGGCCGGTGTCCGGGTGGCCGACGTCGACGCCGCCACACGCAAAGTCATCGCCGAGGCGGGCTACGGCGACTACTACATCCACGGCTGCTGCCACTTCGTCGGGCTCGAGGTGCACGACGCGGGCGACTACGACGCGCCCCTGCCGGCAGGGGCCGTCATCACCGTCGAGCCGGGCATCTACCTGCCCCAGCGCGGCTTCGGAATCCGCATCGAGGACGAGGTCCTCATCACCCCCAACGGCGCGGAGCTGTTGACGGGCGCCATTCCCAAGGACCCGTCCGAGGTGGAGCGGCTCATGGCCGCCAGGCACTGAAGGAAGACGTCGCTCGAGGCGCCTTCCATCTTCTCCACCCTCTCGGTCCGCACCGCTGGCATTGACAGGCGCGCACGAGCGTGGGCACCTCGCTAGAAGACGTCAAGAGACTCCCATGACTTCCAAAGCGCCATTCACCGTGGGCCTGGTGCAGATGCGCTGCTCCACGGACCCTCTTGAGAATTTGGAGACGGCCGTGGCCCGGGTGCGGGAGGCGGCCAAGCGCGGCGCGCAGGTGGTGTGCCTCCCGGAGCTCTTCCGCAGCCAGTACTTCTGCCAGAAGGAAGACGTCGCCTGCTTCGACCTGGCGGAGGCCATCCCCGGGCCGTCCACCGAGCGCCTCGGGCCTCTGGCCAAGGAGCTCAAGGTCGTCATCATCGCCAGCCTCTTCGAGAAGCGAGCGCCCGGCCTCTACCACAACACGGTGGTGGTGCTGGACGCGGACGGCACCAACCGCGGCCTGTACCGGAAGATGCACATCCCGGATGACCCGCTCTTCTACGAGAAATTCTATTTCACGCCCGGGGACTTGGGCTTCAAGAGCTTCGAGACGGCGCACGGGCGGCTCGGGACCCTCATCTGCTGGGACCAGTGGTACCCGGAGGGCGCGCGCCTCACCGCCCTCACCGGCGCCGACATCCTCTTCTACCCGACGGCCATCGGCTGGCACCCCAAGGAGAAGGCCCAGTACGGGGCCTCCCAGGCCTCGGCCTGGCAAACCATGCAGCGCAGCCACGCCATCGCCAACGGCCTCTTCGTGGCCGCCGTCAACCGCGTCGGGCACGAAGGGCCAGCCGACGGCGGCATCGAGTTCTGGGGCGGAAGCTTCGTCTCGGACCCCTTCGGGGTGGTGCTGGCCGAGGCCTCGCGCACCGAGGAGGAGCTGCTCATCGTCCGGTGCGACCCGGCCCGGACGGAGGAGGTGCGGCGCAACTGGCCCTTCCTGCGCGACCGCCGCATCGACGCCTACGCCCCCATCACCCGGCGGATGCTGGACGAATGACGGCCAGCCCCGCGGCCTTGGGCTTCCGCATGCCGGCGGAGTGGGAGCCCCACGCCGCCACCTGGCTTGCCTGGCCGCACGAGCGCTCGGACTGGCCGGGGAAGTTTCCGGCCATCCCCCTCGTCTACGCCGACATCATCCGGCACCTCGTCGCCTCGGAGCGGGTGCGGCTGGAGGTGAATGGGAGGCGCGAGGAGCTGCTCGCCCGGCGCCTGCTTCGCCGGGCAGACGTGAACCTCTCCCAGGTGGACTTCTTCCCCTTCCCCACCAACCGCAGCTGGACGCGCGACCACGGGCCGCTCTTCCTCAAGCACGCAGGGGGCGAGGTGGCGCTGGCCCACTTCCGCTTCAACGGCTGGGCCAAGTACGAAAACCACCAGAAGGACGACGCCGTGCCGGACCGCATCGCACGGGCGCAGAAGCGGCGGCAGTGGAAACCGCGCGCGCGCTTCGGCGGACGGCTTCGGGAGGTGGTGCTGGAGGGCGGAAGCATCGACGTCAACGGCCAGGGGACACTCCTCACCACCGAGGAGTGCCTCCTCTCGCCCGTCCAGGCGCGAAACCCGGGCCTGAAGAAGGAGGCGCTGGAGAAGCTGCTCGGCGACGTCCTCGGCGTCCGCAAGGTGCTGTGGCTGGGGGAGGGCATTGTCGGCGACGACACGCACGGCCACGTGGACGACGTGGCGCGCTTCGTCGACGCGACGACGGTGGTGCTGGCCACGGAGCAGGACAGCGCCGACGCCAACTTCTCCCGCCTTCTGGACAACAGGCAGCGCCTGTCCTCCATGACGGACGCGGATGGACGTCCCTTGCGCGTGGTGCCACTCCCCATGCCCCGGCCGGTGGTGTGGGACGGCCAGCGGCTCCCGGCCAGCTACGCCAACTTCTACGTCGCCAACCGCGTCGTCCTCGTGCCCACCTTCAACGACGCGGCGGACCGCGTGGCGCTGGGGACGCTGGCCCGCCTCTTCCCCACCCGCGAGGTGGTGGGCATCCACGCCCTCGACTTGGTGTGGGGCCTGGGGACGTTGCACTGCCTGACGCAGCAGGAGCCGCAGTAGGGCCCATTCCGCCTGCCCCGTGGGCGGGCAGGACGGGGAAAGCTCACATTCGGTGAATTACCGCGGCGCGTCGTCGTTCTCGCCTTGACTTCCGAGTCAACACGCGCGACCGATGCGCCTTTCTTTCCTATAGGTCGGGGGTCGTCTCGCATGCGCGCTCGCCTCACAGTGCCGTTGGTGTCCCTTGTCCTCGCTGCGCTGGCCCTCGTCGGCTGTGGCAGCGCCACCACCAGTGGCGGCTCCGCCACCATCGCGGTCACGCCTCCGACGGGGTCGACCCTCGTCGGCGGAACCCCCATCACCTTCGGGGCCAGCACCACCAACACCAGCGAGGTCATCAACTGGTCGCTCTCGCCGGCCACCGGCGCTGGCACCATCTCGCCCACCACCGGGCGCAGCATCCTCTACACGCCGCCGGCCACCCTTGGCACAGCCACCACCGTCACGCTGACGGCCACGGTGTCCGGCGCCTCCGGTTCGGCCACCATCACCCTCGCGCCGGCCAGCGGCGTTCCGGTCACCATTCCCGGCCTCACCGCCGCCGTCACCGTCACCTACGACGAGCGAGACATCCCCAACATCACCTGCCAAGCCCAGGTCGACTGCTTCGCCGTGCAGGGGTACCTGCACGCGCACGACCGGCTCTTCGAGATGGACATCCTGCGGCGCACGGCCGAGGGAAAGCTTTCGGAAATCATCGGCTCGACCGAAATCTCCACCGACCTCATGTTCCGGACGCTCTTCACCACGCCCTTCAGTAACCCCCCGGGCCAATCGCTCGGCGAGGCGCTGGTGGGCTCGCTCGACACGACGACGATGGGCATCATGACCGCCTACGCCAACGGGGTGAACGCGTACATCTCGGCCATGAAGGCCGGGGACCCCAACTCTCCCTTCCCGGCCGAGTACGGGCTCCTGCTCTACCCGCTCACCCCGGCCATCGTGGCCGCGTGGACGCCGGCCGACACGCTCTCCATCGCCCGGCTGCAGCAGTTCGAGCTCTCCGAGACGCTGAGCGACGAAATCGACAACGGCCTGTTTCTCGCGGCCTACGCCCTCGGCGAGACGCCGGGCGTCACCCCGGACCTCAACAAGGTCAACGCCTGGCTTCGCTGCCAGCAGCCGGTGCCCGCCTTCACGCTTTCGGCCAGTGCCGTCGCCGGCCACGGGCCGCTGAAGGCCTCCGCCCTCAAGGCGCCCTCGCTGCCGTCCCTCCGGGGCGCCAACACAGCTGGCCTGCAAGCACTCTCGGCGCGTCTCAAGGCCCTGAAGAAGGCCTTCGCCAGCGCTGGTGAAAAAGCCGGCTCCAACAACTGGGTGGTGAAGGGAAGTGCCTCGGCCAGCGGCGCCTCCATGGTGGCCAACGACCCGCACCTGTCGCTCCAGTACCCGCCGCTCTTCCACCTCTCGTCCCTCACCGGGGATGGGCTGCAAGTCGTCGGTGGCACCTTCCCTGGCATCCCCGGCGTCCTCATCGGCCGCGGAGCGCACGTGGGCTGGGGCGTGACGGTGGTGGGGTATGACGTGACGGACGTCTACCAGGAGGAGTTCGCGTCGCAGACGACGCTGGTCTTCAGCCCGGGTACCGACGGGCAAGCCGCCATCATCCCCGTCCCGACGACCATCAATTACATCACCCCGACGGGCATTCAGTCGCAGGCCGAAGTCATCCTGCTCTCGCAGTACCACGGCCCGATTGTCGGGTTGACCGCCGCCGGCCCCATCAGCATGCGGTGGACAGGCCTCGAGGTGAACCGCTGCGGCCCGACGAGCAACGCGCCCTGCAACCCCTTCTCCGCCTTCCTCGGGCTCTTGACGGCCAGCAACGTCGCCGACGCCTTCACCGCCCTGGCCAACTACGACACCGGCGCACAGAATTTCGTCCTCGCCGACGACAGCGGAAACATCGGGTTTGACCCACATGCCTTCGTGCCGCAGCGGCCCTGGACGAGCAACCCCAACCTGCTGGCCTGGGCGCCGCTCCCGGGGACCGGCGCAGCGGAGTGGGGAGGTGCGGACGGAGGTCTGTGGGTGCCAGACGCGCTCTTGCCGCAGGGACAGAACCCGGCCAAGGGCTACCTCGCCACCGCCAACTCGGCACCGTCGGACATCTACTGCACGCAGGACCCCACCATCCCCGCGCCGCTCTCGTTGGGCCTCGGGACGGGCTCGGCACCCGCCGTCCCCTACCTCAGCTTCTACTGGGACGACCCGACCGGCTTCCGCGCCGGCCGCATCGACGAGCGGCTGGCCGGCCTCACCGCGGACGGCGGGACGGTGGCGCTCTCGGACATGGAGTCCATCCAGACCGACCACGTGGCCACCATCGCGGCGAATTTCCTCCCCCTCCTGCCGGCGCCCACCACGGGCACCGACTCCTACGGCCAGGCCATGGCCCTCATGAATGCCTGGACGCAGGACGGGCTGAATTGCCCCACCGGGCTTCTCGGGACGGACCCGGTGGCCAGCCCGCCGGACTCGGACGTGACGAATGCCCAGGACTCGGCGGCGTGCCTGCTCTTCCACGCCTTCCTCAACCGGCTCTTGGTGACGGTCTTCAACGACAGCCTGGCGGCCGCGGGACAGGGCATCAACCCGGCCAACGCCATCAAGGCCATGCTCTTCATGCTGCAGGCGGCCCAGATTCCCGCCTTCCCCCAGGACACGCAGAGCTTCTGCGCGGCCATGGACTGCCAGGCGGAGGCACAGGCGGCGATGACGGCGTCCTTCGACCAGCTCAGCCTGCAGCTCGGGGCCCAGTCGAACTGGATTTGGGGGCGACTGCACAGCATGTCGCCGCAGAGCCTCGTCTTCCCGCTGGTGGCCGGCCTCTTCAACCCCGGCCCCTACGCGCGTCCGGGCGGTGCCTTCACCGTCGACGTCGGTAGCCCGAGCCTGCGCACGGACAACGTCCTCAGCTTCCCCTACGGCGCGGGCTCCAACGTCCGGTGGATTGCCGTCCTGGACGGCTCGGCCACCAAGGAGCAGCTGCCGGGCCCCATCATCGACGGGCCGACGTACCCGGGAAGCACGGGACTCCTGAGCCAGTACGTCGTCAACGAGTACTTCGACTTCCCCTACGGGGCGGCGGCCATCGCCGCCGCGACGGTGCGCACCCAGACGTTCTCTCCCTAGGCGCCCCGGGGAAGGGGCCCGACGAGGGCGAAAGCCGCCTCCCTCCTTTGCCCAGCGGGAAGGAGGCGGTCTACCTTTGTCCCGCGGACTCAGCGGGAGGGGGACTCACTCCAGTGTTTCTCGGACACTACGGCCTGGCCTTCGCCGCCAAGCGCGTCGCTCCCAAGACGTCCTTGGGGACGCTGACGCTGGCCGGAAATCTCGCCGACTGCGTCTGGCCCATCCTCCTCCTCCTCGGGGTGGAGCGCATGCGGGTGGTGCCGGGCTACACGGCCTACACGCCGTTTGCGTTTGACTACTACCCCTGGTCCCACAGCCTGGCCATCGAGGCCGCGGCCGGCCTCGTCCTCGGCCTCGTGGTGTTTGCCTTCCAGAAGGACGTGCGCGGCGCGGTGGTGGCGGGACTCCTCGTCCCGAGCCACTGGTTTCTGGACATCCCCTTTCACCGGCCGGACCTGCCCCTGTACCCGGGCGGGCCGAAGCTGGGCTTTGGCCTGTGGAACTCCGTTTCCCTCTCCGTCCTGGCCGAAGTCCTCGTCTTCGGAGGCGGCGTCTACCTCTACCTGCGCACGACGCGGGCCAAGGACACCATCGGGACGGCGGCCTTCTGGGTGCTGGTGTTTCTCCTCTTCGCCATCGCCGCGAGCTCTGCCCTGGAGAGGCCTCCGGACAGCCCCACCGCGGTCGCCTTCTCCGCCCTCGGGTTGTGGGTGCTTGTCCCGTGGACGTACTGGATTGACCGGCACCGCAGCGTCCGGGCGCACGCCGCCCCTCGAGGGTGACGCTGAAGCCTTACGGCAAAGCACGGACGACGGCCGCCTCCCAAGCCCGGGTGTGGAGCGTGTGGTCCGACCCCAACAACTGGAGCCGGTGGAACACCGGCATCCGCTGGTGCATGTTGGCCGGGCCCCTCGTCACCGGGGCGACGGCCCGGGTGGAGACGACGGCCGGCAGCAAGCACACCGTGACGTTTGCCGACGTCGAGCCGCCGAGCCGCTTCACCCTGTGCATGGACGGGCCGCCACTCACCACGCTGCGCTTCCTCTGCGAGGTGAAGCCGGAGGGCACGGGAAGCACCATCTCCCAGAGTGTCACCTTCACCGGCCCGCTGGCCTTCCTCTTTGCCCCCCTCTTGGGAGCGCAGCTGGCGAAGAATTTCGTGCCGGTCCTCGACGGCCTCGCCGCCGCGGCCGAGGGCGCCTAGTCCCGCCTAACCCGAGCGAGGGGAAGCGCAGCCAGGGGGCTCCCGAGGGTTGACGCTCGAGCACCCTGTGCCAAAGACTGAAGGCCTGCCCGGGGGCCGGCGCGACGACGGCGGAGTCGCCGTCCTGGTGTTTGGCCCCGCGGACTCAAACCCCAAGAGGTCCACTCCATGCCCCGCCTTCCTGCAGCTCTGGCCGTTGGCTTCCTCGCCGCCGCTTGGCTGGGGGCCGGCTGCAGCAAGCCTCCACCTCCTCCACCGCCGCAGCCGCGTCCCGTCCAGCCGCCACCGGCTCCTCCGCCCGAGACACCGCCCTTCACCGTGACGACGCTGAATCTCGGCAAGGCCATCTACGTGGACCAGAATGTCACCGCCACCCAGGACAGCTTCGGGCGCAAGGACACCGTCTTCCTCTCCGTGGTGTCGGACGGCGTCGCGCCGGCGGTGGCGCTCCGCGCCCGGTGGTACGGGCCAGAGGGCACCCTTCTCCAGGAGGGCACCCAGAACATCGCCTCCGTCGGGCCGAAGGCCACCGCCTTCCACCTCGACAACAAGTCCGGCCTCAAGGTGGGCAAGTACTCTGTCGAAGTCTTCGTCAACGACAGGCCGGCGGGCACCAAGCTCTTCGAAGTCCTCAAGAAGCCTCCGGCGGCCAAGTAGTCCCCACGGGCCCCGGGCCTTCCCGGGGAGGCTTCATGCCAGCCCACCTCTCCACGTCCACCCGAGGGGCCCTGTGCGGTTTGGCCGCGGCGGCCCTCTTCGGGCTGAGCGCGCCTCTGGCCAAGCCTCTCCTGCAGGCCACGTCTCCTCTCACCCTCGCCGGCCTCTTGTACGTGGGCGGCGGGCTGGCCCTGGCCGTGGCCTCGGTGCTGCGCGGACGCACGGGCGAGGCGGCGCTGCAGCGCTCCGACGTGCCGCGCCTCGGCCTCCTCATCCTCTTCGGCGGCATCCTCGGCCCGGTCCTCATGCTGCTCGCCCTGCAAAGGACGAGCGCCTCCTCGGTGTCGCTGCTGTTGAATCTCGAGGGCCCCTTCACCCTGGCCCTGGCCGCGCTGGCCTTCGGCGAGCACGTCGGCTGGCGGGGGCTCGCTGCGCTGTTGGCCGTCGTCGCAGGCGCGGTGCTGCTTGGCCTTCCCTCAGGCCCCGTCCACACGCCACTGGCCGCGACGCTGTGCGTGGCGGGGGCGTGCCTGGCCTGGGGACTGGACAACAACCTGACGCGCAGCCTGTCCCTGAGAGACCCGGTGGCGCTGGTGCGCACCAAGACGCTTGGCGCCGGCGCCTGCATGCTGTGCGTCTCGCTGCTTTCCCATGCGGCGTGGCCCGGCTGGCGCACCACGCTTCTGGCCCTCCTCCTTGGCGCGGCCAGCTACGGCACGAGCATCCTTCTCGACGCCTACGCGTTGCGACTGCTCGGCGCCGCGCGGGAATCGGCCTACTTCGCCACCGCCCCCTTTCTCGGCGCGCTGGGGGCCGTCGTCCTCCTGTCCGAGAAGCTACTTCCGACGACGCTGCTCGCCGGTGCCGTCATGGCGCTTGGCGTCTGGCTCCTCTTGTCCGAGCGCCACCACCACGCCCACACCCACCAGGCGCTTCTGCACGAGCACCGCCATGTGCACGATGCGCACCACCAGCACGCCCACCAGGAGCCGGTCACCGAGCCGCACAGCCACCCGCATGCGCACGCTTCATTGACGCACGACCATCCGCACGTCCCGGACGCGCACCACCACCACCGCCATTGACGCCTGCCGGGGGCCCTGGCACGAGGGGAGGCGCGTCCGTCCCCTCCTCGGAGCTTCTTTGCAATACACCAACCTCGGTCGTACCGGCCTCAACGTCTCGCGCATCGCCCTCGGCTGCATGAGCTACGGCACGCCAGCCTGGCGGCCCTGGGTGCTGGACGAGGAGGCGGCGCAACCCTTCTTCCGCCGCGCCGTCGAGCTGGGCATCAACTTCTTCGACACCGCGGACATGTACTCGCGCGGCGTCAGCGAGGAGGTGACCGGCCGCGCCCTGCGCAAGTACGCCCGGCTGGACGAGGTGGTGGTGGCCACCAAGGTGTACTTCCCCATGCGCGGCGAGGCCGCCGGTCCGCACAAGCGCGCAGGTGCGCCCAACATGTCTGGCTTAGGCAGAAAGCACGTGGTGCAGGCCTGCGAGGCGAGCCTGAAACGCCTCGGGCTGGACACCATCGACCTCTACCAGCTGCATAGGCTCGACCCCGTCGTCCCACTCGAGGAGACGCTGGCCGCGCTGGACCTCCTCATCCGGCAGGGCAAGGTGCGCTACATCGGTTCGAGCTCCACCTACGCCTTCAAGCTGATGCAGGCCCTCGGCCTCTCCGACAGCCACGGCTGGCCCCGCTTCGTCTCCATGCAGAACCACTACAACCTCGTCTACCGCGAGGAGGAGCGCGAGATGCTGCCCCTCTGCCGGCAGGAGGGCATCGGCGTCATTCCCTGGTCCCCCTTGGCCCGCGGCATGCTCGCCGGCACCCGGCATCGCGGGGAGAAGCCCACCACCGCGCGGGCCGACTCCGACGCCGGCCTGGCGGCGGAGCTCTACGACGCCCCCGAGGACTGGGCGGTGGTGGACGCAACGCTGGCCGTGGCCGCCGCGCGCAACGTCAGCCCGGCCGAGGTGGCCCTGGCCTGGCTTCTCCAGAAGCCAGGCGTCACCGCGCCCATCGTCGGCGCGACGAAGCTCGAGCACCTCGAGGCTGCGGCACGCGCCGTGGAGATCACCCTCACCGAGGCCGAGGTGAAGGCGCTCGAGGCGCCCTACCGCCCGCATGCCGTCCGCGGCTGGCTGTAACCCGGGGCCTCTGGGGGCAGCCGGCCCTCGGGGGCCGTCAGTGCAGGACGAATTGAAGGCCCACCGTCACCACCGGGCCCACCGACTGGACGCCGTAGAGGTGGGTGGCGAAGGGCAGCTGGGCCTGGGCCTGCAGCCAGAGGCCGTCGGTGAGGTTCCACATCACCCCCGGCGTGGCGGCGAGGAGAAACCCCCCGGTGTTGAGCTGCGTCTGGCCGCTGTCGTTGTCGCGCACGGCGAAGCGCCCATCGACGCCGAGGCTGAAGAAGAAGGGCGCGACAATGCGGTAGCGGGCGGTGAGGCCAAAGAGGACGGCGCCCCCGAAGCGGTAGCCATAGGAGTTGGTGGTGCGGTAGCGCCCCGTCACCGTCCCGGTGAACGTCCACGGGTCCTGGTTGAAGGTGTAGAGGCCGCCGACGTAGGGCCCGAAGGCGCCGGTGCCCAGCTGCGCGTGCTGGTCGATGCGCTGGCCGTCCACCTCGGTGTCGTCGCCGCCGGTGGGAAAGGACGTCCCGGCGGTGACGGCGAAGCTCTGCCGCTGGCGCGCGGCGAGGTCCGTCGCGCTCCAGACGAAGTAGCGCGCGCTGAGCTCGATGTCGCCCAGGCCGAAGGGGCTGGCCGTCTCCTCGGGCAAGCCGCCGCCGGTGAGCGTCCACTGCTTCCACGTCACGGGCACCTGGAGGACGAGGTTGAGCGCGTCCGTCGGGCTGTACACCACCGCCGGTAAGAACGTCATCTGCACGAGCGACTCCGTCTGGGCCGGGTTGTCGTCGCTGCGCGCGCTGGCGGTGAGGTAGATGTAGTCGAAGGCAAAGCGCCACGTGCCAGCCATGGGCTTGGAGTCCCCGGCGACGAAGAGCGGGTCGCCACAGCCGCAGACGGAGCAGGCCTCGGCCGACATCGCGAAGAGGGTGGCGGAAACAGCGAGCGCCGCCGCCGCGGGAAGGAGTCGCATGGTGCCTAGGGGACACCACCTGGGCACCGTTGACCCTGCGACATGGTGTCGCAGTCGTGCGTGAGTTTGGTTCGGGCCCGGCCCAGGCTGAAATCCAACCCGCGGGCCGGCGGCGGTACGCCCTCACGAGTGAGAGTGAGGCTGTCCTTCCCGTCTCAAGACTCGAGGCCGGGTGGCACAAACGGCGAGACTAAAACGCCGCTCCCCCCGAAGGGTGAGCGTTTCTCGCTCATCGTTGAGGACTGTTACAAGTCACCCACTTCACGTTCGGGTACATATTTTCCGGAAGGAAAGAGACGTCGATTCGAAGCGTCTGGTCCACGTTCAAGGCAATGTCCGGGCAGTTGTCCGGATAGTATTTCGCCGCCGCGAAGCTGAGCATGTAAACGCCCGGCGGGAGCTGCGGGATCCAATACGTTCCCGTGGCGTCCGTCACGACGACCTGCTTGCCCATTAGTTGGGGGGAGGTGGCTGTGACCACTGCACCGGCGACTGGCGCAAGCGACGTAGCGTCGAAGACCTTCCCCGTCAGGGTGCCCGAGCTCTCGTTTGCCCGCACCGCACCTGCGGAAGCCAGGAGCGCGAGGGCGCAACCGACGGTTCTCAAAATTCGTTCCCCAGCTGGAAGCACGAATCCAGTCTAACGCTTCTCGGCCCGCTCGAGGGCGGCCTGCGAAGCGACGCCGCGTTGAGCCATGCTGGCGTCCACCTCCGGGAAGCCAGGGGAGCCGCGCCGTCTCGTTTCGGGACTGCGACAGAAACCCCTGAATCCGGGCTCGGGGTGCCTTTCTTCGGGATGCGGTTTTCTGTTGAATGGGCTACGGGGGGTTTCCGTCAGAAGGCAAAAGGAGAAACGCTCACCCATGACCGTTCGGACGACATTTGCCGTGGTGTTGATGCTGCCGGCCCTCGCGCTGGCACAGATTTCTGCCAACTTACAGGTGGAAGTGCCCGAGGTGCGCATCGAGGCCAATTCGGCCCCGCCCCCTCCGCGCGCCGAGGTGCAGCCGCCCGCACCTACCCCGGGCCACATCTGGATTGCCGGGCACTGGCGCTGGGAGCACGGTGGTTACGTCTGGCGGCCCGGCCACTGGGAGCATCCCCGGGATGGCTTCGTCTGGGAGCCGGCGCACTGGGAGAACCGCGGTGGCGCCTGGTATTTCAAGGATGGGCACTGGAAGGCCGTTGGTGGCCCGCCGCCTCCGCCCCCAGCTCAGGTTGCCATCTACCAGCCTCCGGCGGTGGTGGACGTCGAGGTCGCCCAGGCTCCGCCGCCGCCAATCGTCGAGGTGCGGGCCGCGCCGCCCTTCGCGGGTGCAGTGTGGATTCCCGGGTACCACACCTGGAATGGCTCTCGGTACGTCTGGGTCGGCGGCACCTGGTCCGCCCCGCACCCGGGCCACGTCTGGGAGCCGGGCCACTGGAAGCAGACGGCCCACGGCTACCGGTGGGACCCGGGCCACTGGCGCCACCTCTAGTCGCCAGCGGAGAACGTCAGGCCACCTGAGCCGGCCAGGGACTTACTTCTTGGCCGCCAGGTGCGCCTCGAGCATCCACAGCCACTTGTCCACGCCGCGCGAAATCTCGGTGTAGATGTCCGCGGCGTCGGCATCGCCGAATTGCTCGCTGCTGGTCGCGATGGCCTCGCGCACCGCCTTCCCGAAGGCGGCGACGGAGTTGGAGAGGTAGTCGACGTGCTCGGCCCCGTCGGCCAGGAGGAGCGGGTACTGCTTGAGCGTGGTCCGCTTGGAGACCACCACCGCCGTCCCCTCGGCCACGCCGCCCAGCTGCACGATGCGCTCGGCGAGAAGGTCACTGTACTCCTCGAAGTCCTCGTTGATGTCATCGAAGAGCTCGTGGAGCGCGATGAAATTGGGACCCTTCACGTTCCAGTGTGCCTGCTTCGTCTGCAGCATGACGTCCAGACAGATGGCCAGGTGGAGGTTCAGGAGCTCGGTCAGTCCTTCGCGCTTCTTCTCGGGTAGGTCATTCTTCGTCGGGTACATGCGTGTCTCCTGAGATGGCAGGGTCAAACGCCTGGGGGGTCAAACCATAACCCTCCACGGGAGCCAGCGCAGGGTCTACCCCTACCCAGCGCGCGCGGGTTTCGGAGGATGAGCGGCCCGTGCGGTTAGGATAAAGGGTGCAGCCAAACGTGAAGGTCAGGGGTGGTCCCATCCGTCGTCGCGAACACAACCTCGTCGTAACGCAAAGGCTGCAAGCGCCAGGGCTTCGCCTTGTCGCTTTCGCTCTGGGTGCGAGCGTGCTCGTGCTCGCCGGCTGCGAGTCTCCGGCCTCCACACCCGGGACGGGCGTGCCCACCCAGTGCCAGCAAGAGGCCCCCATCATCCAGGGCGTGAAGACGGACATCCTCTTCGTCGTGGACAACAGCGGCTCGATGGCCGCCAACCAGCAGCGCGTGGCCACGGACCTCCCCGTCTTCGTCGCCGAGCTCCAGAAGTCCGGGGGGGTCGCCAACAGCTACCGCGTCGGCCTCACCTCGACGTCGGTGTACCTCGCCTACCAGTACTTCGACACCGTCGCTTACTTCTACTACCCGCAAGCGGGCTGGCTCGTGAACCTGCCGCTCCTGGACGGTGGCACCGGGACCGAGCGTTACCTCGATGACTCGGACCCGGACCTCGTCCCGCGCTTCGCCCTGGCCATGACGGCGGTGGGCATCGACGGCAGCGGGCAGGAGACGCCCTTCGAGGCGGCGCGCATCGCGCTCCTCGACGCCGTCGCGCCGGCTTCGCCCGACGGCGGTCCGGCCAATGCCGGCTTCCTGCGCGACGGGGCGCGGTTGATGGTGGTGGCCGTCTCCGACGAGGACGACTGCAGCGAGACGGACCGCCCGCCGCAGGTGCACTACACGGATACCGACGGCGAGAACTTCTGCATCGACCAGGCCGCCCTGCTGACGCCGGTGGGCGACTACTACACCTTGCTGGAGAGCCTTCCCGACGGACAGGGGCGGACGCGGGACGTGGTGTGGGGCGCCCTGGCCCCCGTCTCGCTTCTGGACAAGAGCGTCGAGGCCGTCCCCTGCCCGGACCAGGACGCCGGCTTTGCCCTGTGCAACGCCGACTGCCCCACCAGCAACGCTCCGGGCACGCGCCTGCGGGAAATGGCGCTTCTCTTCGACCTCGGGCTCAACAACCTCTATTCCATCTGCGCCGACAGCTACCACGACCAGCTTCTGGCCCTGGCCGACATCGCCGCCATTCCGCAAACCCTGGCCTTGAATACGAATGTGCCGGACCCGCGGCTCCTGCAAGTCACCATCGTCCGCGCCGACGGCACCGAACAACTCTGCACCCTCGACAACGGCGGCATCCTGTATGACCCGGCGCCGGATGGCGGCTTCCCGCTCCTCCAGTTTCAGGGCGCCTGCGTCCGCCGGCAGTCGGACACCTCCGTCACCATCCGCATGTTCTGCGCCGGCTGAGCAGTCCCCACGACGGGACGCCCGCCTCGGACAGCCTCTGGGGGCAGGTGCCAGCCGGGCCATTCCCCCCTTCCGGACACCCCTTTCCCCCCGGGCAAAGCCGGGGACGGGGCGTTAGGCTTGGCGTCACCGAGGAGAGGGGGGCCAGGGCCCGCCCGAGGAGACGTCCCCAATGGCCTTTGCTCGCTTCATGGCCAGTCCCACTGGCCGAATTCTGCGCGTCCTCCTGGGCGTCGGACTCGTCTTCTACGGCTTCCGCGTCCTCGGCGGTAACGGCTGGGGCATCGCGCTGGCCGCCTTCGGTGCCGTCGGCGTCATCGCCGGCGTCTTCAACCTGTGCCTCATCGCCGGCCTGTTGGGGGCGCCTTTCCGCGGCCGCGACGTCCTGAATTCCCCCTGAGCGCCCCGGCCTTCGGGCCTCCGTCCATGCCCAGCGCAGCCTGCGCCTCCTCCAGCGACAGCCGGCGGGCAGCGCGACGGTGCTCGGCCGAGAAATGTGACGCAAAGGGCGTGAGCACCACCCGGTGCGCGCCCGAGGGCGTGTGCTCGGTGCGCGCCGCGACGCGCAGCGTCCTCTCCAGCTCCAGCCTCAGCGGCCCTTTGGCCGTCACCGCGCCGTCGCGCTCCACCCGGGCGAGCAGCCGGCCCGCGGCCACGGAGAGAGCGGGCCACAAGGTGCGCTCGGCCTGGACACGCACGAGCGCCGGCCAGAGTCGCCGGTGGACGTACGTCTGCTTTCCCTCGCGCAGCTTGCAGAGGAAGACGTCGGCGTCGTCGTGCAGCGCTTCCAGGGCCCGGAAAATGGCCTTCCCCTTCGGATGGCCCCACCAGCTGCCATGGACGGGTGCGCCGGCGACGACGTCGACGAGGGCCGCCTCCGCCACGACCCCTGCCTTTCGCACCAGCACGGAGAGCGGCGAGTTGGAAACGGCGCGGGCCATGCTGAGAGAAAGTCTCCGCAGCCCGGGGGCTCGACACGCGGAGGGACTTCGGAAAGGGTGGGTGCCGCGATGAGCTACCCGGTGACGGTTGAGTTCCCCATCCACTGGGGCGAGATGGACGCTTTCGGGCACGTCAACAACGCCCGCTTCTTCACCTGGTTTGAATCCTCCCGCATCGCCTTCTTCCAGGCAGCAGGAATCGCCACCCAGCACCACGGCGAGGTGGCCCCCATCCTCGCCGCCGCCCACTGCGACTACCTCGAGCCGGTGGTGTTTCCCATGCGTCTGGTGGTGGGGGCGCGGGCGACGAAGCTGGGAAATACCAGCCTCACCCTCGAGCACGCGGTGTGGCCGGTGGGCGCCCCGGAGCGCGTCCTCGCCCGCGGCACCTCGGTGGTGGTGCTCCTCAACTACGCCACCGGCGAGAAGGTGCGCGTCCCGGAGGCCATCCGGACGGCCATCGTTGCGCTACAGGCGGCGCCTGCCTGAGGCGGCGCGCCCGTGCTAAGCAGCCAAAGAAGGCGCCATGGCGAAATCCACCACCTGCTTCGTCTGGCTGGACCTCGAGATGACGGGCCTCGACCCGGAGGTCTGCGCCATCGTCGAGGCGGCGGCCATCATCACTGGCCCTGACCTCGAGCCCCGGGATGAATTCGAGCGGGTGGTGTGGCAGCCCGAGGAAGTCCTGGCCCGGATGGAGCCCATCGTCCGCGAGATGCACGCCAAGAGCGGCCTCACCGACCGCATCCGCGCCTCGCCCTTCTCGCTGCGCGAGACGGAGCGCGACCTCTTCGACTTGGTGGCCAAGCACTGCGGCCCGGGCGAGGGCATCCTCGCCGGCAACACCATTCACCACGACCGACGGTTTCTGGCCCGCTACATGCCCCTCGTCGAGCGTTACCTCAGCTACCGCCAGGTGGACGTCTCCAGCCTCAAGCTTTTGACGCGCGCCTGGTACCCGGACTCGGCGGCCTTCCAGAAACCCGAGTCCAACCACCGGGCCCTGGCCGACATCCGCGGCAGCATCGCCGAGCTCCGCCACTACCGGGAGACGTACTTCCGCGCCAACCCGGGGTGAGGGCCCGGGCCCCCGGGCTTCCTGTCCCCCCACCGGGAGCTGTCCGCAAGCGGACGGTAAGAGCTGGAAACCAGGGCAGAAATGCCGCGAGCGGCCTCGCCCTCGGCGCAGGGAGTTGAATAGGCTTCAGGGTGCGGTCGTCTTGTTGGGCGGGACTTCGGGCCGCAGCGCTTCCGCTGCAACGCTGCCCCCGGTGGGTGTCCTCAGGGACAACAGGTTGTATTAGAGGAGGCAGGACCCCGTGAATCTCAAGAGACTGTTTCATGCCCTGGTGTTGAGTGGCAGTGCGCTGGGAGCCGCCCATTGCGGCGGTGGGACGGACGCGGATTCTACCGTCAATGCTGGCAGCGGCAGCACGACGCCGGACCCGGACGCTGGGACGAAGCTTCCGGACGGCGGCACGTCGCCGGGAATGCCGGGCGGGGGCGCACCGGGTTGGTGAGCACCACCGCCGGGCGGCCAGTCCAGGAGGTCCTGGCGGATGCCTGGGCGGTGCGGTACCGCATCGAGACGGAAGCCTGTCTCCGCTTCGGTGCGCTGGCCCGCAGGCTGGACACCGCCACGGCGCCGCGCGTCCTCATCGAGCTCGCCGAGCGCGCCTCCCAAGATGAGACCCGCCACGCGGCCCACTGCGAGCGCTTCTTCCGCGCGCTGGGCGGGAAAACCCTCCAGGGCGTCACCCACGTCGTGGAATACGCCCCACCCACCCTCCCCGAGGCCGAGCGCCTCACCTACGAGCTCGTCTCCCAGTGTTGCGTCGCCGAGACACAAAGCACCGCCACGCTCGTCACCCTCCTCGACGCCGCGGAGACACCGGAGCTGAAGGCCGTGCTGCACGAGCTCGCACGCGACGAGGTGCACCACAGTCGGCTGGGCTGGGCCTACCTCACCTGGGCGCGTCCCCGCGTGGACTTCAGCTTCCTCGGCCCACTTCTCCCGGGAATGATGGACGGGAATGCCGGGGCGGAGATGTTCGAGCCTCCCAGGGAGGACGCGGACCGCCCGGAGCTCCTGCGCCAGGGCGTCGTCCCCCAGTCCATGCGTCGGCAGGTGTACGTCGAGACGATGAAGAGCGTCGTCTTCCCAGGCTTCGAGAAACTCGGTGTGGACACAGGTGACGCCACTCGCTGGCTCGACGCGAAGCTGGGGCACGCGGCCACCTCCGCGTGAAGCATCCGCTAGGGTGCGCAAGCGAGGCCGCGCCGGGCCTGCGTCGCGCACCGCCCCGGGCCTCGACTACCATCCTCCCAAGGAGGGCCTCTCCGGCTCGCCGCCCATGCCACGTCGAGACACCATGACGAGGTGGCCCACCCGCGCGGTCCGCCGCGCCGGAGGAGGACTCCTGGCGGTGCTGTGGCTGTCCTCCTCGCCGGCGCTGGCCGACCGCACCAACCATCTCTTCCTCGACGAGACGCAGCTGGTTCCCGAGGGCGACGTCGAGCTCCAGCAGTGGGTGTGGGCCCAGGGGCAGATTCCATCCCTGTCCCGCGACCACGGGAACTACTACTCCACCTACTACACCACCGGCTGGGTGTGGTTTGGCCCGACGGTGGGCATCAGCTCGCACCTCGAGCTCTCGCTGCCGCTGGTGGTGGTGGCCACCCCGGAACAGACCGTCCTCAACTCCATCAGCCTCGTCGCCCGCTACCGCTTCTTCTCCCGCGAACAGGACGACGGGTTTCAGCCGCTCATCCGCGTCGAGTACCAGCAGCCGCTGAGCAACTACACCGCCGGGACGTACACCTACAGCTCGGGCTCTGGCTCCTACAGCTACAATTACGCTTACCCAAATCCCCCCGAGCTCAAGGTTCTCCTGGCAGCCACCTACGGCGGCCTCACCGGCGTCCGGGCGACACTCAACGTCGGCGTCCAGCTCGGGCTGGCCTTCCTCCAGTCCAGCTCCACCGCCTCCTTCTCGGCGCTGGGGACGGCGGGCCTTGGCCTCTCGGTACCGCTCGGGAGCGAGTTCCGCGTGGCGGCCGAGCTCGACGGCCAGGTCCCACTCGCCGGAGTGCCCGAGGCCCCCAACCTCGCGCAACTCTTCCTCGGCCCCTCCGTGGCGTGGACACGGGGGCAGATTTGGGTGACGTTCGGGTCGCTCTTCGGACTGACGCAGAACTCCAACCGCTTCCTCCCCAAGGTGCTGTGGGGCATCACCTTCTAGCCGGCGGCCTGGCGCTGGCCTTGAGCCTTCCGGCCGCCGCGGCGGACGTGGAGGGCACCGTCCGCGTCCGGGCCACCGACGGCGCGGCGCTCCTCGCTGGCCAGCCCATCGTCGTGTACCTCACCGGCTTCCGTCAGCCGCCGCTTCCTGGCTCGTCGCCCGTCATCTCTCAGAAGAACAAGACCTTCATCCCCAGCCTGCGCGTCATCGTCGCCGGCCAGTCGGTGCAATTCACCAACGACGACCCCGTGGTGCACAACGTCTTCTCCACCTCGGCCGCCCGCAGCTTCGACCTCGGCAAGCCGGGACCGCAGCAGACGCGGGAGGTCTCCTTCCCCACCCCGGGCCTGGTGGACGTTTACTGCAACATCCACGAGGCCATGTTTGCCAACGTTCTCGTTCTTCCCAACCGGGCCTTCGCCCTGGTGGATGAGCAGGGCCACTTCGTCATCCGGGACGTCCCCCCGGGCCATTACCCGCTTCATGCCTGGGGTCGAAACATCGAGACCTTCGAAACCGAGGTGACGGTGGCCGAGGGCAAGCCGGTGGTGGTGGAGGTCGTCCTCAGCCCGCGCGTCTTCAACCCCACGCACCTCGACAAGTTCGGTCGCCCCTACCGTGCGCGACCTGGGTACGTGACGCAGTGAGCACCCCGCAGCTCGAGCCCGAGGCGACGCCCACCATCCCTTGCCTGGACGAGAACGGCGTGGCGCTGTACCTGGCCGAGGAGACGCGCGACGACGAGAGGGAAGCCGTCCGTGCCCACCTCGACAGCTGCGACGCTTGCCGCGAGCTCGTGGCTGGCCTCGTGCGGACGCTGGTGAGCGCCGAGCCCGATGAGCAGACGGCCCGGACGCTTTCGCGAGGCACCAACCTCGCCCGCTACGTCGTCCTCGACCCCATCGGCCGCGGCGGGATGGGTGTCGTGTACAGCGCCTATGACCCGGAGCTCGACCGGAAGGTCGCGCTCAAGCTGCTGCGGCCGGACCTGAGCACCTCGGCCGCAGGGCCCGGGCGCTCGCAACTCCTGGCCGAGGCCCAGGCCATGGCCCGCCTCTCGCACCCCAACATCATCACCGTCTTCGACGTCGGCACCTGGAACGAGGAAGTCTTCTTCGCCATGGAATTCGTCCGCGGCGAGACGCTGCGCCTCACGCAGGGCGCTCCGGGAATGCGGCCCCGCCAGCTGCTCGACCTCTACCTCGCGGCTGGGACGGGCCTGGCGGCGGCGCATGCCGAGGGCATCATCCACCGGGACTTCAAACCGGAAAACGTGCTCGTCGGCGACGATGGCCGTGTCCGGGTGACGGATTTCGGCCTGGCGCGCGCGGCCCACGACGTCGACTCGAAGATGGCTGGCACGCCGGCCTACATGGCACCGGAGCAATGGCGTGGCGCCCCCGCCGATGTCCGGACGGACCAGTACAGCTTCTGCGTCGCCTTGTACGAGGCCATCTATGGGAGCCGCCCGCGCCGAAACCACGGAGGTCCGCCGAACGACACGGACGCACCGGCCCGGGCCAGGGCCCGCGTCCCGCGAGGCGTGGGGCAGGTCATCTCGCGAGGCCTCGAGACGCAGCCCGAGGCGCGCTGGCCGTCCATGGACGCGCTCGTCGAAGCGCTGCGGGAAGCCCGCCGACCCTTCCGGACGCGGACCCTTCTGGCCGCGGCGGCGCTTCTCTTTCTGACGACGGCAGTCTGGGCGCAGCACGGGCTGGAGGTGCTTCGCGAGGAGCACGAGCTCACCGCGGCCGCCCAGCGGCTGCCGGAGCTCCTGCGCGCCCAGCACGACCTCATCGACCTCCAGGCCAGCATCGGCCTGCGGGCCGAAGGGGTGCAGGAGGCCTTCGGGAACGCGAGCAACATGGACGCCGCGCTCGGCCTGGCCGACAACGCGTCCAAGGAGAAGCAGTTTGCCGAGGCGCACGCGTCGATGCGCTCGGCAGACCTCCCTGGCCTCAAGGAGCGAGACGCGTTGCTCCTGGTGAATTCCTGGGGGCGCGTCATCTTCAACCTGGCCGACGTCGATGCCTTCGGCGCCGCGGCGCCGGCGCTGCCCATGCTCGTCCGGACGATGGACGACGTGTCCGGCGACGAGCTCTGGTCCGCCACCACGCTGGACCACATCGAGATTCCCCTGGTGAAGCCGGTGCGGCGCGACGACCTCCTCCTCGTCTCGGCGCGACCAGTCGTACGTGGCTCGGTCGTGGGGGCGATGCTGAGCGGAAGCTGGGTAGGACGGGGCCTGCTCGAAGAGCTTGGACACGCCACCGGGGCCAGCATCGCCCTGCACGCGCCGGATGGCGGATGGGCCGGAGCGCGCTGGGCGCCCCTTCCGCCGGTGGGACGCCTCACCCGAGTGCATTTCGACGGACGCGACTTCGTCATCTACGGAGTACAGCTCGGCGGCGCGGGTTCACACACCCCGGTGGCCGAGGGCTTCGCCTATCGCGAGCTCGCCGCCGACGCCAATACGGGCTTCGCCTCGCCGTGGGTCCGATGGACGCTGGCAGTAGCCTCGCTGGGCGCGCTGGCGGGACTCGCGTGGCTCAGGTGGCGGTACGGGTGATAGCTTCCCGCGCCCTGTCCGTGGACTCCTTCCCGCACGCACGAGTGTTCTGGGCGAAGCTTCCCCGGGGCGCTGTCTTACGCTCGCGCCCAGGCATCGAGGAGCAGCTCGGTGAGCTCCTCGCGAAGGCCCAGGCGCAGAGGCCGAGCCTCTCCGTCGAGCCGAGCGCCTTCGTCGAGCACTGGGCGACGCACCTCTCCCGGTGCCGGACACCGGAGACGGAGTTCGAGCGCCTTCACCTTGCCGACCTCTGCCTGGCCTTCGGTTGCGGCCGGGGCGACCCCGAGGCATTGCGGCTCTTCCAGGCTGAATTCGTCCCCATCGCCGTCTCCACCATCCGCGGCGTCGACTCCTCGGACGCCTTCGTCGAGGAGGTGACGCAGCAGCTCCTGGAGCGCATCCTGGTCGCAGCTCCGGGCGAGCCCCGCATTCTCGAGTATGCGGGGCGAGGCTCCCTCGAGCACTGGCTCAGGGCAGCTGCGCTGCGCCTGGCGCTCAACGCCCGCCGGAGCTCCCGCCGCGCTCCGGACCAGCTGGCGGCCGACTCACAGCTCGAGGTGGCGGCTCCGACGGCCGACCTCCAATTCGACATCCTCCAGGCGCGCTATGGCCCGGACTTCGGTGCCGCGCTCAAGGAGGCCATGGCGGGGCTGAGCTCGCAGGAACGCAGCCTGCTCAAGCTCCACTTCATCGACGGTTTGAGCTTCAACCAAATCGGTGCGGTCTATCAGGTGAACAAGTCCACCATCTCCCGGCGGATGAGCCATGCCCGCGAGACGCTCCTCGCCAAGACCCGGGCCCTCCTCGAGCAGCGCTTCAACCTCGGGGCGCTGGAGCTGGAGAGCCTCATGCGTCTCCTCGGACCGGAGCTGCAGATGAGCCTCAGCTCGGTGCTCAACGTCACGCCGCCCTGAGGGGTGCTGCACGACGCCGCGCGCGCCCTCGGACGCGGCCGCCTGGACGGCAACAGGCCGGCCGGCCGCCGTTGCTTCTCGACTTCCGAGCACACCCCCGGCGATGCTCCCCGCCCTCTCTTGGAGGTCACCCCTGTCGCTGCGTTGCGTCCCCTGGACATTGAAGCTGTGCCTGCTGCTGGCCGTCGGCGCAACCACTGGTTGTGGCACCACTGCCGGACAGGAGAATGACTACACCTGCACCGGCATCTGCAGCGGCGAGCCGATGCAGACCCTCATCATCCAGGCACCGGACCCGGAAACGGCCTGCACCGAATACCTCGAGAACTGCAGGGGAGACGGAACCTGCTCGAGCTGCAGCTAGCCTGAGCGCCCGTCGCCGCCCAGGCCGGGCGCCGGCGGGGGAGACTTCCCGTCAGAGGCGAGGCGCGATTCTCTCTGCTGCTTCGCGCGACGTCACCACCTCGACCACCTCGAAGTCGACGAGGTCGCTCCAGGCCGCCATCCACTCGTCCAGGAGGCGGCGGTCGTCGGCCTCCATCACCTGGTAGCAGCGCTCGAGCTTCTCGTCGACCCAGCTCGAGACGTACGTCAGCCCTTCCGGTGCCAAGCGGCCTCGGTCGCGAAAGCGGCGGTACACCGGGACGGCATCCTGGTGCTTGAAGCGTTCCACGACCATGTAGAGCCGGCGGGCCATCGTCCGACGCCGCCTCAGCCCAACCGGCGTCGCCGCCACTCTATCGCAGTGCGGGCCGCCTCCGGTGCCGCCGTTGCCATCAGGGCGGTGGCGAGACGGCCGGCGGCCGGATGAGCTGGCGGAGCCAGCCAAACAGGAGGGCCGCGCCAAAGCCCACGACGGGCAGCAGCCAAGGCCTCATGCCAAAGAGGAGCGCGGCCAGGGTGAGCTCCGCGCCGACGAAGACTGCGGCCCAGCAAAGAAAGGTCAGCACCGTCGAGGCAGTCCGGATGCCGCTCGGCGTCGCCGCCGGAAGCGACCGCTCCAGCCTCCTGGCAAGCCAGACGCAGGCGGCCAGGGGGAAGAGCCCGAGTGCGAGCAGCAGGCCGAGCGCGAGGCCCAGCTCATGGCCCTTCGGAGGAGGCACGCGCGGTGGCAGGGGCGGGTCTCGAAGCTCACAAGCAAAGACGCTTCCGTCCGGTCGCCAGCACCGCCACTCGTCGGGCGCCGGTGCTTCGCAGGTGGGCCCCACCTGCGTGCCGGCCACGACGGAGAGACCGCAGGCCAGAGGCCATGGACAGTTACCGCGCCCGGCCTGGTCGGGCTGACAGGCGATGAAACAGGCGTGGCTCCTCTGTCCGGCCGGGGTTTGCCACGGCCGACAGCGCGCTGGCGCCGTGCAGTCACCGTCGTCGTTGCACGGGAGGTCGAGCCTCCCAAACGAAAGCCGTCGCGGCCCCACCAGCTTATGGAGGTAGTCCGAGGAGCCACAGGCGACGAGGAGGGTGAGTGAGAGGCAGCAGGCAATTCTTCGGACACCCGTCGCGCCGTGAGCCATTGGGTGAGAGCTTGTCACCCCAGGGTGAGCCCCCTCAACCCGGGGCAGCGGCTAGCCCTCGGATGGCGGCCCCAGCCGGCAGAGGCGGTCTTCCTAAGAAGCCGCCTGGGGGGAAGCGGCGCAGAAGGAGCGCGGTGCCCCTAATTCTTCAGGCGCGCGAGGATGCTGTCTATCCGCTTCTTGTCGGCCGGGTCCGTGCTCAGCGCGAGCGCCTTGCTGTAATTCTCGACAGCACCCTTCTTGTCACCGGTCACGGCCAGCGCTTCGCCGAGACTGTCGTAGGTGTTGGACGAGTTCGGGTGCTCCTTGACGTTGGTCTTGAAGAGGGCAATGGCCTCGTCGTACTTCTTATCGGCGAGGAGCCCGTAGGCGAGGATGTTGATGTCGGCCTCGGTGGCAAGCTTCATGGCCCGGGCGCGGAGCTCTCCCGCTGCCTTGGTGTCTCCCTTCTTCTCCAGGAAGCCGGCCTTCGTCCGCAGGTTTTGAAAGGTGGTCTCCATCTTGATGGACCGGTCCACCCAGGCGAGCCCCTGGTCGAGCTCGTAGTCGTTGCGCAGGGACCACTGGGCCGCCTGGCTCCAGTCCTGCCAGTAGAAGCGGCCCAGGCCTCGGAGCTGGGCCTGGAGACTCTCGAAGGTGACGGCCTTGGTGTCGACGGTGATGGGGAAGGCCACTTGCAGCTTCTCCCAGCGCATCACGACGGTGACGGAGGACTCGGTGGGGTTCTCGAAGCGGTACTCCAGGCTTTCCTCGAACGCTGCCGGGGACGGCGTGACGGTGAGTCGGACGGCGTCCTCCTTGGCGTCGTAGCTGAAGCTTCCCCACGCGCTGGCGACGGTGCTCAGGATGACAGTCCAGTCCTTCTCGGTGGGGAGCATGTGGAGCCCGTAGGTCCCTGCCGCCAGCTTCTTGCCACCGATGGTCACCGGGCTTGAGAAGCTCAACGTCGTGTTCTGGTTCGCCCCGGCACGCCACACCTCACCGTAGGGGACGAGCTCCCCCCAGATTTTTCGCTTGCCCACCGCCGGCCGGTGGTAGGCGATGGTGATGTCGGTCGAGCCGACTCGCTGGGTGACGGAGGCGCTCGGGCTTGCCTCGGGCACCATGAGCAACGGCGCCTGCGCCCGCGCCGAGCCGACACCGAGAAGCAGCACACCAAGCGTGAGAGACGTGTACCTCTTCATGGGACCTCCTCGAGACGCTGCGGAGCGACGGCTCTGAGCCACTTCAACCCGGTCTGCAACCGCGTTTGCAGCAGGCAGCGTGAATTGCGCCGCAAACGGCGGCCCCCATGCTGGCACAGACAGGAGCGCCTGGACGTCGGCTCGGCAGCCTGCCGCCTGCGGGTGCATTAACGGCCCCGGCCATCTCGGGGTTCCCACGACGCGAGCCGTCGAATGCGAAGGCGTGCCTTCGGTCGCAGGCCGTCGAGGTCCCAGCCAGCCTCGGCGGTGGGAAGCACAGCGCAGAGGTTCGTCATGCATGGAAAACGGTACGTGTTGTGGGCCCTGGCCATTGCCATCGCCGCGGTCGCCGGAGCGTTGGAGTTTGGAACCGCTGGCTGGGTGGCGGAGAAGGTCGACGCGTCGCTTCTCCGCGCTCGAGGCTCCTAGAGCCGTCGGTTTCGCCCTGACGCGTCAATCGGGGAGTTGACCGACGTCGACGCGACGACGAGCGCCGGAGGTGCGCTAGGTTTCAGCGCATGGCCACAGCCAGACGTCTGCACATCGCCTACGCCATCGACACGCTGGATGACGTGAAAACAGGCGGTGTCATCTCCGCCAAGCGCTTCATCGCCGCACTGCGCGAGCGTCATGACGTCACCATCATCGCCGGAGGCCCGAGCAGCGAGGGGCGCGTCGGCTTGCCGCGCTTCACCATTCCCCCCTTCGGCCGGGTGATGCGCGAGATGGGCTTCATCTTCGCATGGCCTTCCCGCGCCATCCTCGAGCCGGTGCTCCGTCGAGCCGACGTGCTTCACGTCCAGTTTCCTTTCTGGCTCGGCATTCGGGCGGCGGCGCTGGCGCGCCAGCTGGGAACCGGTGTGGTGGCGTCCTCGAATCTCCAGCCGGAGAACATGTTCCACAACATCGGGATTCACGCCCAGTGGGTGATGGAGGCGACCTGGCGATTTTTTCTCTTCGCCCTCTACAACCGTGTGGACTTCATGGTGTCCCCCACGGAGTTCGGGCTCCAGGAGCTACGCCAACGCGGGCTCCGCGTCCCGAGCGCCGTCGTCTCCAACGGCGTCCCACCGCAGTTTCGCCCGGGACCGGACGAGCGCCTGGTGCGCCACCGCGGCCGCTTCGTCGTGGTGGCGGTCTCGCGCCTCGCCAAGGAGAAGCGGATTGAAGTCATCATCGAAGCCGTCCGCCGCGCCCGCCACGCCGACGGCATCCAGCTGCTCATCTACGGCGCCGGACCGGAGGAGGCCCGTCTTCGAGCCCTCTCAGCGACGCTTCCCTTGCCGGCTGAAATCCGCGTGGCCGAGGAAGTGGAGGTGCCTGGCCTGATGCGGGCGGCCGACCTCATGATTCATGCGTCCGACATCGAGCTCGAAGGGATGGCCGTCCTCGAGGCCCTAGGCACCGGACTTCCCGCTCTGGTGGCAAACGCTCCCATGAGCGCATCGGCCTTCCTGGCCATCAACGACGAGTTCCGCTTTCAGCCCGGTGATGCCGACGGGCTGGCTCGCAAGATTGACTACTTGTACGAGCACCCCGAGGCGCTCGCCGTCGCCCGTCAAGCAAGCCTCGCCGCCGCGGAAAGCCTGAGGCTGGAAGCCTCCATCGCCCGGATGGAGGCCATCTACGAGCAGGTGGCCCGGAAGCCAGGGACGCGGTTGAGCGGGCAGGCACCGCCTGAGCCGAGCTTGGATGCCTCCGCCGCGCACAGCTCGTAGCGCGACTTTTTGCGTCCGCTGCCTCCCACCAATGTCTAGAGTGGGAATTCGAGGTTGCCGGAGGGGGGCCTCCCATGCCCTTCAAGCTTTGGATTGGCGCGCTCACCTGCCCAGCGCTCAGGCAAGCGTCGGGCGGGCGTCTTTCAGCGAGCTCCGGAGTTCCTTGCGAAGCTCCGGTGTGTCCTTGTGTCCATGCGCGTCGACGGCGTGAAGCGTTGCCGCTCGCAGGACCTCGTCTTCCTCACCCGCAATCATGAGCGTGCAGCTCTTTTCACTGGGCATCTCGCGGCAATCAATGAATTTCCGACTCATGTCGCACCTCCTTCAGGGCTTCTTTCCGTAGTTGCTCGCGCCGTACCAATCGACAACAACCACAGGCTCGTTGCCGACGACCCAAGCGTCGTGCCCGCTGGGTAATGCGGTGACCTCTCCAGGCTCCGCGATGAATTCCGTGCCATCGTCCATCCGAATTCCGAGCCTCCCGGACAGGTGGTACTGGAAATGAGGGGCTTCGCAGCTCTTCGTCTTTGCCAGCGGTTTCACGTCGGTGGACCAGCGCCAGCCGGGCTGAAACACCAGCCGTCCGACGGCTCCGCCGCCGATGTTGAGAATCTCCGCGCGCCCGTGCGGAAACTCCCGTGTCTCGTCAGGCTTCGAGAAGGTCTTGCGCTCGCTGGTCTTGGCCATGACTCACCCCCGTTGTGAGTTGTCTCCGAGTCACGCTCTGGTTATCTACCAACTAGTAGGTAATTTGTCTAGCGACCATCGGCCGACATGCGTCATCCTCCAGGAATGCGCGCTCCACCCCCCGCCACCGCCGAACGCATCCTCGATGTTGCCGAGCGGCTGGTGCAGACCCAGGGCTACAACGGCTTCAGCTACGCCGACATTTCTGCCGCGCTTCGCATCACCAAGGCGAGCCTCCACTACCACTTTCCCACCAAGGCCAAGCTGGGATTGAGCCTCGTCCTTCGCTACCACGACGCCTTCCGCAGCGCGCTCGAGGCGATCCAGAAGTCGGTCCCGGACCCGAGACAGAAGCTGAGGGCTTACGTCCAGCTTTACGCTGACGTGTTGCGCAAGGACCGACTGTGCCTGTGCGGCATGCTCGCCGCCGAGCAGGCAACGCTGCCCAAGCCAATGAAGGCAGCCCTCAACGCATTCTTCGATGCCAACGAGAGATGGCTCGCCGGTGTCCTCGAGGAAGGCCGCAGGTCTGGGACCCTCCACCTGGAGGGGCCAGTTGTCGAGGAGGCTCAACTGCTCGTTGCGGCGCTCGAGGGCGCAATGCTCGTCGCACGGTCGTATGGAGATTCGAAGCGTTTCGCGGCCGTCGCCGAACGCGTGCTGGCTGGGATACTTCCCCCGGCTCCGCGGCTGCCGAAGCGTGTGCGGCAGGCGTGACGACGGATTGCATCTCGGCCGGACGCTGACCAGGCAGCGGAGTTCGTTTGGCCGTAGGCCTCGGGCGTCGTAGCCGCCAAGCGCTGCGTGGGGTTGGAAGAGGGCAACGGTTGGTGGGACATTGGCCGAGGCGGTATGCGAACACGAACTTCGAGGTGTCTCGCACCTCGAGACGCGACGGATAAGACTTGGGCGGCCCCGTTTCCGGACTTCTCGCGTTGGTAATCGTGCTTGGCGCGGATCCGCCCGCCACTTCTCCGCCATCGACCGAGGCTCTCCCGAGGTCGTCGATTGCCGCAGTTCTCGAGCATCGAGGCGAGCTCGGCCTCGGCGACCGGTTGGTGAAGCAGCTCGAGGAGCGCGATGCCGCGCTCCAGAAGCAACTCACCGAGCTCCGTGGACGCTACCCGGCCATGGGCTTCCGGGGTCGTGACGCGGGCTGGCAACCTGGGGATGGAGTGACCCCCCCGATGTCGCCGACGACGCCTGCTCAGCCCGACGGTACCGGTGGAGGTGGAGGCCATCGCGGGGGAATGAGCCATCGGCTCGGCAGCGGTGGAAGAGGCGGCGCGGCGCCGGACGCTGCGGCGCGGGCGGCGGCGCTTCAGACCCAGATGGACGATGCAGACACGGCCGCCTGGCTAGACGCTGAGGCGCTTCTTCCGGAGGCGTTGCGCGAAAAAGCCCGCGCCATCGCTGAGAAGTACCGTGAGGCGCTGGCCGACGCGCGCCAGGCGCCAAGCACGGGACACTGAAGGTCGGGAGACGGCGACGCTCTGCCGCCCCCAAAGCCTCGCTCCTCGTACGAAGGTCGATAGCCTGATCGACCGCGAGAAGCCGGGCACTCAATGCGTGAGGCAGGCCTCGATGCCGGCAATCACGCAGTCGAGCCCACGGTCGAATGCTGCATCGAATGACGGGTGCTTGGCCTCGTCGACGACTCGCGCAATCATCGGGAACCGACCGGTCGAGATCATCCGCTGAAGGTAGGGCCACGTCGCGCCCTGCCACTCTCGCTCATTCATCCCGCTCTCCAGCTCGGCGCGAAGCTCGCTGGCCTCTCCGTGGATGGCGCCAATGACGTAAGCGTTGAGGGTCTCCACGGCTTGGAGGACCGCGTCGATGCCCTCGAATCCCCGCTTGCCGCTCAGGGAGGCCAGCGAAGCCTCCATATAGGCGAGCGCGTTGGGACCGAGATGGATTCGGCCGCCGAGGAGCACGACGAACCAGTCGTGCTGCCGTGCCACCTTTCGGGTGCGGTGGGCGATGGAACGTAAGATGTCGCGCCAGTCGCCGCGGATGGGCCCAGCGGCGACCATCTCCCCGAAAATCTCATCCACCATCAACTCGAGCAGTCCTTCCTTGGTGGACGTGTACGCGTACAGCCGCATCGGCCCTGCCTTCAGCTTGGCCGCGACCTTCCGCAAGGACACGCCGCCGAGGCCCTCCTTGTCGGCAATCGCAATCGCAGCGCGAACAATGCGGTCGCGACTGAGGGGTCCAGGAACGGGACGCTTAACGGGCTCGGGCCGCTCCCAGAGACCATGCGTGGGTGCAATCGCTCCAGGCTTCTGTCGGTATGCCATCGTTCCTCGTGACTCTTGTCCCAGCCGAACCGGTTGACAACGCCACTCTATCGATACAGTGTATCGACGTGGACGACGTATCGATAAACGTTCGAGAAGAGGAGACCACGTCCGTGCTCGTCGTCGGCGGGAGCCTCGTCGGCTTGTCCGCCGCGGTATTCCTCGGATGGCGCGGCGTGCCGAGTGTGCTCGTCGAGAGACACCAAGGCAGCCATCTTCACCCCCGTGCAATCGGCTACACGGCGCGCACGCTCGAGCTCTATCGCACCGTCGGCCTGGGCCAGCTGATTCCTGAAGTGCCGCCGGACTTCCGTCTACGCCGCTGCCGGGTCGAAAGTCTCGCCGGAGAGTGGTTCGACGCCTCCCACTGGACACCCGAGACGAAGCAAGCAGCACCGACTCTCGAGTACTCGCGCCACACGGGCGCGGCCCTCGCGCAAGACCGCCTCGAGCCACTCCTGCGTGACAAGGCTCGAGCTCTCGGCGCAGACCTGAGGCTCGGCACCGAGCTCGTCCGATTCGAGCAAGACTCGGCGCGAGTAACGGCCACGCTGCGAGAGCGTAGCGGTCGCGAGTACACGCTTCGAGCCGCGTACTTGATCGCGGCGGACGGCAGCGGCAGTAGCGTGCGTGAGGCCCTCGGAATCGGTCGTCAGGGCCCGGGTCATCTGAAGACGATTCGCAGCGTCCTCTTTCGGGCGCCTCTCGAGCAGTACCTCGAAAAGGGAATCTCGCAGTTCGAGATCGACCAACCTGACTTCAAGGGCTTCCTCACGACCTACGCCGATGGTCGATGGGTGCTCATGTTCGACGACACCGACCGGGACGAGGCGGCGCTCCGCGTCGCCATCCAGAAGGCCATCGGCCGAACTGATTTGCCCATCGAGATCATCACCACCGGCCGGTGGGAGCTCACCGCTCTCATCACCAATCGGTTCGCCTCCCGCCGCATCTTCCTCGCGGGGGATGCGGCGCACACCCTTCCCCCAACCCGGGGCGGATTCGGTGCGAACACAGGCATTCACGACGTGCACAATCTCGCGTGGAAGCTCTCGGCCGTCCTGTCGGGCGTCTCTGCACCTGAGCTCCTCGAGACCTATGATGCCGAGCGCCGACCGGTTGCGTGGGGGAGGCTTGAACAGACGTTTGCCCGGCCGGACTACGCTCAGGTTTCCGCCGGGATCGCTGACGGTGTGGCGATCCTCGACGAAGCGGCGATGGAGTTCGGGGAGCTCTACCGATCATCGGCCATCATCGGCGCGAGCGAAGAGCTTCCGACGGCGGCGCGTCCTGACGAGTGGGCAGGGCAACCAGGCACTCGCGCTCCGCATCTTTGGACCGAAAGGGATGGCGAGCGGGTCTCGACGCTCGACCTCTTCGAGCGAGGCTGGGTCCTTCTTGCAGAAGATGCACGTTGGAGCAGCGCTTCGACGAAGGCTTACGAGGCGCTCGGTATTCCCGTGGAGACGCTAGTCTTCGGTGTCGACCTGAAGAGTGCGGACCAGGCTGAATTTCGCAAGGCCTTCGGCATCCAGTGGGATGGCGCCTCGTTGATCCGCCCTGATGGATTCATCGCGTGGCGATCGGTCGAAGCCCCACCAGACCCCGCACGTGCCCTCACCGCGGCGCTCGGCGACGTCTCGTCGGCCACCCGTCGCCTTGTTCGGCCTCGAGAGTCAGCAAACGCGATGTGATTGACAGAAACGGATCGACCGCCTCGCCCTGGCAGGCCGGTCCGACATTGCGAGCTCAACGCATCAAATGCCGGATCGCCCTGTCCGGCCTACTCGGCCCGAGCGGTTGAAGTACGCTCGGACCAACGTCGTTGCTGACTGGCTCGGTTCGCAAACGAGTGCTTTGCGCCCCCTTGACCGTGGCCTCTGCGTTGACCTTGTAGAATCTGGGATGATCTGACCCGTGCAGTCGACGCCACAGACCTCTCTCTCCCTGGTCGAGCGCATCCGCGCCGGGGATGCCTTGGCCGAATCGGAACTGGTCCACCAGTACAGTAGAGGCGTCCGCGCCATCCTCCGTCGCGCTGGAAGTGAGCCTGCCCTGCTGGACGACCTGCACCAGGAAACAATGCGCATTCTCCTCGAACGCATCCGCGCGGGGGGTGTTCGGGATCCAGGGCAGCTCTCCGGCTTCGTCGCGTCTTTGGCAAGAAACCTTGCGACCGAACACTTTCGACAACGACGACGCACGGAGCCAGGTGGTGAGGCTGTCCTGCAGCGGCTCGTCGATCCTGCACCGAGCGCCCATGAGTTGGCGGTCCGGGCGGAGCAGGCGGCCCTGGTCCGTCGAATCCTCGATGAGCTCCCGGTGGAACGGGATCGTGACGTTCTGCGTCGTTTCTATCTCGGGCAGGAAGAGAAGGACCAGATCTGTGCCGACCATGGTCTGAGTAGCCTCCAGTTCAATCGAGTCCTCCACCGGGCGAGGGACCGCTTCCGGGAGCTTTGGGCGCAGTCGGCTGCATCGAGGGAGAAGTGAAGCGATAACGGCGCGTTTCGCGACACTAAGAAGGCTCAGATGGATCACCAGCTCATTGAAGACACGGCTCTTCCCGAGCGCTACGTCACCGGTCGTCTCGACGAAGCGGAGCGCGCGCGCTTCGAGGAACACCTGGTCGATTGCCCCATCTGTCTCGAGCGAATCGAAGCGAGCGAGGGTTTCTCCGCGGGTCTCAGAGGTGCATCGCCTCAGGTGCGAATCCCGCCTTCTGCTCCATCCTTTTCGAGACGTCGGGCGACCCGGTCCACCTGGCTGCTCGCGAGTGCCTGCGCCGCCAGCCTCGTGGCCGTTGTCCTAACGGGCGTCCGCCTTGCGGGAGTGGAGCGCGAGCTGTCCTCGGAGCGAACCACGACTGTGGAAGCCCAAGCGAAACTGAAGGCGACGCAGCAGCAGCTGATGCGTGAGAAGGCTGGACGTGAGACTGCGGAAGCCCGCCTCGCAGCTCCCAGGCAGCGGACACCGGTCCAGATTCCGTTGCTCGCGCTCATCGCAACTCGTGGCGGCAGCGCGCCGACGCTTGAGCTCCCTGCAGCGCCCGGGCCTTTCCTTCTCCTAGTCGAACGAGAGAATCCTCCACGTTTCCAGAGCTACCTAGCCACCGTGCGCTCGACCGAGGGTGTTGCCGTTTGGCAGGGCCCTGTTCGCCCCAGCTCCCGGGACACGGTGGCAGTCGCTCTCGATTCGGGGTCCTTCCCCACGGGCACCTACTCGCTTGTTCTCGAGGGAGTAGGCGTTGGCGGCCGGATGGCGCCGGTAGCGCGGTACTCGTTCCGGACCGTCACTCCCTGAGTCGTTTCGCGTCGCTCAAAGCCATTTGGGTAGGGTTGAGGGGTCTGGTGAGGGCTGCGATAAAACGTCGCCTCGGGACACATCTTCGGAGCGAGGGGGCGATGCGAGGCGTCCCGTGGTTTCTGCTCTTCTTTCTTCCGGGGATGGCGTCCGGTAGCAGCGCCATGCTCGCGTTCGGTACCGCCGTCGACGGCGTCGCGGCCCCGGCCGCGACGCAGACTTACCTGCTCACTGCCGCTGCCGGGACGGCCCTGCGGCTCAGGTTGGACCATGGTCACCTCGACGCAGTGCTCCGGGTGCGGGGCCCAGACGACGCCCTGCTCGGCGTGGTCGAGAACCTCCTCCATCGGACGGATCCGCTGACGCTCACGGTGGTGACGCAGCGTGACGGTCCGCAACGCATCGAGGTGGGGCTGGCCACGCCGGTTGCGCGTGGCGGCCCCTTTCGCCTCTCACTTGCGCCAGCGAGGAAGGCAGGTGCTGAGGACGACGCGCGGGTGGAAGCGGAGCGGCTACGGAGTACTGCCGACCGTATCCAGGCCGCGCGGACCGTGGCGTCGAATCCGCAGGCGGTGGCCGCCTACCGGGATGCCGCCCAGCGCTGGCGGAAGCTGGGGGATCCCCTAGAGCTGGCCGTCACGCTGATGCATCTAGGTCAGCTCCTGGAGGTGACGAACCGCCTTGACGAGGCCCAGGTCGTCTACGAGGAAGGCGTGGCTGAGTGGCGCCGCGCTGGAGAAGCGTCGGGCGAGAGCGACGGGCTCGACGGGCTGGGCCTCGTCGTCACCGAACAAGGCAACCCGCGCGCCGGACTTGCTCTGCTTCAGAAGGCGCTTGCCCTGCGGCACCAGGCCGGGCCGCTGCCCTATGCCGAGTGCGCCATCCTCAACGACATGGCGGTTGCGCTCGGGAACCTCGGAGAGTTTCAGTCGGCCATCGACCGATATACGGAAGCCCTGGTGCAGGTCCGGCTCGACGGCGACGCCGGCGCTGAAGCGCAGATTCTGCAAAACCGGGCCGCCGACTACGGGACCCTGGGGGACGACCAACGCGCGCTCTTTGACTTCCGCGAGGCGCGCGAAAAATTCCACGCGCTCGGTACCGCACGAGAAGAAGGAGTCGCCGATTTCGACATCGGCAGGACGCTCGGAAACCTTGAACAGCCCGCGGAAGCGTGGCGTTACCTCGAGTGGGCTCTGGACTTGCTCACCCGGGTGGGGGACGAGCGCTTCGCCGCCTTCACTTTGAACGCAATGGGCCTAGCCCGCCTTGAAGCCGGGCGGTACGAGGAGGCCACGGTCCTCTTCGGGCGCGCGCTGGAGAAGCTGGAGGCTGGGGGGGACCAGCGTTCAGTCGCGACGACCCGGATGAACCTCGCCCGGACGCTGCTCGAACGGGGGCGCCCACGTGAAGCCCTTGAGCCACTCACCGCCGTCATCGAGGTGCTTCACACCGTCGGTGACCGCGGACACGAGGCGGGGGCACTCACGCTGCTGGCTCGCGCGGAACTGGTCGAGGGGCTTCTCGACAGAGCTCGCGGGCACACCCTCCAGGCGCTGCGGCTCACCGAGGAGTTGCGCGCTTCCATCCTCGGCCCGAGCGCACGTTCAAAATACGTCGCAGTCGCCCATCAGCGATACGCGCTTCTTGTTGAGGTGTTGATGGCGTTACACGCCCGTGAACCTGGGCACGGCTGGGATGCCGAGGCGCTCGGCGCGAGCGAAACGGCACGCGCCCGCTCGCTCTTGGATGTGCTCACCGACGCGCAGGTGGACACCCGCGAAGGTGTTGCTCCCGAGCTCGCGAACGCTGCTGCCGCGCTCGATGGCCGGCTCGAAGAGGCGCGCACCGCACAGGCACGCCTGCTGTCACACACGCATCGGGCCGATGAGGCTGACGCGGTCGAGCGCACGCTCGAGACTCTGCGCGGCGAGCGCGAAGTGCTCGAAACCCAGATGCGCTCCAGCAGTCCCCGGTTAGCGGGCCTCGCACCAGCGGCTCCGCTCGAGCTCCAAGACATCCGCCGCCGTGTCCTCGACGATTCGACGACCCTCGTTGAATACTTCCTCGGCGAGCGGCGTAGCTTCGTGTGGGTCGTCTCCCGTTCGAGCTTGAAGTCGGCGACGCTCCCCGGGCGCCAGGACGTGGAGCGGGCCGTCGAGGCCGTCTACCGGCGTTGGAGCGATCCTTCAGCCTTGGACGATGGGGGCGCGCCTGCCCGCGCGCTGGCGCGGATGGTGTTGGCCCCCATCGTCACCGCGCTTCGAACCGAGCGCCTCCTGGTCGTGGCCGATGGAGCCCTGCAGCAGATTCCCTTCGCAGCACTGCCGATGCCCGGGTCGTCCGGGCGGCTGGTGCTTGAGGAGCACGCAGTGGTGGATGCACCGTCAGCGTCCGTGATGGCTGCCCTCCGCGAACGGCCGCCCGGCACTTCCCCGGATGGCCCTGAGCTTGCGATTCTGGCTGACCCGGTGTTCGAGAATGACGCGCGCGTATCCCATGTCGCCGTCGCCGCACTGCTCCGCTCACTCGAGGACAGCGGACTGCGCCAGCTCGAACCGCTGCCCGGCACCCGGCTCGAGGCAGAAGCCATCGCCCGGCACTTTCCACCGGAACGCGTTTTCAAGGCTTACGGGGCCGAGGCAAGTCGTGCCACCGCGCTTGGCAGCGACGTGGCCCGGGCCCGCATCGTGCACTTCGCGACACACGCGCTCCTCGACGTTCGCCGTCCCGAGTTGTCCGGGATCGTCCTGTCGACGCGCGACGCAGCGGGGCAGCCCCAGGATGGGTTTCTCTCGCTGGCAGACCTGTACCGACTGCGCCTCTCCGCGGAGCTCGTCGTCCTGTCGGGCTGCCGGACTGCCTTGGGGAAGAACGTCCGAGGCGAGGGCCTCGTCGGGCTGACGCGTGCCTTCATGGATGCCGGCGCGCCCCGTGTTGTCTCGAGCCTGTGGAAGGTTTCGGACCGTGCAACGACCGCGCTCATGACTCGTTTCTATTCATTGTTGCTCGACGAGGGATTACCGCCCGCCGACGCGCTCCGGGGGGCCCAGCGGGCGCTCCGACAGGAGCGGCGATTCTCCGCGCCCCACGCCTGGGCGGGGTTTGTCTTTCAGGGCAACTGGCAGCGCCTGCCCTCCACCGTGCCAGCGCCCGCGAAGTAGTCCTTCGCTCAATCCAAGGGCTTTCGTGGGTTTGCGGGCCGAGTTCGAGGCGAATTGCGAGCTGCGATAGCCCGGCCACTCCTCGCACCTTATTGCCGAGACTCCTGGGCCGCGGATGGCTCCGTGAAGTCAGGAGCCAACAACGTTGAGCGACGCCAGACCCGCTACGACATCTCGAGCGACTGGTGCCGTTTGGGGGCTGAAGCTCGGCACAAGATGTCTTGTGCCAAGGAGAGGAAGAGATGGACGCTCGGAAAGTACTCCGGTGGGTGTCGGTTGCATTGATTGCCGTCTTTGCACTTTCCGGGTGTGGTCAAGCAAACGCACGCGACAGCAAGACGGACAAGCCGAGGCCCACGGCCGCCGCCGTTGGTGCGGAGGATGCGCACCCCAGTGCGGACGCGGATTCGGACAGAGGCCCGGGGTGCGCGGAGTCAGCGCTCACCGGGGAATCCCACCAGCAGACGAGGAAGTCGGCTGGCAAGAAATGAGGCGCCGACTCTCCTGACGTCAGAGCCGTCAAACGACAAGGAACTTCAGCGTGGACTTCATGCCGTACGAGGGTGGGCCACTCAAGACCGGGCGCGAGCGCGAGCGTTCAATTCTCGCCCTCTCACTCGGTGCGGTCATTCTCCTTGGGGCCTGGGTGCTGAGTGATGTCGCCCCACGTGCGAGTTCTTCGGGTCAGGCGAGGCTGGGCGATGAGGGTACGGGCCAGTCAAGGTCCGAGCTCGCGAAGCGGCCGGCCGCGGCGCCTTCCGCGCTGCAGCAGGCGCGGGAAGGAAGTCCCCCCGCCGTGCAGCACAAGCATTGAGCTGTGGAGGGGACTCGGTGGACCCAGGCGGCGAGACTGAGGACGCGACTCGGCGGACTGCTTCGGTTGGACCCCGTGTCCAAAGCGATGGTCGCGGCCACCTGTCCGCGTCGCTTTGGAGTGCATCGTGCGTGAAGTGAGAGCGGCGACCAGCAGCCCCCATGCTAAGCCACCACGCTGTGAACTTCCGCGCCCTTCTCGTCACCCTCTTGCTCACGACAACCACGCGGGCCGGCAGCCCCGGGCCTCAACCCGTGCCGCCAAATGCTGCCATTCCCCTCTCCCGGGACGAACCCTACCCGGGGACGCTGCAGCTCTCCGTCGACGCGAGGGACGTTCAGCGGCGCATCCTCTCCGTCCATGAAGAGGTCCCCGCCGCGCCTGGGACGGAGCTCATTCTCATGTACCCACGGTGGTTGCCCGGAACGCACGCTCCCGAGGGAACCATCGACCGCCTGGCTGGACTGATGGTCTCCGCAGGTGGCGCCCCCCTTCCCTGGAAGCGGGACACGGCCGACGTCTCAGCCTTCCATGTCAGTGTCCCCGCAGGGGTGAGCCGCGTGTCCGTGGACTTCACCTACCTCTCCCCAGTCAGCCACGCCGTAGGCCGGACCGAGATGTCCAGCCTCCAGTTGGCGTTGGATTGGAACTCGGTCGTCCTGTACCCAGCGGGCTACTTCACGCGACAGATTCTCGTCGAGGCCTCCATACGCCTTCCCGACGGATGGACGCTCGCGACGGCGCTCGAATCGGCAGCGGAGGAAGCCGGTCGCACCACTTTCAAGCCGGTGCCTGTGGAGACCTTGGTGGACTCGCCGCTCCGGGCCGCGCGTTACGCCCACGCCTATTCGCTCGGACCGGCCTCGGATTCAGTGCCCGTGACTTTCAATGTCATGGCCGACCGCCCCGACCTGGTCGCGCTCAAGCCAGAAACCATCGAGCTTTACCGAGCGTTGGTGCAGCAGGCCTACCGGCTCTTCGGTAGCCGGCACTACAACCACTACAACTTCCTGCTCCAGCTCAGCGACGACATTGGCTGGGACACCACTCTGGAGCACCACCGCTCCGCCGAGTACGGGGAGCCGATTGCCGACTTCACCGATTGGGACAAGACCGCAGGCTACCGAGACGTCATCCCCCACGAATACGTGCATTCATGGGACGGGAAGTTCCGGCGGCCGGCGGACCTCTGGACGCCCGATTTTCACACTCCCATGCGCGACTCGCTGTTGTGGGTTTACGAGGGTGGGACGCAGTACTGGGGAGAGGTGCTGACTGCACGCTCGGGACTTTGGACGCGGCAGCAGGCCCTCGACGCGCTGGCGATGACGGTGGCCGCCCTGGAGTCCCTGCCCGGCCGCAACTGGCGTTCGGTCCAGGACACCACCAATGACGAAATCATCAATCCGCGTCGACCGATGTCGTGGCCAAGCTGGCAGCGCTTCGAGGACTACTACCCGGAAGGAGCGCTCATCTGGCTCGACGCCGACACCTTGATTCGCGAGAAGACGGCCGGCCGACGTTCGCTTGACGACTTCGCACGGGCCTTTTTCGGCATCGAGGACGGTAGCTACGTGCCAGTCACTTACACCTTCGACGGAGTGGTCAGTGCCCTGAACGCGGTGATGCCGTACGACTGGACCACCTTCCTGCGGACGCGCCTGGACGGGCACGGCCCGGGGGCTCCTCTCGATGGCCTGCACCGTGGCGGCTACCGGCTCGTGTTCACCGATGTCCCCAGCGACTACTGGAAGTCGGTGGAGATGACCCGGACGAAGAGCGTGGACGACATCTACTCGCTGGGACTCGTCGTCGACAATGACGCCATCGTGAGCTCAGTCCTCTGGGATGGTCCGGCATTCAAAGCGGGACTGATTGCTGGCGCAAAGCTCATCGCCGTCGACGGACTCGCCTACGATCCCGAGCGGCTCCAGAGCGCCATCGCCCGTACCAAGACCAGCACCGAGCCGGTGGACTTGCTGGTCCGTGTTGGAGAGCGCTTCCACAACGTCCGCGTCGAGTACCGCGGGGGACTACGCTACCCGCACCTCGAGCGCGACCCGGCCCACAAGCCGCTGCTGGATGAGATTCTCGCGCCGAGGAAATGAGCCGAAGGGGTTGACGGGCGAGTAACGAGCCGCAGCTCACGGGGAACGAGCGAACAACTCGAAAGCGATGGTCAGAGTCCCAAGCGTTCCCGTGTGGTGCGCGATGGTCCGAACGATGGTGACGCCTGCTGCGTAGCTCGCGACATGCACCAATCGGGCGATCAGGAAGATTTCGGCACCGAGCACGGTCAGAGAATTCGAAACGCCGATGGCTCTTGCGCACAGCACCACGATTGCGAACGGGAGCAGATTCTCCAGGAGATTGAGGTGAGCCCGGCGGCATCGGTCTGCCCAGCCAAGAGCGGGGCCAAAGCCCTCCCGGTTCCCGAGCATTGTCTTGAGCCCGAACTGGAAGGTGAAGCCGATGCTGTAGACGAGCGCCAGGGCGAGGAGCAGCAGCGCCATTACGGTGAGGACCGTCAATTCGATGCTCATCGGAGGTCTCCTTTAGGACGACGCCAGGGGCCGGACCTTGGCACGAAGGTCTGCGGACGAGGCGCGGATTGAGGAGGTGCCCCGGCTGCTCGCTCGCCCACAGCTTCAGTTGGAAGCCAGCGCGTGGTGGCGCGAGGCAGGCTGGGGAATTGAAGAGCCGGGGCGGGCGGCGCGGCGCGCGCAGTGAGGCGTCAGCCCACGTGCCCGACAGCATGTGCGTCGTCGTACTCGTCTCGTCGCCGCACCCAGCGCACGCCATTGCCATCGCCTTCGTCTCGTCCCTTGGGCACGAGGTCGAGGTAGTGGTAGGCGACGTTGAGCATGTCGAGCCCGCGGCCATACGTCGAGTAAGTATGAAACACCTCACCCGACGCATCGCGGTAGAAGACGCTGATTCCCGGATGCTCCGAAATCGGGAAGTTCCCCGCGCGCCGGTAATTGTACGTCCCGCCCTGGGTGGCGACTTCCTCGTCGGTGAATGCGACACCAAGATCGCGGTTGAAGTCGTTGTCTGCACTCGACACCCACTTGAAGCTCCACCCCATCCGCCGACGGTAGGCGTCTAGCTTTTCCACGGGCGCCCGGGATGCGGCGATCATCGTCACGTCGCGGTGGTTGAGGTGCGCCGTGATGCCGTTGAAGTTGTCCATCCAAAATGAGCACATCGGGCAGGCCGCGTCCTGGGTCCAGGGCGTCCGGGCCGTGGCCTTCTGCGGGTGAAACATGGCGTGATAGACGACGAGCTGGCTCCGACCCTCGAAGAGTTGCTCGAGGGTCTCCTTTCCAGCCAATGTCCCGAACACGTACTTCGTCGTCACCCGCTCCCAAGGCAGTGCCCTTCGCTGCTCGTTGAGCTCATCGCGCAGTCGAGTCAGTTCCTTCTCCTTGGCGAGCAGGACCCGTCGGGTGGCCAGCCATTCCTCTTGCTTGACGACCCGGTGATTCTTCACAACAGCAATGCCATCCATGTTCATTTTTCGTCTCCTCCTGGGGGATACCGCTGCGTGAGGGCCAAGCCCTCGCGCGAACTCGGGTTGGTTTGCGACACGGCACCTGCGGGCTTGCGCTTGCGGGACAGCACTCTTGCGACGAGCGCAGTCAGCCCGCCCGTCGAGGCGGCGCCTCCCGCCAACAGCGCCACGGTGGTGATGCATGCAGGGCACATCGTCGACCCTCCTTCCGTCTACTGACGGACGAGGGCCGCCGACGGGGACAACTATGTCTTGGAGGGCCCTTGTTCACCGTCCGGGCCGCAGGCGGCAAGGCGGCGCTCAAGGAAGCGCCGCTCGGTTGGGTTACGGGCCAGTGCCAGCGCGTCACTGAAGCGCTCGTGCGCCGTGGCCGCCCGCCCAGCTCGTAGCTCGAGCTCACCAAATGCCGCCGAGTAGAAGGGATAGGAAGACAACCGAGCGCGATCCTCGATGGCCCGCAACTCATCCAGCCCGCGGTCGGGCCCCTCGTCCATCGCGACGGCGAGAGCACGGTTGAGCGCGACGACAGGCGATGGCCGCACGCGCATGAGCACGTCGTAGAGGGAGACGATGGCCTGCCAGGGCGTACTCGCCGCGTCGCGAGCGCCCGCGTGGAGCGACGCAATCGCTGCCTCGAGGTGGTACGCGGTCAGTTCGTCTCCCGCAGCCGAGGCCTCGAGCAGCCGTTGCCCTTCGTGCAGGAGCCGTGCATCCCAGCGAGAGCGGTCCTGGTCTAGCAGCTGCGTGAACTCGCCTGCCGCATCGAGGCGCGACGGGAGACGGGCCGCATGCAGCGACATGAGCGCGCCCAGCGCGAAGCTCGCCGGTGTCGCAGTCAGTACATTCGCGCACAAGAGGGCCGTCAACCGCATCGCTTCTTGACAGAGCTCTGTACGCACTGCTTCCTCGGTCGAAGAGCCGTGGAAGCCTTCGCTGAACAGAAGATAGAGGGCACGCTGCACAGACGAGAGTCGCTCTGCGAAATCCACGTCGGTGAGGTCGAAGAGGCGCTTGGAACTTGCCAAGAGCGCCTTGGCACGCGTCAGGCGCTTCTTGACTGTCTCGTCGCGACTGAGAAACGCATTCGCAATTTCCGAGACGCCAAAGCCGCACAAGATGTTGAGAATGAGCGCAAGCTGCGACTCCTCCGTCAGGTGCGGATTGCAACAGGAAAACATGATGCGCAGCTGGTCGTCGGCGATCAGCGCCCCGGCCGAAAGCTCCTCCAGGCGTGCGCGGAACGCCGCCTCGGACTCGATTCGCGAGGCAACCTCTGGAGCAAACGTGCTCGCGATGCGCTCGCGACGGAGGACGTCGAGGGCACGGTTCTTCGCCGCCGTCATCAGCCACGCGGCGGGGTCGTCTGGGACGCCATGAATCTTCCAGGTCTCGAGCGCGCGGCACAACGCATCATGTACCGCGTCCTCGGCGAGCTCGACGTGGGCGACTCCCAAGATGCGAGTGAGCGTGGCGACCATGCGCCCTGCCTCGCGGCGGAACAGGTGCTCGAGCGAATTCATCAAAGGGTCAAAATGGGCCGGACCTCGACACACCCGCCTTGCTCAAAAATCGGGCAGCGCAACGAGAGCTCGCTGGCGTGAGCCAAGTCCCTGGCCTCGACCACGGTCAAGCCGAGGACAAGGTCCTTCTCGGCGTACGGCCCGTCGGTGACGTTGTGCTTCGAACCGCGCGTCACCACTGCACCCGAGCGATCGAGCGGGACGCCGCGGTCTTTGATGTGACCTTTGTCGGTAAGGTCCTTGAACCACGCCATCCACTTCTCCATCCGCTGCTGCATCAGCACTGGGGATTGGGGATGTGGCTCACCGCCGCGGTACAGAAACGCAAATTGGGCCATGACTTCCTCCTCCCCTAGAGACGCTCGAGAGACAATCCTGGGGACAAATTTCTTGCCGACGCGCTTACCGCGGAAAGGCGACCTCGGGAACCTGAACTCGCAACTCTTCCGCATCCACAGAAGGCGCCGCCGCCACCAGAATGAGGCGTCCCCTTCGCCACCCGCGAACTCGGTAGTGGCGTAAGAGGCGGAGCCGCACACAAGAGCCACATCGTCAGCCGAACCCCCATCTCGCTGAGCTTAGTGTCTTCCAGGGTGGGTTTGGGCCAACGCGCCGGCCCTCGACCCAACTTCGGCTCGGGCGTCCGCGAAGAGGTAGCGGATTGCGAAACTCGACTTCACGCCGACTCCAGGCTCCGCGGGAGGGAGTCGGCGGTTTGCGGTTCACGCTACTTGAGGGAGCGCCGCGGCGGCGAAGCCGTGCAACATGCGATGCCGGACAAGTGCATCACGGTGTCTTGGGCGAAGTGAATCGGACAAACGAACGCGACCCTAGTGCACCCAAACCGAGACGGGCTGGGTGAATTCCTTCACTCCAATGCCCAAGGTCCCGAGCGTCGTCCAGTTGGTTCCATCCATGTCGTCCATGCGAACGATGCGGTCGTCAGCGCCGTACCCCTCGCCCTGGCCACCGGAGTCTGCGACGTAGATGTGGCCGGCTCCGTCGACGTAGATGCCATTCGGGGCGAAGAACTGACCGGTTCCTGTGCCGATTGTCCCGAGAGTCGTCCAATTCGTCCCCGAAATGTCGTCCATGCGGACGATGCGCTGATTGCTCTGGTCAGCGACATAGATGCGGCCGCTGCTATCCACCGAAACCCCCCACGGCCGGGCAAACTGGTTGGTGCCGCTCCCATAGGTTCCGAGGCCGGTCGCGCCTGTTCCCGACATGTCGTCCATCCGAACCACGCGCGAGATAGTGTTGTTGCTGCCGTCGTTGTCGACGACGTAGATGTGGAAAGTGGCGTCCACGAAGAGTCCCCACAAACTGCTGAACGCTGGTGCGGAATCATTCGCCGGGAATGTCGTCCAATTGGTTCCAGTCATGTCGTCGAATCGGACGATGCGGGCAAAAGCGAAACCATCGGTGACATAGATGCGGCCCATCGAGTCCACGAAGACCGACCTGGGGGTCGTGAACTCGTTGACGCCGGTGCCTGCTGCTGTCCCTCCCAAGGCCGTCCAATTCGTCCCTGACATGTCATCCATCCGGATGATTCGGTTGTTGAACGTGTCCGCGACGTAGATTTCGCCGGTACTGGCCACGAAGATGTCTTCCGCATCGCCGAGGGCGTTGCTCCCCGCGCCCGGGAGCTCGGTGAGGCTTGCCCAATTGTCACCACACATGTCGTCCATGCTGACCACGCGGTCGTTGCCGAAGTCGGCAACGTAGATGGTCCCGCCATCTGTCCCGGAGGCGCATTGGTTGCTGCTCGCCGCGGTGATGAAGCTCCAGGTGTAGGTCGTCGTGAGCGCGAGCCCGGTGTTGCTCAGCACTCCCGCTTGGACCGCAGCTATGTACGTCGTATCGGCTGACAGCGAAGCTGAAGGCGTGAAGGTCGCCTGCGTTCCCGAGCAGGCCACAGTGCCCGCGACGCTGACTCCCCCGACCGACTCTCCGAATGTTGCCGTGGTGAGGGTCGAGCAATTCATCGCCTCACTGAAGGTAACGGTTAGCCCGCTGGTAACAGGGACACCCGTCGTCGACATCGCCGGGAGGGTGGCGACTACAGTCGGCGCCGAGCCAGCAACACCGCTCGTGGTGAAGCTCCAGCTGAAGAGCGCCGCAAGCGCAACGCCCGAGCCACTCTTCGCCCCCGTCTGCACCGCGGCCGTATAGTTCGCGTCCGGCGCCAACGGTGCCGAGGGCGTGAAGGTCGCTTGTGTTCCAGTACAAGCGACTGTCCCCGCAACGCTGTTTCCCGCGAACGTCGCACCCAATGTCGCGGTGGTGATGGTCGAGCAATCCATCGCCTCGCTAAAGGTGACCGTGAGCGCCGCGCTGAGGGCGACAGAAGTTGCGCCGTTCGCGGGTGTGGTGCTGACGACGGTCGGAGGCGAACCGCCGCCGCCGCCGCCACCACCACCTCCTCCGCAGCCGAACAGCGTCGCAAAAGTAACGGCACCAAGCAGTGCGGGGATCTGCTTCATGGAACCCATCCTCACCTCACGAAAAGGCATTTCGTCTAAGCGAACGAGAGGTGCCGGTCTTTCAGAAAACCGACAACACCGTGCAATTCGTTTCGGGCACTGTCGCGCACCAGACGAACGGTAGGGCGCCCAGGGAGGGTCAGATGCAACACGGCCCTCTCTCGCAGCCGCAACGCCGGTGTCGGGGGAAGGTTAAGAGCGCCTTTTCAGGCGCGGTCTGCGACGTGTGCCAGCCGAGCCGCGGTAGGAGCATCGGTACGCGGTCCTAGGACGCCTCCAGTTGTGCGCCGAAGGCGCGCCCGAGGTTCCGTACCTCGCGTCCCGGAGCCACCAAGATGTACGCCATGGTGACGGGGCGGAGGCAACGCGGGCGGACGTCATCAGCGGCGCCGACCAGAATGCGAAGGGGACAGCAGGAGCAGGTCCCGAAGGGTCGGCGACGCGTCAGCCCACGGTGACCACGATCTTACCGATGGCCTTGCGGTCCGCGAGCTGCCGAATGGCCTCGCCGCCGCGCGCCAGCGGGAAACTGCCGCTGATCACAGGCTTCAAACGGCCCGCCTCGACGAGCGCGAAGAGCTCCGCCATGTCCTGCC